>Ga0209186_1003628_pt1 | contig 10515 bp, 6 predicted proteins | sample SidtaG_FD_187426 | JGI IMG/M metagenome (GOLD analysis project Ga0209186, IMG submission 187426) | Marine algal microbial communities from Sidmouth, United Kingdom - Sidmouth_Male2 metaG (SPAdes) (version 2) | ecosystem: Host-associated > Algae > Red algae > Unclassified | place: Sidmouth, United...
ATTTCCTTTATTCGAATTTAATAACGTTGATTGGGGGTGAAAAGTTCTTTGAGGATTGAAATTATTGTTTAGATGATTGCTGTTCAAGGGTAAATGTATCTTTAAACCAATCAGCAAAATTTTCTACCAAAGGGTTTTTGATATTCAAAAATTCCGCTTCAACGGCTGTTCCCATTGGTAAGCCGGGTGTTTTTTGCCACGCGAGGTAAGTGTGTAGGAGAACTTTTTGTGTTTTAGCTTCGGTGAATTTGCAAAAGTCTTGTTCCGTGAGTTCTTTTACTTTTGCTTGAGCAAATTGCCACGTTTTGTCATCTTCTGCTATCATCGAACTAATAAAATTTTCGAGATAGCCTTCGTTTTTATTGTCGGGCATTACCCATATTCCAATGTACAAATCATCCATTATTTGATACCCAATTCCCTTTTTTGTCAATTCAGCCTTCGGCAAATTTACTCCGATTTTCTTCTGAATAAAATCAATTAAACTGGTCAATCTCGCAGTTGCGCCATTTTTATCAGCATCTACAATAATACCGATACGCTCCACGTCGGGTGTATCAAGTTGTTCGTTAAGCGTTGCTTTAATTTTGGAGTCTCCATTAGCTGTTTTTACAAATTCTTTTTTGAATTTTGAAGGAATGGCGTAGCCTTTTGGTGGTGGTACATTGCTCTCTTTTAGAATAGTAGCCAAAACTATCGCATCATTACCTTCTACAATTAATCTTTGCATGTTTTATCGGATTTCAAGTTGTAATTCGAGGCTTTCGCGCAGACGTTCACCGTCGAAAATAATGGCTTCGTTTTTACCTTCTCTATTAACTTGCAGGCGAATGTATTGAGCGTCATTGATGTATTTCTCGTCATCGGCTACATAGTGAAATGTCCGTAAAACATCCTGACTGTGTGTAGTCGCAAATACTTGTATATCCCATTTTTGAGCGTATTTAAATATCATATTCCACAATTTTTCTAAGGCAGAATAATGTAAACCCAATTCCAATTCATCTATCAGTAAAATGCTACCTTGAGCATTTGCCAAACTTAATGCAATCAGTAAAATGCGATATACGCCATCGCCCAAAGTTCCGAGTGGAACGGGCTTTTCAGTGTCTTTTAAACGTACACGTACTATCTCGCGCCCTACGTCTAAGCGGATTAGATCGGGTTGGATGGTGTCGCGGAGGATTTCGTAAACGTCATCTTCTTTTGGGGTGAGAGTTACATTTTCCCATAAATCGCCTAGGTATTCAAACTTTGAATTGAATGTGACGTAGATTAATTCGTCGTAAGGATTTTCTTGCCTTAATTCGAGTCTAAGTCTTTCACTACCTTCATTTTTTTTATTTACAAAAAAAATATCTTTATCTTCCTTTTGTTTAACTCGTAAATCATTTATTGAGAGATGAGTTATATTTGAATTTCTATTAAAAAGAGCCTCATGTGCAAATTGTCCGTTTAACTTTTTTGTAATGTTCCGAGTAAATAAAATATTATTAATAACAGAGTGCTTTCCATCAGACCGTAAAATCCTCACCGCATCCAAAAGCGTCGTCTTCCCCGAATTATTCTTCCCGGCAATCAAATTCACCCGCTTCAAGGTCGGAATTTCCAACGCCTTGAAACACATAAAATTTTTAATATGTAAATGCTCAATCATATCGTTTTTTTACAATTTACAAATAAAAAAGAATCCGCGCAAATTCGCGTCATCCGCAAAATCCGCGTTCTATTCGCTCACTGTCAACTGCTTAATCTTTATACTAAACGCCGCCACCAACAAAGTCATAAAAGGACTAATCCAATTGAAGATAGCATAAATAAAATACTCATAGACCGAAACGCCGAGTACGCCAGCTTGGTATGCACCGCAAGTATTCCATGGGACAAGCACGGAAGTAACTGTACCCGAATCTTCGAGTGTACGACTCAGATTTTCCGGTGCGAGTCCCTTATCTTCGTAGGCTTTTGCAAACATTTTGCCCGGTACGACAATCGCGAGATACTGGTCGGAAGCCGTAATATTCAGTGCGAGACAACTTGCTACCGTACTCGCAAATAAACCAAAAACAGAACTCGCTACACTCAACAAAGCACTCGTAATTCGCGCCAAAGCACCGATAGCATCCATCACGCCACCAAAGACCAAAGCGCACATAATCAACCATATTGTACTCAACATCCCTTTCATTCCACCGACCGAAAAGAGGTCATTGAGCGAAGCATCAGCCGTTTCTACGGAAGTGCTTACTGTCATGGCATCCATCATGCCTTTATAGGCGGCTTTGAGGCTCATAGATTCTTCTCCGGCTATTTTTAAGATAATCTCTGGTTGAAAAATCACCGCGAATATCCCGCCGAGTATCGTTCCGGTAAATAGCGCGATTAGCGGTTTGGTCTTCATTACAACCATAGCGATGACTGCAAGTGGTACTAAGAACAATATCGGACTAATATTATATGCCTTATCAATTGCCGTCATGATGGCGGTGGTATCTGTATTGCCACTTGTTGTTTGTGTCAAACCAAGTATGATAAAAACCACCAAAGCTATCGTAATTGACGGAATAGTAGTATATAACATATAACGAATGTGCGAAAATAACTCTGCTCCTGCCATAGCAGGCGCGAGGTTGGTGGTGTCTGAAAGTGGCGACAATTTATCACCAAAATACGCGCCCGAAAGCACTGCTCCGGCGACCATACCAAGTGGCAAACCAATGGCTTTGCCAATACCAATAAGCGCGATACCAACCGTTGCCGAGGTCGTCCACGAACTCCCCGTAGCGATAGAAATGATGGCACAAATAATCAAGGAAGCTGCAAGGAAAATCTTTGGGTTCAAGAGCATCAGTCCATAGTATATCATCGACGGAATAACGCCACTCATCATCCAAGTTCCCGTCAAAGCACCGACAAAAAGCAGTATCAAAATCGCGCCTGTGGTCGATTTAAAATTATTTGCCACTTCATCAATCATGCTTTTGTAGGAGACTTTATTGCGAAAACCGACTAGCATTGCTACCGCAGCACCTACGAGTAAAACAAACTGATTGGCTCCACTCAACGCATTATCACCATATACCACAAGCACATTATACGCCAACAAACCCACCAATACTATAATCGGAATGAGTGCCTCAAAAATACTAAGTTCCTTATTTTCTATAATTTTATCGTCCATGATGACTAATGAGTGAATGAATGAATGTTGAGTGAATGAATGTTGAATATTTTTTATGGTTGAATTTTGAACGGAATCAAAACGGACATGCGCTTATTCATTCATTCAAAATTCGTTCATTCACTCATTATTTACAGGTCGCAAAATAACATTCTTTTTATAAAAAATAGGTTACAAAAGGATTTTAAGATGCAAAATGCCTATTTTGCAAATAAGTGAAGGAAGGCATATAAGGTGTCTTCATCTTGATTTCGGTTCCCTTATATTTTTCACAAAAACATTATTCAATGACTCGTTTTTATTTCTTACTAATATTCATATTAATTTATACATATAGCTCTGCTCAAACATTTACCCAGCAAAATATCCCCTTTTATGATGACAATGACCGCCTACTCGACCTCGCACTCGTAGGAGGACTAAATAATCCACAGTTTTCGGAAGTCGATTTGAACAATGACGGCATGCAAGACCTATATATATTTGACAGACAAGGAAATGCCTCATTGACCTTTATCAATGGTGGCACAGCCAATAAAGTGGATTATCATTTCGCGCCAGAGTATGCGGCAAATTTTCCAGAAATGACCGCTTGGGTATTGATGCGAGATTATAATTGTGATGGTGTTCATGATTTATTTTTTCATAGCCCTGACCCGCGCGGTATCCGCGTGTATCAAGGTTATTATGATGAAAATAAAATTGCTTTTAAATATATTGAGGAGTACATCAAATATCCGAGTTTTAGTGGGTTTCCGCTTAATATTTTTATCTCGGAGCAAGATTATCCGGCAATAAATGACATTGATAATGACGGCGATCTCGACATATTGACTTTTGGTTCTAATGGCGGTTGGGTGAGTTATTTTGAAAATCAATCGCAGGATTTGGGCTTTGGTTGTGATTCGCTTCATTTTGAATTGGTGGACAATTGCTGGGGAAGATTTTATGAAAGTGGTGTGGGGATTGAATTGACTTTGAGTCCGGAAATAGACAGTTGTGTCGGGAATCCGTATTTTATTGGTAAAAAAAATAGCGATAATATACATGCGGGTTCGACCTTGCTACCGATTGACATGGACGATGATGGTGACAAAGAAATATTACTCGGCGATGTATCTTTTTCTACGGTTGTAATGGGCATCAATGGAGGAAATCCTGACACCGCTTGGATCAATTCACAAATTATAGACTTTCCACCAAATACAGAGCCAATTGATATTCCCACCTTTCCTGTTACCTTTTATATGGATGTTAATAATGATGGGAAAAAGGATTTGCTTGCTGCTCCAAATCGTGGTTTTTCCGAAAATTACACTTGTTCGTGGTGGTATGAAAATATCGGAAGCAATGCTTTTCCTCAATTTGAATATAATCAAAATGATTTTCTTGTGGACGAAATGCTTGATTTTGGAAGGGGAGCAGCACCTACCTTTTTTGACCACAATAGCGATGGTCTGATGGATATTGTGGTCGGTACACATGGCTATTATTTATCCGGTGGTTTTTACGAACCTTCTATCTTTCTATACGAAAATACCGGAACTGCCTCGCAACCTGCCTATACCCTTATTAATACGAATTATACCAATTTAAGTGCTATTGAAAAGGAAAAAATACACGCCTATAACATGACCTTCGGAGACTTGGACAATGACGGAGATGAAGACATGTTGCTCGGTGGAGATTTTGGTAAATTATATTGGTATGAGAATCTGGATAACGGCAATGGTATAGCCAGTTTTCAGAATATGAAAAACCTTATGAATCCATCAACCGAAACGCAATTTGACATCGGGCAGTTTGCCTCGCCTTATCTTGTTGATATAGATCGCAATGGTTTATTGGATATTGTTGCAGGAGAGTTGAATGGCGTATTAAATTTTTTACGTAACATCGGCACACCGGAAACACCTCTTTTTCTACTTGAAGATGAATTTTTTGGAGAAATAGATGTACGCGAAGATGGCTTTTGGGAGGGTTACTCTGATTGTATTGTCAAAGAAATAGATGGTGAATATGCCCTTTTTACAGGAGGTGAACCGGGTAAAATTCGTCGATACATCAATATAGAAGATAGCATTGCAAACAACCAATCATTTGAATTGGCGGACAGTCTTTTCGGCGGCATCTTACAGGGAGCGCGCACTCGAATAGACGCAGCAGATATTAATAACGACGGTGGATTGGACTTCATCGTTGGTAATGAAAGAGGTGGATTGGCACTTTATTATGGCGAACCAGTTGTATCTAATACTACGCCTGATTTACCTGAATTTACGGCGAATGTTTTTCCTAATCCTGCCCATAATGCACTGAATATCAATTACATTCACCCGAAAGCACAAACGGCAGAACTCCGTATCTATGATGTACTCGGACGCACGACGCATGAGCAAATTATTCAACAAAACACTCAATTGGATATTCAAGAATTGTCAAAAGGTATTTATTTTTGTAAAATTCAAATAGATGACCAATTTGTTGTAAAGAAATTTATTAAAAAATAAAATAAATGTATATGAAAAATTACATGTTATTCGTTTTTACTTTCGCCTTAATGCTCTGCAATGTAGCTTGTGACGATGAATGTCCTCCGGCGTTGGAGGCTTGTACTTTGATACCCGAAGTAGGTCCTTGCGATGCGGCATTTCCCATTTATTATTATGATCAAACGGACGGAATATGCAAGGAATTTATCTGGGGTGGTTGCGATGGTGTTGTACCTTTTGAGACTTTGGAAGCATGTCAACAATGTGAATGTACGGAGTAATCCTTTATGTATTCGTAAAATAAGTGCATGGGTTTTGCTGTTTTAATGGTCAGCAACAATCCCCAGCTCGGTTATGACGAATACATTTACACAAATAAAAAATAATAAATATATGTATGTAGCTAACAGGTATGTCCGAAATACCTGTTGCTACATAGCCGTATTCATGCTGTTTTTTGCGACAAAGGCTCATTCACAAATCGACTCCCTTTCCAATTGGCGCACCATCACATTCTCCGAAATTAGCGATACACTTACCCTCGACAGCCTCACCGTCATCCCTTCTACTGTAACTGTAAAAGACAAATCGCAGGGCGATTTTATTGATAAAAATAATTTTATACTTATAAATAATAAACTTGTTTTTAGTAAAAAACCAAAAGCTGAAAAAGGGCTTGAAATCAACTTTCGGGTATTTCCTTTCGCGCTTGATGCTACTGTCGTCCGAAAGGATACCACACAAATTGGAAAAGAGGATTTTTCGGACTATGTATTTCGATATGAGCCTGTACCAGAATCAGGTGAAATGTTTGATTTTCAAGGACTTGACTATCAGGGCAGCTTTGCGCGTGGTATCTCGTTTGGCAATAATCAGGATTTAGTTTTGAACAGTAGTTTTAACCTCCAACTCGCGGGTGATATTGGTGATGATATTGAAATTCTCGCTGCTATTTCCGACAATAATATCCCACTTCAACCCGAAGGAAATACTCGCCAATTACAAGAGTTTGATCAAGTTTTCATTCAACTCAAAAAAGATAAGAGCCAACTCATTGCCGGAGATTATCAACTCACTCGTCCTGCCGGATATTTTATGAATTACAATCGTCGTTTGCAGGGTTTGTCTTTTGATACGGGCGCAGATTTGGGCAAAGGTACGCTCACCGGACGCTTGAGTGGCGCGGTAGCACGCGGGCAATTTGCACGCAATGAATTCAACGGTCAAGAGGGCAATCAAGGACCATACAAACTCACCGGAGCAAACAACGAACGCTTCCTTATCATTCTTGCCGGAACGGAAAAAGTCTATATCGACGGCGCACTGCTCCAACGTGGCTCAGAAGATGACTACACGATTGATTATAATGCAGGAGAAGTTACTTTTACTGCCAATCAACTGATTACCAAAGATAAACGTATAGTAGTAGAATTCACCTATTCTACCGACAATTATTTACGAACGGTCTATGGTACAGGTTTGACCTATAAAACCGAAAAGCTGAACACCTATTTCAATCTCTTTTCTGAGCAAGACGCAAAGAACCAATCCGTCAGTCAAGATTTGAGTGATATTCAACGTCAACTTTTTGCCGATGCAGGTGATGCTGTCGAAAATCGACTCTTTCCGGGAGTAGATACGCTACCTGATTTTGACCCGAATCGGATTATGTATCGCATGGTGGATACGCTCGGATATGATAGTGTTTTTGTATATACGACTAATCCTGATTCGGCGCGATTTGTACTGCGATTTACGGAAGTAGAGCAGGGGAGTGGTAACTACATTCCCGTACAATCTTCTGCCAACGGACGTATATATGCGTGGGTCGCGCCACTCGCGGATATACCGCAAGGAACGCATGAACCCGTCATTCGATTGGTCGCGCCACAGCGTAAGCAATTATACACTTTTGGTGCTGATTATCAATTAAATAAAAATACAAATATTTTAACAGAAGTTGCTCTAAGCAATACTGATTTAAATACTTTTTCAGACTTAGACGCAAGCGATAATGCAGGTGTAGCCATACGAAATCGCCTAGAAAATAAGTTTGTCTTTGGGGAGGAAAGTCCACAGTCCGCAGTCCGTAGTCCGCAGTTGAATGATAGCATACCGTTCGCCGTCGGTCGTTCGCCGTTTACCGTCGCCACTTTCGTGGATTATGAATTTAGAGACGCGAATTTTCGTGAAATTGACCCGTATCGTGCCGTCGAATTTCAACGAGACTGGAACACGGATAAGACCATAAAAATTGATGAGCATCTTTTGAATACAGGTCTGAATTTTGAGAAAAAAGACTTGGGTAATTTACGATATACATTTGGCACATATTTGCGTGATTCGGTCTATACCGGCATCAAACATTCGGCGGAAGCCAATATTGCCCGTAAGGGCTATCGAATGAATATTTCGGGTAGTTATTTGACCTCAAAAGGACTGGAAGAAGACACTCGTTTTTTTCGCCCGAAGGTGAGTTTGTCAAAGCGATTTGAACAGATAAATAACTTAGAACTCGGTGTTTATGGAGAAAGAGAAGATAATCGTCGCTTCAATTCGGGAGAAGATACATTGCTCAATTCGAGTTTTTATTATGACCTTTTCAAAGCCTATATTAAAACGAGCGAATCGCCTGAATTTAGCTTTGGAACGGAGTATGTACGTCGCTACGATTACGCGCCGGATACAACCCGTTTTGCACGTATAACGACTGCCGATGAGGTGAATGTAAAAGGTTGGTGGGCAAAGTACAAACACTCGCGCCTAAATTGGAATTTGACTTACCGGAATCTACGCGTTCAAGATTCGCTATTGACTCCCGAAAGACCACAGGAAACTTATCTCGGTAGGTTGGAATATTTGCTCTTGGTGAAGCAAGGATTTTTGAAATCCAATACAGTTTATGAGTTGGGTTCGGGGCAGCAGCAGCGTATCGAATTTACATACATACAAGTGAATCCGGGTGAAGGCGTTTATACTTGGATTGACCGAAATGAGGACGGTGCAAAACAGTTGGATGAATTTGAAATTGCGAATTTTTCAGATAATGCCGACCACATTCGCGTAACGACTTTTACAAATGATTTTATCCGCTCGGATAATGTCAATTTTAGTCAGAGTGTAGAGTTGAATCCCGTAAAATTATGGCGACAAAGCGAGAAAAAAGGACTGCGCCTGATGTCTAAATTTGCTACCAAAACTATCCTTCAAATTCAAAGAAAAACACTCGAATCTGCAAAGGTACTTCCTTGGAATCCTTTTCAATTGGAAGTGTCGGATACTTCTTTGGTATCGTTGGTTGCGAATATTCGTAATACCCTGTTTTTCAATAGAACGAATCAGAAATTTGGCTTTCAAATTGATGTACAAGATAATCGAAATCGACGTATTCTAACGACTGGTTATGAAGCACGACGACGTACCGAACAATCCATTCGCGCCCGTTGGAATCCAAGCAAAACAATCGGCACAAAACTCTACCTCGCGCAAGGCAATCGCTTCAACGATTCGGAGTTTTTTGAAACGAAAGACTACGACATTCGATTCTATGAAATAGAACCCGAAGTGAAGTTTATTTTTCGTAAAAATACTCGTCTGACACTCGCGTATTCATTCGCCGACAGGCGCAATACTATCAACGAAAAAGAAACTGCACAAAACCACGACCTTAGTGCCGAATTGACCTATAATAAAGTCTCTAAATCAGAAATTCGTGCCGGATTTTCTTTTGTAAATATCGCTTACGAAGGCGCAGCCAATACGCCTGTACAATATGCGATGCTTGATGGTTTGCAAAATGGGAGAAACTTCTTGTGGAACTTGACTTTTGAACGTCGGATTGCGAAAAATGTATTGATGAGTATTTCGTATGAAGGACGTAAAACAGGTGAAAATAAAACGGTACATGTTGGACGAGCGAATGTGAGAGCAGCATTTTGAAAAGCAACTTTTCTGAGCAAAACGAACGAAATAAACTGAACCACTAAGTCCACGAAATACACGAAGGTCGAATTAATGTAGTAAGGAAACTAAGTTTGTGTAAGAAATTGATTGTTCAATACTTAGAACTATTTTGTGGGCTTTGCATCTGTTTAGTTTTAGTGCCTTTGGTGGACTTAGTGGTTCAATTTATTTTTCGGTTTCACTAACAATAATCTCCTGACGAATCACTATCTTTGCAGCCTTTAATCATTACGGCTAAGTTTATTTGAATGAAAGAAACGTCGCTTCACAAAATGACCCTTTCCGACTGGCGGGAAACCGAAAAAGCTGCACTCGAATTGCTCCAAATTGTGGGCGAATTGCGCTTTGACCACTCGGTCGAACTCATCCTTTTTCGTCGAAAAATATACGACTCGCGCCCCAGCGAGGTTATCAATAATCACCTTTACGGAAAAAATTACGTCAAGCAATCCATTTCCGTTTATACCAGCCTCGAACTCGCCAAAGGCATCATCAAAATGGACCTTGCACCTTCGCGTATCGACATTGGTACGCTGGCTACAGACTGGCTGAAATCCAATGGACAATTTGCTGATGTGGATGAGTTTTTGAACCATCATTTGAACGACCATATCGGACAAGATAAGAAAGTTTTGACTCCCAAAGATGTGGTGCTATACGGCTTCGGACGTATCGGACGACTGGCTGCTCGACGACTTGTGGAGATGACGGGTAGGGGAGAGCAACTTCGTTTGCGGGCTATCGTCATTCGCCCGAAAATGAGTGACCGGAAGGAGGAAATGCGTAAACGCGCTGCCCTGCTTCGACGCGATTCGGTACATGGCAAGTTCAGAGGAACGGTGAATGTAGCACGCGATACAGAGGACGAATTGATAATCA
>Ga0209186_1003636_pt1 | contig 10502 bp, 7 predicted proteins | sample SidtaG_FD_187426 | JGI IMG/M metagenome (GOLD analysis project Ga0209186, IMG submission 187426) | Marine algal microbial communities from Sidmouth, United Kingdom - Sidmouth_Male2 metaG (SPAdes) (version 2) | ecosystem: Host-associated > Algae > Red algae > Unclassified | place: Sidmouth, United...
GGGGAACAATGAGTAGATGAATAAATGATGAAACGAGTAAATGTTTATATCTCCTAACCAAAATAAATACAATACAAACGCGATTTTTTATTTTTTTATGGGAAAAATGTTTGCGTCTGAACGCTGTTACAAAACACCACAATATTTTCATTATCAATACATTCAGACAATATCGCTTCGTTTCTCCAATCGAAAAAAACAGACATCTTATCTTGTTTTGACGCTACTTTATTCAGTACATTGCTTTTCCGTTAATTAAGACTTGGATATCGAATATTCGCAGCCCTTTTCGGGCTTTGAAGGTAAAAACATTTACTCATTTCATCATCTATTCATCTACTCATTCTTCGCCTACTCATTTACTCATTTTCCGCCGTCTAATTCGCTCATTCACCACCCCGCGAATCCAGTTAGGCACTGCGATTGTCCCTGCTAATAAGTAAAAGTAATACGTCAGCAAACGCCAGATAAAAGCAATTAATACTGCCATACCTGCTGCATATTTTCCATTACTATCCACAATAAAATCCCGCAAAAAAGGACCAAAAGCTGCCTCTGCAATACCCGTACCGCCCGGCGTCGGACTAAGCGCGAGTACCACATACATCGCTTCGAGCCGTCCGTAGAGCAAAGTCTGTTGTGCCCAGCCCAAGCCCTCCCGCACAGCAGGAACAAAGGCTATCATCAGTATCATCACCAATGCAAAACGGATGCTCCATGCGGCGGCTGTTGCGCCAAAAACAGTGGCGTGATAAGAAAAAGGTTTGCTGCGAATTTCTTTGGAAGTCGTGACCATATCGCTTGCCATTTTGACGGCACGGCGGCGAAATCGCTTTGTAAATTTCCAAGAAGTCAGCCAACCCAGCAGGTTGCGGATGCGGTCAGGACGAAGAATAATACCGTAGAAAAACAGCGACCCATAAGTCAACATCAATATATAAGAAACAAAAAATGAATTGGTAATCACACTCGACCCCGTATCTCCTTCCGGGAAAATCATAGGTGTTCCCAATAGCAAAAATAATATCGGCAAGCCCAGTACAAAAAATGTCGTATCCAGAATAATGGTATAGAAAATAATTGCAGCGATTTTTCCGGTGGCTAATTTTTCTTGTGATAGCACAAACAGCGCAACACCCGACCCACCAACACTCGTAGGTGTGATAGCAGAGCTAAATTCCCAAATAAAAATCAACTCAACGCACTTGCGCCATGTAAACTCGCCTTCCGTCAGCACCCGCAAGCGCAAGGCGTACGCCATATGCCGCAAACCCAATAACAAAACGGTCAAGCCCAGCAACGAAATGGTCAACAAATTCCAGTCTAACTCCGGTAATTCCTCCTTTTGAAATGACCGCCACATCATATACGCCACTACGCCAAGTCCCAACAACATTGGTAGGATAATCCGGTTGACTCGCACCGAATTAAGCATATCCTGTTCTTCTGCCGTCAGGCTTTCCTCGCGTACTTGTTCGTCTTGCAGCATCTATTCTCTAATGAGTGAATGAGTGAATTTTGAATGAATGAATCGTTTTACATCGCTTCATCTACTCATTTTAAACAAGATAGTAAAAAGTCGGGAAAGTTTGATAGATATGATTGTGAAATTGTGTCGTAGTATTCTAGTATCGTTGTGTTGTGTTGTTATCTTGTTTTTCGCGTAGCGAAAAAAGTAACTCGTAACTCGCTACTCGCTACTCGCTCCCGTTATCCAAAAATTATTCACCCCTTCTCCCCAAATAATACCAACTTCCTGCAATTGTAATAATTCCAATAAAGCGAGGAAAATAAAAATGGCGTGCATTCGGTTATCGCATCTTTTTTCGTTGAAAATATAATGAAAATCAGACTTGTCGCGCTTTTTGACATCAACTAAAATCCTCTCACGCTCCTCTTGAATCGTATAATTATACTTCACGACCTTGTGAATCACTTCCCTATTTTCATACTCAAATCGTGCCAGTATCTTTTCAAACGTTTTCAGTAATTTAAACATCGTTAGCGACTCCAATTCTGCATCTACAAGGGCTTTGGTGGCGATGCCGCGTAGTTCTTTACTGATATTGCCGCGTCCTTCTTTACCGGCGCGTATTTCCTCCAGTTGGCGCATATCGTCGAGTACGCTTTTGTAGCGTTTGTACTCCAACAGGCGACGCACAAGTTCTTCGCGCGGGTCGATTTCGTTGCCTTCTTCATCCAGTTCTTTTCGGGGTATTAGCAGCTTCGCCTTAATCCGCATCAAAGTAGCCGCCACCAATATAAACTCACTCGCCAAGTCAATGTTCAATTGCTCCATTTGGCGAATATATTCCAGAAAATCATCCGTCAATTTGGCAATCGGAATATTGTAAATATCCAACTCGTCGCGTTCGATAAAGAACAGCAGCAGGTCGAATGGTCCCTCAAATTGGGGGAGGCTTATGTTGTAAGTGGTCGTACTCATATTGCGAGTTGATGAGTTGACGAGTTGTTGAGTTGATGAGTTTATTGGCTCGGCACTCGTTACTCGCTATTCGCTACTAAATTAAATTTTTCTTTTACTCCTTTATATACACTGCGAATACCGGATTCAAGGTCAATCTTCGCTTTCCAGCCATTCGACGATAATTTACTAACATCTAACAACTTGCGAGGCGTACCGTCGGGTTTAGAAAGGTCGTTTTGTATCTCGCCTTCGTAGCCGACGATTTTTTTGATGAGTAATGCTAAATCTTTAATCGCAATATCTTCGCCTGTGCCGATATTGACCGTTTCGGCTTCGTTGTAGTGAAGCATAAGGTGGTAACAGGCAGCAGCGAGGTCATCTACATGCAGAAATTCGCGCTTGGGTGTACCCGTTCCCCACATGACGACGTGTGGCGTATTATTGGCTTTCGCTTCGTGAAATTTGCGGAGCAATGCAGGCAATACATGCGAGTTTTTGAGGTCGTAATTATCATTCGGACCGTAGAGGTTGGTCGGCATTACGGAGATGAAATTGCTGCCGTATTGTGCGCGATAAGCATCGCACATTTTGATACCCGCTATTTTAGCGATGGCATAAGGTTCGTTGGTGGGTTCGAGTGTGCCTGTGAGTAGGGAATCTTCGCGGAGTGGTTGGTCAGCAAATTTGGGATAAATGCAGGACGAACCCAAGAACATCAACTTTTTGACCTCATTCAGATACGCAGCATGGATGACATTGTTTTGTATCATCAAATTATCATAGATAAATGCGCCGCGTTGGGTGTTATTCGCATGAATACCGCCGACTTTTGCCGCTGCCAAAAAGACATAATCAGGTTTTTCTTGTTCAAAAAACTCATTGACGGCTTGCTGGTTTCTCAAATCCAATTCACGCGAAGTGCGTACTACAAAATTGGTATAACCCTCCGCCTCCAATTTCCGTCGAATAGCAGAGCCGACCATGCCGCGATGTCCGGCGATATATATTTTTGCGTTTTTTTCCATCATCAATTTTGAATGAATGAATTTTGAATGAGGCAGCTTTCGTGTTTCTATTGGTGAAATTTTTTGCAAAAATAACAAAAGGTCATCGGATTCCGATGACCTTTTGTGTTTGTCTGTATTCTTTTGGGAATAAGGAGCAAATAAATTTACTCTACACAGTTGACCGATTGCGAAAGAGAACTTGTCCATTCGCCGTCAAAATCTATATTTTGTCCGGGTTTGAGCAGTACAAAATCGGAGCTTTGCACCACCTGCCCGTAAGTAGTCACTTCCCATTTGGCAGGATGATAAGGTGTCATTACTTCGTCAAGCATTTCGCCTGATACGCCTTTATCGATGAGGGGCCACCAAAGGCTTTCGGTATTTCTATCCCAGAGGATGAAACCGTCTTTCCCACTGCGGACACCTTCTCTGTAGTGTGTATAACCTGAAAGTGCAAAAGTAAGCGTTGCACCACAATATTCGCGTTCATATACAGCTATGAAGTCCGCTAAAGGGCAATAGGTTACTGCTACTGCCTGCCCATCTATTTCATCGTTGATGACCTCATGCACATTCAACAAATCCAAGGGATAAACCTTGACTTCATTTTCCCCATATAATACAACTATCGTTTCATCTGGTTGAATGTTTCTCGGATAATCTTCTTCTCTGATAAAATGTGGATTGACAAGGGCTTTAAACGATTCTCTGCCGATTCCGTATTTGAGTCCTTGCTCTTCTAAAGCCCAATTGCTGACATTGAAATCCATGCTGCGTTCATTGCCCCCGCGCAACCATCTTTGTCCGTTTTCGTAATAGACAAAATTGCGGTTACTGTTATGTTCGTTACCACAAGGTCCGTTGCAGTCGTCATAAGGGCTTTGTTCGTTTACATTGGTAGTTGGTGTTGGGGTATTGACCTTGATTTCTTCTTTTCCGCAAGCAAATAGGGTGAACAGTAAACAAAGTGTAAGGATTTTTTTCATGTGTATGACTTTTGTGAGAAAGGAAATTACCATACTATAAATCTACAAAAAAAATAAATTACATGTTGATTCCAGATGATATTTTGAAGCCTTTGTCCTTATAATGACGGTTTTTGCAACAAAAAAGCCGCTTCACAATTGTGAAGCGGCTTTAGAATATCATTTCAATCCGAGATAAATTACATATCCCAGAATACTTTTGTAAATAAATCGTCACCACCAATAGCACCTCCGGCTGTTTCTACACTTTCGCCATTGAGTGAATACTCTGTAACGGGATAAGTGTATCGCATGGGCGGAGTAGTACCTGCACCTACAGCTATATTCATAGTTGGTGCATTATATACTCTGTAAGTTGACCAGCCTTCAAATCCACGATTGTAGAGTGCAATCCACTTTTGCATAGCAATTTTTTCTTTCCATGTCCCGGATGCAGTGCTGTATGCAACAGCTTCTTGTGCAAGGTAAGCGTCAGCATCATCTGAAGTAAATCCCCATTCTTCAATTGAGTTTTTAACGCCCGCGCTATAGTGTTCTTCGGCTGTACCGCCCACGTTGTAACCTCTTTCAACCGCATCTGCCAAAAGAAAACGCACTTCTGTGTAATCCATGATAGTACCCGGGAAAGTCGGGTCTTCGAGGATGGCGCCGGGCTGAGAGTTGGCAGGGTATGAATTGGCATTACCATATTCGCCACCGACATACATTACTTCTCCTGTATCCGGATTGGTAATGTTACCTTTAAAGAAAGCCGGACGACGTGGGTCGTCAAGTGCGTTCAAAACATCTGTGAAAGTATTGGCTGCTACAAAGTCAGAACGTCCGCTTTGTATTAACTGCTCCCACAATGGGTTGGTATTAGGCGTAGAACCTTCATAAGTTATTTCAAAATCATCTGTAGAAGATTCAAAAACACCGCTTGCTACGGCAGCTTCTGCCATACTTTGTGCTTTTGCATTATCCATATCAGCGATACGAATAGCCATTCTGAGTTTGAGCGAATTAGCAAGTTTCTTCCAATTACTTGTGCTACCGCCATATATAAGTTCCCAACTCATATTGCTATCGCCGTTGAGGTCTCCGATAGCTGCGTCAAGGCGTGTGATAAGGTCGTTATAAATATCTACATCATTATCATAACCCGGTGTGATATTGGTAAAATCCAAAGCTTGTGAGTAAGGAATATCACCAAAGAAATCGACAAGTAGGTGGAAGGAAAGAATTTCAACAACTTCCATGATGGCTGCCTGTGCTTTTTTATTGTCGTCAGTAAGGAAGGCGTCTTCCTGCATAAATGCTTTTGCCTGCCTTGTATCAGTAATCACAGTAGCGTAGAGCGTGTTCCATGTTCTACCGTTAACGTTTCTTTCTACGAGTTCGTAGTTAGATTCGTCGGGGTAGGTGGTTTGTGCCCAATGTTGCGACCAAAGGCGCAAGTTGTTGACGTTTACATTGGGACTTGCCATAAAGTCGAATAGAGAAACTAAGGCATTATTGAAGAGCGCACTCGCAGGTACGGTCTCTGGATTTTTAATATCTTCATTTAAATCGGTCAAAGGATCACAAGCCGAAATAATGATTATAGACATTAATGCAAATAATATTTTTTTCATTATTATTTTATTTTGAATAAACAGAAATTTAAATACTTGATTTACTTTCCTGTTTTGCTCTTTTTTAATTAAAAATCAAATTAGAATCTTGCCGTCAAATTCACACCAACTTCTCTAACAGACGGATAGGCACCCGATTGGTTACCCTGACCGATGTTACCCGCACTCAAACCTGCTTGTGGGTCAGTATATGGAGAGTTTTTGTGAATGATCCAGAGATTTCTACCAATGATAGATAGATTTAATGACTGAAATGGCGTTTTGTCAACAATATTAGAAGGCAAACCAAACGAAATGTTGGCTTCTCTTAATTTGACAAAAGAAGCATCATATACGTGGTATGCGTTGGGTGCATATACATAACCCAATGAGTTGTAAACATCGCTGGCATAGAAGGCTTCGTCATTAGTCACACCGCTACTGATAGGATTACCATCTACATCATACATATAATTACCTTCATCATCAGTAGCGTGCGTAGTTGCGTTATCATCAAGGAAGATACCACCACCATCTCCGGGTAATGCTCTGATAGGATTGCCATCGCGGTTAGTACCTGCTGTAAAGTCGTAGATACCTGTTGCAGTACCATACCACATATCTAATGAGAAGAAGTCACCTCCTTTTTGGAAATCTATTAAGAAACCGAGTGAGACAGGACCAATATTAAAATTGTTTCTTATACCACCAATGAAGTCAGGATTGATGTCACCGATAACTTCGGGCGTACCTGTTTTGCGGTAGCGAACACCACCATTCCAATGTGGGTAAACGATTGGATTGCCGCTGTCGTCATATACATAGTTAGTTCCCCATATAGCTCCATATGGTTGTCCTATAGTAGCATTGAGTGTAATTCCGCCTTGTACGGAAGCAAGTTGTAGATTAGTCTGGTCATCAAATAAGCTGATAACCTCGTTTTGGTTTTTAGACCAATTGAAGTCTATATCCCAACTAAAGTTATCTTTCTGAATTGGTCTGACATTCAAGGACAATTCGACGCCTTGATTCTGCATTTCACCTGCATTTTTAAAAGTACGCAAGTTTCCGCTAGCTCCTGTAACGGTTACAGGAATAATCTGGTCGTAAGTATTGGAACGATATAGTGAAACATCTAAACCAACTCGGTCTCTTAGGAATCTCATTTCGAGTCCTGCTTCAATACTGCGTGTATTTTCGGGTCTCAAATCCGGATTATTTTTGGTAGAATTAACAGAAGCTAATGCCTGACCTCCAAAGGGCGTACCAAGTACATAAGTATCTGCGATACTTTGTACAGGCGCATCATTACCTACCTCTGCGTAGTTGAGGCGGAATTTACCCAAATCAAACCAGTTAGACTCCATTAATTCGGAGAATACAAAACTTAAAGAAGCAGATGGGTAGAAGTATGCGTTTTCGCCTTCAGGCAAGGTAGAAGATACGTCGTAACGCCCTGTAACATCTAAATACAAAAATTGGTTGTAACCAAGTGTCAAGCGTCCAAAATAACCGTCTGTAGCTCGTTTGTATGGATTTTCTATTGGAGCTTCGATACCATTAAGGCTATTTGAAAGTGAGTAAACGCCCGGTACTACGAGTCCACCATTCGTTTCGGCATAAATATCGTCCACACCTGAACGACGAATATTCGTACCCAACATCGCATCAAGGCTTAATGTCTCACCACCAAGATAAGTGCTGTAGTTTAAGAATAAGTCTGTATTATTTTCATAGAAACTTCTATTATAACGACTATAACTGGAAACATCTACCGAGCCTACTGCGACTCTCTGCTCTTGAATTTCATTGTATCTATCGGTAGAAACTCGACCTAAAATGCTCAAACCTTCTACGATTTCGTACTCCAATTCCATATTACCGAAAATTCTGTTACGAGTATCGGTTGGTACATTTTCGAAGGCATTGAAATAGTAATTGTCAAAGTAGTGCGGACGCTTAGACTGCGATGGGTCAAGTAATCCATAAGGATTCCATGAGATGTTCAAGCCTGTTTGCTCGTATGCCTCACGTTGGTCGTTCATATCCACATTAGTCTGATACCATTGACGGAAAGATTGGTTTGGATTGTTATTGCTATATCCCGTACCATAACGTCCTCTACCATTGGTGAGTACATAGTTAATAGCAGAACCAACACGTAGCTTTTCGGTCAAATCATATCCACCACTAAAAGCAACTGTATTTCTGTCAATTTTACTATTGGGAACAATACCATTTTGGTCAAAACGTGTAAAACCTAAACGGTAAGTACTTTTATCTGTACCTCCATCCAGAGTAACATTATTGTTGAATGTTCTCATCGTTTCGTAGAATGAATTGCTGGCATCATTCTCAGCAGCTACCCAAGGGAAAAGCTGACCGTAAGTACCAATTTCATCATAATAAGAACGCCAATCATAGACAGAAAGGCTTGGGTCGAACGCTGCTCCGTAAGAAGCATCTTCATAAACAGCAGCAGCAAAATCAGCGTTGCCATCGCCGTCAAGGTCATCAAGGTCAAGTCCGTCGCGCCCTTCTCCGGCACCCGAATACCAGCCTTGAATGTCAGAATAGCCCGCACCGTATTCTTTTTGATACTTTGGCATAGTGGTCTGGTCAACCATGCCCGCAGTAAAACCAGTAGAAACTGAAACACCGATACCTTTCTTTTTTGTACCTTTTTTGGTTGTTATGAGTACCACACCATTTGCGGCACGCGAACCATAGAGGGCTGTTGCGGCTGCACCTTTAAGTACATTGATGGATTCAATATCCTCCGGATTGATATCGCTGGCAGCATTACCAAAATCATAACCACCACGTCCTTGTTGTTGTCCGCTTGAGTTGGTGATAGCATTACTGATAGGTGTACCATCAATAACAAAGAGTGCTTGGTTGTTACGTGTCAAGGAAGTACGTCCTCTGATGATAACATCCGCAGAACCACCCATTGTACCACTACTTTTAATCTGTACACCCGATACTTTACCGGAGAGTGCGTTCATAAAGTTAGCATCTTTAACTCTTGTAACCTCTTCGCCACCAACTTCCTGTGTAGCATAGCCAAGTGATTTTTTTTCACGTTTAATACCTAATGCTGTTACGACGACATTGTCCAAGACAACCCCTTCTGACATGGTAAAACTGAGACTATTGGAATCACCTAAGTCGAGCGTCTGGTCAGCAAAGCCCGTATAAGATACCATAAGTGAATTACTACCTTCGGGTACTTTGAGACTGTAATTACCGTTAATATCTGTCGTTGTACCGATAGTGGTACCCTCCACATATACATTGGCAAAAGGCAGTGGTGCGCCGGTATCATCGGTCACCGTTCCCGAAATGGTACGCTGTGCCATCATAGTAGCTGCACATGCGAGCATCATCGCGAAAACTAGTATAAATCGTTTCATACGTTATAGAATTGATTTTTGATTAAAAAAATAATGTTAAGATAGATAGACTAAATAAAATTAGGTGGGTTCACAAGAAATTTCGCCACCCTAATTGATTCGGCGTCAAAAATAAGACTTTCTTTTGATTTATTAACTTTCTGTTAACTAATTAACAATTAAAAATTCTGCTAAATTTTGAACGGAGAGTTGTTTTATTTTGTGAAAAGATAAAAAAATAATTTTTGTGTAAATACAAAATGGGAGATTAATATCACGATATTTGCTCGTAATTCGAGCTTATAACAAGAAAGAACGCACATTCGCATCCCGTAATTTCCTGAAAGTAAATCAATTACCAAGCCCAACCTTATTGAGTATCGCAGCGACAATTCTAATAACTGTCATGGGCGATTGATATGTTTAGGAACGCGAAAAAAAATTTCTGAGATGTCATACTCCAATATCTTCATTCCACAATTCGGGTTTTTTATCAATAAACGCTGCCATCATTTCGATACATTCTTCATCATTCAGAACGACTACTTCTACTCCTCTCGACCTCAACAATTCTTCTTCTCCCATAAATGTTTTGTTTTCTCCTATGACTACTTTCGGGATGCCATAAAGCAATACAGTACCCGAACACATAGGACATGGCGATAAGGTGGTATATAAAACACTTTCCTGATAAACAGTGGCTTTCTGCCTGCCGGCATTTTCTAAAGCATCCATTTCTCCGTGCAATACAACGCTACCCTCTTGTACTCGCTTATTATGTCCTCGTCCGATAATTTTGCCTTTGTGAACAATCACAGAACCTATCGGAATGCCTCCTTCTTCAAGTCCTTTTCGGGCTTCTTCGATAGCTGCTTTTAAAAACTTATCTTTCATTTTTAATATATTTAATTCAAGTTGCGGACAACTTGAAAAAATCCCAAAAAACAAATTCCAAATTCCAATTTTGGACAGTGTTCGAGTAAAGTATGGAATAGTTGCAAGGCGAATATTTTTATAAAATGCGAGTATTTGATGACCAAAACACTCACTTTCAAGAAAGAAATTCGCCTTGCAACTCTCGTAATACATTAACC
>Ga0209186_1003648_pt1 | contig 10486 bp, 6 predicted proteins | sample SidtaG_FD_187426 | JGI IMG/M metagenome (GOLD analysis project Ga0209186, IMG submission 187426) | Marine algal microbial communities from Sidmouth, United Kingdom - Sidmouth_Male2 metaG (SPAdes) (version 2) | ecosystem: Host-associated > Algae > Red algae > Unclassified | place: Sidmouth, United...
ACCAAATCGTCCACACCTGTGGCGTTTTTAAGCACTTAAATATCTTTTTTATTTTAATTTAAAGTCAAAAATTTCTTAACTAAATGACATTGGAATGAAGGGAAGTATTCTAATTCATACACTCAAAATGGGTACATTATTTTTTTCGTCCTCCCTAAGCTGTTGAATAACAGCACTTATCCAACCTTAGACGGGTAGCCAGAACAAGCAGTAATTTTTTCACTTCCAATGAGTTACGATTTTTCATTTTAGTTCGATACAAAAAAAGTATCCGGTGATGCCCTACCCAACACGAAGTATTATATTTATAAAATCCTAAAAATAAAAACCAATTCGGGTAATTCAATCGTATATGTACGTGGAGTGTTCTGTCTAAAAAGTCGCCTTATGTAAAATAAAAATTCTTAATACGTTTTCTTTTAAGAAGACAAGATTAATTTATATTTTTGGATGAAAGTACAAATTTATTTCTCCCTCCTTCTTACTGTAATACACACCTTATTTCCCTGAATATTTTTAGATTTAATTAAAAAATAGCTATGAAATTAAAAACCTGTTTACTACTAATGATTTTCGCAATTCCGTGGCTGAGTTTTGCTCAAAAAACGGAAAATGCTGAACAAATCGTCCAAAATTATTTGATTAAATTTGAAACTCCTGACAATAAGTACACCACTCAAGACTATGAAATCACACTTGATCAGCTAGACTCAAAAACGCAAGTTCGCCGGATTCACGCCCTACAAAAAATTGATGGCATTTATGTCCGGGAGGGCTTACTTACACTTACTTTTGGAAAAAATCAAAAACTATTCCCTATGAATAGTTTTGTCCGGCGAAAAGCAAATACTTCCAGCCCTTCCCTTAATGCAGTAAGTGCCATCAGAACTTCAATGGCATTTCACAAACTTGACAGGACGCTGCCACTTATTCTGGAAGAAGATAAAAATCGGGCAGACGGTCATGTTGTTTACAAAAAAGGTGCTATAGCGGCTTCCGACATTGAGGCGCGTCTTATGTTCATTCAACACAAAGAAGGTAAAGACTTACGTTTGACTTGGGAAACACAGCTACATACCCCTGACCGACAAAATTACTGGGTTAGTTATGTAGATGCTCAAACCGGTAAAGTTTTAGAAACAAAAGACATGGTGCTACACTGCTCCTTCGGTGAAGGACTGACCTATGATGCTTCTCCTGAAGAGCAGGCTCAACTGGATGCCCGGCATCGAGAAATGCACATGGAAAGTGCCCGCAACTGGGACAAAATGATGAATGACAGAGTACAGCACTCTTGTACAACTGAACATCATACACATGCTGCTTCTGCTACAGACAAACAAGCTGCCGCCGGACGTACACACACCTATTTTGTACTGGATGCTCCCGCAGAAGCTCCTAATGATAATACGGCTACAAATACCCAGTCTCTGGTTTCTACGGCAGGTGACCCGATTGCTTCCCCTTTTGGCTGGACAAGTACAGATGGTGTAACTGAAAATACCTATACAAAAGGTAATAACGTTTATGCTTTTCATGACCCCAGCCCAAGTCCACTTGGCGGTGCTCCTCAGCCTTCTACGGCAGCACAGGCTACAGTAGCTAACCCGGCAGGCTCACAGGCATTTATATATTTTTGGGACTTAACCCAAGAACCCGAATATTCCACAACAAGCCCGAACAATCAGTTTCCCAATAGAAATGCAGCCATTGTCAATTTATTTTACTGGAATAATCTGATACACGATGTATTTTATAACTTCGGTTTTACAGAAGCTGGTAGAAATTTTCAGTTTGACAATATGGGTAAAGGCGGAGTCGGAAATGATGAGGTACTCGCACAGGCGCAAGATGGTGGTGGTACCAATAATGCCAATTTCTTGACGCTTACCGACGGAGTAAATGGACAAATGCAAATGTATCTTTGGACTTCATCTACTCTTGATTCTCTGGTGAAAATCAGTACGGTAGATATTCCTACCACTGTAATGGGAGGCGATAAGTTTGCTTCTATTCAAGGGGCACTTTATAATTCTGCAAATCCTATCGACCTTAATACCAACCCTGTACTCGACAAAACTTTCGTTTTGGTGAACGATGGATGCGGAAATAGTGAAGGTTGCGGAGCCGGTGGCGGTGTAGGTAATGCTCCATGTAATAGTGTAACGGATGCGATTGTACTTATTGACCGGGGTTCTTGTTCTTTTGCTGAAAAAGTAGATGGCGCACAAAAAGGCGGAGCTGCTGGTGTTATTGTAATGAATAATGATGCTGCTAATCCCGATGCTATCCTTGCAATGGGTGGTACTGACCCTACAGTAAATACAATTACCATCCCATCTGTAATGGTCAGTTATAATACAGGTTTATTATTAAAAAGTGCTTTAGCCGACGGTGCTGTAATGGTCGGTTCTCTTCAGCAGGATAATCCACCTATACCTAAAAAGGACGGAGATTTTGATAACGGAATTATCGCTCACGAGTATGGTCATGGTATTTCTATCCGTACCAGCCCACAAACCGCTACTGGCGGTAGTCTGTCAGGTGATGAGCAGGGCGGAGAAGGCTGGGCAGATTATTATGCCTTATACATGACCACTACTCAAAGTGATTTAAAACCTGCTACTGCCGAAAATCCATTTGGCGTTTTACCGGATAGAGGTATTGGTACTTACGTCAGATATACCGACTATGACGGACCGGGCATCAGACCAAGAAAATATAGTGTTGATAAAAACATTAATGAATATACCTTTGCAGGAAATACAAATGGCGGAGCTGGTGTTCAAAATGCACCTGAAATTACCATTCCACATGGTATTGGTTTTATCTGGTGTACTATGCTTGTAGAAATGACACAAAAACTTGTTGATCAGTATGGCTTTAACGATGATAAAACATACAATCCACCAGTAACAGGTGACCAAACTGCTGATGTTGCAACACTAACTGCCAATAATGCAGGAAACAACCTTGCATTAAAACTGATACAGGAAGGGATTAGCTTGCAATCACCAAGTCCCAGATTTACAGATATGCGCGATGGTATTCTGAAGGCTGATTCTATGCTGTATGATGCTGCACACAGTTGCATTATCTGGGAGGCTTTCGCCGAAAGAGGACTTGGTGTAAACTCAACCAATGAATCTAATAATATTGGAGATGAGGCTGACGGATATGGAGTACCTGCTTCCTGCAATCCCGAACAGGTTTATTTTACCATTAAAAAAACAGTATCCGAAGAGGTTATCGAAAATCGTGGTAATTTAATTTATACCATAACTGTAGGAAATACCTCTCCTTCCGGTACAGCAGCTACGAATGTAGTCGTTACGGATGATTTGCCACCTTTTACATCTATTGTGGAAGTTACAGGTGCGGCACACACAGTTAGTAACGATATTATCACTTTCACTATCCCGACCATTGAAGCAGATGCATCTGTTGAATTGACCGTGGAAGTAAAAGTAAATACACCTGCTACAACTACCATAAAAGAAGATTACGATTTTGAGACGGGTGCACAGGGATGGACAGCAGTATCGGGAGGTGCTAATTCTTTTAGCAGAGTAAATGACCCGGCACAGGCATACTCTGGTGATTTCTATTATTTTACACCTAATACCGGTACAGGTACAAGCGGAAATACCACATTGACCAGCCCTCCTTTAGACCCAAATGTTAGTGGGCAACAGCTTCGTTTTTGGCATAAATTTGATACCGATTCCGGCTTTGATGGGGGCTTTGTGGAAGTCACCAGCGACGGAATTACCTGGGCACGTATGCCTTTACAGGAAAACGGATATAACGGTGCATTAAATTCTACATTTAATCCCGCAAACGGAGGGGCTGCTTTTACCGGAACTGCAACGGAATATTTTGAATCTGCTGGTATGATTCCTGATGGAACGACTCAGCTACGCTTTGTTTTTTCTGAAGACACTGGCGGCGGTGGTGGCGACGGCTGGTGGATTGATGATGTAAAAATTGCACAAAATCCGGTTACCTTAACCAATGTAGCAAGCGTAAGTGACCCTGCAACTAGTGGTGGTCGCACCTATACATCCTCTGCTTCTACACTTATTTTAGCAAGAAGTTGTGATGATGTAAATCTTGTTTACCCAAGTGGATTTATTCCCGACGGAACTGATAAATACGTAGAACAAACCATTACGATAAGCGGACAAGGTTCATTGGTCCTTTTATTAGAAAATGACGATGCTAAACTTCGTGCAGGCGATATGATTGAAATTCTTTCAGGTTTTGAGCTTCGCCCTGGTGCAACAATCTCTATAGAAATTGAGAATTGTGAAAATTAAGGAACGTTAGACGGGTAGCTGTGTCAACTACTTTTATCATTTAAATGAACTTGTCGTTCAATGTCTTCGCCAAATTGAGAATTGAGAATCCCGTCATTCGTCGGGGCAAGTTGTATAATTGATAATTAGTTTAAAATTGTTATTTATAAAATGAACAAAATCTGTTTTTTTTACAAATGTTAAAATGAAATAATTATCAACGCTCAATTATCAATTTTTCATTTGACGAACATATTGATTTTTCTGGGGATATTATTATTGTCAAATAGACTCGCGTGAAGCGTCTGTTACACTAGGAATATATCCTACTATCTAATTAATGTCTTCTCCAAATTGAGAATTGAAAATGTATAATTGAGAATTAATTTAAAATTACAATTTATAATGTTCTCAAAATAATATTTTTACGAATATTTAAATAGAATAATTATTAACTCTCAATTATCAATTTTTCATTTGGCGAACATATTGCTAATACGAACTGGTTTAAACTTTGGCTTTCAAGTCAAAAGTTTAAACCAGTTCTTTTTTTGCTAATGAAAAATCATTAAATTTGCTAACTTTTAAAAAAGTCGATGGTTGATAGTCCATAGGCAAACGCGAGACATTAATTATAAGATATTTTGCTTCGCAAAATATCTTCGCAATAACTTATAAACTACCGACTACCGACTATGGACTATGGACTAAACACAAACATGAAAGAAGTATATATCATGTCCGTATCACGGACACCAATCGGAAATCTCGGCGGCGTACTTGCTTCCATTACGGCAGAAAAACTTGGTACAATTGCCATTAAAAGTGCAGTAGAACGCGCAGGCATCAGATCCGACCAAGTGCAGGAAGTCATCATGGGTAATGTACTGACTGCCAATGTCGGGCAAGCTCCCGCACGTCAGGCAGCACTTGGCGCGGGTATCCCGGATAGTGTGCCTTGTACGACCATCAATAAGGTCTGCTCGTCGGGCATGAAGGCGATGATGTTGGCAGCGCAGTCGATAGCACTCGGCAACAATGACATCATGGTAGCCGGCGGTATGGAGAGCATGAGCAACACGCCGCACTACATCCCGCAAGCACGAAAAGGCTACCGCTATGGCGACGGAACGATTTTGGACGGCATCGTGCGCGATGGGCTGCAAGACCCTTACGACGGTTCATTGATGGGCAGTTGTGGCGAGGTATGCGCGAGTGGTAAAAATATTTCGCGTAGCGAACAAGATGATTTTGCTTTTGAATCGTACAGACGTGCGCGTGAGGCATACGACAATGGCTACTTTAAAGGCGAAATCGTACCCGTAGAAATCCCGCAACGCAAAGGTGACCCAATCGTCATAACCCGCGATGAAGAGGTTGATAATAAGCGAATTACAAACAGAGAAGGATTAGATAAACTGCGCCCGGCTTTCGATAGAGAAAATGGTACGATTACCGCCGCTAATGCTTCCAAAATCAATGATGGTGCTGCGGCAGTCGTCTTGATGAGTGGCGAAAAAGCGGAAGAATTGGGCTTGAAACCCATCGCACGTATCGTGAGTTATGCCGATGCAGCGCAAGAACCCGTATGGTTTACAACTGCGCCCTCTTTGGCGATGCCAAAGGCACTCGACAAAGCAGGTTTGACGAAAGATGATATGGATGCCTTCGAAATTAACGAAGCATTTTCCGTAGTAACGATTGCCAACGCCAAAGAACTCGACTTGGATATGGCGAAGGTCAATCAATTTGGCGGTGCGGTGTCTATGGGGCATCCTATCGGCGTATCGGGCTGTCGAATTGTCATTACATTATTATCAGTACTCCAACATAAAGGCGGCAAAAAAGGCTTGGCAGGAATCTGCAACGGCGGTGGCGGTGCGTCCGCTATGGTTGTCGAGCTGGTTTAGTTTGTTTGGTTTATTTTGTTTACTGAGTTTATTGAGTTCATAAGGTTTATTCAGTTTATTAAGTGAAATTAATCACACCTTACAAACTCAATAAACCCAATAAACTAAATAAACTATTCACTTAAATAATAGAGCCATGAGGCAACTCGGTCAAATAGAAAGCAAGCTCTGCAAAATCACTGTATTTCAAAGTAATCATAAATACCTCGTCAAGTTTGAAACCAGAGATTATGAGCAAACCTACCGCATACGTGAGGGCAAAAATGCCAATAACATGGCAGACATCAAACGTATTGTAAATGAAGACTTTATCATCTCAGTAATGGGTCGCTTCAAACAAATGAACAACGACTTTGTGAAAGCCCTGACCGGCGCACGAGATGAAGATGAAGACGAGTTTGATATGATCTTGTAATGAGTGAATTTTGAATGAGTGAATGAGTGAATGTTTTGAATGAGTGAATGCGATAATGATACAATGATTTGAGTGTGTAAAACATTAGGGGCAATTATATATAAAAGGTGCAGCGCACCGTCTCCGTTTGTAGCAAGAAAGTTCCCCCAAGCTAATAAGGTGCGTTAGTACCGACCCCGTTTGTACGCACTAACCCCGATAGCTATCGGGGTCGGTACTAACGTACCTCAATCGGTTGTTCTTTAAACCTTACTACAAACGGAATCGGTACTACCGTACCTTTAATTAATGCTACCAATTTATGATACATTCAAACAAATTAAAGTTCCCCTAATATTTTACACACTCCAATGATTTCCTTCATTATCGCATTGTAGCATTTCAGCATTGTCGCATTAAAAACATTCACTCATTCACTCATTCACTCATTCAAAAGCATTCACTCATTGGCTTTGAAGGTCAGGATGTTGCCATTGATGCAATAGCGCAAACCTGTTGGTGCAGGTCCGTCATCGAATACGTGTCCGAGATGCCCGTCGCAACGCCCGCAGACAACTTCGGTGCGGTTCCAACCGTATTTATTATCCGTTTTTTCGCCGACATATTCCTTCTTGATAGGTTGGTAAAAACTGGGCCATCCTGTACCTGATTTGAACTTGGTTTCGGACTCAAATAATGCCAAACCACAACCGCTACAACAGTAGGTTCCCGTTTTTTTATTGTCCCAATATTTGCCCGTAAAAGCGCGTTCCGTACCTTCTTCACGGAGAATGCGAAATTCTTCTGCTGTGAGTATTTCGCGCCATTCGGCTTCCGTTTTTTCTACCTTTTCAACCTTATTAGGAAAACGCTCAACCAACTCATTATCAGAGACTTTTTCTGCTTCAACAACTTGTGTTTCCACTTCCTGTTGAGGTACTTTTTCCGCAACTTTAGTATTTTGCGAACAAGCACTTATTACGATAACGATGTTTATAAAAAACAAAAAAATAATTCTATTCATATGTTAAATTTAGTCGATAGTTGATAGTCCATAGTCGATAGATATTCGTGAAATAGAGCGCAGAATTGTCTCGCGCTTACCTATGGACTATCAACTGCAGACTATGGACTAAATAACACAAAACCTGCCAAAACGTTCTATTTCGCTCCAATATAATTATCTTTGTATTACTAACGACAATTCATCAACTCGACAACCCAACAATTCGTCAAAACATGATTACCGTTTCCAATATATTTATCAAATACAGTGACCGCATTTTGCTGGATAATGTCAGTTTCGTTATCGGCGAACGCGAGCGTATAGGCTTGGTCGGTAAAAATGGGACGGGCAAATCGACGATTCTCAAAATCATTGCTAAATACCAAAATCCGGACAGCGGAACAGTGACTTATCCCTCTGTTTATACACTTGGTTTTCTACATCAGGAACTCGAATTGCCGCATGGAAAGACGGTGATAGCAGAAGCATTGACGGCATTTGATGACATCAAAAAACTCGAAAAACGCATCGAAGAAATCAACGAAGAAATCGCCCAACGCACTGATTATGAGAGTGATTCATACTCAAAATTATTAGAAGAATTTTCGGACGCAAATGAGCGATTCGGTATATTTGGCGGCTACAATATGGAATCGGAAGCCGAGCAGGTATTGCGTGGTTTGGGCTTCAAGCCTACGGATATGGAACGACAGACGAGCGAATTTAGTGGTGGCTGGCAGATGCGTATCGAACTCGCTAAAATCATCCTCCAACGCCCTGATTATCTGCTACTTGATGAGCCTACGAACCACCTTGATATCGAGTCGATTATTTGGTTGGAAAATATGTTGCGTAACTATGAAGGCACGGTAGTCGTCATTTCGCACGATAAAACTTTCCTGAATAACGTCACAAACCGCACCGTCGAAATCGAACTCGGCAATATCTACGATTATAAAGCACCATATAGCAAATACCTCGAATTACGCGTAGAAAGACGCGCCCAACAAAGCAAAGAATACACCAACCAACAACGTGAAATCGCCCGAAAAGAACGCCTCATTGAAAAATATCGCGCTAAAGCAACCAAAGCCAAATTTGCCCAATCGCTCATCAAGGAATTGGACAGAATGGATAAAATTGCGATTGATGTAGAGGACAATTCGGCGATGAAATTACGCTTTCTACCCGCACCGCGTTCCGGCGAGATTGTGGTAGATGCACAGAATGTCATCAAGCAATACGGCGAGTTAATGGTCTTGGATAAAATCGGTTTCCAATTAGACAGAAATCAGCGCGTTGCTTTTGTCGGACGTAATGGTGAGGGCAAATCTACCCTTTCCAAAATTATCGCAGGTGTACTCGGCAGTACCGCCGGGGATGTCAAACTTGGTCATAATGTAGCGATTGCTTATTATGCTCAAAATCAAGCAGACGCCCTCGATCCTAAAATGACCTTATTACAATCCATGGAAGACGGTTGTCCTGAGGAATTACGTACTAAATTGAGGACGATTCTCGGCTCATTTTTATTTAGCGGAGAAGATGCAGATAAAAAAGTTTCGGTGCTTTCAGGGGGAGAACGTGCGCGATTGGCATTAGCCAAAATGCTCTTACGTCCTGCCAATTTGCTCATTCTCGATGAGCCTACAAATCACCTGGATATTGTTTCAAAGGACATCTTAAAAAAAGCTCTGATTGCATATGATGGCGCATTGATAGTCGTATCGCACGACAGGGATTTCTTGCAGGGATTAACGGAGCGTACTATTGAATTTCGAGACAGAAAGTTACATGAATATCTCGGTGACGTACAATACTTTTTAGAAAAAAGACAAGTCGATAACTTCCGCGATGTATCCTTAGGAAAAAATGCTAATGGCACAAATTCTCCCAAAACAGTTCCTTCTCAAACTAATGTCACAGAATTAAGCCCTGAACAAAAAAAAGAACAACACAATCGCAAAAAACAACTCCAACGCGACCTTCATAATGCCGAGCGAAAAGTAGAAAAACTCGAAAAGAAAATCGTAGAGTATGAAGCTAAAATGGCAGAATCCGGATTCTATGAAAGCGAAAAATCACAAGAAACACTGCAAGCTTACCAAAAAACACAAGAAGACCTTGAAGCAGCAATGGGACACTGGGAAACCACTCAAGAAGAATTCGATAGTTTATAAAAACCCAATTCATTCATCTCGATAGCTATCGGGACACTCATTAATTAAGGCTGTCACAAAAACTTTTTCTTGCGAGAAAATGCCGAATATTCTTCTTATCTTTGTCGGTATCACCAAACCATTATAAGACCCATACAAATGAAGAAAAATTATCCTGTCTTATTTATTGATGACAAAGAAATTAACAATCATCTGACAAAAGCTGTCATTGAGATAGAAGAACTCCCTATCCAACCTATTATATATACCAACCCACTTAAAGCCCTTGAAGAATTAAAAACGCTTACTGATTTTCCAACCCACATATTTGTGGATGTGAATATGCCGGAATTGGATGGTATTTCATTTGTTGAAAGGTTTGAAAAAGCCTTTCCGGAGCGCAGTACCCGTATTTACTTTCTCAGTGCTGCTTTACACGACGAAATATCGAATAAAATACAAAATCTTAAATCCGTACACGGATATTACGAAAAACCCTTTTCTCTTGAAATAGCTGAAAAGGTTTTTGATTTGGGTGATGATAATAACACATAAAACCCTTAATTTTGGGCTTTCTTTACCGAAATTTTATTTGTGAAAAAAGACCAACTAAAGTACGACTTGCGCGGCGTTTCTGCTTCCAAAAGCGAAGTCCACGCCGCCATAAAAAACCTTGATAAAGGACTTTATCCGACTGCTTTCTGCAAAATACTTCCTGA
>Ga0209186_1003650_pt1 | contig 10485 bp, 10 predicted proteins | sample SidtaG_FD_187426 | JGI IMG/M metagenome (GOLD analysis project Ga0209186, IMG submission 187426) | Marine algal microbial communities from Sidmouth, United Kingdom - Sidmouth_Male2 metaG (SPAdes) (version 2) | ecosystem: Host-associated > Algae > Red algae > Unclassified | place: Sidmouth...
GAAGATGATGCGCGGGATGAGCGAGAGGACGAGGACGAGCCGGAATGGTCGGTTTGGTAGTAGTTGATATTGGTGTCCACGTTGTCGGGGATGTTGGTGTTGACCGTCCAATTTTGGGCAGGACCATCAGAGCCATCCACTGTGATGAGCAAGGATACAGGGATATTGCTGGCATGTAATTCTTCGGCTAAATCTACCGAGCCATCTACGCCATAGCTGTACGCATAGAGGATGATTTGGTCGCCTCGGTTGTAGTGTGCGGTGATGAAACCCAATCCATTGGCAACGCCCGACGCAGATGTAGCTCCCGGCGCAATGACTCTACCGACGAAGCTTTTTCCCACCTTGAGTGCGGCACTTTCGGTGGCATTATAGATTTGTCCGGTGGTATTGGCTCGCTCTGCCGTCGTGGTGCGCCCTCTGCCAAATGGTCCGCCATGATAGAATACGGCAATGACCTTCGGTGGAGGTGGTCCCATACACATCCTGACGGGTGTATCGTAAATGCTTCTTTGAATACGACGCATGAGCGTCCCGGGTTCGTTGTACATGATGACTTCTTGCAGATCCATAATCGCTGCTTTTTATTTTTAATAATCGTTGTCATTTGTACATTCCGGTGGTGGGGGGGATGTAAACAGTGGAGGAGGGAGAAGTGTTTGAATGTCAAAGTCACTTCGCTACGGCATAGGCTTTTACACCGTTAGGAACGCTTGGCGCAGTGTAGAATTTTGTGAATTGATTGAGGTTGTTTTTGACCCATTTTGCCATTGGGTTGACGGTGACGTTTAAGTGGATGACCTGTGAAGAATTGGGTATGTCAGGTACTTCGTTTTTTCTTTTTCTGGCACTTTCTCTGGCTTTTGAGATGCCTGTATTGTAAAAGAAAGCCATGACCGCCGGATCATTGCCGATGTAAATACCGGATTCTTTGTAGTATTCGTCCACACAATCTTTTATGAACTTGGCAACTAATGGAATGACCGACTTGGCATCCATACGAATACATGAGATTTCTCGTAGTGAGTGTTTGCCGGGGATGCGTTTGGCGGCTTCTTCGCCGTGCATACTGCCCCAGCCTATGCCGGAGGTTCTTCCGGGCTTTATGATTTGAACATAATCGGATAGTCTGCCTTTTAGGTTTTTTTCAAATTCCCATGTGATGACCGCAGCTATGACAGTGGCATCAATGCCTTCTTTTCTACCGCTATTCATTATATCTGATTGAAAACGAGTAAGAAACTTAGAGATGGATATTACAAAGTGTGAACGCTTTATCTGGTCTATACTACAACCGCTAACCGCACTGTATTTCAAAGCATCCATAGTTTCTAATGTATCTACAATACTGGTTTTGCCACTTTTGATAGTGTCAACAGTGTAATCTCGTATGTTTTGTCCTATTTGCTCCGGCGTTAAGCCGTAGTCATGGTATATTGCCCAACGGAAGAGGCGTTCTAAATCGTCCATTTTGTATGTTTTTAGTTTTGTTACTTCAAGATATTTTGGTTTTGCTTTTATGCTGTGTTTGTAAGTCTTTTCTCTTTATAAATCTCATCATGCACCACAATAATCGAATCCCCACGCTTCGCCAGTCGCAATTTGGGTGAATTTTCGACCACTTTCAGTGAGTATCTTCTAATTATCCATCCAGTAAGAGTCCTCCATTTCTGTAACTGACCCTGTTACACCATCAATTTGTATATTTTTCATAATATAATAATCTTCCTCAAATTCGCCGGAATTCCAAATTACATACCAAACGGGTTGTCCGTTTTCTATGGTTCGATGTAGGTCGTTTCCTTTTTTTGTAATGTCGATATTTTGTTTTCGTAGATACTTTAACACCTTTTCAAAGCTGTATTTGAAAGGAGTATCATGATTGTGTTGGTTGGTGATTTCACCATTTTTGTCGTATTCCATCCATATGCTTTTTTTGAATGTACCTCTTTTGTAGATTTGTCCCTTGTTGTCGAGATTGCCATTAGGGGTATAATGTTGGTATTCGATAAAATGACCTGTCGGCGGAATAGACTTTTCGACATACCCACTTTCGTCATCACCAAACTGCTGGATATGTGTGCTATCTTCAAGATAGTAGCCTGTGTAGCCGGGGTCTTGTGCTATTTTTTGCTTAAAAGCATCGACATCAAATTTTTCATTCATTGTATGCTGATTGTTGTTAGAAACTTCTTTGTTTTCACCGGAGATTTGTGCTGTACAACTCACTAAAAAGGCAGAGTAGCACAGCATGAGCAAAATTGATGGTATATTGCTATTCATACTATGGTTCTTTTTTAACATTTCCATGAATAATATCCCACTGCCATTGATATGTAGAGATACGGTCAACACCTACATTATGGGAATAATCCATGATATTTTCTGTTTTATTTTTATCGAATGTGAACCTACTTCTATTGCTAAATGTGTGATAAAGCCCCATAGCGTGTAAAAGTTCGTGTGTGGTGGTCGAGGTATTATGTGTATTGTATAATACGACTGATTTAGCAACAATTCCGGCAGCCCCACCATTCAATCCTACATATCTCCTTCTTGGAGAAGACTTCCAATAGCCTCCACGCTCGTCAAAGAAAAAGACTTTATAGTAATCTCTATACGCATTATTATTGGTGTTGAATAAGGGTTCTAAGTAATTGTGAATCTTTGGTTTGCCGCTTGGGTAGTTGTTGATTACCTTGCGACGAGCACTGTCAGTGGTGATATAATCGCTGTTAAAGTTGGCATCAGAAGTCAAATCCATGACTTCTTCTTTTAGTTCTAATTTGACTAAAGCCTGTTTGAGATATTTCTTTAGAAAAGCCTCTTCTCCTGTTGTGCCGCCTGTGTTGTCAGAACCTGCACCATTGATGCGTGTTTTTACTTTTACAAATACAACATTAGCTTGGTATCTATTGGATTTATTGTTCTTTAATACTTGAATCTGCCCTACAATCCTATCAAGTGCCTTAGCTTTAATGAGTTTATTAGAATTGAATTCCTTGATACATTTGATTTTTATATTGTCTTTTATGTAGTGTTTACCTTTCGATTTTATGGAGATTTTGTCGGGGGTAACCTCGAAATATTCATCGTCAAATTCCAGTTCTATTTCCTTGACTTTTGATTTCAATGATTCTTCGAATACTTCCATACGTACGCTCAAGGTGACTTCATCATTAGGATATAAGGCGAGGATAGAGTTAAGATATTTTCTCTCTTTGTCGCCATTATCTTTGTAATACCAATCGTACTTTATGTCGTACCAATGAAACTTGGTTTCGTCATAAATGGTACGCTTTATAATCTGTATTTTCGCATCGCTTTTGGTAAATACTCTCGTCCTATCACCTTCACGCTTATCGAAAGTACCTACAATATCTTCGTAAGATACACGATCTTCTTTATCTCTGAACCAATCGAATCCGTATTCGCCATTGTATGCGTCTTTTCTTCTGAAATTCAATATGATTTGAGGTTTGGGAAAAAGTTCTAATGTACCACTTTTTCGGGCTTTCCCATCGTACTTTACGGTGGCAACGAGTTTATCGTTTTTATTTTTGGGCTTGGTGTCTTCCCATTTTTCCTGAATGAGTAAGGACTCATTGATATTGCCGTCACGTACTGAAGATGTAATTTTGATTTCACTGGTGCCAGGAGTTAATTCGGTTTTATCTTCCTTTTCGATGAGGATTTCTGCATTACCACCATCAGGATTGTCAATCTTGATTTTCAGATTGACTTTTTCTCCGTATAATATTTTATTGATGTTACTCATGTTCGTGCCATTCGATTGATACAATACTTGGTTCGGGGTCGGGTATTTCAGGTGTTACTTCAGGTTCAGGTTCGTTGAGGTCATCCATATCTTCTGCTGGTGCTTCGTTAGGAATATCACCGCACACTTCACAAAAAGGCGTGCCTGCATCGGCAGCTTGCTGCATAGATAAAACTTGTTGCGCTGTTTCGGCAGCTTCAGGGATAAACTGTTCCAATATGGTCAATGAAGTCTTGGTCATGACTGTACCCGGAGATATTTCGCCTATAAGAACAGTAGGGCAGCCCAAAGTAATAGTGCCGCCATGTGCAGTCATATCCCCCATACGTGCTGCGGGTTTGCTACCGATGAGTACGCCTGTAGAACCCAAAATAATGGAGTCGGGCGGACCTACACAGGTACACATATCGCCCATGACGGAGGCAGGCATATTGCCAATCAACACCGTAGGCACACCGGGACCGATAATGGGACCGCCAACGTGTGGTACAGGCGGTGTACCCGGTGTGACCATCGGGCAAACGTGCATATCTCCTATTCGTGCTGCGGGTTTGCTCATGTTTAAATATTTATACTTTTATATCAGATATCCCAAATATCATCCGAGTCTTCACTATTATTGTTATTTTCGCTACTATCTTCTACATTTACAAGCGCATTTTCAAAGAAGAAATTGGATTTATTTTTATTGAGTTGTCCATCTGTCAAGGTATATTCTATAATTTCACCTTTTGCTGACTCTAATATATATTTGTCTATCGGTCCGAAAAATGCTGTTAATTGTGCCTCATCGCCCGTCTCCAAAAAAGTGGGTAGCACACGCGGGTCGTAGAAGCGGAAGTAGAGCTTTTTACCTCCTTCTGTTTTGACCATGAGGAATTTCTTGAGATGTAGATAGACGGTCTTGAAATCTCGCCGACTCTCCATGATAATGCCCCAATGCTGCCGACCACTATTCGCCAAATACCAATCCGCAAAGACCGAAGGGCGTGGATAAGTGAATAGCCACGGAGCTACCATACCGAGCTTTTCTTCTGCTTCGCCTTTGTATAGGCACAGATGACGTGCGTTGAAGCGTTTTGCTTCGGCGATGCGAGTGTGCATTTTGGCTGCATCAAGGACGATATAGCGACTTATGAACATTTTATTAGTCGATTGTTATATTGATTTTATGGCTTGAGCTGAGTAGATTAACTTTGTTAATAACTTTCAGCATAATTTGTGTCTTGCCTTCTTTGAGTGCTTTGAAAAAAACATGGTTATCTTCTTGTCTGAATATATCTATAATTTCCATATCTCGTTGGAAATCAAGCATATAATTCTCCGGATATTTAGCTGCTTCTTCCGAGAGTATAGGTTTTATTTGAAAGATGTCCTGAATAGCTATTTTTTTAGGTGCAATACTTATTTTTTCAACAAAATTAATGTGTTGCGATAAATCATCTACCAAGCCCGCCTTCGCGATTTCTTGTATTTCCTTTGCAAGGTACTCCATCTTGATATCGGTATCAAAACCTCGCAGATGGAAGCACAAGTTATGGTAAATCCAAATAAAAGTTTGTGCGTTAGGTTCAGGGGATTTCACAGAAAGTGCACCTATCTTGGTGTCCGTTTTGATATATGGTATCTGCATCATCATTGTTGCAGAAGTTATACTGAGAAAATGCTCTCTGGCTTGTTGGTCATTTTTTCCCGCAAAAATTCTGAGAAATATTGACTTGTCACCTTTCTCAAATGTCCATTCACCTTCGCAAGCATTTTCATTAGAAGTAACATCGTAATCATCTAATATCCAAGAAGAATCATTGAGGTAGTCAAGTTGCTCTATAGCTTGCCAATTAGCAACGATTCCAACGCTTGATTCAGTAGAGTCTATGTTGCTAAAACCAATTACTTCTTTGAATTGTGTGTGTTTATCTTCTTGATTGTTCATATTTTGATGTTGTCCATTACAATGTGTGAAAGAATATATTGTGAAAATAAAAAATAGTGTTTTTATATGCATAACTAAGTTACATTTGTGACTCCACTTTGATGTGTTATATCGCCTGCTACTCCAGCTGTATGCCCTCTTGCGGATGTTTCAGCGTAATCTACTGAAGCATTTAGGTATTGGGTTGGAGTTTCAGTACCTGTGTGAGGTCCTGCACAGGCATCAAGTATTTTTCCGTTGAATTTGATAAAAGCATGATTGCCGAATGCAGTACGATAGGGGTCACCGCTTGGAACTACTTTGCTACTTCCATTTGAGCTAAAAAACGGATTATTGCACGCTCCTACACCAATTAAATTTGTACTTAGGATAAATCCAAAAATCTTCGTGGACCCCTGATAGCACCATGTAGATGATATCCCGACTGTTCCTAAAAAGGTCTGGATAGCAGCAGCTTGATCGTAGCAATTTACGGTTTTATAAGACGCTTTTATGTATTTTTTTAATTTGAAAACTCCTCCGCTACCACTACAGCCATAGGTAGGCGCACCACTCATAGTATCGTATTTCAATCCATGACTTCCATGTAAATACCGTGCGATTTTTGTAGCAGTGGAGGCTTCATCTGTTTCACCTGTTAATGATACTTTATCGCAAAGAAAACGCAGAGCCTCTACCCACACGCCATTCGTATAAAAAGAAGCGGGTTTGCCGAAAATAACAAAAACTTCGGCACGGGTGCTATTGCTTAAGCTAATGGTGCTACCGTATGACGCGGATTCCAGTTGCCAGTTGATATTTCCTTTAACCCAAGTTATTTCGTCAGGGAGCTTCTTGATTTTTGCAGATACAGTATGCATACCTGCCGATGTAGGACATGAACCTTCTATTTCCAACCCGCCGAAAGTAGCTAATAATTTTCCATTGCCCGAAACGTTTTGAGATTTTGTAATATTAACTTTAATTTCTACATCTTTACTGCCTCCCTTTTTATCAAACAGGTAAACGGCTGCTCTTTTGCTGCCTGACCCATCATCAACGTTATCTCCTTTTTTCCAATTCGGGGCACTGATTTGACTTTTATTGTAAGCAGCCGCAGCACCACTTTTCCATGAAAGCTCCACTATCTCACCTTCGAGTATTTTTATTGTACTCGGAGGTGAAGGATTGGAAGGGCAGGTTTGCTTAGTCGAATCACAAGGCGTATTTGCACCTGCACCAGTATTAGGATCGGATGGTTCGTTACGGCAACTCATTATTAATCTTGTTTGTTGAAGTAATCCAGTACATGATTTAACCAAGTCGATGCTTTATTTTCCAAGCGTTTGGCTCTAGCACTGGAGCTGGTAATGCGTTCATCCTTCAATGTATTAGCTATCCATACATAAAGTGGGTCATCGTAGCATCTATGCCCAAATGCAGACATCAAAATTATCATCAACACTCTGCCTCGAAGCATAGAGATGTCATACTTGTAAGCTGCGGCAACGCCTTCCTTAATCAGTATTTTCTGCTGCTCGTCACCGATGTATTCTGCTTTTTCGGAATAAATTAAAGTTATTTGATTCAATACATCTGTAGTGAAATTATCTTCTGTTACACTTAGTGATTGTTCTGCAAAAAGAGCAATATTTTTGAGCCCTCTCAATGTATATTCATCTCTATGTCCGTTGACTTGGCTACGATAATCGCGTATATGTTGATAAAGTTGTTGTGCGCGTTCCATTTGAGGAATATTTGTCTTAGTCAAAATTTCATTAGTCCAAGGATATTGCGGGTCAGTATCAAAGTGACTGCCAAATAATAACATGAGTTCGAGATACAGCCGAACAGGTCCTTTAAAATTGAAACCATATTTATCAGCACGACTTATACCGAATCTGATTGCCTTTCTCATCTGTTCTTCTTTGACAGTATTGAAAAGTGGTGGCGAAAATTCCGCAAGATGAATGACCATATCATTCTCGAATGCTTGTAAAGCACTACTGCGAAATGAATCCATTTGTTCCTTGCGGATAGTTAGCATTTTTGATACTTTATATTTGTAATAAATTGATTATTAATTCTAATTGATTTTTACTAAAGCTCCTTTTACACTTGTCATACCAGAAGATTTCAAGTCAAGGGTGGCATTGCCGCCCACTTCTGTACTTACATCACTCACCACTTTCACGCTCGTTTTGCCCGAAACATCTACAGTTTGATTGCTGACAAGTTCGGCAGCCATATCGCCGCTGAGTTTGAGGTTTTGTTTCGCGCCTATGGTGACGTTATTGCCCTTTTCTTTCAGTTCGCTACTGGCAGAAATGGTGATATTTTTGCCCTTCATTTCTATCTCCTCCGATTTTATCAGTATCTTCTTAGGGGCAGAAATCGTAATGGATTCCTCTTTGGTATTCAGTATGATTTGGTTGTTTTTTTTGTCTTTTATCGTAATCATTTCATTGCCATCCTTGTCGTCGAGTAGGATAGTGTGTCCGCTACGAGTCTTAATGGCTTTGAGGTTATTGTCTTTGTCAAAATATTCGGGGGCGGTATTGCTGTGATAGACCGCGCCTTGCATGTAGGGTCTGTCGGGATTGCCCTGTACGAAATCTACATAGACCTCGTCCTCCAATTCGGGTACAAAATATACGCCTCTGTCTTTGCTGGCGTAGTTGGTCACTTGGCGAATCCAGGGGGTCATTTCATCGCCCGATTGCCATTTGAATTGTACGCGCACCCGTCCGAGACTGTCCGGGTCGTTATTTTCCTTTACGACTGCCACCTGCGATTCCGCTTCCGGTTTAAAGACATTTTTATTGACCAAAGGCGCGGTCACAGTCACCGGAATTGCCTCAAAATCATTGGAATAATCCTTATTCGCATTGAGGTGGTGGGTGATGGTGGTGATACGGAAATTGCCGATAAATGCAGGGACAATCTCTTTCCCGACCTTATTATTGGCTTTTACCTGTACGCGCGAACCTATGGTCAAGCCCGAATTGGAGCCATGCCCTTTGAAGAAGGTCGTATCGCTGAGGATAGACGATTTGCGGGTTTCGGTCAGGTGCTTGATGAGCGAATCGTCGGGCGTATCTTGCCAAGTCGGATTAATGGGTTCGGAAGGGAAAAGACTGTCGGCGGCGTCGAGGGCTTTTTTGCCGTAATTGTCGAGCCAGCCGGGTTTGAAGCCTGTGGATGCTTCCTCTACCATGCGATTTTCGGCGTAGTTGTAAAATTGGTATTTGAATTTCGACGGACGCAATTGTACGCCATAATCAAAGGACTCCAAATCCTTACCAAGCGTCAGTTCGAGACTTTCGGGCGAGGGCAATTTACCAAATACAATCCCCTGACCATCAAAGTAAAACCACTCGCCATACACCGCCGCAATGCGACTAAGAAATTGATAATTCGTCTCTTTGTACTGCACGATGTAGGGGATTTTTCCGCTGTATTGCGTATCTATTTTGGCATTGAGCAAATTGGAAGGATAGACGCCAAATACTTCATCAACGATACCTTTAATATCTTTTTCGGCAAATGACCTTGTACCCGCGCCATCTTCCAAAAGATAGGTTGGGCTATACCCGCCGAAGATGACGAGGCTATCGCCCGTATAGGTGCGGTCAATACGTATGGTCGTGATAATGCCCTTGAATGTCAGGGACTTATCGGTGCATTTGATATTGATTTCGGCGGTCTTACCGACGTGATCAATCGACTTATCAATCGCTACGCTTGTTGCTGCATCTTCTATTTTGTCAGAAGAAACGGCAATCTCGAACCGATGATGCCAGTCAGACCGCTGCTGCACCGTAAGGTGGTACGGATCGACTTTTTTACTGCCGACTTGGACGCTTACTGATTTTGCTGTTGCCACGAGTGTTTTTATTTATTATTAGTTAAAATTATGATTGTGTCACTTATGTATTCTTTTTTCTTATGAAAAGTAAACAGTGGAGAACGAAAATTTTGAAGAATAGAAGAATTTTATACAAATAATAATAACGCTTACTGATTTTGCTGTTGCCACGAGAATATTTTTTTGTTAAAAAAGTATCGAGTAACGAGTGTTGAATAGCGAGTATTAACGTGGCGAGTGGCGAGCAACGAATAAAAAACTCGTAACTCGCAACTCGCTAACTCGCAACTGACTTACGCATCCAACCAAGTGTTTTCATGCGATTCACCGGCTACGGCGATGGTTTTGCACGAAAGCGTCAAATGCTCTTTTGCGCCGTCTTTTACGGTGACATTTCCTGCGTCTCTGCCGCCGGAGAATGCTTCGTAATCTTCGGTGTAACCGACGCAGTAGGCTTCGGTGAATTTGAGCGTTTTGAGCGTTTTGCCGTTGGCGTCGATGAATTCGATTTCGCCGTCTTTCTTCATATCAGAAGTGACTGCCCAGCCGAAACGCTTCTCGCTACCGAGTGAACCGAGTGAAACATTGATAACGCCACCGCGTACTTCGCCTGCGGGTTGACCGATGTTATCTACATTCTGGTCGAATGAGTAAGATAAGGCGACTACTTCAGACTCTTCTCCGCCTGATTTGAAAATTGCTTTTATGACTGCTGCCATGATGAGAAATGGTTTATAGTACCGGATAGTATTTTGAATGAGTGAATTTTGAATGATTTTAAAACTCGTATTCACATTCTTGCAAGAGTGATAATAGAGAAATGATTTTAATTTCGGATTATCGTGTCTCTATGAGTGTGTATCCGGGTACCTGTGATAAAAAATGTTAGTCATTAGCTGATAGTCCATAGACCATAGCTTTTGTTTG
>Ga0209186_1003652_pt1 | contig 10483 bp, 8 predicted proteins | sample SidtaG_FD_187426 | JGI IMG/M metagenome (GOLD analysis project Ga0209186, IMG submission 187426) | Marine algal microbial communities from Sidmouth, United Kingdom - Sidmouth_Male2 metaG (SPAdes) (version 2) | ecosystem: Host-associated > Algae > Red algae > Unclassified | place: Sidmouth, United...
CCCGGCGGCGGGGGGGCCCCCCCCCCCGCCGCCGACCCCGCTCCCCCGCCCGACCCCCTCGGCCGCGTCACTGGTCGACGGGCGCGTCGCCAATGCCGACGGCGGCGCTCGCCGTCGCTGCCGCCGCCGCCGCCGCCCGCCGCCGCCGCCGGGGGTGGCGGCGGACGCCCCGGCGGCGGCGGCGGCGGCGGCAGCGGTCGGCGGCGGTGCGGCCACCCACCCACGGCGCAGCGGTCGGTCCGACGGGGGCCGACCCGACCCCGTGGGGAGGGGGGCGCCGCCGCGCCCCAGCGGGGGCGAAGACGCCCACGGCGCGGCCGAGGAGGGGCAGGGGGGGGCGGGGCGTGGGGGGAAAAAAAACGCCGCCGACACGGCCGTCGCGGGCTATCGCCCCACGCCAACCTCTCCGCCCGCGGAGGGTGCGCCGACGACGGCGGTGCGGGTGCACCCGCAGGGGCTGGGGGCGCCCGCGCCGTGGCGGGCGGCGGTCGCGCCCGCGGCGGGGGGGGGGCGGGGGCGGTCGGGGGCTCCAACGGCCCCCGTGCGGGGGGTTGTCGACCGGGGGGGGTCGGGCGCGGGCGCGCGGCGGCCCCCCCCGCGCTCCCCCCGCCGAGCCGCGGCTGCGCCGCGCGGCGACCCGAGGTGGGGCTCCGGCTAAAGGCCCACAGGCGGCGGGTTGGCGGCAGCGGCCGCCGCCGCGACGCGGGGTGGCGGCCGCCCCGCCGCGGCGCCGCCAAACGGCCGCTGCGGGCGGTCCGACAGACCACCGCGGGGGGGCCCCGCGGCCCGCCCACCCGCCCCGAGCGGCGGGCGCGCGTGTCACCACGCCGCGGGCGCGCTGACTCGCCAAACCAGTGGGGACGCGGCCGCCGCGTCGGCTGCGGCCCCGCAGACGGACGCGGCGCCGCCGGCGGGCGACGCCTGCGGGCGCGTCGCGGCCGGGGCGCCGGGCGGCGCGCGCCGCTGCGTGGCGGGCCCGCCCGCCCGCCCGCCGCGCCCGTGGCGGTCGGCGCGGCGCTCCGAGGCGAGCCGCGGGACGGGCGCCGCCGGTCGGCCGCGCGCCGCCCCGCCGTCCACGGCGCCCGGCGGCGCGCCGTCGCACCGCGGGCGGCGCGCCCCGTGGGTGGGGGGGGTGCCCCAACCTTTGGGGGAGCGCCCCACTCGCGCGCCTCGACGGCGCCCACACGGCGGGCACGGGTGCCGACGCGGGGCGGCGGCTGGGGGACGGCCGCGCGTCGGTGCGGGCCGCCCCCCCCGCCCCGCGGCGGTGCGGGCGGCGTGGCGGGGGCAGCCGACGCGCGCCTCGATGCGGGCGCCGGCAGCCGAGCCCCCAACTGGTCGTTTTCAGACCAGACGCGGGTGTCGAGCCGCGAGGCGGGCGCCGCGATGGCGGCCTTGACCGCCGCGGTGGTGGCCGCAGACGTGGTGGGACGGACGGAACGTTCCCGCCGGCGGAGCGGGCTGAATGACGCTCTGCTCGAGCCTTACCAGGGACTCTTGGCGTGGAGGGTAGATGGCAGGGAGTGGTACAGTTTGAGTAGGTGGTGCGGTGTTTTGTCGGCGCGCCCATGGTCCGAGTTTCTTTTTGTGCTTCCCTCAGTGTGCTTCGCAGACACAAAGAAGACACTCAAGAACCTACACTGTACAGGGAGGTTGCCTATCATCTGACCTTTTATGAACAAACAAACACAGAGAAATAAAGCGTGGAGAAGCCATAGCGCAAAAGATATATTTTTATCAAGCTGAGGACGTAGCGGAATATGTTTTGTTAAGAAAAAAGTTGCCTGATCTCTCTGTTTGTATTTTTTATTGCGGCATTGTGTCTCCCCTATAGGCCCGAAATCGGGCGGATCGGTGCCCAACACCTGACCGCGTACCGCAATCGCAAGTCGGGCCCTCAATCGCGCTGTTCGGGCCCAATCGCAGGGTCGCAGGGCCCCGATTGTCTGAGGGGACAGCGGTCGCGGCGGTTGCGGCGGCTGGGCCGCCCCTTTCCGCCGACGCCGGCGCCAGCGCGCCGTCCCGCCCCCTTGGCATCCTGTTGGTGCACGCCGCGTCCGTGGCCGCGCAGCCGCCCCCCGCCACTCCCTTTTGTGCCGAAGACCTGGTCCGTGCGCGGCCGTCGGCGCTCAGCGGCGCCTTCATTACATCTCCTTTGACGGTGGACGACGGCGCGTCGCCGAAGGCTGCCGTAACGCCGCCCCCGCCTAGTACCGCCGCTGCTGCCCCTGCTCAGCACCGGCCTTTTCGTTCCCTGCCGGTCGGTGCGCGCGCCGCCGGGGGCGCCGGCGCTGCTTCCCCCGACGGGTGCTTGGGCGGTGCTGACGGAGGCCCCCTGTCGTGCTCGCGTGCTCGCAGGGGCGGACGCAGCGCCGTGGACTCATCGCGCGCGGCCGCTTGCGCACCCTACTTGGTGGCACTGCCTCTGTTCGGGGCGCTGACGTCCCAACCTCCAGAAGCGACTGATGCCGTGGCCCCGCGCGGTGCGCGGGCCGCGCCGACAGCCTTGGCTCCGACCGCGTCGGTGCGCACAGGCAAAGCCGCCGCCGCTGCGGCCGTGACCGCCGGCGTCGATTGTCCGCCGGAGCCTGCCACCACTGTCCTCGCCGCCGGCGCGTCTGCTAGGGCCGGCCTGCGCGTGGGTGAGAAATCTTTGCCCCCGGTGGGGGTGCACGTGGCCGCGCTGCTGGGCGCGGTGTGAACGGCGCCGTCGGCGCGTCTCGCCGACGGCGCAGGGACGGCAGCGGCTCCGGCGGAGAGGCGGTGCTCGCGGCGGCCGCGGCGCCGGCGCCGGCGCCGCCAGCCGTGCCCCCGCGCTCCCCGGCATGGCGGCCCGCCCCATGGGAAGAGTGGTCGGAAAGGCTGGGAGCAAGGCAATGACGAGGGGAGGTGGCTACGCACAGAAGGGAAAATGGAAGGCATGCTTCTACTCCACGCTGGTTCTTTTTTTCAGCAAAAGCACAACATTGCTGCATCTTGGGCAATCTTGCTTCAAGGCCTTTTTCCGTTCAAGGCTGAGGCGAAGTCCATGGTCTCACCCACCAAAGTGTACTGGCAGGCTTTACGCATCATCAAGCATAGACACAATCAAACATACTATCTCTGAAGCATCAAGACGACGGAGCGGAGGAAGAAACAGAATAAACAAGCTCTGGCTTGGGATTCTTCTTGGCCCAATGAAGAACTGCCTTCTGCCAAGTAGCGGGCGTCAGCGCCTTGCCGACCCTGCGGCGAACGTACTTCTTGTCAGCGGCCATCCGCCGCACGATATCTAGCAACCACTCGTGCGGACCCGTCGAGGTTGACCTTGCCGCTTCCGGCGCAGCCGCGATGAGTAGGTCGTACGTGCACTCAGCCACCTCCACCGGCGCCTGGTTGTTCTTCCCCTTCTTACTGCTCTTGTGCTTGTACCGGCCTCTGGAAGTCTTTCCGGGAGTCTTGTACTTCTTTCGCCACAGGCCAATGAGTTTTGCCCACGTTCGCGTGCCAAAAGCCGAGTACCTCGGTGCCAGATGCAGGTTACACAGACGCACGGTGTCATCCACCGCTTGTGCGCACTTGTTGTTGTTGGGGTTGTGGCCCTCCGTCAAGACGAGCGCAACGGCGCACGGCCTCTCCCAGGTCTTGCAGGTGACCCTCACGACGGGGCTCCCATTCTCGTCGACCGTCGACTCCTCATCCTCGCCTTCCGAGGACGAGAAGGAATTGGTGGCGGAGTCGCCGCGCCCAGAAGCATCACCAGATGATGGTTGAGCCGCTGCGCCGGCGGTGGGACGCCTATCACCTGGTGAGGACACAGTAGAGGGTGTCGCCGCGCCACAGCTCCGAGGTGCCGTATCATCGTGAAGGACATGATCATGTTCTTGATTGCTGTCGTGAAGCTGTCGGCCGGCATCAAGTCCGCCAGCGGCTGCGGCTGTGGCGGGTGCGACGGGGGCGCGGCCAGCGGCGGAGCCCAGCGATGGTACCGCCATGGTGGACGCCTTGACCGCTGCTGCGGCTGTGGCGGGTGCGGCGGGGGCGTGGCCCGCGGCGGAGGCTGGCGATGGTACCGGCACGGTGTACGCCTTGACCGCTGCGTCAAAGACGGCGCGTAGAGAGAGAAGAACAGAACCAGACACCGGCTTTCCGCTGTTAGCCTGGACTAGGTCGTCGAGGAAGAGCGGTTCGATACCCTTTTGGCCGATAAAAAGAGGGCACGCAGGGAAAGAAAACATGTCAATGTCGAGGTCGGGGCACTCTGACAGCAGGGAGGCCAGGCGGTCGATCTGGATGGGAGGAAGAGGCGGGCACCACTTGGTCATGGCGGCGCGCCAAGCAGCATTCGACCGCGTATTCTCAGGGGGGGGGTGGGTAGGGGGGAGCTCACTGGGTACGCTAAGACGCAGGCGGCGCCGGTGCCTCGAGTCGTCACCATGCGGAGCACTTGGATCCTGGTCACCAGGGTCCGCACGTGGGCCAGGCCGAGGGCGCTTCAAACGCCCATCTCCCGCAGGAACAGACGATGACATATTGGCGCTGACGGGGCAGCCGCAAAATGCAGGTGAGCGCAGAGGGCGGGAAGAAGATGAAGCAACAACAGGTGCAGGTTGCGCGAGCAAGTGGAAGAAGTGGACAGGCGGGCCAAGAGGAGAGGACGCGGGGCACGCGACGAAGATGCGGTTGTGCGAAAGCTGACATGCCGGATTCAAATCCTGGCAGAACACCAGAACAATTCCGCAAATAGTTGGACAGGTGTCTTAAAGAAAGAGCCTGTTGCATTGCAGCTGTTGTCGACGTTCGCTGTCACCACCATTGCAACAGGTCCGCTGTCATTGGCGAATTCTTGTACCAGTCCTTCAGGCGATGCTCATGCTGTACGTTAGGAAAGGACAATCGCCAAACATCATGCCATGCTTGCACACAGAGCAATTCGTTCTGCAGGAATAGATATTGAAGCAAATGAGGGTATCCGCAGAACAAAAGTTGATCATTGATTCCAAAAGCGGAACCTTCGATCTCGTCTTGCCATTGAGAGTGGTTTTGCTGACACGCCGTGACCCTTCTTGTGCGCGTGGCCACGGCGGGCCGCGCCTCCCTTTGCGTCCGTTCGTGTCTTGCAGCTCGTGCGCACCGTTCTGGCGCGCGTGGCCACGGCGGGCCGCGCCTCCCTGCGACATTCTCTCGCCGGGGTTGCTGAGACGTCCAACACCGGGACTCGCACGTGACACCGGGAAAGAGTCTACGCCACTTCCCTCGCCGTGGGCTTGCGACAGCACGGCCGACTCGATAAAAGACGCCCACGACGTGAAAAGCATCAGGCCGAGAAGGTCAATGTCGTGCGTTGATGGAAACTCAACGACGGGCAGCCGAGGTAGCAGAGCGAGAATCCACTTGGCCGCAGAAACCTTCTCGAAGCGCCACAAGGAAGACCGCTAGTCATCAGCACCTTGATGTTGAAATACGGGGATGGCAAACATGTCGAAGAAGCACCGCTCTGCCAGGCGCAATCGCTCTGGCGGAGAGCGCAATGTGTCCAGCACTAGGCGCATGTGCTCGACTGTTGAGCGAGTCATAAGCTCCCGGTACAGTGCGTCGTGAATCGAGGAGAGGCAACTGGATGACGCCAAGCCGGTGGAGGACGCCCCCGCGGAACAGCTGCCGTCTTGGCATCCACCATTCACACCAAAAGAAGAGAAAAGCGTGTGCATCAGCCGCTGAAGAACTTCCAGCCGCTCGCGAAACGCGCTCGAGTCCTGGAAGTCCGCGGCCGTCAGACCATCATGGGGTTCAGAACGGGAGGCCACGACTGCTCCTGCGCTGGCCACAATGCCTCGCACAATTTGCGCCGCCAATGAGCAAAGAATATTTTCTGCACAAATACCAGGGAAGAGCAAACCCCATAGACAGGGTGCAGCATCCAACGCTGTTGCTACGCGCAGCCCGAGCCTCCGCACCGCCGCTCGATGGACGACTTGCATTCTTGGCGCCGCTCCATCTTCCGCCTTGGTCGTCACAATATCCGCAGATGCGTCGGGCGAGGCGTTGCCGTCCTTCTCGTCACCCGCAGCCGCGCTCGGCGAGCACCCTCCGTTTACTGGAAGGGAAAAGAAGATGAGGCCGTCGTCGGCGGGTGCACCTTCTCCTGAGCTACCTGACGACCCGCGCCAGCTCCCGCCCAGTTGGGCCCCGTCCCCAACAAACATCCCTAACGCCGCTGCTGCTGCTCCGTCATGCGGCAGCCCTTCGCCTCGCGCCACCGCGCGCACAATGCAGACTACAACATCCACCGCCGCTGCTTGTTCGCGCACGCCAAAGCCGAGAAGATGTAGACCGGCTGTGCTCGACACCGGAGGAGTGGGATGCATACAGCACGAGCACTGCAGAGTCAAAGGAGGCGTGTCACTCTCGGAAACGTTCGCGGATTGGGGACTGGACGACACTGATGCAAGGGAAGAGGCGTTGAGCAGAGTTCTTAACCAGTGGCGGGTAAGAACAAGAGAGGGGAAGACGTATCGAGGAAGAGGACGATGGTGCCGTCCGCGGCAAGTGTCGGACGCCGGGGAAGCCGGCAGGAGAGGAACAGGGAGGGCACGATACACTTTTGCGGCAAGGTCGGCGTCAATGGCGGCAACGTCGAGCAGAGCGCCCTTGCATGTGAGCGCGGCGTGAGACATATCGTTGGGGGTACGCGAGGGGAATGGTAGGCACTCGTTGCGAGCCATCATGTCTGGTCCACGACGCCAGCCGTCACAGGAGCGGGTGTCGGCCACCGCAGTCTGCATCGATGGAGGGGCTGCGAGACGCAAGTCACACAGATTTGTTCCAAGCCGCAAAAGTGCCCATTTTCGCTGAAAGCACCGGTCATAAAGCCATCGTTGTACTTGCAATTAGGTCGCGTCAAGATTGACGCCTAGAGCTCAAGAATCAAGGCCCATACGCCTCTCCACGAAGACCATGCGGACCGTGGCAGTCAGCCCTCAAAAAAACGCTCATGCCGAGGCCTCAATGGTCGGAGCTCAGGGGTGCCGCCCTGTAAGTTCCGTCAAAGTCAACAAAGAACTCTCGTCGCGTCATCCAAGTGGCTGACAACCCCCGCTCAGGATGCTCGCTGGTGACTAACAGTCGCTGTTCTGGCGAGACAGCGATCGAGCATGACATTGGTGCTGTCACGTAGGAATCAGCCGGCCATCGAGCAGTATCGTGTGTGATCAAGGCGGCTTGTTGTGCCAGACAGCATCAGTGGTGCTTGACTGCTCACTCTGTCCGACATGATGACGAATGACCGGGAGCGTTGTCAGGGGGTTTCATCACGTGTGGAACACAACTTGAAAGTACTGCACGATTTACAACCGAAGTTTGTTTTCCACGAACATGGAGAGACTCAGTGCTGCAAATTTCACAAAGTTCAGAAGCTCTTGGGACATTGTTTCGACGCCTCATGAATGAGGGAGAGGGTGCAGGGGCTGCTGCCTACATCCCGCTTTCCCCTTGCAGCCAATCTGTCACTACTTTGAGGTCTCTGACAACGGCTTCCACCGCAAGCCGCTTGCGGTCTGTCGTCGCTGGCGCTGCAGTCTTCGGTGCTGGGAGCCTTCGGCACTGCGAATTGTGGCAATTGCGGCGCCGGTAGCGCACCGTGCGGTTGACGCGGTCCGTTTCGATGCCGTATGGGGCGAGACTGCGCCGCCTGTCGGTCTTGCGAGCCGGGACGCGGTATTAAAAGGTGAGCCGGCCTCGTGTATTTCGGAGCCGGATAGGTAAGCTCTCAGTCAGCCGCCGTGTCAGCGCCAAGCTGACTATGCTGCGGTGCGGTGCGGGGCTCAGGCGTGCAACCATCCTGGAGACGATGGACGCCTGGGAGCGTATAGAGAGGCTCACGCCCGGGGACTAGCCTCAGGTGCGGAGAGAACGTTGACCGACCGGCGACCCAACCCTACTTCTGACCCAGTGGGGCAGCACGCGGGGTCGACTGTACGCACGCATGGCCGACGGGTCGGTTCCGCCTACAATCACACCTGCTCCGCTGCTCTTTCAGTCTTACCCTGCGCGTAACTTCACAACAAGGCCTAGGACGCTCAAAACGATCGTTCCGGAGGGTCCCCACGGGCAATGCGTACTCTGGTCTTCCTATCGGTGCTCAGGTCCGGTCTTCCGGGCTGGCCTGCTAGGATAGCATGTTCTGAAGCCAACGCATCCAACTACTTAATCCTTTCAAGGGTACGGGGGGCTGTTGCAGTGGTGGCACTTTCTGGCCGCTGTGGCCTTTCAGGGGCAGAAAACGTAAGAAGGAACCGTGGGCGAGCAAAGCAGCGCACATGGTCGTAAAACGGAGGCGTTAAAGCACCCAGTAGCAGACTGTCGAGAAAGAATGTGGTGCAATCGTATTCCACCCAGAAGGGCGACGCATGCCTCTGTCGTGCATGCGAAAGAAGATGGAAAGAGGCGGGAAGAGTGTTGCCACCAGACAGCTCTCGCTCCTTTTTGAACCATAAAAGAAGTACAGAGCGTCCTCTCGGAGACCGGCACCGGTGTTTTTTTCAGTAGGTACCCGTGGGAACCGCTGTTACAGAGCTCTGAAGCCTAAGCGCGCAATCCACTGGATTGAGCAGTGTTCGGCTCGAACGAGGCAGCAAAAACGCAATATTCTGGATTGGAAAGTGCTGGTCTGGCACGAGGTACCATGTGATCCACTGGAAAGGTCAGTGTCAGTCGTGATCTGCCGTGTACACGGCATCCTACGCGACGTCTTTGGGGTTACATCTGTCCGTTGTTGGTTGATGGGCACGCTGCCATCATGCATCCCTCGTTAGGAGGACACTTTCCAGACGCCTGAGAGTTCTGCAGCCACCCCCACCCCTGTGCCCCTAGCTCTGCGTCACGCCCAAACGCCCACCTGGCCCACCTCCGCCTTGCGCTTAACCCCTTGCTTTAGCCACCCCTCAGCTCCAACCCCACCCTATTCTGGCCAAGCTCCCCGTCCGCATGTGCTTCCAAGTCAGCGACACAGACAACAGCAGCCCGCGGATGCACCACCTGGTTCCAGGTTGCGGCCGGGGGGTCACGCCGGCAGCCCACGAGGACCGGTTGGCAGCCAGTCGTAGTTGGCCTTCGCCGTAACCGGAGTGGGGCAGCGACTGCCTCTGCAGTGGCGCCTGAAGTGGTCAAAGGAAACAGCGCACGTTGTGCGCGGCGGCTCTCGGCCGGGGGGGCGTTTCTGTGGGAGCGGCCAGCAGCAGCGACATTGTACAAAACAGCTGCACAGTTCTTCTTGTTCCTATTGCGAGTATAAAGCGAGCGGTGGGAGCTGGTGGCCTCGGAAACAGATATCAGGTTGGGATTCCAAGGATGGGAAAGTGCATGGGAGGTGCCAGCATCGTGGGCGCGGCGGGACTCTAGAGAGCGGCGCCCGAGACATCAAAGACCCGCGCCATGTTTCAGCTGCAGAGCTCTGTCGCATGTGCTTCGTGGTGGTCGCTCCTGCATGGGTAGCGGCCGCCATGTTTTGGCAGATGCTGCCGCAGGAACCTGCGGCCATCCGCGGGAACGGCCGCGCCCCCAGTGCGCCTCTGTGAAAGGCGTCGGCCGGTGCCACCAGAGGCCCCTCCACGCGCGTTCTGGCGACAGGGCACTTGGGGATGGGGTGCAGGGTGGGTGGGTGAGAAGGTGGGGGTGTGAGGCGACACCAGCCGAGGAGGCCGGCTGCTATACAAGAGCAACTGTACAGTTCCTCCGACACGACTGCGGCGGCCGAACGAGGGAGGACTGGGAAGAGCCGCAGCGCCCGCCAGTAGGAAGTTAGGGCGGCGTCCCCAGAGGCAGGGGGCGACACCAAGACGCCGAAGGAGGACAGCTTCGCTGTGGATGCGCACGTGCCGCGCTCTCGCCGTCAAGCCCTACCCTGACGAACAATATATCTCATGTAAGTCTGGGTTACATTCAAGTACGTTGTATTTTGTGACATCAAGTACTTGGACAATTGGGCCCATCCGAGAAGTGGCCCACCCCCTCTCATGAGCTGGAAGCAAGCGTGGGACCGCGTGCGATTGAGGTGGAATCCACCCCGATTCCACTCCCTACCCCCGATCTTGACGACGGTCCCACGGAATTGTGCCACAGGGAGCTGCAATCGGCTGCTTACAGCCGGGTCAGTCTTTTGGCACCCGGTCAGTCATTGGGCACCCTCCCGGTACAATGTGTTCCGAATCGGCCTCAGTGGAGACGACCGGCGCGGTCGGCGCGATCTGCGCGGCCGCTGCGGACGCTTCCCCCCCACGGCGACGGTGCCCGCTATGGTGCTTCTCACAAAAACTGGATCCGCTTCATCCGCTTCATCGGCATGCACCGCCCTCTGAGCCAATGAAACAGCGATTTTGCATCGGATGCAGATGCATCAGGGTCCAGTTTTTGTGGGAAGCACAATAGCCGCTTTTGCATAAACTCCACGCTGTCCGCGGGTGGGCTAAACACGACCTGCGCGAGGCGCCCCCCCCCCCCCCCCCCC
>Ga0209186_1003653_pt1 | contig 10483 bp, 5 predicted proteins | sample SidtaG_FD_187426 | JGI IMG/M metagenome (GOLD analysis project Ga0209186, IMG submission 187426) | Marine algal microbial communities from Sidmouth, United Kingdom - Sidmouth_Male2 metaG (SPAdes) (version 2) | ecosystem: Host-associated > Algae > Red algae > Unclassified | place: Sidmouth, United...
GGGGGGGGGGGGGGGGGGCGGGGGGGGGGGGGGCGGGAGAGCGCCCGGTGATGCCCCTGGATATCCTTTCTGGGGCCAATGATAGACAGCAGGCCCCGCCGGCGTCTCTTGCGGGTGCAGCTGGAGGGGCGATCGAGTCAGTGGGGGGGGAAGTGATGGAGGCGGTACCGGCGTATCGCGACCGCCTGAGCGCTGTTGTAGTCCCAGAACAGCGGTTTCGATAGCCGATGGCGCCGCGGCGTGCGACCGTGGGAGTTGTTTACACGACGGCAGCGCCAGACCCCATGTCGGCCTCGCGCTCCCGGTTGTAGTGACAGTGCGCCCGCCGCAGCCCGTCGCGGCACGCATGGTCGTCGCGTCACACAACCTTCTCTACTTTGTAGTGCTTGTTCTCTCCGTGCTGCCACTCCACGCCCCCCCGACCGTGCCTTGCGTTTCTTTCCCGCTCCATTGTCCAGCGCGTGGCACCGGCGCTCCCACTCGAATCCGGGCTCCCTTACTTCTGCGCACCGTACTCGTCGCCGCCCTGGTCGATGCCCTTGCAGCCTTCGCCAACTCTGCCGCGGTCACTGCCTCTGCTGCCGTCGCTGTCTCACCGGCGGCTGCGCGTCTCGCCGGCGGCCGCTCGGCGCCAGCTGCGCGGCTTGGCAGAGCGGCCACCGGCGAGCGTGGACTTGATCTGGCTCATGCCTGGATCAATTCTGTTTGCCCTGCCCCGGTGCGGCGTCCACGTGGCTGGCATCCCCGTGCCACTGCCGACTGCGCGGATGTCCCGCGGGTGCATGTCGCGATGTCGACGGCGCCGCCGTCGACGGCGCCCTCGGCGCCTGCCAAGGCCGTCGCGGCGGCTTGGGGGCAGGCAAGCGCGTCTCTCCCAAACTCTCAGTTCGCGATGAATGCCAAAGATGGGCGGTGAAGGCGAGCAACGGACGCTTGCGCTGCCGGAGCCGTCTACTTGAGCGCCGCAGCAGCGACTTTTTCCACCGCCGCTGACCCCTCGGCTGGCACCGACGCCAGTGCGACACGCAGACGAGCCCGTCTTCCTCTTCTCCTTCTCTCCGAATCTCTTCTCTTCATCGCGTGCGGCCAGCATCACCGCGACAACTACTATGGCTCGTGTTCGTCCGGCCCTCGTGGCCGCGTGCCTGGTCGTCGCCCTGACCTCCACGGCCGCCGCCGCGGCCACCACAGTGGCCGCCCCCCCCACACCCACCACTTCCGTTGCGGCCCGGGCGCCCATCCCCCCCTCTGACTGGGCGTTCCGCCCGTTTGACCCCGACTTTGCCGCCGGCACGACGGTCACCTTCCCGTTTGGCTCGCTGACGCTCGGCGACGCGCGCACCTTCCCCGCCCTCTCCGCGACGACGGGCGTGGACCTCTCCTACATCCTCGTGCGCATCCACGGCGGCGCCACCGCCCCCGCGCACGTGCACCCGCGGGGTGCGGAGCTGGCGTTTGTGCTCCGCGGCGCCGTGCGCCTCGCGTGGACCGACGAGGTCGCGCCGAGCGGCGGCGCGGGGCGGGTGGTGGCCAATGGGCTCCCCGCCCGCGGCATTGGCGTCGTGCCCCGCGGCGCCGTGCACTCGGTGCACTGCGTGGCGGAGGGCGGGTGTGTGGTGTTGGCCGTCTTCAACGCGGGGGATCCGGGCACCTCGTTTTTGGCGAGTAGCTTGTGTGCGCTGGGGGGGGACCACGTCGTGGGGGCGCTCGGCAACAATATGAGCGTGGCGGACGCAGCAACGTTTTGTAAGGGGGGGGTGCTGTGACGGCGTGCGTGCACGCCCCGAGTAGCGGACACGTGGTGGGCAGAGGGGGGGCGTGCCGACCGGTGATTGACCGGGGGTGCGCCACGAGCTTGAGGGGGTGGGGCGACGGCGTTGGTGCACTGTCCTATGAGCGACGTTGCGTCCATGAGCTCTGCGATGGCGGCCTGGGTGCGACGCGTGGGCATTGCTGCGTTTGAACTGCTCTTTCCAACGACGCATTGCCAGACCGCGATGGACCCCCGCGTCTCCGCCGCCGACCTCTAACCACTGCCTTGCAGGGGGAGCAAACCACAGACGCTCCCCACAGCGCGCCGTGGATGGCAAGCAATGTCAGCTGAATGGGGAGCCGCAAAGCGCATGACCAGTCTGGTAGATCGCCGTGTGGGCGCGCGCACGGCGATCACTCAAACGCCGCGGCGCCCCGAGGCATCGAACAGCAGCTGGCGGGCGGCCGAGCGCACCCGCCCGCCCCGCGGGCTGGCCGCGGTCCACCGACCGGCGACCGGTGGTTGGGTGGCAGCACTACCTGCATCCCCGTCGACGGGTACCACCACCCTCTGGGACCGCAAGACACGGTGAGGCGTTCTTCTTCACATCAGGACGCTGTTGACGCTGTACAACGACATCGCCCTTCCAGACCGGCCGTATGGCCACAAAGATGTGTGGAAAACACCGGCCCGTATGACGTCACACAGGTTGATTTCAGAACCCGATGTGGGTCCACATTGGCCCAAATTTGCATTTGTGTCCCACCCCCGGATAGTCACCACTGGGCCACCGCTGCCGTTCCGGAGGTTGGGTGTGCCGTCATGCAAGAATTCATTTTGCTTGTCACTGATAATCTTGTACCCGAGCGGGAGGAAGCGCGACCGCAACCGCGACCACGACCGCGATCCCCGCGGCCGCGACTTGGTCGCTGCGCGCCCGCCACTGGCTCTGCCCCTGTACTCCACCCCCTCGGCCGCACCGATGACGGCGGTCTCTGCAGCTGCAGGCGCCGCGTGCGCTTCCTCGGGCCGCCTCATGGCGCGGCACCGGCCCGACGCGGCTGCTCATGCCGCCCCGTGGTGAATTGACGGGCGGCTGGTCCGCCGCCGCGTCGTGCACCCGGCGGGCGGCGGCCGACTGCGGCGGCCGACCGCGGCAGACCCTTCTGTTTTTTTTTTGTACGATGCGCGCGCGGGCGGCACCCGCGAGGGGAGGCGCTCGTGCAGGTGCTTGCTCGCATGCTCGGTCGCGGTGGCGCGGCGGGCGCGCGACGCGTGCGTGGCCGCCGCCGCCGAGGTGCGCCCCGGACGGGTCTGTTGCGGGAGGGCCTCCGTACCCGCCAGCGCGAGCGGCGGCCGGCTGTGCTTGGCGCAACGCCGACGCTGCCACCCTCGACGGTGTCGCCCGTTGTCGGGCGGCTCCACGTTGCGTGCCGCGCCGTCGTTTGGGCTGCCGGTCGCCTCGACGGTGGGTCCCCCCGTGCCGCGCGCGCCGTCGGCGCGCACAGTCGTCGGCCGCTGCGCTTGCCAGAGGTGGGGCGGCCCCCCTGCGGCTGCATTTTCCGAGGCAACGCCCGTTGCGGTTTCCCCCTCGGCGGTGGGCAGCGGTGCATTCCTGGCCGGGAGGGGTTTTGGTGTGGACGTGTGTGGACAGGGCGAGGGGCGACGCCCCGCGGCCACGGCGGGGAGGCCGGGGAGGGGGGGGGAAGGGAGGGAATACGCCCGGTCGCAACGTCACCGCGAGCCACTTGACACACGTGCGTGCGTTTTGGGGGGGCGCGCAGGTTGGGAGGGACGGGGACACTGTACCACACACGTGTCTACCGTTGGGGGGGGGGGGTGGGGAAGGGGCGGCGCGTTTTGGCTGCTGCGACGGCGGGGTGCGCGTCGTGGCGGGCGCGCCTACGTTAGGGTTGCTCTTTTGGTAGTGCGCCGCGTTCGTTGTCGGGAGCAGACGCGGCTGACGCTGGGGCGCAGTGTGCTCTGACGACGGCGGCGCATCTCTGGTCCCTGGCACCTCGGCTGGTCCCGTTGCTGGCGGCAGACGGTGCACGACGGCGGTAGCTGTGGCAGTGGCGACGGCGGCAGTGGTGGTGCTCTTGGCGGTCGCGTCGGTGGCGGCGTCTGCAGCGGCCCGGCCTTGACGTGGCCTACCACAATGCCGAGCGCCCGCAGTGCCCACCGGGAGCGGCTCTCCCTGCCGTCTCTGGCTCTCGGCACCCTCCAAAGTGATCCCAGCGGACACACGAGCAACACACCGAGCACAATGGCGGAGGCGGGTGGCACACTCGCCAGCGGCCGCGGCGGGAGTTTGGACCTTGACGCGGCGTCGAGCCACCTGAGCATACTCGAGGAGAGCCCCGTCTCGGAAGCATCCAAGGACGACGGGCGGCCGTCGTGGTATCGGCTCAGCCTCGGCCTCGGCCGGAGGGGACACCAAGGGGGCAATGACTCGCGGACCGGCGGGGCGGGCGGCGGCGGCGGCGGCGGCGGCGGCGGCGGCGGCGGCGGCGGCGGCGGCGGCGGCGGCGGCGGCGGCGGCGGCGGCGGCGGCGGCGGCGGGACGGGCATGCCGATGGGCTTCAAAAAGATTCTGTCGATCAAGGACTCGTCGGGCGTCCTCCAAACAACCGCCAAGACGCTGCGGTGGGGGCGCGCCAACAAGAGCCGCATGCGCAAGCGCCGGGAGGCATCGTTCAGCATTGGCGGCGACGACGACGATGATGATGCGGCGGGCGGGGCGTCGTATGACCCGCTAGCGTTGTTGAAAAAGACCGCCCCGCTGGCGTCGACGCGCGTCGAGCTGCGCCACGGCCGCATCTTTAAGGGCTGGTACGGCTTTGTGATGGAGGTGCGCGGCGAGACGGTGCTGCTGTACGACTCGCCCGAGGGGGTTTGGAACGAGAACCACACCTACTCGTCGCTGGTGGCGTTGTTTTGCCTTGTCGGTACGACTGTCCAGCCACGCTTGGGGCCGTGCATACGGGTATGCAAGGAGGGGGACTCGTCCATCATTGACCTGCGCTTCCCGTCGGACGAGGTTGCAGCCCGGTGGGAGACGCTCCTCCGGCGGGTAGCAGACACCCGCAAGGTCGGCATCCGCGACTTTGACGTCATTGCGGCCATTGGCCAGGGTGCCTCTGGCCGCGTCTTTCTCGTGCGCGACGTGCTCACTGGCATGAAGCTCGCGCTCAAGGCCATCAACAAGAGCGACTCGGTGTTTGAGTGCCGCTCCTCCTATCGGCACGCGGTGGACGAGCGGCTAGCGATGGGCGTCACCGACGGCCACTCATGCTTTGTGCAACTGCGGTTTGCGTTCCAGACCAAGAAGACGCTCTACCTCGCGACCGACTTTTGCGAAGGCGGCGATCTCTTCTATTACATCATGCAGAACAATGGAGGGCTCGACGAGAAGCGCGCCTGCTTTGTCGTTGCGGAGGTGGTGCTCGCGCTGGAGAAGCTCCACAACTTGGGCATCATCTACCGGGATCTCAAGCCGGAGAACATCCTCCTCGACGCGGCCGGCCACGTGCGGATTGCGGACTTTGGCCTGTGCAAGCTCCTGCACAATGACATTGCACAGGCCGAGGACGGGGGGCCGACGAGCCTCCTCGGCGAAGCCGCGAACGGCCGCCCCCGCCACCTCCGCCGCACTCGCACGGTATGTGGGACGCACAGCTACGTGGCGCCCGAGATGCTTGGTGACAAGGGCTACGGCTGCTCCATCGACGTGTGGTGTTTGGGCATTTTTCTCTACCACATCATGGTCGGCCGGCCGCCTTTTGACGCCGATGACGTGGACGAGGTCAAGCGCGAGTTCCTCTCCTTCAACGTGCCCTACTTTGACGACTTCATGTCTGTCGACGCCATTGCGCTGATGCAGGGGCTCCTCACCCTCGACTCGTCAGAGCGCCTCGGCTGTGGCCCCGACGGGCTGGCCGCCATCAAGAGTCACCCCTTTTTCCACAGCATTGATTGGGAGGCGCTCGAGACGCGGACTGGCAAGCACGCGGGCGGCCTCTTCACGGGGCCCTACACTCAGCTGCCGACGGCGAGCAGCGCGGGCAGCAGCTCCCGCGCCAGCGCGCCCGCGGACAACGATGCACGGTTGTTGCGCAACTTTGACTTGATGGAGTGGGCGGACGTGACGCTTGACGAGGACCGGGACGACCCGGCGTACGGCGACGGCCGTCTCTTCCCTGTCTTCAAGGCTCGCAAGCGTGGGTTTGACAACCAGTACATCTCCAACTTTGCCTTTTGCGCGGCGAGCAACTCCAGGTTATGACCGCACTTCGTGGTAAGGGGGGGGGGGGGGGGGGGGTGGAGCTGTTTGCACGGTGACTTGCCGGCTGTGCAATTTTTCATCTACCTCCTGTTGTCCTCTCGTCATGGCGTAGCCCGTGTGCTACCATGTTCGTCTGTGCCTCCAACTGGTCCTCTAGAAATTGCTCTTCGCTTCCGGTGCTCTGACGTCGCTTGCCCAGACGGTACGGCTGCGCCTGATGCATCGACTCGTCGTAACTTAAATCGGCTCGTCTCTCCTAGGAAAGCGAAGCAAAAAAAAAACTGAGACAGTCAACTACGAAACAGAGCGGAGCCTTCGAGTGACATCTATCCCCCCTTGGACGCCTCACCGCTCAGCTGCATCTGCCACTTAGCACGCTGTCTTGCAGGTGCCCTGGATCTTGAACTTGCGCCGGCATGTCTTGCGGATTTTCTTGACAACCACGATGCACCGGCCACGGCGGCGCCGGGCGCACGGGATCTTCTTGATGACGGTGCATCTGGTACGCTTCTTGGCCACCACCGTGCACGCCTTGACGCAGCCGCACGTGGTCGTGCACAGCCGTGCCTTCAGCACCGCCGTCGTGCACTTGCCGACGATCTTGAATTGGGCAAAGCAGACCGCCTGCTGGTGCGGCTGGATCACCGCGAGCAGCGTCGCTGGGGTGGCACACGAGACGGCTTCCCCTAGGGTGACGGCGCAACCGCTCGACGTGATCGTGAAGATGTTGCACGACGTCGCCGCGCCACAGGTAGTGGCCGTTGCGGCCGAGACGACGGCGGCGACGACCGTTAGGGCGACGGTCGCAGCTGCCGCAAAGCGACGGAGTGACACCATGGTGGGGATGGGTGGTGTTGAAAAGGGCGGCTCTCTTGATGCGGCTGCGACAGAGAACAACAGCCGCTGCCAGTGGTGCCTTAGATCAGCGGGTGGGTGGACCGCGGTGAGGAAGCTCTTTTACAGGTGCCCGTCACCGTGACCGCACGCACCGGCCGATGCCACCCGCGTCGGTCAGTCCGGCGGGTGAGCTGAGCATTGCATCCCGCGCGCCTACCCGCGCGATCGGCGGCTGACGAGGGTGCATCCCCCGTCCCGTCGCCCACCGCGCGCATGCCACTGCCCGCACCGGTCGGCCAGCGGCGGTGGGTTTGTGTCCGCGCGACAAAGCCGGGCAGCCCAGTCCAGGTCGGGCGGTGGTGCGCGGCCGTCGAAATGTCGGCCGCTGCCGCTGGTGTCGCCGCTGCAGCCGCCGTAGCGGCTGCCGCCGCCGCCGCCGCAGCCACGGTGGCCCCGCGACCAGCACCAACTGATGCTACTGACCCGCAGTGCTACCCGCATTCCCATTCAATGTATCTCATCTGGGAGGCGACTCGCCACTGTTTATGGCGAGGTGCGCCCCCTCAAGGCAGGCACGTGACCACCGCCGCGAGCCGGGCCGAGTAACGGACGACAGGCGGGCAGTGGCACAGCGCCGGACCGCGGCAGTGCGTCAACAGCGCGGGTCCCCTGCCTTGATCTCCAGTGGCGCGGTGAGATCTGGGGCTCTCCCGCTCGGTCCGAGGCCACTGCGGTACAGTTACGTGGAGCGCGTTAGCCGCACCACCTCAGGAGGTGGGGTGCATTCCGGCCAGTAAGCGCGGGGGTTGACTATGCCGGTGATGCCCGCCGAACATACAAAACGCCAGCCTGTCTTCACGAGTCAGTCTTGAGATGGTGTCAGTTCTTCACTCATGTGGGCAATGCGGACGAAGTGCTATTGGGTTGGCTGACGGGCTGATATCGGATCCAACAGCGCCAGAATGCGCTTTGATTGTGACGCAGTGGTCGGGAATACGCAAGAATTAGGACCACTCCCAGCCGGAACAAAGACAGGGAATCAGGGGCGCTTGCGTCGCCTCGAGTGCTGCAACGCTGACTGCGGCCTTCCATTGCCTTCCAAGGTAGCTTGTGTGTGCCGTCAGCCCGTGGGGGTCTTCCCACTGCAGGTTGAAACCAGGGGTCTTCAAGCGTACCCGTTTCAGGATAGCGTCCCCGTTAATGGTGTGATCCAGGGCAAGCGTCCACGTATGGCCATCCGGGAAGGTCCGGTTCCGCGTACTTCCACAATTCAGCGGACAAGCGTATATTTCCGTTAATACTTTGATCCACAATTTGACCAAGCATATTCACGAAACTGGGTACTGTGTGGTCGTGTACTAGATATAGTTGACAGTTGGCAGAATGAACTGGCCTGCTTTACTTACATCAGCTGTCCAACTGAAACACAATAGTGTTTGATCGGTTGTCCCATCAGTCGGCCTTTTCTTCGACCGTGCCTGACCAAACACGCGCTCAAACGCCCAATTAGGGTATTTCTTTCTAGTCGACAATCCTGTGTCACCTCAAGCATACATTTTGCATTCGAGTCGGAAAATTCATCGAATAGCGTACACTCTTGTGTGTTGCGAAAGTCAAGCGTTCGGGTGTATACCCGAAATAGATACGAGCGTACACGCTTGAGGAAAAGTGCGCTTGAAGACCCCTGGTTGAAGCCCGTGTTCCCCACAGGAACAGAAATGTTGGCCACCAAGAGCCCAATGCGTCGCACCAGCCCCGTACAGGGGGGGGACAAAAGTTTACGATCGGATTGGGCGCTCTGAAACGACACCAAGCCGGGTGATCGAGACCTGATTGAGAAAAAGTGGCCTGGAGGCCTCGTTTATTGCGATTGATTTAGTATTTGGTCGAGTGACCGCGGGCGTTCACTAAGGCGGTCACCCGGTCAGGCATCGACCGCCACAAAGCAGAGAGGTACGAGTCCGGCCGACGGGCCCACTCCTCACACAGGGCATCAAACAAACCGTCCAGGGTCGTTCGGGGCTACGGGCGAGCCCGTAGACGCGCCTCGAGCATGGCCCACAGGTTCTCAATGGCGTTCATGTCGGGGCTCTGCGGCGCCCAGTTGAGGCGCTCCACGCCATGCAGCGCCATGTACTTGCCCACCGTTTGGATAAAGCCTTATCCCACATATGACGTGAGGCATATCCAGTTTTGCCGGTGAGTCGGTGTCAGGCCCTGCATGGGGTCATCCTCAGCCTATCATTCATGCAACGTGGCGGCATGTGAGCAAATCAGAGTCCGGCTGATACCTGGTCTCGCCATGTATTTTGAGCATGCGAGAAGCCCGAATATCCCGGAGAACCCGGGATATTAGACTCCTCTCAGAGCCATTAGAGGGGGCTGCGGGGGATCTCCGACCCGGTTTTTTCAGACGCAGAAACCGGTATATACATGGCGATTTTTCTTGTAGGGGAGTCACCAAGGCCACTCGGATGCGCTCTTTGACAGCGATCGACGAGATGCGCCCGATTGTACAGAACACGGATCTGGGCCTGCTGTGCTGGTGGGGGTGTCCCCTGTGTTGCGGCGACTGCGCCGTATCGCCTCGGCGCTTTGGACAGGCGCGGCGGCGGTGGTCTGCTGTGGCGACGCATCAGACGGCGAGGCCATTGTCAACGCGGTCGTCGCCCACCGTCCGTTGCCCGTGTCACGACCTAGGCCCTACTGTTTTCCTTCTGCGCCACAAGAAACGCCGCCGCTGCCGCCAGCATGCAGCGCACCCGACTGGAAACAAACGTACAGAACGTGACAATTGGAATGTCAAACTATGCCGCTTTTTGAGATTGTGGGTCACATAGCAGTTATCATAAATGCTGGATTCACAATCCGCTCTTCTGGGAGATGATCTTTGGCGAGACGGGACCCTGTGCTCCAAACACCAGTGCCCGCGGGACAAGGTCCTTGTCCGCGCTGCTTGACTCGATCCGCCATCGAGTCAGACGCGCAATCTGCAGTTCCGGCCACAGACGTCCCGCGCGCGGCGCGGCACCTCTGGCCACCCGCCTCCCAGACCGGTGACGCCCGCGTCCAGTGCGTCGCTGGGCGGCAGCGTCGGCGATCCCCGGCCCCGTGCGGTAGGACGGGCGGGCCTGTCTGCCCAGCGAGCGGCCCGCCCCGCCCGCGGCTCCGTCGTGCAAAGCAATCGTCCGCGGCGGCGCCGAGCCGGCGTTGCCGTCGCCGCTCCGCGCCTGCCCCGTGGACCCCACGCCGTGGGCCGCCACCCCCGCGCCGCCCCGCTGCGCTGGCGGCCACGTCCACGCGCCGGCAACGGCGCGGCACGCGCAAGGCGCGCACGCACGTGCACGAACAAACGAGCACGGTCCGGCCGTCCAGCACCCACCAAAACAAGTGCCTAGCAAATCGCCCGCCGCGCCACGGCTCCGTCACGGCCGACCGCGAGCACCTCTGCGCCACCGTGAAGGATGGCCACCGACGAGACGGCGTCGCCCCCCCACAGACCATATGCTTCCGGCGCGTCCCCCCACATGGCGTCGTCAGCGTCACCGCCGCCGCCGCCTCCGCCGCCGCCGCCGCCGCCGCCCATGCGCGCCTTCCACCCCGCGCAG
>Ga0209186_1003656_pt1 | contig 10479 bp, 13 predicted proteins | sample SidtaG_FD_187426 | JGI IMG/M metagenome (GOLD analysis project Ga0209186, IMG submission 187426) | Marine algal microbial communities from Sidmouth, United Kingdom - Sidmouth_Male2 metaG (SPAdes) (version 2) | ecosystem: Host-associated > Algae > Red algae > Unclassified | place: Sidmouth...
GGGGGGGGGGGGGGGGAGCGGATGGCGCCGACCAACGGGCCACGAGTTGGTGGCAATGAGTGCCGGTGCTTCGCCGTGGCAGGTTGGGCTGTCTGGCTGTAGGGCGGGCGTGGGCACGCGCCTCCCTGGTGAACTGTCCGCGCTGCTCCCGAGGCGGTGGACATGCGGGGCTGTTGCAGGCGACCGAGGAGGTCGCCGCGTGAGTCGGTCGTGGTGGGCGGCCGGGTGGGTGGGCAGCTGCTGCTGCTGCAGCGGCGGTGCCCGTGCCTCGTCACCAGCGCCATACGCGTGATGATAGCGTGAGCGGGAAGCGGAGCAAGTGCATTGGAGAGAGAGCACGGCCGCCCCGTGGCGCGCCGCCGACCGTTGCTCACACGCGTGCCCCGCGACGGCACGCCAAGGGTCGGCTGCTTGTTCTTGTCTCTTGGCCTAGCAGCACGTGCCGTCGTGTGGTGCAATGTCAGAGATGGAAACAAGGGTAAGAGGGTTTGGTTGTTCTCCCACATGTGCTACTACGAAAAACACTAGGGATCGGCGGTGCCGCCCATCCCGTCCTCCACCCACCCAACGTGAGCTGCGATTGCGGCGGGACCCCTGCGTCCGCCCGCCGCACGCTCTCACCGCCTACCACCTTATGTAGAACAGGGAGCGCCTCGGCAAACAAGCAACGGATGTGCAGACCGGCCGAGCACCCCACTGTCGTTCAGCGGAAGCCCGTCCAAGCAAAGGTCGGGTTGGTCTCCCGGTACCTCCACCGGTTGCACGACGTACCGAGCGTCTCGCAGCAGCTGCCCATCATAAACCCGGCGCTCCCGCCGAGGTAGGTCATGGAGCGGCAACCTTCAAAGCAACACTGGGAGCCCCACCGAAAGTAATAGGCGGCGCACGCCGCGCAGTAGTACGAGTAGGCCTTGCGGCCTGTCGGCTTCGGGGCCTTGGAGGGGGTGGTTTGGGGGCGGAGGACCACGTTGGTCAGGATCTTGGAGAGGGTCACCCCCGGCGCACCCGAAAAGCAGCGGTAGTTGCCGCCGGGGCGGCTCCCACCGCAAGGGGTGGAGATGGTCCAGGCGAGTTTGGCAAACCTGGCAGTCCGTGCCCAGGTCGCCCCCTTTTGGGTTTTTTTCACCGACGTCCGCCAAGCCTTGATCGTATTGTCGTACGCACCGCGCTTGAGGCACTTCCACGCGGGGCAGCGGGCGGCGTGGGCGGCCGCAGTGTCGGTGAGGTCGCCAGTACCAATGGGGGCAACGACGGCGGAGGAAGAAGCGCCAGAGGGGGAGGACAGCGCGGCGCCCTCCATGGCGGCACGGACGACGGGGTCGAGGGAGACCGCCGCGGCGGCCGCAGCAGCATCGGTAGTCGCAGCCGCCGCTGCCGTCGTCGCAGCGCCGGCGGCGCCACTGGCGACAGCAGCGACGGCCGCGGCTACCAACAGAGGGAGCGCGAGCCCTGCGGCACGCAACCGCAACCGCCAACCCCCGACAGGGATGGAGGTGGTGACGACATCACTTGGCTTGCTGCGCCTGCCCATCTCGCCCACATGGCGGGCCATGACGACGGTGGTAAGCGGGAGGAAGGAGCGACGGAGAGGGGACCGGCCAAACACGACGGATCGGGTGCGCGAGGTCGGCCACGAGGCCCGTCGTGGTACCCCGGCAGCTGCTGCCTCGGCCGTCGTCGACGCACGGGCCACCTCGACGGGGGTTGCAAGCTCAGGGGGAAGGGGGACGGCGCCGGGGATGTGGCACCACGATGGGTCGGAGCGTGCGTTCCGGCCAGAGAGGTCGCCGTTTTTCACGTCGCCGCCGGCGGCGGCCGGCGGGCAGGCGTCACGTGGGCCCTGAGGCGCGTGGGCGGGGGGCAGTGCCGTGGCCGTCTGGGTCGGCTGCTGGCCGAGCTGCAACCCGCCTGCCCGCCTACGCCCCCGCAATACCGTGACGCGACGCCGGGTCGCCGGTCCCCCCGTTGGGCCGGGAGACGCTGGCGCGTGTCCGCCGCTCGACGTGTGCCCCGCCTTCCTCCCCGAACGCTCTGCATGGCCTCCGCAGCGACCCCCCCCCCCCCCCCCCCCCCCCCCCCCTCTGGCCAAAGAAGGAGTTCCAACGACCGACGCCGGTCCCGCAAGGTGCTAGGACCCGGCGACCAGGAGCGCTGCGCTGCCGGCTCGGCGACGCCTCTGATGCGGAGGTGTAGTAGAGCTGGGTAGGGCCAGGCGGTCGGCGGAAGGGGCGAGACATATGGGAATACAGTGCAGTGCAAGCGCGCTTCGCCACCACCCGTGGCTGTAGGGCGCTTCCATTGGCCGACCCGGAAGAGCCGCGGGGGAAAGCAGCGGATTGTCGGCGTGTGGTTCGCGGTGCGAGGACGTGCAGGGCGTGTGGCGACGGTGTGGCTGCACCGGGCGGGCACACGCGAGTGGCGGTAGACGCTCGCGAGCGGCGCGACGCGTGTGCACAGCCACGAGCCGTGCGGACCGCCGGGTTGGCGGGGCGGAGGCTGCGGCCGACGACTCGTGGCACCTTCTGTCGGTGAAGGCGATCGCGGTGTGAGAGGCGGGGGGGGCGAGGAGAACGACGCGGTCGCGCAATGGCCGCCCATCGTCTGAAGAAACGACACACCGAACGGGGAAATGTCCGGGAGACCGCCTCGTACTGTATCTAGACAGAAGACCTGAATGGGGTTTCCCGTTGAAGACGCCTTCATGCTGCAAGGAGATCACTGCGAGATTATTGCAAGACCCAGAGAAGAATCTCGAGAGTTCTCTGATATGCGGCGACTCCGATGCTTATCCTGCAGCGGGACGTAAGGACGGTGGCCGTCTGTCTCTGGACTACCCTGCTATTCTGCACGTCGACTTTTGTGGTCGGCGATACTGCCCAACAGGCTGTGTAGGGCCTACGGCTTCAATAAAATTTCTTTTGTGACCTGGACGTCGGCGGCCCCGTACGGCGTCGCTGCGACGCCGCCGCTGGTTGCATGTTGCTGTTGAAGAGGCCGTGGTGCTTTTGGCGGCCAGTGGTGCTCGTGTGAAGCAGGTTCACAAGGCCCGCAAAAAAAGCAAGGCGAGACAACACTACAGTACCTCTATTGTCGTTGCACCAAAAAGTGGAGAGTCCATGCCTAACAAAGAGGCGCTTTTCTGCGTTTGATTGGCCCAGACATCGATCGGCCTGACTGGGGCCTCTCCAGCTGTTGACGGAACGACCACATGAGCTCCCAACACGTCTTCAGGTCTGTTCCATGCATTAATGCGTATGAAGAATGAGTTTTCCCTTCTGTTCCAGATATTGTTTGACCATGAGAAGCTAGATAACTGGTCTCTGTAGCATGGGTACTCAGATAAAAAAAGAAGGCGCTCAAAGGATTATGTAGAGCTGTGTTGTACCTGGGTGTTTCTCTGTCCCTCGAGAATCTCCCCGTTTTCTCTGTCTCTGTCGATTCGGAATGGATCCTGACCAATTTCTGATACAGACACCGAATCATTGTACTTGGCCCAGGGGTGCTACGTGAGTCGCTGTCCAGATCATGTGCCTGGACCTCATCAGTCTCGCGGTGGCCATGAGTCCATTCTCACTGTCGGGCGTGTAGCCCCCCCCCACCAAGTTTCCGATTGATCCGATCTGCCTTCGCATGGACATGCGCTTTTTCTCGGCCGGCTACGAGCATCACCAGCCCCCCACCACCATGGCCCATGTGCTCCAACGGCCACGAATGCGGTCCAGAAATCCCGAAAGTACCTATCACACGCATTTCGCCGCCAGGCGACGTCGGTTTACTACCTGCAGCGTCACCAGCGGGCACTTCAATGCAAAAACTGCCGCTCGGTACAACGTTGAGATGTAAGAAAAAAACTCTGCTTCACCAGCCTATAGTCATGGCTGGCTGAAAGTATGTCAGAAAAATGATGATGGAGTAGGCTCCAGTATGCGTACATGGAGAGCAGAAATGCTTGAGTCATTGCTGAGTTCTGGGGGCACCATCATGGGTCGCGCCCATGCGCCTTAGTGAGTGGAATCGACCTTTAGACATGGCCTGCTCTAGACCGCCACCAGGCCTCAGCAGCGTTCTCTCTAATTTCCGCCACCAGAAGAGCCATGCTACATGTATTGGCTGTCGCGAGGATCGAAGCTGTCTCGGGACGAGTCGTGCACTCGATGGTCTGTGGCAGGTGCTGCCGAGCTCTGCCCCTGAATGAGAAAATTTCTCAGACACCATCCCTGTCATGAACGACAGCCCAGAACGACGGTATCCCGTTCAACGTTCCGTTTCACGCCACAGCGAGACAAGTTCCCGTTCAGAAGGACAGTTCTCCAACGATCCCGGCCAATTGCGCGGAGACGGTCGACTCAGACGAGATGTGGGCGGGTTCGGGGCGCCGCGAACCCTTCTCTCGCCCCTGCGGCACCTCCCTCCCCCGCCTGACAGGTCGGATCCACCACACAATGGCACGCAGCGTTCGCGTCGTGAGCGCGCGAGTGGCTGGCATGGCGCACAGGGAAGAATACATCGACTGCCCGCAGAGGCCTTCCACGGCGTGACGGAAATAGCAATGCTTGGCGTCGCACCGACGGGGCGCCGGTGGCGGCGGCGGCGGCGGCGGTTGTCAACGGCGGGTGCGGCGGGTGTCGAAGGGAGGCGCTGGGAAAACGGCGTCAATACATGGAGGGTTAGAAGCAAAGAATACCCAAAGCCGGGTGGGGGGGCACTGTAGAAGGCGCGAACGGCGACGACCGCCGCCCCGCGGGGCGGCCGGGGCCGACGCAGGTGCGTCCCAGTCGACGCGGCGCCACCCCCTTGGCCATCTAATCCGTTCCTGAGACGTGGTTGCCCTCGGTGGATCAAACGTGGGCCCCGACAGGCCGTGCCGCGCCTCCGTCGCTGCGCAGGACGCTCGCCAAGGCTCGTCCGGCGGGCTACCGCAACTGGTCGTGTCTTCCAGCGTCATCCCCCTGCTCGCAAGCGTCGTTCTCTGGAAGTTAGACTGAGGCTATCTGTGCGCCATTTCGGCATTGTACGACGGCGGATGGAGAAGGGCATCTCTATCTGTGCGCCATTTCGCCGTTTTCTTCGCCATTGCGCTATCGCCTTCGCCAAATCTTCACATGATGGCGAGAAGAATAGCGAAAAGTACCCTCTTCGTCAAATACGTGGATCAATGGCTTAAATTTAGATGTCTCGTGTCCACCGGGATGGGGGTCGTCAACTTGGCCTTCCCTCAGCGACCCAATGCGGGGACTTGACCCATTGCAACGCGATCTCCTGTGCTCGAGTGCTCGGCTACGTCCATTCAGGCCATCGAAGGGGGTGATGGCCTGCACTTAGGGATGTGGCGAAGGAATTGACTGATAGACATGCTCTTTGCTATCGCCAAGTCTTTGGCGAAAAGGCGATAGCGCAACGGTGCACTGCTAGACTTCTCTAAGAGCTGCTGGTGGTGGGCGCGCCGAGATCCAGATGCCTCTGTTCCTCCCGCAGAATGCTGTCGAGGTACCGGTGGGGAACGTCGGCGGGCATCCACCACACCTCGTTTGTTGGCTTGGGAGAGTGGCCCAGCACCGCACCGCGCGCTGCGGCACCATCTTGCAAGGCCGGGCGACGAACTGTTTTAGCGGCGGGGGGGTTCGCGCGCCCGCCCTTCATTGACTCACACGTGCGCACATGGTGCAAAGGGGGGATGCGGCTCTCCCCGAATTGTCGGCCATCGATGGGTACCGGGCTGTGTATCTCATACTTTGGTATTTCAAGACAAGTTCCCCCGTCAAAAAATTGGGCGCCGCCAGAGGTGTGCACGTCGGCGAAGCGCTCGCCGCCCCGCACGAGCCTAGGAGGGGATGTCGGCGCTGTTGACAGCGCCCTGTCTAGTTCTCCAAAGGAAGTACCAGCGACGCTGGTCGAACAAGAGGCGGGTCACCCAATGGCCGGAAGGCGCGAGGACGTCGCATTCACATCGAGCGGCATGCCACTACTAGCGGTTTTATGGCACCCGTGATGGGGGGAGGGAGAGGTCACCCTGCTTTAAGTGTCCGAGGGGGTCACCCAGACAGCCACTTGGAAGGCTCCATCGCATGACCCCACACTCACATTGTCGGTGCGGATCAGGCCGGGCAACAGGGCGCAAGGCGGCCTCTCGGGCGGGGGTGGCAGGCTATCTGCGGCACAGTCGACACAGCAGCTAGGTGAGTTGAACCGATGGAGGACCGTACATGATGGTGACGTGCCACGGATCTGTGGACCACTGGCGATATTGCGGTGACACATCCGGTGCTCGCCAACAATGACGATGCAAGCTTGGCCCCACCACGGGAGAGCAATCCAGCGGGGGGGCGCAAACAACGTTGAGTAGGGAGGGAGCGTTTCTCGGCCTACCGTGGAGCGCCTGTCTCGGGCCGTTTGTCTCTTCTTGGTGTCTGCGTGGTAGTCCACCACAAATGCCATACCTATGTCTGTCTTTGTGCTTCACGACGGGAGCGCTGGTAGGCTGCGTTGCTCCTCTGAGGCCCACTCGAGGCCTATCGACTTGCGCGCCAGAGTCCAACGGGTGGGAGGACAACGTTGCACTGGGCTGCACGCTCGTCATTGATATGGATCCCAGCGGTCCTTCTGTTGTGCTTGGACTACAGCCGTTCTCCCAAAAATCCCGCACTGCAACAGTTCCAAAAGTGTTCCAAATCGGCCTGTGCGGGGTCGTGGAGGCCGATATGGCACTCTCTTGGGACAGTTGGAGTGTGGGATTTTTGGGAGAACGGCTGTACACGTTGGAGACCTCAGCGCAGCGACCAGAGCGGAACCTTGCACCGTTCCTCCATCATGGCATGATGCCATGCAAGCAACACGGGCGCGCTCCGCGTGGCTGAATGGCCTACTGGCAGGCAATGTTCTAAAAATACGGCGATCTGTGCTGCCGGAGGACCACCGTTGCAGTCATTGCTACGCCGTGGTCGAGCAAATCGCGGCGCAGGAGGCACGGATCGCGGCGGGGTCGAATGTTGGGCAGATCTGGTACTTTTGAACAAGTCGCTGGCGTGCTGTCGGCAGCGCCTGCCGACGTCGCGGCCACCGCGGGGCTGCTCGCTACTCTGACGCCGCGGCGGCTGTCGGATCTTCCTTCATGAAATTCACCCACGGCACCCGCGACCGCTACCGTGAGCCACCTCGGGACCGCCGCGGCACGGCGGCTCCCGACCTTCAGCGATAGCCTGTGAGCGGTCCCGCCGAGCTCCGTCACCCATCCCCCGGCACGCCCATCACCACGGTCCGCGTGTCTCATCGCACCCGCGGGCACCGAGCCCTTCCCTCCCCCCCCTCTCCCTGCGCCTCCAACCGCGGCCAGCGACGGCGACGGCGCGGCAGTCGCCGCCCTCCGTCGGCGGCTGTCCATCCTCTCCGGCACAGATTTGGAGGGCGGGCGCCCCCGCCGCGGCCGCAAGAGGCAGCTGAACAAACCGCCGCTGCGGCTGGCCACCGACGCGCGGGAGGTGCCCGCCGTCACCACGGCGCACGTCGGCATAGCAGCTGCGGCGGCGGCGGAGCACCGGCGGCTGTGCGCCAAACGGACGGCGCACCGTGGCGCTGTCGACGCGCTCCGCCGTGCCGTGTCGGCGGGGCGGCTGGGGTGAGGAACGGGGAGGGGGGGGGTGCGGAGCAGGGTGGCGGTCCCACGGGCGCGTCGAGGAGCAGAACGGTGCTGCACTCTGGGCACCTCGGACCCATGGAAGACAACACACCACGAACACCTGTACTTCATTCCGGAAACAGTTCAAACGAACAATTCGACCGGATGCTCTGCTGCTCGCGTTTGTCAGACGCAGCAGCCGGCGAGACTCTGCGACCACCCCAGGCGGAGCCCCCTAAAATTAGCTACAAGTTGGTCCCCCAGGGCAGGGACCAGGTAGCGAAGCTTCCAATTTTGGTGAGAACAGAGACACACAATTTTGGGGCTGGTTGGGGGAACGTGGAAGGATGTGGAACACATGGAGGAAAAAAAAATTACGTGCGTGCAGCACGACTTGCATGGTGTGTGGAGGGGGGGCAGGGTGGGAGGCAAAGAAAGGAACGGATGCGGCGCGCGAGGGCAAAGAAAGCGGCGGATGCGGCGCGCGTGTTCAAGAGAGAGCATGGTGGTGCGGTGAGGACGATGGAGGGGTGGTGGGAAAGGCCCGACGGAGGGGCTAGATGGCGAGACGACGGAAGAGAGCGGCGGAGACGCGGTGCTCACACTGCCGCAAAGATGCGCGCTGCTGACCATTTCTGGGCTTGCTTGTGAAACGAAGGCATTTGTGAAACGCTCTTGGAGGAATCTGTATTGTGCTTCTCACAAAAACTGGATCCGCATCATCCGCTTCATCGGCATGCACCGCCCTCTGAGCCAATGAAACAGCGATTTTGCATCGGATGCAGATGCATCAGGGTCCAGTTTTTCTGGGAAGCACAATAATCGCTTGCATGTGTGTTCCCTCTGGACCACAGCGATCGTGAGCCATTGAATCCTGAAACGTGGATAATCTTGATTGGGCGTACATCTGGGATCATCCAATAATATGGCCTAGAGCGTGACCATCAAACCGATCAGGGCCATCCATTTAATGCAACGTGGCTGCATGAGCGTTGAGAACGCGAATGGATCCCCACTAGAAGCTTCGCTAATAAATAAACAAAAGTGGCCTATATGGGCTGGAATGCAAGACTCGCGACCCATATTCTCTTCTACACGATTCTCTTATAACGGATTCTCTTATAACGAAAACGCACTGTACTGGATCCCCACTAAATTTAGTGTCTATCTAGAAGCTCCGCTAACAACCCGCCGCTGTGGACGGTGCGCGTCCACAGCGGCGGGTTGTTAGCGGGCGGCGATGCGGATGTAGCCAACCCCGCCGCCGCCGCCGCCGCCGCCGCCGCCGCCTACCACGCGCGCGTCGGCATCCCTGCCGGCGCGACCACCACCGCCGGGCTGCACGACCGCCGGGCGGCTCGACGCGGCCGCCGGCATCGCGTCGAGGGGGGGCAGCGATGGCGCCGGCCGCCGACGCGGGGGTGGTGGTGACCAGTTGCCAGTGTCGGGGTCTCGGCGCCGTGCTGCCTCCGCGGGGTGGTGGCGGTCGCGCCGTCGCCGCCACCATTGCCGCCGCCGCTGCCGCCACTGGCGGCGGCGCCACCGGTGGTGCCGTGGCGGGGGGCACGCGCCCCGTCCCGTCGCCGCCCGGTGCGCGCTTTGACGCAGCGTCGGCGGCGGCCGGCGCGGTGGTGGCGGCGTGGCGCCCCCCCGACGGCGCGTCCGTCGGGGCCGTGGCGCGGAGCGCGTACGCCGCGGTCGTGGTCGTTGCCGACGCCGCGGCGGGCGCGCGGGCACGGGGCCAGACGGGGCCGCGGGGGGACGGCTGCCGGTGTGGCGGGGGAGGGGGAGGGGACGGAGGGGGCTGGCGCTGCACCGCAACGAGGCCCCTGCGGGGTTTCCCTTGTTGAACGAGGCGCTCCGGTCGGCCAAAACGCGTGCGCGGCGGGATGGGTTGCTCGCCGCCAAAGAGGCGGCGCCCGTGGCCGCAGCGTGCCAGCAGGGGCCGTGCCGTGGTCGTCGGCGGCGGCGGTAGCGGCGGCGGTGGCGGTGGCGGCGGTGGCCGCCGCGCGAACCGCGTGGCGGCGGCCACACGGGGGCGCGGCGGGCCCTCGGGGGCCCCCGCGCGGCGCGTCCGCGTCGACGCGCGACGCGTCGGCGGTCGCCGCCGCGGCCGGGGCACCCGCCGTCCCGTCTCGAATCGCACGGGCCGGGGCGGCGGCGGCGCGCGCCCGCCGCCGCCGGCACGCGGCGCGCAGGCGCGGTGGGTGGTCGGGCGCCCGCCGCCGCCGCGCGGCGACCGGCGCGCGCGTGGCCGCCCCAGCCAATCTCCCGGTTGCGCGCGTGCCGCCCGCCCCCGCCGGCCGACCGCCCCGCGCAAGCACCCCCGTGCGGCCGACCGGGCGGCCGCTGCACGCGCGCCGGTCGCCCCGCAGGCACCCCCGCCCGCACACACGCCCGCCCTTGGCGGCGGCGGCACGCCCACCGCCCGTGGCGCCAACGGCGGCGGCGCTGCAGCGCTGAGGCGGGCGTCCAAAGGCAGCGGCGGCGGCCACAACCACCACCGCGTACGGGCGCGGCGGTGCGCAACACGCGTCGCGCCGACCACTGCGTCGCCACGGGGACCACGCGCGGCCGGTAGGTCCGCCACGCGGCCACACACACGCCGCGGCTCTCCTCCCCAGGTCGTCCATCCAAGAAACAAAAAAAACAGGTGCCACACGGCGCCCGCCCTTGCCAACCCCATCAAGCGCCGCCGCCGCCCCCCACAGCCGACGGCGGGGCGCCGGTCAAGGTCGCCACGTCGACCGACTCGTACCGCCCGTCATCGTCCTCGTCGTCGTCGTCGTCCTCCGCTTCACCCTCCTTGACGCGGTCCCGCGGGGCGGCAGCAGGCGCTGCCGCGCCGTGTGCCACGTCGCGGACAC
>Ga0209186_1003660_pt1 | contig 10475 bp, 3 predicted proteins | sample SidtaG_FD_187426 | JGI IMG/M metagenome (GOLD analysis project Ga0209186, IMG submission 187426) | Marine algal microbial communities from Sidmouth, United Kingdom - Sidmouth_Male2 metaG (SPAdes) (version 2) | ecosystem: Host-associated > Algae > Red algae > Unclassified | place: Sidmouth, United...
CTTGCCCCATTATGCTTGTTCTTTTCCCTTCTAAAAAACACAAAAAATAGTTCCGTAGCTATGGCTATGCAACGATTTTTTGAATTCTTTAGAAGAAAAAATTACGGCGCATTATGGAACAATTTATTTAATTTCTTTCACTAAGGATTTTTGTAGGGAAAAATAGCGGAAAAAGAAACCGTCAAAAAGTAAGGATATTTTTGTCTCACTACTTAAAGGCATTAAATTATCTAATTATTAGACGATTTGATGCCTTTATCTATTTCAGATGCAACCTTTTTTTTCTATTCCTCTACTAAAATATGTGATTCCTGCGCGATATAAATACAGGAAAGAAACGCTCTTTTATTCCACTCTACATACTCTGAATATGCCTAATGAGTAAGGTAAACGTTAGGGAAGAGGAAGAAAATAATCTACCCCTAATGAAGAAGTTATTTTTTTTATATGTTTCACTAAGTGAAACATATAAGAAAAAGAACAATTCAGACGGGTAGATTATTTTTTTCGTCTTCCCTTATTTACGTATTGAGTTAATAGTTAATAATTTTTGTAAAATTTTAATACACTTTATATTTATATGTTGACTATTTACCGTAACTTATAACTTGATTTCGTGATACTCGTTTTCCATAATTGTCAAATAACTAAGGGATGAAAAGATAATAAACGTTACATCTTCACGCCGTTATTTTTTCTTTAGACGAACCAAATTTGACGCGAATACTCACTGTATTTAAGGAAAATTTGGTGAAGTATAAAGGAAAAAGAACAAGTCGAGAATATACATTTATTTTGTTCCTGATGCTAAGGAAGGAGAAAAAACAAGTCAAAAAACTGAATTTATTTTTGTGTCATTTTTAAAGTATACAATACATTTTTTATTTTCTTCGTCCTCCCTAATCATCCGTTTCAAATCATACTGACCCTTTGCCGTATTCCAATAATCCGTACCCATTTCGACACTACGCTCTTCATTACGTTTCTCTTGATGCCAAATCGTACTCTTGGGGATATCTAGAGATTTACTCGCTTCTCGAAGACTCTCACTTTTACTGGAACGCCCGTAAGGCTGTATTTTATGCCATATCTGTTTAAATATTATACAAATTTCAACATAATATTACACTTTTGTCACATTTTAAGCATTTTATGCTAAATTTACCAAAATAGCATTTACACGGTGTCCAACGTTAAGCGGGTAGTCTAAATTTTTAGTATCAGGAATTAAATAAATGTACATTCTTCGCGTCATTATTTTTCTTTGGACGAACCAAATTTGACACGAATACTCACTGTATTTAAGGAAAATTTGGTGAAGTATAAAGGAAAAAGAACAAGTCGAGAATATACATTTATTTTTTCCTGATACTTAGTATCAGGAATTAAATAAATGTACATTCTTCGCGTCATTATTTTTCTTTGGACGAACCAAAATTTGACACGAATACTCACTGTATTTAAGGAAAATTTGGTGAAGTATAAAGGAAAAAGAACAAGTCGAGAATATACATTTATTTTTTCCTGATACTTAGTATCAGGAATTAAATAAATGTACATTCTTCGCGTCATTATTTTTCTTTGGACGAACCAAAATTTGACACGAATACTCACTGTATTTAAGGAAAATTTGGTGAAGTATAAAGGAAAAAGAACAAGTCGAGAATATACATTTATTTTTTTCCTGATACTAAGAAGGTAAATCAGGCTTTTAATCAAGTCACAATTACACAATAGGAAGATAATTCCTGATATAATAAACAACTAATTTTCCACGAGAATATATAAGAGCATGTTTAAATTTTTTCAAACTGATAATCAATTCCGATAGCTATCGGATTGATTTTGGCGAGGCATTAAAGAAGGCGTTTATCGAGAGAAACAACTGATTTGATGTGAAGTCAAGTTCATAAGACATTGATTTTCAGGCAGAAAAAAATTTAAATATGACTACTTAATATCCAAACTACAAAACTCAACTAAGATGTTTTATATGCAAAAGAATTTACTTACTCTTTTATCCGTACTCACGTTCATATTATTTTCGACAATTGGTTCTGCGCAAGGCACCTTTGACGTTCGATTTCTTATTGATTCCATAGATTGTGTCAACGAAAAATTGTTTGTTGATATTCAGGTACGTGCAGACAATCCTGGTCAGGAATATTTACTGGGCGACCAAAATTACCGCTTTTCTTTTGATAGAGGCGTATTGGCAAATCCTCAAATCGTACAAGAACTTGAAGTTTCGGGACTTATCAATGGAGGTGCCGGTCCATTAGGCTATTCCATTTATTCGCCACATACTCTGACGGGATCTTTGGACACTATTGTTTCCTACAATCTCGAATTACAAGGCGGTGATGGACTATTTACAGCCGATGCTACTTACTTCAACGTTGGTAGACTATCATTCGATATTCTTGATTTTAATCTACCGATATATCTTAGATGGCACAGAGATATTCCGGCGGATTTTCCCAATACTTTTGTAGGGCAAAAACTCAACGGTTCGCTAATACCTACTGACGAGGGGTCTTACCTTGATTACAATCAAGACCTCAGCAGTGCTTGCAACAATATAACGCCCGTAGCGGTAAATGATGCAGGAACCACACCCGAAGAACAGCCCTTAACGGTTTGCTTGACTACCAATGATTCAGACCCCGAAAATGCTCTAGATAATACGTCCGTTACCCTATTGAGTACGCCGCCAGCTGCCGAAGGTACGGTGGCAATTGATGCCCTAACAGGCTGTATTACCTTCACTCCTGCGGCGGGTTTCTTTGGCACAGTAACGCCTTTTGGCTACAAAATATGTGATTTGGGCGTCTTGATTCCTTCTTATCAAGGGGACAACAACCCCTTACCTATCCCATTACCAAACCCAGACAACCCACCCTTACAGACCCAACCGCCTGCATGTACTAGCGCCACTATCAACCTCACCGTCACCAATGTAAATGATGCACCCACAGCAGCAAATGACACTGAAACAACGACAGAAGATACGCCCCTCAATTCGGACGTCACCTCCAACGATAGCGATATAGACGGCGACAACTTGATAGTAAATACAACGGCTGTCACGCCTCCGGCGAATGGTACGGTAGTCATCAATTCCAATGGTACATATACCTATACGCCCAATGCTGATTTTAACGGCAGCGACAGTTTTGTATATGAAGTTTGCGACGACGGTTCACCTTCGCTTTGCGCCAACGCAACCGTGAATATCAACATTATTCCCGTAAATGACGCACCAATCGCAGTAGATGATTCCGAAATAGCAAACGAAGATGCACTCCTCAATTCAGATGTCACGCTCAACGATAGCGATTTGGAAGGAGATAATTTGATAGTAAATACAATAGCCGTCACGCCTCCGACAAACGGTGCACTCGTACTAAATACCAACGGTACATACACTTATACACCCAATCCGGATTTTAATGGCACAGACACATTTCAATACCAAGTCTGTGACGATGGTACGCCCTCTGAGTGCGCCACTGCTACGGTTACGATTCTCGTCGCGCCTATAAATGATGCGCCGATAGCAGTAGATGATACCGAAACAACAGCAGAAGATATACCCCTCAATTCGAATGTCACCCCCAACGACAGCGATATAGACGGCGACAATCTAATAGTAAATACAACGGCTGTCACGCCTCCGGCGAATGGTACGGTAGTCATCAATTCCAATGGCACATACACCTACACGCCCGATCCAAATTTTAATGGTAGTGATAGTTTTGTATATGAAGTTTGTGATGATGATCCGGTACGATTATGCGCTCAAGCGACTGTCAACATCACCGTTACCCCCGTAAACGATGCGCCCGTTGCAGCAGATGATACCGAAACAACGACAGAAGATACGCCCCTCAATTCAGATGTCACCCCCAACGATAGCGATATAGACGGCAACAATTTAATAGTAAACACAACGGCTGTCACGCCTCCGGCGAATGGTATAGTCACACTCAATGCAGACGGTACATACATCTACACCCCAAATACTGATTTTAACGGAACAGATAGTTTTGAATACACAATTTGCGACAACAGCAGTCCCGCACTCTGCGACAATGCAGTGGTCACGATTACCGTTACCCCAGTAAATGATACGCCTCTTGCAGTCGATGATTCCAATACAACAATAGAAGATACACCCGTAAGCGGCGATGTCATTCCAAACGACAGCGACCCCGACGGCGATAATTTAGCCGTAAATACGACCCCAACAGCCGACCCTATGAACGGCACAGTCGCACTCAATGCGGATGGAACATATACCTATACGCCAAATCTTGACTTCAACGGCACAGATAGTTTCCAATACGAAGTTTGTGATGATGGAACACCACAATTATGTGCCAGAGCTACCGTCACCATCACCCTCACGCCGGTCAATGACGCACCCGTTGCTGTAGATGACTTCGGCACCACGCCGGAAGATATACCATTTAACGGTCAAACCGTATTGAGCAATGATACCGATGTAGATACAGGAGATACATTGAGCGTCAACACCACGCCCATTAGCACACCTGCCAATGGTACAGTTATGATTAATCCTGACGGTACATTCCTTTACACACCAAACGCAGGCTTCAATGGTAGCGATACTTTCGAATACCAAGTGTGTGACGATGGTACGCCTCAATTATGCGATATTGGAATGGTAACGGTTACAATTGATAATGTAAACGACCAACCTACCGCCCTCGATGACGTAGCTACAACACCCGAAGATACACCACTCAACGGCACATCTGTATTAGGAAATGATACGGATATTGATGGAAATAATTTAACAATAAATACCACACCAATCACGGATGTCACCAACGGTGCATTGACCATCAATCCTGATGGAACTTACCTCTACACCCCAAATCTTGACTTCAACGGTACAGACAGCTTCCAATACGAAATCTGTGATGATGGCATCAATCCAGCGAATCTATGCGACACAGCCACGGTAGTAATCACCATTACTCCGGTAAATGATACACCCGTTGCAGTGGACGATTCAGGTACGACTGCGGAAGATGTGCCATTAACAGGAACAACGATATTGACGAATGATTCAGACGTAGACACAGGCGATATATTGACCGCAACGGCAACATCAACTACGCCTCCGGCGAATGGCACAGTCATTATCAATCTTGATGGCACTTACACTTACACGCCAAATCAAGATTTTACGGGTACAGATAGCTTCGTATACGAAGTGTGTGACAATGGTACACCAATCCAATGCACCACCGCCACAGTAACTATCACAGTAACACCACTCAATGACGCACCTGTCGCAATAGATGATGCTGAAACAACAGCAGAAGACACACCAATCAATTCAACAGTCATTACGAATGATAGCGATGTAGATGGCGATAATATTATAGTAAATATAACACCTGTTACTGATGTAACGAATGGTACACTCACACTCAATGCCGACGGTACATATACGTATGCGCCCAATGCAGATTTTTTCGGTACAGATAGTTTTGAATATGAAATTTGTGATGACGGTACACCACAGGAATGTGCTACTGCAATAGTCAATATTACCATTGAATCAGTCAATGACGCACCTATCGCATTAGATGATATGGAAATGACACCGGAAGACACACCGATTAGCTCGGATGTCACACCGAATGACAGCGATGTTGATGTAGCGGATAATTTGACCGTCAACACAGCACCTGTCACTGCACCTGCAAATGGTGGAGTTACACTCAATGGAGACGGCACATATACATACACGCCAGATCCTGGCTTTTTCGGTACGGATAGTTTCATGTATGAAATTTGTGATGATGGTACGCCCGTAGAATGCGCTCAAGCTACGGTAACTATCGACGTTACTTCTGTAAATGATATACCAGTAGCAGCAGATGATGCCGAAACAACACCAGAAGATACACCCGTCAGCCTTGATGTACTCACGAACGACAGCGACGCAGATACAGCGGATAATTTGACCGTAACAACAACACCCGTCACGCCACCAACCAACGGTACAGTAGCACTCACACCAGGAGGCATAGCTACTTATACACCAAATCTTGACTTTTTCGGTACAGATACATTTGAATACGAAGTATGTGACGATGGCAGTCCGATTCTTTGCGATGTAGCCACGGTTACCATTACGGTTACACCAGTAAACGACGCACCAGTCGCAGTAGACGATGCCGAAACAACAGAGGAAAACATACCGCTAAATTCAGATGTTTCACCAAATGATAGCGATGTCGATAGCGATTCACTGACAGTAGCAAGCACACCTACTACTGATGTAACGAATGGTACACTCGTACTCAATTTTGACGGAACATACACTTATACGCCAAACACGAACTATAACGGTTTGGATATGTTCGAATACGAAATTTGCGACAACGACTCACCTGTCCTTTGCGATACGGCTACAGTTACAATTAGCATTGGTCCGGTCAATGACCCACCCATTGCAATAGATGACACCGCCACTACAACCGAAGATACACCACTCAACGGTACATCCGTACTCGGTAATGATAGCGATATTGATACAGGAGATGTATTGACAGTAAACACCACACCGATTGTAGATGTAGCGAACGGTACACTCGTCATCAATCTCGACGGTACATACCTTTATACACCAAATCCAAATTTCTTTGGTACAGATACCTTTGATTATGAAGTCTGTGATAATGGCGACCCGATAATATGTTCTACCGCAACGGTAACGATTACAGTAACATCCGTAAATGACCAACCAATTGCAGTAGATGACACCGCAGCGACACCAGAAGATACACCTGTCACATCAGATGTTATTCCGAATGATAGCGACGCTGATACAGCAGATGTATTAGCAGTAACAGGAACACCTGTTACACTTCCAGCGAATGGTACAGTAACGCTCAGTGCGAGCGGCGCATATACCTACACACCGAATCCGGGTTTCTTCGGTACAGATACTTTTGAGTATGAAGTATGTGACAACGGCACGCCTGTATTATGCGATGTAGCAACGGTAACAATTACAGTAACTTCTGTAAACGACCAACCCGTCGCAGTAGATGATGCAGAAACAACAACAGAAGATGTACCGATTTCTTCGGACGTCACACCAAACGATAGCGACGTAGATGTAGCGGACAATTTAACCGTAACAACAACGCCCATAACTGCACCTGCAAATGGTACACTCGCACTCAATCCTGACGGTACATACGTTTACACACCAAATGCGAATTATTTTGGTACGGATAGTTTTGAATACGAAATTTGTGATGATGGCAGCCCTGTATTATGTGATATTGCATTGGTCGATATTAGCATTTCATCAGTAAATGACGCGCCCGTAGCTTTAGATGATTCAGAAACGACAACGGAAAATACACCAATTTCATCCACCGTCACACCAAACGATACAGATGTAGACGTAGCAGATACCTTAACGGTAAATACAACACCAATTACGCCTCCGGCGAATGGTATACTTATCTTGAACGCAGACGGTACATACACTTACACTCCAAATACGAATTATAACGGTTTAGATAGTTTTGAATACGAAATTTGTGATAATGGCACACCTCAATTGTGCGATACCGCAATCGTAACCATCGGCGTAGGCGCAGTCAATGACCCACCAACCGCCGTAAACGATAGCGAAATCACACTGGAAGATGTAGCAATTAACTCGGACGTTACACTGAATGACAGCGACCTTGACGGTGACAGTTTGATAGTTACCACAACGTCCGTAGTCGCGCCTATGAATGGTACGCTTGTACTCAATACAGACGGTACATACACTTATACACCAAATCCGAATTATTTTGGTACGGATTCATTTACCTATCAAATATGTGATGATGGCGTGCCTGTCCTTTGTTCAACGGCTGTCGTAGATATTACGATTACTTCCGTAAATGATGTGCCAGTCGCAGTAAATGATGCAGAGACGACACTGGAAGATGTGCCTGTTTCATCAGATGTCACACCGAACGATAGTGATGCTGATGTAGCGGATGTTCTGACCGTAAATACAACACCTATCACGGACGTAACTAACGGTACACTCGTACTCAATTCAGACGGAACATACACCTACACGCCAAATTCAAGTTTCTTTGGCACAGATAGTTTTGTCTATGAAATTTGTGATAATGGTACGCCTGTAGAATGTGCTACGGCAACGGTAATAATTACCATAGAATCTGATAATGATGCACCTGTCGCAGTAGATGATGCTGAAACGACGCCAGAAGATACACCACTTTCATCAGATGTTACTTTGAATGATAGCGATTTGGATGGTGATAATTTGATAGTCAATACAGCACCTGTTGCAGATGTAAGCAATGGTACATTGGTCTTGAATGCGGATGGTACATTTACCTACACACCAAATGCAGATTTTAACGGTACAGATTCATTTGAATACGAAGTGTGTGATGATGGAATACCCTCACTCTGTACAACGGCAACTGTTACAATTGATGTGACACCTGTCAACGATGCGCCAATTGCAGAGGATGATACAGAGACGACGTTGGAAGATACACCACTCACGTCCGATGTAAGTCCGAATGACAGCGACATTGAGACGGCTGCAATGACTTACACGACCGTTACAGGTCCTGCAAATGGTAATTTGGTCTTAAATTCGGATGGTACATACATCTATACACCGCTTCCGAGCTTCTTTGGTACAGATATGTTTACTTACGAAGCCTGTGATGGAGGTACACCTGTACTCTGTGACGAGGCAACCGTATTTATCACAATCGAACCGGATAATGACGCACCAATTGCTAAGAACGATATTGGTAATACGAATGAAGATACACCATTGAGCAGCACATTGGCAGCCAATGACAGTGAGCCAGATGGTGAAAATCTCATTTACACAGCTACACCTGTAAATGGACCAAGTGACGGTACAGTCGTCATCAATCCTGACGGTACATATACGTACACACCTGACTTGAATTTCAACGGTTTCGACAACTTTACTTATGAAGTTTGTGATGATGGTGTACCACAGTTGTGTAGCGAGGCAGTCGCAACGATTAGAGTTAATGCAATCAACGATGCACCCGACTTGGGAGATGATGCTGTCGTTACTGATGAATTAGTTCCCGTCGATATTGATGTCGTGGCAAATGATTCGGATGTAGAAGATGGCGCAATCGACCCATGTAGCGTGGCGATTATAACACCGCCACTTGGTGGTACAGTCACTTTCGGTCCTGCACCTGCTTGTGTGATGACTTATACGCCAAATCCGGGCTTTTCCGGTATTGATGCCTTTGAATATGAAGTCTGTGATGCCAATGGCTCATGTAGTACTGCCATCGTAGATGTTACGGTCGGGGCAACATGTCTCGATGTTCAATTATCTGTATGGCTCGAAGGCGGGTTAACTAATCTTAGTAATGGCTATATGCCGACCATGCGTACTACCTTGAGTGACACCCGAATGCTATTGCCCGGTCAATCAAACTCTTCACTACCCGCAGGACAACCATACAACGTAGCACCATGGAACTACCCCGGTACAGAAGGTGCAGGATGGACCGATGCCGACTACGCAAGCGTAGCCCTGACCAAAGGCGCAGGCATCGTGGATTGGGTAGTGGTATCTTTCCGCACAGATGTTGCTTCCAATACGACCTTCCAGCGAGCGGCAGCACTCGTCTTTGAAGATGGTAGCGTGGTATTCCCCGAACCATGTGTATTGACGGTTTCTGCGCCGAGTTCGTTCTACATTGTTATCGAACATCGCAACCACATGGGCGCGATGTCGCACGTTCCTGTATCTGCCAACGGCGGACAAATCAACTACGACTTCCGTACACAGGACTCTTGGGTCAATGGTACAAGTTTCGGACAGATTGAGGTAGAACCCGGCAAATATGCCATGTACGCTGGTGATAGTGAGAAAATTCCTGACGCATTTAGCTACGACATCAACGCCGTAGATAAAACCAGCTGGTTGGCTGAAAATGGCGTTTTTGGACAATATCTTTATAACGATTTCAACCTCAACGGTGATACCAATGGCGGCGATAAAATTATTTGGACAAGAAATAACGGTATCGCTTCAGGCGTACCGAAATAGTGTTGAAGTGCGTTAGTAACGATAGAATAATAAGGGAAGAGGAAGAAAATAATCTACCCCAAATGAAGAAGTTATTTTTTTTCTTTCACTAAGTGAAACATATAAGAAAAAGAACAATTCAGACGGGTAGATTATTTTTTTCGTCTTCCCTAAGTTCACGATTTCGACGAGGTTATTTTGGCCTTAGTTTTTCTCTTGGAGATAGGCGTTTATCTGGATAAATAACTGTTTTCAAGGGAAAAAATAAGGGCAAAAGAAGCCGTCCAAATCGGGAAGTTATTGTTTTATCGTTACTTACTACTTAGTGTTGTTGTTATAATTTTTAGTT
>Ga0209186_1003661_pt1 | contig 10474 bp, 5 predicted proteins | sample SidtaG_FD_187426 | JGI IMG/M metagenome (GOLD analysis project Ga0209186, IMG submission 187426) | Marine algal microbial communities from Sidmouth, United Kingdom - Sidmouth_Male2 metaG (SPAdes) (version 2) | ecosystem: Host-associated > Algae > Red algae > Unclassified | place: Sidmouth, United...
GGGTCGCTGGTACATTCTCAAAGCTTAAATAGCTCCTCTATTACTACCTTTTCTAAAGGTTTAAGTTCGGTCCCAGGACTTGTCGCAGGAACTGCTTACAAATTTAAGATCGAATCTTCTTTTGCCAGAGGAGAATTATCTGGCTTTTATACTCAAAGTACCACTAATAGACTTTGTGGAGGTCTTAGAATACAACAAATCAAAACAAGTGATGGCATATCATCAGCCAATGATTTAATAAAAACATATGAATACAAAGATGCTGCAACTCCAACTAAATCCAGTGGAAAGTTATTCGCCAATCCTTCATACGTATCCTCAAGAACTTCATCTACTGCAACTTTTAGCTCATTCAATACGATATCTCTAGCAGATGAAGAAGGGTTTCATATTTACTACACCCGTGTAATTGAATATCTTAATGGAAATGGTAAGAACGAATACATCTCAAAAGCGGATGAGACACACCCTATTAACAGCTATGCCGTATTTCCAATGAGACCCTCATACTACCTTGTGGAAAATGGAAAGCTCATTGAGACAAAATCCTATTCTCAAGCCAATGTCTTAGAAACTCAGACTACCAATACGAGGCTACCCGAAGCTTACACAAATCTACCAAGCAGTAGCCTTATATACGCAGCACGCACAATCAAAACCTTAAATTCAGGAACGAACAATTGGTCTGATTATAACGTATACACCTCTTATCTCCCGAGAACAGCCGCTTATCGAGTCAATTCAGTAGCCACTTTTCAAGATGGCATATCATCTACTACTAACTACACCTATCATAATCTCAACAAAATACTTGCGCCTGTTGAAACCAGTACTACTAATAGTGACGGCAAGATCCATAAAGCACTGACAAAGTACACAGTAGACTACCACCATGATGCCACTCTTCAGACCAACATGATAGCGCGCAATATGATCGGTATTCCGTACGAATCACAAAAGTTTGTAGGCGCAGATCAACTTGATGGATCAACTACTGTTTTCAGTAACTTCCTAAGTACCGGTGTAAGAACAGTATCTACTTCCAATGCCTACTTCCCTCGTCCGTACTACAATCGACGATATGAGCGTACTTGGACGAATGGTGTACTACAAACAGGAGCTTGGGTAACGAAAGAATTCTTTCATGAATACAATACCTATGGACTACTTTATAGGCACCAAGAGGGCATCTGGTCAGAGTCCACCTTTTTTTATAATACCGATAAGCTACTAACTAAAAAAGCCTTCAATGGATTTGAAACTCAATATGCATATCATACAGGATCTTCATTGTTATCCCTCAAGACAGCGGTAGATGGGACGACCACTTCCTATACCTATGATGGACTCTCAAGATTAAAAACTACTACGGATAATTGTAGCAATATTGTGACTACTAATAATTATCATTTCACAACCGGGGTTGGTGATAAAAATTATATAGAGACATCCATTAATTATCCTTCGCCTACAGCTGCTGCTGGACTTAGTACTTTAGATATCATTACTTCAAGAACCTATACAGATGGTTTAGGCCGAGAGATAGAACAAGTGAAGGTGAATCAGGCACCCGCACCTTCAATTCTGAAGGATATTGTCATTGCCACAGAATACGATAATCAAGGGCGTGTTAAACGCAAGTACCACCCCAAGCTATCCACAACGGGATTTGGAGCCTACGTCACACCAAGTACTGCTTGGGATCATACCATATATGAATACTACGCCTCACCTCAAAGTAGATTATATCGATCTAAACCAGCTTCTTGGAATTATTATACAACCTATACGTATGGTGCGAATACGACAGCAGACGCCGTAAAGATCAATGGCACTGCTACCAGCTATACCGCCAACTTACTTTCCAAAGTAACTGTCAAGGGCGAAAATGATAGAATGACTATATCCTTTCAAGATAAAATAGGCAGATCTATTTTGAGCCGCCAAGCCAATGGATTAGATCTGGAATCCACGCGACTTGATAATTATAATCTCTACGATGATAAGAGCAGGCTAACGCATGTACTCCCTCCCGGAGCTTCTACCGCTACTACTGATCTCCACTATAAGTACGATTATAATGCTGAAGATCAAATGACGACCAAGAAACTCCCTGGAGCAGCAGCAGTAACATTTGCCTATGATACCCGTGACTTGCTACTCGGTTATCGTGATGGGATACTTGCTGCCCAGGGCAAATGGTATACCTATAAATATGACAATTTTGGAAGGGAAACGCAGCAAGGATTTTCTACTTCAGCAGTAGTCCCTACAGATGTTCAGATTACGACGACTTACGGTACCCTTTCTTATGACAAGGACAAAGTCAAGACAACTGCTGTTAAGATTCTGGGTACAGGTAATTCCATTACTTCCACCAATAATTATAGCACATGCGGAGTACTTACTTCCACTTCTGGTAATAGTCATGTCAATTCCACTGCGGGTACGATCACCTATACACCTACTTATGATGGTGCCTATAATGTCGTCAAAAGTAATATGTCCATCAATGCTAACGGCGTAACACGTACGGTACAAGCAACTAATAAAATAGATCTCAATGGTCGCAATTGGTCTGATTTGTTTTCTGTTGATGGAGCACCTGACAGAGAGATTGCTAGGCGCTTATATAGTGAGAAAGGACAGGTCATAACCCAATACCAAGGGGGAACAGGGCTCGCTGGAACTAACCTGGCTTACCTTCAGAAAATAGACTATTCCTACCTACCCAATGGAATGCTATCAAGCATCAATAACAATGTCCTTTCTGGAACGCAAGTCCTTTCTGGAACGCAAGCTTTGTATAGCGTATGTACGAGTCCCGCTCCAGCATTACCTACAGCAACTACTTATGACGATAAGGATATATTTTCACTAAACCTCTACTACGATGTACCTATTTCAGGGACAAATGCTGTAGCAGAAAAAAGTGGAAATATTTCAAATCTTAAGTGGCAAGTAAGGGGTCGTGAAGAACAAGTCTCAGGATTCAAATATGACATATACAACCGACTGTCTGAATCTAGACACTATGATTACACTGGCCCTTCTGGAGCTACCTTGACTGCGACTAATAGATACAATACCGACTATACCTACGATAACCGTGGAAACATCAGCACACTCAAGCGCAATGGTCGCACCTCCACAGCCAATTGTACTACCTGGGGTCCTATCGACAATCTTACATATACTTATGCGACTAATACTAATAAACTAACGAATGTCACCGATGCTGTAACGGGAGCAGCAGGATTGGAAGGATTCAAAAATACCAATGCCACCTTATATACCTATGACACCAATGGTAACCTAACAGTAGATCCTGACAAGGGAATTACCATGACCTACAACCACCTGAATCTGCCTACTAAGATCGCCTACTCCGCCACCAAGTATATAGACATCCTCTATGATGCAGGAGGTGGAATGCTATCAAGAAGAATGGTCGATACCGGAGTAGATAACAAGATAGATTATATCGCAGGAATAGAATATTACAATACCGTCACCCAGAGCATCATGCATAGCGAGGGCAGAGTATTCTATCCGACACCTACTACGCCGAGATATGAGTATACCATCTCAGATCATCTGGGTAATGCTCGGATCATGTACACCGACCTTAACAATGATGGCAAGGTCGCCACACCCACAGAGATCCTGTGGGAAGGACAGTACTATCCATATGGCCTGGCCCATAAAGGAGCATGGATGGATACACCTGACAAAGACCTCAATTATAAATATAACAGCATAGAACTGGCCGATGACTTCGGATTAAATGTTAACTTAGCAACGTTCAGAACGCTGGACCCAGCTACTGGTAGATGGTGGCAGGTAGATCCTAAAGCAGAAGGATTATATAGTATGACGCCATACAATGCGATGGCTAATAATCCGATTAGCTTTAATGATCCAGAGGGAGATTTTATTCCTGCAATGTTGGTCGGAGCTGCAATAGGTTTAGCTACTAACGGTATTAGTAATGTTGCTCAGGGAAATAACTTTTTCCAAGGTGGTTTACAAGCAGCAGCTTTTGGTGCAATTGGTGGAGGTGTTTCTTTTGGAATAGGTCAAGCGGCGGCGGGTATGAGTGGGTTAGGAAAAGCTGCATTTCAAATGGGAGCTCATGGGCTTACTGGTGGTGGAATGTCAGCGGCACAAGGAGGAAGCTTTGGAAGTGGATTTTTGAGTGGAGCTTTATCGTCAGGAATGAGTAGTGGTGCAGGAGCATTAGGTGTAGGTAATGCAGGAATGATTGGAATAGGTGGATTAAGTGGAGGAATCGGTTCGTCAATTGCAGGAGGTAGTTTTTGGATGGGAGCGAGACAAGGATTAATTACAAGTGGATTGAATCATGCTGCTCACAGTGGGTTGTTTGGAGATAATATTGCAGCGAGCTTAGTATCTGGAAGAGTGCGACATATGTTTGGACCTGATGCAATTTCATACTCAGCAACTTTATCAACAGGATCAGCGGTAACGGCAGGTGTAGAAGGAGGTGCATTAAATGTTTTAAGAGGAGGTGATAAAGGCTGGCATTCGTTGGCAGATGCTTCTCTTGGAGGCGGACATGTAGGACTTGGAGTTGGAGGAGAATTTACTAAATTGTACTATTCTGGAAGTAGAAGCAATATTACAGTAGGTAGATTTTATGGTACAAGAACGGAGATAGTCTTAAGTGCAAGTTTGGGAGCAGGCCCAAGTGTCTCAGCAAACGCTGTATATTCTCGAAATGTCGATGGAATGGGTGGATTTACCTTTGGATGGGGAGGAGGTTTAGGAGTTGGTGTTTTGAATGTGGGTGGAGAAATTAACTGGGGTGCTTCAGGAAGAAATGGTAATCATGTAAAACAACTTATTAATAATCGAATTCCAAATAGACCTTAAGACATGAAGATTACGAAATATCACATAGTCGGAATGCTTGTTTTTCTTGGGGTCATAATAATAAGTAATATAAGATATGATCGATACTGGGAAAAACAAACGAACCTGACAGAATTAACAAGTTTTGACATGACAGTTTCAAACTTGCACGTGAATCATGGGGTCTTTTCTTTTAATGATTCAATCAAAGGGATGGATGTTGAGTTTGAGCTTTTAGACACGTTCATCAAAGATTTTGATTGGATTAATTTTGAAATACCGTTTCAAATAATAAGAGAAGAAGGCAGCGATACTTTGAGACTTATCCAAAAAGATAGGAAAGAACTGAAATTTAAAATTAAGTAAAATGACAAAGGCCTCACAATTGTGGGGCTTTTCTTATTTAGCGAATGCTAATTTAGTTCTCACATTTTGGAGGAGTCCATCAAGCGTATAGAGTATGTGAGATTTATCTTCATCAGGGAGTGATTGAATAGCTACTACACGATTTATAATAGACTTATCCAGTTCCACTTCTGTTTTACCCATTAAGTAATCGAGAGACACTTCGAGAGTGTCAGCGATCTTAGAAGCTACTTCTATAGATGGCTATACTTCGTCACGTTCATAGCGTCCGATAATGTCCCCAGACGTACCGACCTTCTTACCAAGATCATTTTGTGACAGTTTTATCTTTTTTCTTAGAGCAGCTACGAATGTCACCGATGCTGTTGAAGGCTTCCCCAAAAATACTCCCACGGAATATTTAAATAACTAATAAATTAGGAGTATGAAAAAGACAAGATTTTCAGAATCACAGATTATCAAAGCGATCAAAGAGAATGAAGCTGGTCGTAAGGTTGAAGACATCAGTCGTGACTTAGGTATTAATCCAGGTACGTTTTACAATTGGCGTAAGAAGTATTCTGGAATGGAAGTATCCCATTTAAAAAGACTAAAGGAACTTGAGTCAGAGAATAGTAAGCTAAAACGCATGTATGCAGATCAGGCATTACAATTAGAGATGGCAAAAGATGTTATCTCAAAAAAGTGGTAGGGCCTTGTGCTAAAAAACATGCATATCATTATCTGAAGGATAATTACAATGCTTCACAGCGCTTAATATGCAAGACGTTGAATCTTTACAGGAGTACATTAAATCGTACTAAAACAAAAGATGATCGTGTGACAGAAAACAAGTTAAAAGAGCTGGCAAGCAAGTATCCAACAAGAGGGATGGATTATTACTACGGTAAAATTAGAATGCAAGGCCTACAATGGAATCGAAAAAGGGTTAGACGGGTATACAACAAGCTAAATTTAAAGATGAGAAGGAAACACAAACGAAGGATAAATCGCCCATATACAGAAGGGTTAAGCCAACCGATCATGCCTAATGTAACATGGAGTATGGACTTTATGAGTGACGTATTAGAAGATGGCCGTAAGGTAAGGACCTTAAATGTCATAGATGACTACAACAGAGAGTGTCTGTCTATTGAGGTGGGTATCAGTATCTGCTCAGACAGAGTCACCAGAGTATTAGATCAGCTGATAGAGCTGAGAGGCAAGCCTTTGCAGATACGCACAGACAATGGACCAGAGTATACATCAAACAATTATAGCTTATGGTGTCAAGATAGAGGGATAAAGACAATGTATATCCAGCCAGGAAAACCTAATCAAAATGGCTTCATAGAAAGATTCAATCGAACCTTTAGAGAGGATGTATTAGATGCTTATCTATTTGACAAAATAAGTCAATTACAGCTGACAGCAGATCTATGGAAAAAGGAGTACAATACTGGTCATCCACACAAGTCATTGGGCAGGATGAGCCCTGAAGGTTTTAAAAATTCACGACGCAAAGTTATTGATGCTTACGAAAAAGTAAAGGCTAAAATGAATGGCTCTCCTATCGTCGAGCCAGCCTTGACTTTTTCTCCACCATCAATGTGCTGGACGCTAAGTGAATATTTAAAGGAATAATTTAATTTTAGCTTGGGAGCATTTTGGGTAAGTCTACAGATAGATCGCATTTTCTAATTCAATTCCATATCCAAAATTGACTCCAATTAGTTTACATCGGGAAAAATCTACACCCAACATTCGATTCTTCATCTTTTCAGATGTAAACTTTCTATAAATAATGTTATTTGAATTATAAAATGAAGTAGAAAAACCACTGAACCATGATGCTGTTATCTCTCCTGAAAAAATTACATCAATAAATCTTGATCCATTGAAATCTGTTTCATATATCCTATTATTATAGAATTTTACATTTTCTTATTTCGGGCATTCCAAAATTTGATTTTGAAAAATCACACTCCTCAAAAATACAATCTGCTATTATTCCCGTTTTACTTGTTGGTAAAATAGGATTTGATTGTATCGAGCAATTAGAGAGATTGGTCTCAAAGAATATAGAATCGAAAATTAAACAGCCGCTAAATTCTGAGCTACTATAATTTACCTTATCAAACAAACAATTATTGATACTTAACTTATTCCAATAGGTACGACTAAAATTACAATAACTGAAGTCAATATTTTCTAATTTCTTTGGAGCTATAAGTTTTTTATCATTTTTAAATCCTTTAACTACTATTCCACGTAAATCAATTCGATCATTAACTATACCGAATATCTCAGTCGCTTTATCGTGCGACAATTTATTAGTCAATAGTCTTAATGCATCATTCAGTTTGTCTTTGAATGCATTTGTTTTCCAACGCGTTACATAAATGTTACTCATATACTAGTTAAGGCCAAAGTAAAGGGATACAACCTCTTTTCAAACCATATCAAGCACTAATTATATAAGTCATTAGGAATGTTAAGATCTATTCCAGTTTTAAAATCTTTACTTAGTAAAGTTACCACCAAACTATCATCATGTAAATAAGTAGAATCTATTGGTAAATAGAACAACGAACTATCATTTATTGACACGCAAAATTCTTCAAATTCTCCTCTTCCATTGTTAATTAAGGTGATGCTTCTGTTACTTGGATTTTTATCAAGTGGATAGTTACTTGTCATCTTGGACATGAAGAGAAATTTATCGAGAGAGTTATTTACTGTTAGACAGATATTCGGTAAATTATAATTTATAAACTTAACTATGACAATATTCGTTCTTCCTTCTATTTCAGGATCTAATAGCTCTGCAAAAATAAGAGAACAATCGGTTTTCAATTGAGCATTACTTTTTTTTAGCTCTTCACATGTCGTTATAACTTTTTCTACTTTTATTTTGAAGTCCTGTTCTTCTTGTTGGTTACATGACAATAGACCAATAGCTAATATTAAAAAGTAAAACTTTATCATGGTTTGATTTTATTTTTAAGATATTGCTTAAATACGAGTAATCTTACTACATGTTCTTTCATGATATATTCTGAAGATAAATTAGCATATTGGCTTTGACCACCATTAAGTAAGTTAGGAAAAGAATCATAATGCCCCGCTTTATCCTCTGAATTAATAAGATCGTACCTCCTTCCTGTCATGGAGTGTGATGCCTTTGCTAATAAACCATGAAGAGTCTCATGAGCTAAGGTATATCCCAATGACTCAGTATTATAGGACCCATCAGGATTCACATGTGGCCTGAGATTAATATAGCTACGATCTAAATTTTGAGTTGCACCCCAATCGGATTCAACAAACTTAGTCGCTCCAAACGGAGCTAAACCACGTTTAACAAATCTAAAACCTAGTCTGTTTTCACTTTCTTGTATTCCAGAATTATAAAATTTGGATTTGGAATTAGTTATACTATAAGTAACAAAGTCTGAGACTCCATTTTTTGAAAATATATTAGATGCATAATTGGCTACATTTACTAACTGTGATGAACTTAAATTCTTATCTTGGTTCAGGAGAGTTACATTGAATTTACTATGCGATAGATTATGTTCTCTTTTAACATCATTCCAGCTTCGCTCATTTCCATCTTCATCTTCGTATTTACCAGAATTCCAATTATAAGATATCATAAGACCCAGATAGTCATTGTACCTCATTGGACTTACATTGGCATAGCTTGTACTTGCAAACATTGGATATAGGTCTGCCGCAGGATCCACCCCATCAAATCGTCCAATACTCTTAATCAATGCCCTCGCTCCATAATCCACATACTGCGTATGCGTCACATCTTCTTTAGAGTTGAACTTATCTCTGTACTGTGGCACCATAGTAGCCTCCTCATCTTCCCATTCCATCCCAAATGGATAATATTGATGGGCTGACTCGACATCACCTGTTTCTATAGTACCATCCTTATCCATGTCTTGAAATACGACTCTGGGTGAGCCCAAATGATCTCTTATCACATAGTGATAGTCAAATCCCTCTACATCATAGTCCCTGATATCTGCTAAGTATTCAGCCCCAGGCATGACATTAAAGCCTGGTATAAGCTGTATCATGGTCTGAGCAAAGTTTTCTTCATCAGCCCCATTGATCAGATCTCTATCCGATGTGATGCTGATCCCTTCCTCAGTCATCGTATGATTGAATTGATCTGTGAGCATGATGTCTTCGGGTACACCTCGATCCAGCGTGATAAAGCCATCCTCATGATGGATCATACTGAGTAATCCATTGCGATATTCTAAGTGATTTATGTAATCAATATTTGTCACTGATCCATTTTTAATGATCTCTCTTCTATGTAATACAGTAGATGCATCTCGATGACTCATGATATGTACACCATCAATAGTATTGACTACTTCTTGGGACATATTATTGTGATCTCTGACTAATGAGGCGTCAGTTTCTCCATCATTTGTCATGAATCCATTGTCATCCCAGCTATAAGATGATGATCCTCCTCCGAATCCCATACTACTCATCGAAGAGTTAGATAGCTCATTAACAGTTCCTATTTGATTAGAGTTAGAAGTGGTGTTGAATGATAGGTTATCGACCAGTATTCCATTAGATCTTCTGGTAATCTTATCAAAGTTACCTCTCTTATCTTCATATTGATAAGTCGTAGAGTAGCGATTATTGCCACCGCTTTTGAAGTGATAAGCATCAGTCAATCTATCTAAGAAATCATAATCCAGTCGGTATGCATTTTTAGCTTGAGGTATTCCATTTTGATCTCGATATCGCCATTGAATAGCAGTAATGTCACCATTTTTTCTAAATGTTTCTCCAGTGATCAAGGCGTCTATGTTTTCATCGTAGCCAAGTCTTATAGCGAATAGATCATCTGATGATGCGAAGCTGTTATATGGAGAATTGATACTATTTAAGAATCTATTCTTTAGATAGCCGTAATCCACTTGCTGGAGGCCACTTCCGATGATCTTCTGTTTGACTTGCTCTTTGACCGTGTAGCTTTTTTCACATAATTCGACTTCAGGTCCGGCATGGTCTGGATGGACGACGGTGATGTAACTTTTCTTGTGTCTCCCAGCGTGATCATATGTATTTCGCTTGGTGATCGTGAGATTTTCAGAAGGGATCGTCAGCACATCGTTCAGCACCTGATCAGCATCATCTAATGCAATGGTATGTACTATACTTCCGAAACTCGGATGTAGTATAGAATTTTGTTTTGTTATAACCACCTTCC
>Ga0209186_1003664_pt1 | contig 10472 bp, 11 predicted proteins | sample SidtaG_FD_187426 | JGI IMG/M metagenome (GOLD analysis project Ga0209186, IMG submission 187426) | Marine algal microbial communities from Sidmouth, United Kingdom - Sidmouth_Male2 metaG (SPAdes) (version 2) | ecosystem: Host-associated > Algae > Red algae > Unclassified | place: Sidmouth...
TTCGAGGTGCGTTCGACAGGATCGGAACTTCGATGCACATCGAAGACTGCAGCGAAAGCGCTCGCTGTTCGAGTGATGCGCATCGGGCCGGAACGATTGGATTTAGATGAAGAAAACACAAAGGCGGACTATGGGACCTGAGGTTGAAGTGGCGTCTACTTGGGACTTTTTCCCATCGAAGGCGCTTTTCCGATGACATCGGGACCCGACAGGATCTGGTCATCGGAAGGGGGTTTCGATGGACATATATGAGACCTTCGATGAGAACCGTTTCGATGACAGGGACGTCATCGGCCGATGAGACTGAGAATCCGTGCCGACACATTTAGAAGAACTACATAAATCTACGCGAATGTATTGCCTCACATCTCATCACATCGCGACCTTCGACACGGCCAAGGTCGACATCGCTATGTCGGGGTCCGGGCACCACAGCGTAAAGCTGCGTGCTTGACATGTACAGGCTCGGGGCGTCGGCCCTATCGCGTGAGTGACGGTATTTCGACATCTTGACTGCACAAACGATGGATTTCTTGGACGCTCGCAGTCCTCTGGCTTGTGCTTCGCGGTGCGCCGCGTGCGGCGACATTGCGGTTTCTTTTTTGCTGGCAGAGACCAAGTCAAATGCGTTCGCGGCACCCGTCCTCGTGAACAAGATGGTCTCGACGACGGCGGAAAGGATGTCTGCTGAGATTACTGGCGCGGCAAATACATATGTGTTGTATACTGAACGGAGAGGATCCGTGGAATCCATATACAGGATCATCCAGTTGTCCAATCATATGGGTCCCTGCTCGGGCTCTCTAGCTCAAGTCACATCGATTCGATGTGCTCGATGAGTACCTCGATGGCCCTCATCGACCCATACTTCAATGGGTCGATGGCGCATCGAAGCCGCGATGAGGCTTCGATGGAGAAAAAGTCCGAACTAGTGTCTATTCTACCGAGTGCATCATTTCATGCCCTGGGCATCACTTGATGCACTTTTTTGGCACCAGTTTTTTCGTGCTTCCCGGCCTCGCACGCTCTTTTTGACAACAGAAACGGACCCAAAGATGTCTTGATACTCTTAGAGGAACGCGGATCCATTGTGCTACAGATACAAACGGGGGGTGCTCCAGACGCCAGAAAAAGGGGGGTCGACCCGTCGTTGTCTGGCCGTGTGAGAGGGTGCATCATTTGATGCACCACTGGGCATCATTTGATGCCATTTTGCGGTAGAATAGACACTAGACGATGTCCAGGCCACGACCACACGCCGGCAGCGGTCGAGCGGCGGCCCCCTCCCCATGCCTTGGGGTCGTTAGAGCACTTCCAACAACGTCCGCATCGAGCCAGTTCCGCATAAATTGAAAGCGCCACGTATGTCGCCGTGTACGCCTGTGATTGGGTGTCGATCCGCGGCGAGCTCTTTACGAAAGGGTTCCACAAAGGTTCTGGCCGACCTGATGTATTTGGTGGAAAACGGGGGCTCTTGTATGAATCGGTTTGCGGAATGCGAAGGCGACGTTGGTGGTTGCGACCTTCCGAACTCACGCGACCCGACATCTCGCACCACCGTGAGAGGGGCGCTGCGTGTCCCCCGTCAGTCGGCATCATTTGAGCGTCCGATCGTCCTTCAATCGTCCTTAACTGGATGACGCGGCACATGTTTACATGTCCATTCTAGCGTGAATATGCCGTCGTTCCGGCGATCATCCGTCATGAGAGAGACACGTTTCAGGTCACCACGTGCCTCAGAGTGCTCAAAGCGCCGTCACCTGATCAGATTTCCGTTTCCATCGGGTCGACTCGTTTCCGAAGGCGACCGCGACACCTACGTTGTGGGGCCAGCCTTGGCGAGATGGACGATCCAGAGAACGTCACTCGAACATCCACTGAGGGCAGGGCACGTGCACCGCAGTTGACGGTGACTGGTCCAGAATGCCCGTTTCTGTCCCTTGGAGTACAGGTCTGCGGGGTGTTGCGGTCCACCTCCACGCTGGGATAGTAGCAGAAAGGTCCTGTGCGGGCCCGTCCTCGGGCCGAGTGAGGTGGCCCTCACGTTGCCGGTGTTGCTCGACGCCCCACCAGGTGTGATGACGAGCTGAGGGAAGGGTCGCGAATGGACCTGGGTTTTGCTGGAGAGATCATTCACTTTCGACTTCTCAGTCCACCGGATACGCCACACGCTGATCACTGGGCAAAGCAGCGGACGTGCAAGGCGCCATTGTGAAGGCCTCCGCCAAGGCCACTTCGTCTCTACTGGCTACCATTGAGCACCCATACTCGGCCGCTAGCGCAAGCAGCGCGGCTGGCCTCCAGCGTGCCCGTGCGGCCGGCATCGACCTTGCCCGCGCGGCCGACCTCGAGCGTGACCGCGCAGCCGCCCGAGAGGTGGCGCGCCGTCTCCCTGGAATTCTGGCGAAGAAGGCACAGTCTGAGAGGCGCCGGCTTGGGCTGGCGCAGGCCATTCGTATGAACTACGCCGCCGCGATGGCCTGAGATGAGGCCACTCACGGCACCCGCTGCCAGGTGTTTCGATTGTCGACGGCAGCGGACGGGACGGTGTCGGCGGACAAGGCCGCCAGCGCTTTCAGCCGCACTGCGACTGACGGCTGTGTGACTGATGAGGACGTCGAGCGCAAGGAGGCCAAGGTCGAGGCCCAGGTCGAGGTCCACTTGAAGAACGCTGCAGCGTCCTGAACACGCGCTATAACGCGCTTTCTGTGATAGGGACAAGTGTGCACGAGAGGCCCTTACCGGGCCGCCTGAGCCGGCCCATACCGGGCCGCCTTCCTCGTCGCTGCGCTGCATTTTTTGGCTTGAGCCATCTAGGGGGGCGAGCGGGAACAGGGCCGGGGAGGTACGAAGGGAGGGCCGTTTGCCGTATTTATTTTGTTGCTATCGTCTCTGCGTAGTCTGTCTTGTGTTGTATCTCTGCGGCTGTGGCGGACATCCAGCTGTGTTGTAAATCATTTTGCTTTGTCAGCCGGCCGAGTACTGGCTCCGAGGGACAAAAACAGGGCGCCAGAGGAAAACAGGGAGTATCATGGGCGGGGGGCGGTGACGGGCGCGGATGTGCAATGACCGAAGACCCTCTGATGAGTCTGCAGTAGTCTCCCAGTGACAAGCCCTCGTATCGACGGCAGCCTCGCCGTCGGGGGGGGGGGGCACGCGGCGCAGACATCCACGCGGCCGAGACCGGAAAACCCCATCACGGGGGCGGCTTCTTCGTTGCGGGGAGACGTTGTCCCAAGTGCGACTCGGCCGAGTCAATCGAAGGCCACGAAAGCACTGCCGCGCTGCCGTTATTGCCGCGATTTGCAATCAATGAATGAGGTGATGGGATACAATTTCGGTAGATCAGATAGAATATCACAAATTTCGGCTGGCGTGTGATGCGGTTGCAACAAGCTTCGCAAAAGATTAATAGTCGGATCAAGTGGAGTGGTGTGCCTCCACGACCGGACCACAGTCGGTGCCCGAATCCAGGTATTGGTGGACCGACTCGATCTGAGACGCACTGGCACCAAATACGTTGTGGGCGGGACAGCGGCGCTGGGCCCTTCCAGACGAAGGGCACCCAGTGTCAGCTACATGTGCCTCCAACGTGAACGGGAGGGACCATCGACAGCCTGGCAAAGATTCTCGGAGCTCCACTCAGGGCTGTGCACGTGCAAGGATGTTTACAATGCTTGCGTGTCCGCTCGGCGAGGTTCTCGGGTCGGGATACGTGAGCAGCCGCCCCTGCATCGTGTCTCACCTGCACCTAGTGTAGAAAGGGCCATGAATCACGCATGTGCTCGATGGAGAGGGCTCAATAACAGACAGCTGACCACACAAACCCCCCTCCTTTTGCCTGCCGACGCGGGCGGCCGCGCAGCCAGGTTGATTATTGTCTGGAGAAGAATGGCCGCAGAGCAGGGCCAGACAGCTGACCACATGAAGCCGCCTCTGTGTTCTTGGCTGACGCGGGCGGCCGCGCGGCCAGGTTGTTTATGGATGGAGATGACTGGCCGCAGAGTAGGATCCATAGGCGGCCCGTAGGCTTGTTATCACGCTGCGCTGCGTGAGCCGACGTGGAACGGACACGCGACGCGAGGCCACAGAATGCGAGAGGAGCAGCCAGGCGGGCACAGCGGTGGGGGGTGCGAGACGGGCATGGCTGCGTGACCTGACGGCATTCTAGCACCCCGCTGGGCGCCGACGAGGACCTGAACGCACGCCACCCACCGTTTCCCCCGACTCGCCGGACCCCACTCCCACGCTGTGCCTGCAGCCAGAATCCGCCCTGCCCCAACCCATCGCCTATCGCCATTGCCATGTCGTCGCTCTTGGGCGATGGTGCTGAGGCCTGCCAGACCCACAAAGCTTTTGTGGCCACGCACGTGGCCAAATTTGAGCGCGTTCTTCCAGAGCTCAGCGACGGGGCCTCCACTGGGGGCCCGATGCCTGCGGCGCCCACCGGCGCCGGCGACGATGCGGCCGGCCGCCGAGACGCCTCTTCCGATGACGACGCCGTCGTCGTCGGCGGCGGCTGTGGCCGCCGCTCAATTCTCACGCAAAGGAGGGGCAAGGGACGCGCAAGAGGCGGCCAACGTTGGAGGTCAAGTGGCCGTGCACGCGGCCGTTGTTGGTGCTGGGGACAAGGCTGGCGTCGTCCTGTCGGCGGGGCGCATTGTCGGTGACGGCAACGGCAACGAAATCAACAAGCCCGACGCCGGCCTGTGCGTTTATCGGGGTTCTGCTCTCGTGGCGGCCAACGCGCTGTCCGCCTTTGAGGGTCCCGCATTTTTCATTCCGAAAGTGCCTGTTGAATCGGCCTCGAAACATGCTGACCACGGCGGCAAGCGCAAGGCCGTCGGCCGCCCTCTGGAATGCGGCAAAGTGGGTGGTAAGAAGGTTAAGGTGGAGGGCCACGCGGCCTGGAACGAGGCCTGCAGGGACGGTGGCACCTGCGTGACGCAGGGCAGCATGGCCGACCATCAGCCACCGAGGCCCGACGAGTTCGAGGCCGCCGAGATGGCTGTTGAGGACATTGGCAGGAGCGCGGCGGCGTTCGAGACGCCGATGAACAACCTCCGCGCCCTATCGGCGCCGCACTACACTGTCATGCGCCTGCTCGCCACAAAGACTGCCGCGGTAAACAAGCACCTCGCTTCTGCGGGTAAGACGTACCGCACGGCGGTTCGCTGGGCCGCCGCGTGCCACAATGCGATGTCGGCCCTTCACAAGGAGTACCAGGGCACCCTCGTCCGCGCCGCTGTGCCGTCCATCGCGACGGCCATGTTGCCTTCCGAGGCCGACACGGCCGCCAACCACGTCGCCGGAAGTGATAGAGCGGCATCTGCGGCTGGTCGCACAGCCCCGGCGGCGGCGGTGGCGAGCGACAGTAATGACAGTGATGTCATTCTCGTTGGCGTCCCACTTGCACGGGAAAAGCTCAAGCTCGGCACGGCCGAGAGCACTGCCGAGAACGCGCGTGACCGCGGGCAGCAGGACGCAAGCCAACTTGGTGCCTAGGACCAGGGCGACAACCAGGGCTCTGGCCTGGCCGGCTGTGGCGGCCAGAGCTTGGCCAACAGACGTCTCTGTATTTGTGCCAATCCTCGCGTGCTCTGGCGCGCGCATGGGGATAGAGGGGGTGTAGTACCACGATCAGGGGGGTTACCTCTGGAGGAGGGAGGTAACGGCTGTCTAGGCCGCTCGCGCGACACCCGCTATCGGACTCGGGGTCCAGGAAGTCGGGCCGATCGAAACGGCAAGACCTGAAGACACGGTTTACTTGCCGGCGACGACGGTGCCTCCCACCGTCGTCGCCATTCGTTCTGAAAGGGCGGAAACCGTTGCCCGGACTCAATTTCCCGATTGGTAATTGACCCGGGCAATCACCGACTCATGCAGGTAATTCCCCCCGTGCATATCAAGTCCCCCGAAGCTATCATTACAGACGAGGGGGAGTGACCGTTCCGCGCGCAACGCGCTGCAACCGCCGCGTGGCGCCCGGTCGGTTGTCGCCTGCCGCGCCCTCTGGCCGCGGCAACCCCCCCGGCGGGCACGACGGCCGGGCGCGCCCCTTCGAGGGCTCGCACCCGCGCGCGCAGGCGGGTCCGCCGTCTCCGTGCCCGCGCCCCCGCTCCGTCCGCGCCCATCGTCGTCGGCGTCGCCGACCCCCGCCGGCCGTCGCACCCCCGGTGCCCCGCAAGCGGCGCCGCCGTCACCGACGGGGTGCCATCGTACTACATCCCTTTTGGCTGAGACGGAGCCGTCCCCGGCGACGCCCTCCGATAGCCCCGGTGGGGCTCTGTCCGCCGCGCCCCCGACGCGACCGTCCGCCGACCTCGTCTTGGTCCCGCCCGCCGCGCCCCTGGCGATCCCGTCTGCGGCTGACGCTGCGACGGGGGCTGTTCCGGCGCCTTCCACACCGGCGACGCCGGGACCGACGAGGGCACGGCCGCCCATCCCGGCGCGCCCGACGTCACCGCCTGGCTTGCGGCTGCCGTACGACCCCAACAGTCGTGAGTGGCGGAAACCGCCCCGCCCGGCGGGTGCGGCGGCGGCGACCAGTGGGGGTGGGGCCGCGGCGTCCCCGGCGTCTGCTGTGGGAGCGGGCACCACCCCGGCGCGAGGCAGGGGTCCCGCGGTCGCGTCGGAGGAACGGCCGCCGTTGTTGGGGCAGGCGGCCCCCGTTCTCCCACCACGGCCGTCGCCGCCCGCCGTCCGAGCGTGGCTCGCCCCGCTGAGGCCGACCGTTGGGGCGGTCGATGGGCCGCTTGTCAGCGACGTCTTCCGGTCCGCCCATCTCCTAGATGTCAACGGGGCGCAGGCCGTGTGGCGGGCCTTCCAGCAGTTCGCCGCGGCGGCGGGGTACGACGCCCGGCCGGCGGCAGAGCGCGATTTCGGGTCCCTGATCCGCTCCGTCGGTAGCAGCGTGGCGTGGTTGCGTTGAATGTTGCGGTGCAACCCGGGCCCGGTGCTCTTGGTTCCGCACCCCGCGGCCGAGCTACCTTCGTCGCCGGCGGCGAAGAGTAAGCCTACCTCGAGGACTCGCGTGCTCGTCTGCGCCTCCGCCCCGCGGTCCTGTTCGGCCACTCCTTAGCGCGTTTCAACTTCGGGAGCGCGGGTCCCTTGCTCGCCCTGAGCCAGGTGGGCCCGACGACCGCGCCGGAGGATCTGGCGTTGGCAGCCGCACGCGGCTCGCGCGGCGAGCTTGTGAGCACCCGCCGGGCGGGGCACGGGGCGATTTTCTCGCCCGTGCGGTCCGGCATCGGGTTCGCCCCAGCGCATGTTCCCTTTCCGCTGGCGATGGCCACGCGGTGCGCCACTCCGCGGCTGCTGACGTACGAATATCCGCCCGTCATACACCAACAGCAGTCTCTGCTCCAGGCGTACCCGTGTCATTCCATCCAGGGTGCGGCGTACGTCATGATGACGGCGGATATCGAGTCGGGGCTGATCCGCGCGTACCGCGAGACGCACCGCGTGTTCGAGCCGTCGCCGTGCTACTACGCCCTGCCGGAGAAATTCTCGGTCGAAGACCTGGAGTCGGGTGATCGATCCGCCGCGGACTCCTTGGCGGAGTACGCTGCCATTGCACGGGCGGTGCCCTGGGCAGCAGTTCACGACCGGCTGCCCTACCACAACGTCCCCACCCGTCAGGACCTTAGCACCTTGCTGCCCGACCTAGTGGGCACCGTCGCGGACCGCTGGTGCCCCCACATCCGCATCGTGGGCGTCTCGCGGTCGCCGCGAGCCCCGTTGCGGGTCATGCTGGCGGAGCCGCTGCTCGTGGACGCCGTCCCGCGGGTGCTACCCGTGACGGAGGAGGCGTGGGCTGTGCCCTCCGACTCCCCCCTGCCCGACTCGGGGGATGTCCCGCCGTCGACGGAGGAGGCGGCCGCGTCGGCCGCGTATCGCGCACGGAAGCGGCGGCACGCCGACATGGAGCTTGGCGGCCCTGTTCATCCCGGGTCCGCCGATACTGGGTCCCCGGCCGACTGCTCGCCGGGTGCCCCGGCTGGGCCAGCCGCCTTCCCCGCGCCGGGGTCGCCCATCCACGAGCTGGTCTCTCACGGGCCCGGAGGGGGCGAAGAGGAGGCGCGCGCATGGGGTTCCGCGGGTCCAGGCGCGGGGCCCAGCGGCGGAGCCGCGTAGCGCTCAGCGGCCAACACCGACTGGGACCGTTATCCGGCGGCCCGTGATGACGGGTCCGGGTCGGCACCTGACGGTCGCTGGGCTGAGGAGCGGTATGACGACTACCCCGGCACGGCCGGCGCCGACTTTGGGGACGGGCGCCCGGCCGATGCTGACGGCGGCGCCGTAGGCGCCCGCCACGACCGCGGGGACCGTCGGGAGGGCGGAGTCGGCCGCGGTACCGATGCGTGGGATGACCGCGCGTGGCCGGCGGCCAGTCACGACAACGGTCGCAGCCATGATGCTGCCGGCCGCGACGGCCCCATGTGGCGCACCGACGGCGGCCAAGGCCGCGGGGGCGACGCCCCTGGTGGGCTTCTGTGGGGCTCGGAGCCCCGACGGGACGGCGGAAAATACCCCACCGCCGGCGCCGGGGCGGCCGCCGGGTCGCAGAGCGGCGCCCAGGGCGGTTTCCACTGGGGGTCGAAGTCCCGCCGGGACGGCGGGGAATACCCCGCCGACGGCGTCGGGACGGCCGCCGGGTCGCACCGCGACGCCTTTGGCGGCCGCCACTAGGACTCAGAGCCCCAGCGTGACGGCGGGGGATACCCCACTGCCGGCGCCGGGGCGGCCACGGGGTCGCAGAGCGGCGCCCAGGGCGGCCGCCACTGGGGGTCGGAGTCCCTCCAGGACGGCGGGGAATACCCCGCCGACGGCGTCGGGACGGCCGTTGGGTCGCTGCGCGACGCCCATGGCGGCTGCCACTGGGACGCGGTGCCCCAGCGTGACGGCGGGGGATACCCCACCGTCGGCGCCGGGGCGGCCGCCGGGTCCCAGAGCGGCGCCCAGGGCGGCCGCCACTGGGGGTCGGGGTCCCGCCGGGACGGCGGGGAATACCCCGCCGACGGAGTCGGGACGGCCGCCGGGGGCCCGCGCTCTGCGTGCTGGGACGTCGGTCCCGACAAAGACTGCCCAGCGGCGGCGCTGCTGGAGCTGGAGACCGTGAGCCCCGTCGCGACTCCCGTCCCGGGGCAGCCGGACGTCGCTTACGGCTGGTGGCTGTCCTCTCTGTGGGAACCCCCTGCCCCGATGGCAGCCACGGCGTGGCGGGACTCGCCCACGTCCGGGAAGGTCGTGGCCCTCTTTGGGAACGACGCGGCCGTGAAATTGGCCGAGGTGGGTCCCCCGGAGATGACCGCCGCCCTGGTGGAGTACGCCCGCATCGGGCTCGCCGGCGTCGGGCCGCCCTGCCTCGAGACCCCGCGGACTCGGGCGAAGTGGTTCCATGCCACCCGGCGGCGTGTCCTGCGTAGGCCGGGCGGCCCCGCTCACGTGTGGTAGTACCGCCGCCGCGACTGAGGGCGTCGCCCTGGCCTCGTAGGTGCCGCTCTTGCTATGGCGGCGATAGGCCGTCGGCTGCCTTGTCGAAAAGCCGCGGGCTTTCTCCTTCTGCCCAGAGTGTGAAAACACTCCAAGCCAACCCCACCCAGTCGGGGGGAACGCGAGCCAGGCCGTGTCGCCGGGTTGTCCTGTCGGGGAATACCCGCCCCGGAAGGAAGCCCCGAAGAGCACACACGCACGGCGTCGACCGGGGAAGGACGCCCCGAGCGACAAACACGAGTTGTGTGACCGGAAGTTTACTTGCCCGCCTCGAAGGCCTCGGGGCAACACTCACACCTCGCCCTCTTATCCCGTCCGTTCCCCTCAGACCCTCCGAAAACCCCCTCTCAGACACCCTCAAAGGAACCTCAGAAAACCCTCCCCTCAGGGCACATGGGGCCAGTCTCAGCGGAGGGCGGCCGAAGCTTCGGACACCGCCTTGAGTAAAGACGGGGAAAGGGTGCTACGTGACACCCTTGCGGCGCCCCGGTGTCAGGGGCGCGGTGTAATACTGGTCAATGGTCCAAGTCGGGTTTACACAACATTAGGCCCTTAACTGGGAGGCCTGCCCGGGGATTTACTAGTCCAAGAGAAGTCTCGAGATCGCGGTTGTGGTTGGTGAGTCACGGGGGGATCACAAGTGGATCGCCACCGGAATGATTCGAAATATGCGTCGGACATGTTTCCCTCGCTAGAGCCAGTGGCCGTTTGGGACTGACTGGATCCGGCCGCCCCTGACGCGAATCCACGTGTCCCCTCTTGATAGGGAGAGAATTGGTTCCCCGAGTGTGGGGGCCAGGGGTCCGGCCGTCACAGTTCCCCCTTCTAAAGGGGTCGCCGTCCCGGCGGCCCAGGGCCAGGGGGCGGGCCTGCCCGGGGGTTTCGGGCGGGCCACGACGGCTAACCGGCCTCCCCCCAGTGTGGGGCCCGGGTGCTGCCCCGGCTGGTGCCGGCGATGGCCGCCAGGATCGGGGGGG
>Ga0209186_1003679_pt1 | contig 10449 bp, 9 predicted proteins | sample SidtaG_FD_187426 | JGI IMG/M metagenome (GOLD analysis project Ga0209186, IMG submission 187426) | Marine algal microbial communities from Sidmouth, United Kingdom - Sidmouth_Male2 metaG (SPAdes) (version 2) | ecosystem: Host-associated > Algae > Red algae > Unclassified | place: Sidmouth, United...
ACCTGCGAGCATGGCTCGAACCACTCGCCGAGGTCAGCGGCCCCCTCAGCCCTCCGGACAGCACGTTCCGGAAGCTCCGCACCAAACTGAAGAAGGACACCGAGATCAACTGGATCTTCGATGGTCTGCGCCACTCGTTTGCCACGTATCACCTCGCCCTGTACGAGGACGCGGCGAAAACGGCTCACCAACTTGGACATACCCAAAACGTAGATCTGCTCTACAACAACTATCGAAGCCTCGCGACGAGGCGAGATGCTGAAAAATATTGGGAGATCACCCCCAAATCTTGTAGCTGACAATCAGCTTGGGGGAGGCTTTTGGGAAATAGGCTCGATAGTGACAGAATCGCAAAAAGCCTCCAACCAGCCCGGCTTGTAGAGGACCCTACGCCCGATGACTGCGTGCTTTACCAAACGGCGCTTCGTATATCTTTGAAGGGTTCGGACGGAAATATTTAGATACTCCGCCGCAGCTTTTTGAGAGAGGAAGCATTCTTTGTCGTTGCTTAGCACTTGTCTGCCGCCCTTATTAGAAACTCACCACGATTTGGCCCGGTTTCTTTATGAGCAGTTGGCGCCGATCTACAAACGGCGACCTCGCGAGCGGACATAAGCTCTTTGATTGTTGAGAACTTGAATCGAACAACATTCCCGATCTTTAGATAGGGAAGACGACCTTGACGCATCCAATTCCCAATGGTCCTCGGGGTGACCCGGAATAGTATGGCCATCTCTGTAACGGTGAGCATTTCGCGAGTTTCCTCTGCTTTCATACCCTAACTCCATTCCGAACATTGGCCCACCCCGGCTTCCTTTGGCTTCCAGTACTTTCTTCTTTATGCCGAGAAACAGCGTAAATATGGTGAAGATATGGCTGAAAATTTTACTTCTAGGTTCTCCCAGATCCAGCTCTCGATAGAAGATCTGTCGAATGCTTCCAGTGAGAAGATGACCCTAAATGGAGTTTTAGAAAACACACACCTCAATAGAGATCTGCTGCGAGAACTTCTTGATCGGGGACCGGAATTGCATCCGACAAAGGGTGCTTACGAAGTGTCAAGGCTTCTGACATTGTTAAAAGAGGAATTCGTCGATATGACACGGGGGCAAGGCTCGGCGAGTATTCATGACTTCGACACTGATCGATGGACATATTTAAAAGCTGAACAGCGCACCGGTGCATCTCGAAAATCGATTTCGCAACTGATGAGAACTGGAAGGCAGGAGGATCAAGCGCAATCAGGCATATGCCCCCAGGAGCTAAAGAATCTACTACGGCTCAGGGAACGGCTCACCTTGTTCTTTGAATATAAGAACCAGCCTGAAGATCCTCTAAACTGGCTCGCAAAAAACGCCGAAACGGTCGGAGGCCCTGAAAACGAAGCGACAATCTATCTTAGAGAACTGCAGGCGTCCCTGAACAACCCCTTTACTTGCTTCACCCAATTGGAAAAACGGGCGAAAAGGGATGCTCAAGCAGGATCAAACGTCAGGAATCTAGGGGCTGCCTGGGTTCAGAAAATCCTGCACTCCGCGCATGGTGCCGGGCGCTTATCGCATGACGGTTTCGATTGGTTTTCGAGGCAGGTGGAACTGCAAGGTGGGGAAGGTTCGTGGCAAGCTAGGCATCTGCTGTTGATGCTCCTAATCGCCTCTCAGCAAGGACACGATGTAGACTTCCTTGCAACAGGATTGTCGCCAATTATCAAAAAGAACGGATATTTCATCAGTAGCGTTTTCTCCCAACCCCAAGCTGAAGCTGTAGAGAATGCGACCCATCAACATCATGACGAAGCCAATCCAGTAAAACTGCTTCACGAGACTACTTCGAAGAACCGTATACGCTTTTCTCAGGCCTGGCAAAATCGACATTGGACCTTCCCTGAACTCGTTCTCCCACCTCACCAGCAGGTAGTCGCCAGAAATCTCCAAAATTTTTGGGAGCTTGCAGAAAGGCATAGAGACAAACTGGAAGAACTCGACTTTAGGAAGTTATGGTTCAAGTTTGTTTCGTCCCTTCAAAAAGCGCCCGTCAAAATTACGCCATTAGCTGTAATAGACCCAGCGAACCACACAGGGAGAATTGTACTCGGTTCAACGTGGGCATTGAAGGAATTCTTTTCGTTTACCGACCTGAGATATTTTCCGGATTTATCCGACCTCATATCTGTAAAGAATCAATCTTTGGGCCTAGCTGGAGCCACGGTCGAAAGCGCAGGAAGGGTACTATCGGCGGTTGCCGAATCAATTGACGATGACCCTCGATCTCTAAAAGTTTTACAATCGATCAATACCAACTGCTATACCTTCGGCAGTCACCGCGCGGAGGATTTCAGAGATTGGTTTCAAGATTTTCAAATCCGCGAGAAAGACTACAAGGTTTGTTGTGGCGCAATTTCCAGGCTGGCCGGCAGACCCACATTCTTTTCAAATAACTCTTCTGTTTTTGTAGATGGACTTTCGCCGTCTATGATAAACGACCTCCACGAAGCAGGAATACCGGTCGAAAAAAGGGGGCGAATTAACGACTCTGAGTTGGCAAATATTCTGGGTGTCGCAGCCGCCACCGTTCAGCGATGGCGTAAAGAGGGATTGATCTAAATAGTTCAGAACCGCTGCACAGCAGATGCGATCCTGAGGAAATCGATTGGAGGTTATTTAGTCGAGCGCGGCCAAGAGGGATTCAGGTTGATGGGCGTGGCGTGGGCCAATGTTCGGGATGCAGTGTGGTAGAAAAGCACTCAACCCGAAGGCACACCGTGGAACGACGAGGAAAAAAAACGAACCCTAGTGGACATGATACCAACTGTTCGGAACTCACAAAACTGGAGAAGCGCTATCTTCTGGCTTTGCGCGCAATCCCCCCTTCTGGAGGAAACGGTTGTCACCAAGCGATGTTCGGGGTTGCAATTCGCGGTTTGAAGGCGGGGCGCACATCGGAAGGGCTTTTTCAGGATATTAGAGAAACCGTAAGTGGGGACCGATATGTTTCAGATCACGAAATACACGAGACAATCAAAAATGCCATCGAACTCACGAAAGGCAGCAAAATTGCGACCTCCCCGCCCCGATGCTCAGTCTCAAATTATTCCGGCGCCTTCGAGCGAATTGCTGCTGACGGCGCTGGGGCAACGCTGGAAAGCTTGGTGGAATCTTCACCGGTCTACCCTGGTGACGTGAACACGGAGGAGTTTTTAGTGCGCCTGTTTGGGGAAGATGATCTTCTTTTTATCGGCGACCGCAGGCAAGGGGGAATACCCGGCAAGACCATTCGGCCGGTGACTGATTGGATCACCGAGAGGCCCAGTGGACCATACATCATCCCCAACCCACTCAGTGGCTTCTATGGGCTTACAAGGTCGGGAACGAAGGAGACGCTTCGCGGAGATTCGTGCATCGATCGCTTTGACCATTCTGTGGTCGAATTCGACACCGTTTCAAGGGAGCGGCAGTATGCCTTTTTCCAGGGGCTAAACTTCGAAACCACCCCAGTCGTGGCCATCATCGACTCGGGCAAAAAGTCCCTGCACGCTTGGATCCGCATCTCGGGCGTACAGCATGAGGGTGAACACCTGCTCGGCGAGATCGAGACATTGGAACAATGGGACCGGATCGTCGTTCCATGGTATTTGCAGTGCCTTGCTCCCCTTGGCGTGGATCGAGCTTGTCGCAATCCTTCACGACTGTCGCGACTGCCCAATGTAACTCGACCAGAAACGGGGAACTTGCAGCGGCTTCTATACCTTGACCCTGAAGCTGGACAACGGGGGATTTCATGGCCGATTTGATCGACAAGGATTCGGACGACCGCCCCGTCAAAATCTGGGCAGATCCATCGGGTAGACTATATCTACGAAACAAAACTGGTTGGTCGAAGATTCCTGACCGTCAGGCACTTCGCGTTTTGCGAGAAAAGGGATTCTCCACAAAGCCCGAGATCCCTGGGTCCAACAGCGCTGCCGATTCTTTCCTCGCGGAGGTTTCGGAGCGCTATGTTGCCGACTACATCGGCCCCTTGGCCGGATTCAACGAGGGGGTTTACTCCCTCGGAGATAAGCGGGTGTTGGTCACCTGCTCGCCTCAATATATTGAGCCGAAAAATTCGGACTGGGCTGCGCTACGTGCCTTCTTGGACCTGCTGTTTGCGAACCCCATTCACCTCCAAATATTTTTCACCTGGTTGAAGTGTGGCCTTGAAAGCCTTAATGGAGGCTTTCCCTGGCGCCCTCAACAGGCGATGGCCTTCTGTGGTCCCAAGGGGAGTGGCAAGTCGTTGTTGCAAAATGTGATCATCACAAAATGCTTTGGCGGACGTTCGGCTCAGGTTTTTTCTATTCTCTCCGAGAGGACCGCCTTCAATTTGAAAATGTTTTGGGCCGAGCACCTGATGATCGAGGATGACGTCTCCTCCTCGGACATTCGCAGCCGCCGTAAATTGGGCGCGATGATCAAGAACATCGTCTCGAACGAATGGCGCGAGATGCACGGCAAATTCAAGACAGCGATTGATCTCTGCCCTTTTAATCTGCTGACAATTACCCTAAATGATGGAGCCGACGACCTCACTGTCCTTCCGCCACTAGACGAAAGTATCGCGGAAAAACTGATCATTTTGAGGACTGGGACTGGACTCCGTGACACCGACCTGTCGGACTTAACGACGCGCAGAAACTTTGTTGATTCTCTTCAAAACGGCTTGCCTGGTTTTCTGTACTTTCTCCTCAATGAATTCGTGGTTCCGGAGGAGCTTCGAGACCCGAGATACGGGATTAAGGCCTACCACGATCCCAATATCCTGAACGCGCTTGAAGTACTTGATCCCAAGGCCATGCTCATCGAAATGCTGGAGGCGACACCTGAGGTGGCGGCGGCGCCAGACAAGCAATGGACGACAACTGAGCTGTTAAAGGAGCTCGAGTGTGAACATCCGGGACAAGCCCGCCGACTCTTTAAGGGCTCTGCATCACTCGGGAAACTCTTGATGCGCCTAGCGTCGGATTCGAGACATCCAGGACGCGTCCATTCGCCCCGAAAAGGCCAGTGGCGGATCAACACTTGCCCCTCAGGAGAGAACGCCACAGTGAGTATTCCCGCACCTGTTCAACCAAGGGAAGCACCTCCCGTATTGGCGCCCCCCATGGCCGCCAATACGACTGGGGATAGTGATTTGGATTGGGAGGTTGGAGAATGATCCTCTCATTTTGCAAGGAACGTATACCTGTCTGTGTCTGGGCACCCTCCATGGGGCGGATCGGGAACACCATCGCGCTCGACTCCGAGACCACGATGGCAAAGGTTGGAGAAACGCCAGAAATGGTTGTCGCGAGTGCCTTCAATGGGGCGACTTGCTATCTGGTGAAGCGCACACGGATGAAGGCTTTCCTTGAGGCTCACTACACTTGCCAAATTTTTGGTCACAGCATTAGCTTCGACTTCTTGGTCTTCGAAAAACTGACAGGGATGGACCTTAGGGCCCTGCTAGAAACTGACCGGATCATCGATGTGTCCATCGTCTATCGCCTGATGGAACTGGCCCTCAGGGGCGTTGTTCCCCACAAGTATTCGCTCCAGCTCCTTACCGAGACCTTCTGCGGGGTCGAACTCCCCAAGGATGAGGGTGTCCGCACGGGCTTTGGCCAATTCATTTCCGAGGACGGGGAAGTAGATTACAAAGCGATGCCGGATAAGTTTATCCGATACGCTGCGCTCGATGCGGTTGTAACGTATCGCGTTACCGAGCGTGTAATGATGAATGCCGTTAGTGTGCCCTCTCTGGACACCAGACTCTTTGGCCACGATTTGCAGCTACGTGCAGAGTATGCGTTGAGGAAAATGACACTTCGAGGGTTCTGCGTTGACCGGACATACCTCAAAGCCCTGGAATACAGGGTGGAGGCAGAAATTGGTGAGACAGCTAAAATCCTTGCAGAGTTTGGCTTTGTGCCAGGGCAGAAGGGGAACCGGAAGGCGTACTGCGAGATCGTTTCAAAGATTGAGGAGGAGACGGGCATACGCCTCGAACGAACCGGCAAAAGCGGGGCGATCACCCAAGCCGAAAACAAGTTAGCGTCTATGGCAGGCCAACCGTTTATTGCCGCGTTCTCTAGGAACAAGAGACTCGCAAAGAAGAGGGCTTTTCTCTCCCACTTTCATACGGAGGCCGGAAAGGTCCACCCGCGCTACACCCTACTCTTGGTTACCGGCAGAGTTTCTTGTTCCAAGCCAAACATTCAGCAGTGTCCAAGAGAGGAGGGATTTCGGGAGCATTTGGTCGCGAGTGAAGGACATGTGCTTCTGATTATCGACTATTCGATGATCGAGCTGTGCACCCTCGCCCAGACTTGCCTGAACCGGTACGGGTATTCCAAGCTTGCCGAAATCATAAATGCGGGTGTCGACGTCCACCGGTTCGTCGCAGGCCAGATTCTCAAGAAACCCGTCGAGACTGTTTCGGATGAGGAGCGTAGGAAGGCCAAGGCGGTGAATTTTGGCCTGCCCGGCGGCCTCATGGCGCCATCCCTCGTGAAGTACGCGGCAGCAAGCTTCGGCGTGGAGTTGAGCCTAGAGGAGGCGGAGTCCTGGCGTGAGCAATGGTTGGATGTGTTTCCCGAAATGCGAAGCTATCTGGATCCACCGAATACGCTGGAGTTGCTAGCAGATGCGCTTGACCTATCCTCTTACCCGCGGCGCAGTCGCCACACATTCGTACCGGCGGCGGTCCTTCTTCGGATCGCGGGCGGTGCCGATTCCACACGCCAGGGTCGAAAATTCACCCGGGCCGAGGAGACCTGGGCGTGGCGAGTACTAAAGCGGCTACCTACGAGGCGGAAGGATGTACTTGAGGCAATTGCCAAGCGCCGTGGATGCCGAGAGATCCAGAGGGAACTCACCCGCATTCATCGCGTGGATTTGCCTTGTGGTCGGAGCCGTGCCCGCTGCACATGGAACGAATCCCGTAACTTGCCCTTCCAAGGTCTAGCCGCCAACGGCGCCAAGGTTGCACTCTACGAACTAGAGAAAAGCGGCTATCGTGTCGTGGGCTTTGTACATGACGAATTCCTCATCGAGCTGCCTGAGGCCGACGATTATCGCGCGCCAGCTGAAGACGTGGAAGCGATCATGGTCGCCGCAATGCGCACGGTCTGTCCCGACATTCGCATCGCAACCGAGTACGCCATCTCCCGCCGTTGGTCCAAAAAAGCGACCGCCACGTATGATGAAAACGGCCGACTGATTTCCTGGGGCGCCGATTCGCGGGGCCCCGTACAAAATAAGAAAACAAAGACATGAAACACACACACAACCTACTCGAAGTAAAAATAAGCGAGGCAATCTTCCATCACATACAAGGCGGCCCTCCACTCGACGGAGGCGCTAACATTCTTGATGAATTTGAGAACCTTGGTGGCATCCTTGAGGGGTGCCCTGAGGTGCGGATTGATCCCGCATGCGATATCACGAAAAGGGGCACGATAAGCTTCGAATGCATTCTCATACCGACACATCCCGTGGAGGGGGGAATGCTTCCCGACGGTCTTGGCATCGAAGGTACCGCCCAGGTCGATGGGGACGGCGCTCTCACCGACTGGACTTTCGAGACGCGCCCATGGGCTTTTGAACAGGTTACGTGAGAGAAACCTTACTCAGCTAGAGTAAATAGACGCCCCCCCGCACTGACCTATGGGACGGGGGCGTTTTTTATAGTTAAAGACCGGAGCCGCTCCTCCATGAAAACACAATCAAGCGTCGGAAAATGGAAGGTGGAAGGAGATTTCAATATTAGGTACTGCAAGAGACAAAATATGCCCCCTAAGGTATGCGAGATCTAAAAATACCTTCTACCCCTCCGTGAAAACCCCCACAGGCCCTAAAGTGGAAGGTGGAGGGTGATTTCAATAGCAGATCCAGGAAGGGACAAATAAGCCCTGAGGAGTGAGACATTTAAAAACACCTTCTACCCTCCACTTGTTAAAACGTACTGCTTAAGGGCAGTGATTTATTAGTATAGATACTGGTTCATCTTTGGGGCGCTATTTAAAACGTCCTGCAGGCTCCGAATCAGCTCCCAAGTTGTTTTAAACTATCTATAGTGCTGAGAAAGATATTCATGATAGGAATAGACTATGAGAAACCTTGTTGATCCACAGGAGCTAAGGGGGGCTAGAACAGTCAGTGAAGCGCCAAGGACAGCTTCGACTAAACAGGCGCTGGCAAACAGGCGCAACAGCCTCAAATCCACTGGGCCGAAAACGCAGGCAGGCAAAAAACGATCACGGATGAACGCGGTCAAGCACGGCTTGTGCGCCTCCATGCTCACCGCCAAAGATTACGGAAAAGTCATCGGCGCGGAGGAGGTGGAGGCCTTTGTCACCCAAGTTCGTGAAGAGTACGCACCTCGAACCAGACTGGAAGCCACCCAGCTAGATGTCATTATTCTGTGCATGTTCAAATTGCAGCTAGCGATGAAGCTCGACGCGACGTCTTTCGCTACTCAGTTGCCGAAAATCGACGGAGATCCGGTAGTAACACAAAAGGGTCAATTCAGCCGGTTGCGTCTCGATCAACTGGATTCCCAAGAAAAGGGTTGGCGTGAGCTACAACAGGCCCTGCGCGAAAAACGGGGACCAGACCTTTCCGAGGTGCCTCGAGATTTTGTCCGGAATCTTGTCGAGCACCTACTCGAAGACTCTGCCCAGAGAGCCTTTGTTAAAAGGGAGAGGCAAGCGCTTATAGAGACAAGAGGACGCTACCATGAACGTTCCCGAAAACCTCCCGGGGAAACCTCGAAGGATGTTCAGAAGAAAGCCGAAGAGGAGATGGCCGCTCTCGCTCAGCAAATCGCATCTCGAAGTGAAACACTGGACAACCTCATCAAAGGCATAGTGATTAAGAAAAATCGACGGAAGCTCCTGAGGGTCGAAGACTGCCAGCAAGCCATAACGCAGTTGATGAACCCGGCGGATCTACCAGCAGAGGTCCGAGAGGAGTGGATAGGTCTGATCCAAGAAATGATCGATAAACCTTACTACGGCCTCGACCGCGAAGCACTGGAACCCTATCGAAAATTGGCTCTGGAAAAAGTGGAAAGATATTTGCAGCAAGCGGCGAAAACGCCAGACAGCATATGCCGCTGGTCGAGATACATTGGGGAAATCCAATGCGAACTCCAGCGCGCCGTGAAAACCTATGAGTCCATATGTTCCCTAACTCACTTTTGAGAATGGCTTCGTTTCGTTTTGCAACAGTTTTTGCTCTCTTACGACCTCGGACGTACGTCTTAACATAGAATTCGTAGGCGTAAGTGTCGGTTCTTGCGACACGAGAGGAGCTAGTGGGCAGGTTCGCTGAATATGCCTGGCAATCCACCACTGGAGCGTCCGCCAAGGCGGCGATCGAGACGGCCGAACAAGTCCTGAGGTACAACCGGCAAGGCGAGCCGTTGGCCGCCCCCTCGGAAGCCACACTGGAGAAATCCCAGCAGCCTACACCAAGAGGGCAGCACAGTCATTCAAGCAGGGCTATAAATACCGGGCAACTGGCTCGAGTTGTAGCTCGGCCCACGAGAAGATGTCTCGCCTGAGCTCAGTGAACTCTTCCACAAGGCCGTGTGACCCATCGTCCGTAGACTTAAAGTCTACGCGGCGTTCACGGTTACAAGGTGGCCGAAGATGCAGTTTTACGAGAATTTGGTGACCGAGTCCGTTCGTCGTGCGAAACGTTAGCCTGAAGAACATCGCAGTGGTCGCGGACGCCTTAGAGATGTCGCTGCACGAGCTGTTTGAAGAGCTAGACTGAATCTAACCCGGTTGGCGGTCATAATTACGTGAGCGGACGCTTACCCGTCCGCTTTCGTATTCTACCGGTAGATCTCCTACCGTAACCCGCACCGAAAGGATTCCATGAATTCCCTCCTCTCCCGCTGGAGGGGGCCCGCGATGGGTCTCCTCTTTACCCTCCTTTGCCTCGCGACCACAGGTTGCACAGCCGAAGAACAACATCTCGCCGCCGAGCTCAATCGCCTCAGCGAGCAGGTCACCCTCCTCGTCATCCTCATGGGTGCCTGCTGGGTGGTGATGTCTATCCTCGCCATGTCGCTTGGGATCAGTGTCCGTAAGTTGCTCAGCGGTGAACGCAGTGTATAGCCACCACGAACGCCCGCAACGCCTGTACGTCGCTCTGGCCGCCATCGTGGTGGTCGTCCTACTCTGGTTCGCCTGGCACTCGGCCACCGGATCGGCCGCACAAGCTGCCTCGAAGACGGCTCTTGAGGCCACCGAACAGGTCCTGAAGTTTAACCGGCAAGGTGAGCGGACCCTCATCACTGTCACCGCCATCTTCGGAATCTCGATCGTCTTTGCGGCGGTCGTGATCCCCTATGTGGCCTGGATCAGCAGCAATTGTCCACTGCCACGCATCACCAATTCGAGTCATCAGAACGGCAGATTAA
>Ga0209186_1003680_pt1 | contig 10448 bp, 14 predicted proteins | sample SidtaG_FD_187426 | JGI IMG/M metagenome (GOLD analysis project Ga0209186, IMG submission 187426) | Marine algal microbial communities from Sidmouth, United Kingdom - Sidmouth_Male2 metaG (SPAdes) (version 2) | ecosystem: Host-associated > Algae > Red algae > Unclassified | place: Sidmouth...
ATCTCGAGACTTCCCTGGGACTAGTAAATCCCCGGGCGGGCCCCCAGTTATGGGCCTAATGTTTTGTAAACCCGACTTTAACGTTTGACCAGCATTACACCGCGCCCCTGACCCCGGGGCGCCGCAAGGCTGTCACGTAGCACCCTTCCCCGGCCTCTACTCAAGGCGGTCTCCGAAGCTTCGGCCGTCCTCCGCTGAGACTGGCCCCATGGGCCCTGTGGGGAGGGTTTTCTGAGGGTCCTTTGAGGGTGTCTGAGGGGGGTTTTCGGATGGTCTGAGGGGAACGGACGGGATAAGAGGGCGACGCGTGAGTGTTGCCTCGAGGCCTTCGACGCGGGCAAGTAAACTTCCGGTCACACAACTCGTGTTTGTCGCTCGGGGCGTCTTCCCCCGGTCGACGCCGTGCGTGTGTGCTCTACGGGGTTTCCTTCCGGGGCGGGTATTCCCCGACAGGACTACCCGGCGACACGGCCTGGCTCGCCTTCCCCCCGACTGGGTGGGGGTGGCTGGGCGTGCTGTCACATTTGGTGGAGCAGCAGTGGAAGAAGGCGACTCAACCTTCCTCGGGGTGGTGGCCGTGCGCCAACCCGCCTCGTCGGGAACCTAGTTGGTCCTCCTCTCCTTGGTGCCTAGCGCTGCGGGCGGCGCCCCGCAACGCCAGGTTTGGCTTAGTCAGGCCGGGTCGATAGCCGATGGGGGGGGGCATCGAGACCCCCCTGGTGGCGAGTTGCCTGGTGTCGGGGGGGATGGGTCTGCCCCCCCCGGTGGCGGATCGTCGGTGGACGATCGCAACACCAGTGCAGGCACCACGGATGCGGGTGCCCGCGGGCAGCGGACTTTGTTCGAGCCCTTGCCCTCGGGCCTCGATCTGACTGGGACTCGCCCCCCGGCGGGCACCCCCTCGGGTAGTACTCACCCCGAGGCGGCCCCGTCGGGTGCTGGCACTCATTATGGCGGAGGACAGCCGCCCGACGTCACCACGTGGGGCGGTGGGTCTGTGCCACCACCGGCACGGGATCCTGCGAGTGGGAGCTCTAGTCGTGCTGCTCCACGTTTGCGAAGTGCCAAGGGTGCCCCGGCGCGCGAGCACAGCGCCGGGACCCACGGTATCGGTCCCCCGGCTTTCGGGCCCGGTGGGAGATCCCCTCTCAGTGATTGGGAGGGGGGGGCGATGCCAGACTCGGCACGGGAGCCTGAGGGTGGGAGCTCTAGTCGTGCTCCCCTAGGCTCACGGGGTGCCAGGGATGGCCAGGGTCTCGAGTGGAGAGACGCCGTGGCCGAGGTTGTTCGGTCTGAAGTCACCCGATCGCTAGTTACGATGTTGAGGGGCTCGACGCCCAGACCCGCTGGCCGCCGGGGCAGAAGCCGGCGCTCTTCCCGTCGGCACCTACGCGACGACTCGTCGTCGTCGTCAACCACGGCCGTCTCCCGCTGGGGGGACGAGTCGGCCGTTGCGGCCCTACTAGGAGCAGTCCGCGCTACCCCTAAGCCGTCGACGGTGAAGGAGGGTACTCGGGGTATTGACCCGAGCACGCTACCAACTCCTGACTCGATGGGGGGTGATCAGGGCGGGGGGGCGGCGCGAGAGTTACCCTGGGATATTGACCGGGGGTTCCCGACGCAACTCTCCCTCGCGACAGGTACGGAGGCGGAGGGGTGGCCCACTCAAGCAACCCCGACGCCACCGACTCGGGTGGTGCCGCCCAAGATCGTGGTGAACCACCCGTACTACCGGATTGTGTTCAATTGCGAGACCTACGCGTTGAACATCAAGTCGGTTGTCTACACGCGGCGCCAGGCCCGTACTCTGAGTCGGCGCAAGAAGGACGTGGCAAAATCCTTCGGGGTACACGACGAGTGGGACGGTTCTTTCTCTGCCAAGGTCTTCCAGTTCTTGCGCAAGTTCGCCAAGGCCTGTGACGACAACGACATCTCCGAAGGCGAGGCCTTCTTCATCCTTCAAGACTTTACGAAGGAACCTCTCAAGTCGGAAATGATGATGGTTTTATCGACTCGCCGGGCGGGTAACCCCGGCGAGGTTGCGTCCTACCTGAAGCGTATCAACTGGATGCTCCGGAGGCACGTAGACGAGGCCTCAGTGGCAACCCTCGTCGAGACCCTTAACGTCGCGGTCCAACGGGACGACGAGGACGAGTTGTCCTTCGCCGAACGGCTCCGCGGCCTCAACACCGAGTGCGGGTTCATGTACCGGGAGGGCGCGCTCAAGCGGCGCTTTGTGGAAGGTGTCCACCGCGCCGCGCGCGCCACTGTTCGGGAGCGGAACACCCCCGGCATGACGATGGCGGAGTTAGCTCGCGTCGCCCAGACTAAGGGCGACGAACACCGCTGGCTACGACTTGAGCAGCTTAAGGAGCGGACCAAGGAGCGAGAAGTGCTCGCGGAAAAAGCCCGGCTCCGGCGGCAAGCTCGTGCGGCCGCGCTTCCCCGGTTTTCGGGTGGAGCCCGGGGTTACCCGCCGCGAGACGCCCCCGTTCGGGTCGTCGGGGCCGTGGACGCCTCAACTCCAGGCGCCCGGGTACAGCACGATGCGTCCCGACCCGGGGCGCCGGACGGCTCGACTCCCGGAGGCGGCGACAACTCACGCCGCCGGTTCCGACAGAGAGATGATCCTCCCCGTTTGAAACCCAGGACGGGAGAGTACCCTTGCTGGAAGTGTGGCAAGGTGGGTCATTGGGCCGAGGTGTGCCCAACTTTGGGCGCACGCGTCCGTGACCGATTGGCGATGGCCACTCGCTGGTCCCCTCTCGGCGCGCCCTCGGGATCCCGAGACGCCCAGCGGATGGGCCGGCGGGTGGCAGTCGCCATCCCCAACGATGAAACCAGCTCAAGCGGCGAAGAGTCGACGCCGCTTGAGAAGGAGGATCCGCCGGCCGGGTCCGAGTGCGGACCCGCTACCTCCTGTGAGTCCGAGGAGGGAAACGAGTAACCACCTGTGTGGGGCCCTCCCCGCGGCGACCAGTGGACCCAGCCCGGGGCGCGGATGTGATGCCAGTACGCATCCAATCCCGACCCAAGGGGATCTGCCCTCGGGACGCGCTTCTCCCGAAGGGGCTTGACGGCCGGAATGTGCTGGCCATCCTGACCGGGTCCAACTATCAGGTGGCCAGCCGCATCTGGCTGGAAGCGGGGCGTGAGTTAGCCCTCCGCGTCATTGTCGACACGGAGTACGGCGTCTCTCTAGGACGAGAGGCGCTACCTCCCCCGGAGATGAAGGTGGCGACCTTAGACGCGGCGACCGCCCAGTTGTTTGACGTGAATGGGGGACTCCTTCCCATCGAGGGCACCGTGACTCTTACGGTGCGAGTTTGCACCTACTCAACACCCGTCACGTGTGGAGTAGTGCGCGGCATGTCGGTCCCCCTACTCCTAGGAACCGACTACACCGACGTCCATGTCCGCAACATCTGCGGGCCCAAGGGGTATATCCAGGTACTTGATGCATGTAGGGTCCCCATCCTCCGTCGGCGTAAGACGGTAGCGTATGCCAAGGCGGACCAATCCGGCAAGGCTGGTGCCGCTAGTGGGGCGGACGCCAAGGGGCGTCTGGCCCGCGAGGTGGTTCTGCCCCCGCTGTCCAGGGGGTACGTCCCAGTACAGACGTGCTGCCAAGGGAATGGGGTCATCACCAGGGGCTTCGGAATAATGATTCAGATAAAGCACCGTTCTGTAAGCAGGGGCATCCTGCTCGCAGCAACATCTTATGTTCATCAGTCTGTCCACGACGAGCCTGAGCGTGAGGTGAGCTTTCCAGCAGTGTCTTCCGTTTTGCTCTCACATTGGATGGCGCGAAGATTCCCACGGACATATCCGGATATATCTGTATATATCCCAGATTCTGCTGAAAAACCAGGATTCTGAAAGGCCCTGGTCATCACCCAGCTCCATCAAGTGCATGAGCGCCATCGCGTGCATGTGGCAACTGGCACCATGGACTGCACCGCTAACCAGACGTGGTGGGTGGAAGTAACCCATACGGGGAGTACGAGTAAGCGACACCCCAAAGGTATGGCCCTGCGGTATATTTCGGCCTACTCCGGTACAGTAGCCGCCATATCCCGAGAGGAATGGGCCTCACTGAGTCCCAGTCCGGCCACCGCGCCGGACGCGACGGACCCTGTGGAGGAGCCCCATGATCATAATTCGAACGTGCCCGAGATGTTGCGGCCTTAAGTGCTCTCCCTACTAGAGAAGCACCGGGCCCTACGGAGTGGGAACTTGGGCTCCATCAAGGCCACGGAGCACCGGATCGAGTTGAAGCCGGGCTCCAAGCCCGTCCGGCTCAACCCCTACCGGATGGGTCCCCGAACTAGGGAACTCATCAAGGCCCAAGTCGACCGAATGCTCAAGCTCGAAGTCATAGAGCCCAGCCAGAGTGAATGCGCCAGCCCTGTGGTACTCATCCCGAAAGTCGACGGGAGTCCCCGGTTCTGCATGGACTATCGGCAGCTGAACAAGAGCACAGTACGCGAATCGTATCCAATACCCCAGATGGAAAACTGCCTCGACTCCTTAGGGGATGCCCAGTTCTTCTCCACGTTGGACTGTAACGCCGGGTACGAGCAGATCCCCACAGCCGAGGAGGATAAGCCCAAGACGGCGTTCACCTGCCATTTTTGGACGTACCAGTGTAGCCGCGTCCCTTTGGCCTGTGCAATGCCCCTGCTACTTCTCAGCGGGCTATTGACATGATCTTGTCCGGAGTCAAGTTGCAGAATCTGCTCGTCTACTTAGACGACTTCATCATGTTCTTTGCCGATGCAGAGTCCCACCTGTCACACTTGGACACGGTCCTCACCCCACTCGGGAAGCATGGGGTCACCCTCAAGGCACAGAAGTGCCGCCTCTTTAGTAACGAGGTGGAGTACCTTGGCCATGTAGTGCGGCCAGGATGCTTGAGTGTGAATGAGAAGAACCTCAAGGCCATCAAGAAGGCCGTCTTCCCCAAGACCCAAACCCAACTGAGGAAATTCTTGAGCATGTGCAATTTCTACCGTCGGTTCACGGTAGACTTCGCTAAGACAGCGAAGCCGCTGAATGACTTGAACCGCGTGAAGCTTCCGAAGCGGTTGAGTCGCCCTACTACGGAGTAACAGGCCGCGTTCGACAAACTACGCGAACAGCTATGCCACCCGCCCATCCTTGCGATACCGCGCAAGGAGGGGAAGTACATCATCGATGTGGACGCTAGCTACGACCTGCTGGGGTGCTGCCTACTACAGCAGCAACCCGATGACAAGTACTTGTCGGTAGGCTACTTCAGTATGGGCCTACTGACGGCGGAGAAGAACTACACCGTCACCGAGATTGAGGGACTGGGTGTGGTGCGGGCTGTCGGTTTACTACGATCGTACATAGAGGGCAGCAACTTCCTCATCCGGTGTGACCACAAGGCATTGAAGTGGATACTAACCACGACGGACTGCACCAACAATCGACTCAATCGATGGCGCATCCTCCTCTCGGAGTTCTACTATGATGTGGAATACAAGCCCGGCCCCCAACACGCGGTGGCCGACGCGCTGTCCCGCCTCCCGACTGAGGGGCGGGACACGAGACCAAGCTCACAGGAGATCCCCACAGTTGGGGTGACCACCCGTTCGGGTGCAGTGCTCGACCCCCAACTCCCCGAGAACAGGGAGACCGCCCGCATACCCCTGGGCGAACTAGCCCAGAAGCAGGCGGAAGATGAGTTCTTCCGAGAGGTCAAGCGGATACTTGATACCTCCGAGCCCACCCGCTTCTACCAGAATGCGGATGGGCTGCTCCGCCGAGAAGGGCATCGGGCCGGCTCCCAACAGTTGGTGATACCCCGGCCCCTAGTCAAGGACGTGTTGCGGGCGGAGCATTCGTCCGCCTTGGTGGCACACCCCGGTGGTTCCCGGATGTACCAGACCATGAGGAAACATTTCTATTGGCCTTCATTGGCCACCGACGTCTTAGGTTGGGTCGCGGCGTGTCCGAACTGTGCGAAAACCCGCCTCATGGGTACGCAGAGTACCGCACCCATGCGATTGTTTCCCGCTAAGGAACCTTTCGAAGCTTGGGCCATTGACCTACTTGGTCCATTGCCGCGGACCCTCGAAGGATATGAGTGTATCCTAGTCATTTGTGACCGTTTTACTAAGATCACGCGGGCCGTCCCGTCGAAGGACATCTCGGCTCTGGATGTCCTCAGTGCCTTCCTGGACACTTGGGTTGCTAGTTATGGGATCCTCGATTCAGTTTTATCGGACAACGAACCTCAATTCGCCACCGTACTCTGGCAAGGCGTGCTCAAGGCGCAGGGTATTGATACCAAATATGCCACGCCTTACCACCCCCAAACTAATAGGCAAGTCGAACGGTTCAATTAGACTTTAGTTAAGCAACTACGACACTACGTAAGTGACCACGTAGTTTCGAGGCCCCGGTACTGAAGCCCAGTGGTTACGGCATATAACTCCCACGTGCATGGTAGCACCGGGCAAGTTCCGTTCGCGTTCGTAAGTCCACGACGGCTTACTCCCATGGCGATCGAACGACTTACAGCGGGCATCGACACCGGGGAAATAGTATCCCCCGGGCGAGCAAAGGGGAACTTCTTCCAGCGCCTGGACGCCTTGATACCCCTGGTAAGGGATACCATGGAAAAGGCTCAGGCCCGGTACAAACGGGCCGTCGACAATCGCGTGCCGGTTCGACGCGAAGCCCTCCGAGTTGGAGACTGGGTAATCGTGAAATCACACGAGAACCAGGGGGGTAAACTCGTCTTCAAGGCGCTGGGACCCTACCAGATCCTCAAGACAGACGGGCGTCGGATTACCATCAAAAGTGACGAAGGTATACGCACCATCAACGGGACGCACGCCACCCGGGCCCCGGAACCACCCGAGGGTGACCCGGCATGGGCACGGGCCCTGGCCGCGTGGCAGGTCCCCTCCCTCCCCACATCGGCTAGTAAACCGATTGAGGCTGTCTTCGACCACTTTGTCGGACAGGGGTACGACGAACATGAGCGACTCATGCTCAAGGTATTGCTGATCCCCCAATTCTGTCCTCATCGACCCGGAACGGTACGGTTCCTGCTTGAGATGGAGGCCCCTGATTGGCCGAGAGGTCTGCGACGGGCGCCTTTCCGGCCGGATGTTTACACAGTGTGTCCATACGGCCTGCAATCGTAGAATCGATCCTGTCAGTTCTCTGGGGTTGTCTGCGATTCTCAAGCGTTCTCCGGGATCATCTCAATATCTCGCGATTTCCGGCTTCCGCTCCACAATAAAAGGAATAAAATCTAAATAAAAAACGAGATCTTGATTCTGCACGGAATTGGATGCATATTAGCCAATGGGATTCCTCAGAAAAGTGCCTTGCTGCCCTTCTGGAACATAGGTAGACCGGTTCTAAGAACCGTACCGTTCCCAGAAGGCGTTCTAAGCGTTGAGGACAGAATTGGGGGATCAGCAATACGATCGTTCGGGTATGGACCCAGGGAGGACTCCTGGCACTACGCGGAGGACCTCCCGGCTGAGAAGGTTCGCAAGCACTGTATGCGACACCGAATCTCGGTAAAAAGAAGGGTATCAAACCACTCACCCCTAGTACAGAGTACCCCTCGCACACCCCCGACAAAGGAAACAACCCACCCCCCTACTACGGGGCCCTACAAGAAAGAAAAAACAACGGGCCGCCCTCTCGCTACCCTGGGGGAGCGACCGAACCAACTAGGGCCAGACAGGAAGGGGGGCGGGACCAACCAAACTCGGCGTCACCCCGTCCCACGCACGGACACGGGCCGCTAATCCCGGTCCAGCGAAAGCGGGAAGTCATCCCGGGCTTACCCCCCGTAGTGGTCGCGAACGGGAGGTTCATATGGGTATTCGTGGGCCGGCCCCCAGCCCGTGGGGACCGACGCCCACTTCGAGCGCGGCGCCCTACTCGGCGCCGCCTCCGCTGCGGAGTAACACCTCGCGTAGGAGGTGTGCCCCGCCGCCGAGGTTCCCCTGGCGGAGTAGGAGTAGCCCCTCTCATAGTAGGGTGCCGCGGCTGCGGCAGGCTCCCCGGCTTACGGGGCTCTAGTGGAGCTCTCTCCCGCCGCGGGTGCCGCGGACCCCGGCGCCACCCGCTGGCCGTGTCCCTCCAACTGAGAGGCCATCTGGTACCAGACGGCTTCGGGGGTGGTGTCCACCAGGAACTGCTCGGCCGCCGCCGAGAGGGGTGACGGTGATCTCCGTAGGACGGTCCCCGAACCCCGGGTAACCCACGCCAGGGTGTCCACCAGGGAGGCCACTCTCGCCTCCCCGTGGGCCAGCCGAAGCGTCCCCGCCGCACTCGGGTACGTGGTCGCCAGGACGCGCGCACACTGGGGGGTGACGTAACGTACGCCCAGCTAAGACTTTGCCCCGCACCCAGGGCCGGGTATTACGGTGCCTCGGGCGGGGCAAACGTCGGGCGGGTCGCCAGTCCCACTGGGGACGGCTCCGCCCGGGTGGTCCGCCGGACGGCGCCCCGACGAGCAGGGGGGCGCTCGACCGCACGCCGGGTGCGCTTTCGCTCGTGCGGGGATACTGCTCCCGGGGCACCCCATCCCGACTCGGGCGGGGCCGTCGTCGCCGTCAGCCCCGCAGCATAGGAGTATGACGTGTCACCCAGGCCCTCATGGAGGCCAATGCGCCCGGCCACGAGGCTGTGACAGAGTAAGCATCCGCTACTGTCAGCCGCCAGGAAGTTCTCGAAAAGGTAGATATCGGAGGGTAGCGTCTCGAACCCGCGACTTTCCGCATTGTAGTATGGTACTCTAACCACTGAGCCACAGGTCCAATCGGCCTGCCAACTAAGCCAAATCCGGACATTTAATGTCCAGATTATTAGACAATCCGCCTCCGGGTGTGCCGGAACATTGCAGCCTCTCTGCTGCTACAGAGGCGTTCGTCGAAGTGGACAAACGCCCGGGCCGCCCCGTCATCCTCCCCGCCAACTAGGCGGGCCAGGTACGTACCAGCGGCCGCCCAGTCCAACGACTGGTGGAGGCCCAACAACTCGCTGAGATACGCGTGCGCCTCAGGGTCCGCCCCCTCCGCTACGTTGGCGAGGTGCAGCCCCACGAGGCGGTCCACAAAGCTGGCTGGCAGTTGCCACTGGTACCCTCTGGTACGGGCCGAGGCATACCACACCCCCGCCACCTCTAGCACCCACTGGGACGCTAGGATGGCCGCCGGCGAGGTGGCATCCACCAGACGAAGCGCCGTGCCAAAGTAGGCCACGACGCGGGGCATCCTCGCGGGGAACCCGTAGGGCACCTCCATCGCCTACCACCACGTCGGCGTCGGGACATAGTTGTCCCGCTGCGTCGAGACGTGGATCTGGGTGCTCTCGACTTGAGAAGCACTCACCAGAACACCCGACGCCTCCCGCACACGGCGCTCTGTGCGGGCGTCCTGGGGGTGGACGTGGGGGTCCCTCTCCCCCAAGTACGGGGGGGAGCAGCACGCCCACTCCCACGCGACGACGGGCGGGATGTCGTCCGCCGTCGCCCCGTCCATCACGTTTGGACAAGCGCGCGGCCACGCGCTCCACCCACGGCGCGTCCGCCGCCTCTAGTAAAGCGGGGAGGTCCGCCGTCACCCCGGCAGGTTGTTCGTACTGCACGGGGTGACGCGTCAGCCACCGCTGCCAAGCTGGGCCCTGCTTAGGCACCTGAATGGCCTGGTAAAGGGCCGCAGGCGACACTCCCCAAACTGGCTAGGGGCGTGGGGGGGCGTCCACTGGACTAGCGCCCCCAACTCCGCCCCCGCGGGTCCCGCCTCCTCCACTTCCGGGAGGCGCACCCGGCGCGGCATCGGCGGAGAGGAGTCTTGCTCCATGGGGTCCTCCCCTCCAACGGCCGGTGCCACCGCGGCCGCCGCCGCCGCCGCCGGTGGAGTCCCCGGCCGGCTAGGCGGCAACGGCACGCGGGCGGCCGCCGTGCTAGGCACCGCCGCGTTCGTCGGCGGTTCTGCCCTTCTACATTATTTTGTTACTTTTTCGCGATTTTGAGGCGACACCGACACGTCGTGGGTCGCCACGAAGTCGCCCAAGTGGCCACTTCGAATCGCAGACGGGCGCACCAAGAAAGCACCCTGCCATACAACTACGCAGCCGCAATTCGCATTTGTCTGCTTGCCATATTTATTGGTTGATTTGAATATCATTTGTCATCTGATGGGCGGCACCAAATCGGCGGATGCAATCCGGGAAGCGCGACGCCCATCGCGAGATCGGTGGTGTAAAGAAAAACACCAGATCACGCCACAGCGCCGTTCGCCCAAAGATCTGCCAGCGAGAACCGCCGCCGTCCACGCTGCACGCGCGCCACGCATGCGCCCCCAACGCGCTCAGCTAAGTGCGCGCGTGGTGCGGCACCGTCCCCCTCCCTGGCGCCGCCCCCCCGCTTCTCCCGCGCCGTCCGCGCC
>Ga0209186_1003690_pt1 | contig 10436 bp, 8 predicted proteins | sample SidtaG_FD_187426 | JGI IMG/M metagenome (GOLD analysis project Ga0209186, IMG submission 187426) | Marine algal microbial communities from Sidmouth, United Kingdom - Sidmouth_Male2 metaG (SPAdes) (version 2) | ecosystem: Host-associated > Algae > Red algae > Unclassified | place: Sidmouth, United...
TCCAAAAAAGTGTCGTTAAAGGTAAGCATCCGCCTAAGTACATATTGTAAAATCTAGAAATAGATAAGACTTTTGTAAAAAAAGTAAAGATATGGATTTAGATAAGTTTAAAGAAGAGTTTGACCAGTCAGGCTTAACACAAAAAGCTTTTGCCGATCTCAAGAATATAAGCAGCTCTATGGTGAGCTACTATCTAAGGAAGGCAAAGTTAAAGAATCAATTGCATGATGAAGACACAGCAGGATTTAGTGCACTTCGTGTTTCACATCAACCACTACAGGAGATAAAAATAATCACACCAGCGGGTATAGAAATAAAAATACCTGTATGATAGGTCTTACTAGTCATCACACTTATTATTTGTATAATGAGGTATGCGATATGAGAAAAGGATTTGATGGTCTTAGTGGACTTGTAAAAACGAGTATGAATCGTAGTCCACTAGATGGGAGTGTATATTTATTTATTAATCGGCGTCGTGATAGAATGAAGATGCTAGTATGGGAAAGTGGAGGTTTTATGCTTTACTATAAGAGATTAGAGCGAGGTACTTTTGAGCTTCCTAAAAAGATTAATAAACAAGAAAATATTTTAAAATGGGAGACACTAGTGCTGATGTTGACAGGCATATCTCTTGTCCAAAATAATCGTAAAAAAAGATTGAAATTAATTAAAGATTGTGATGACTAATTTACATATTATTAGTATTTTTAATACGTGAGTACACAACAAGTAATTGCAAAATTAAAGAGTCAAAATAAGGTGTTGCAACATGAAAATGCAATTCTGCGTAAAGCACTTTTTGGCCCCAAAAGTGAAAAGTCAAAACCTGAACTTAATCTTGTTAATGATAATCAGCTTAACTTATTTGCAGACTTAGATGTAGAACAAGCTCAAGTTGAAACAACGACTATACAAGTTAAAGGACACAAAAAGAAAAAGCATAAAGGAAGACAAGCTCTACCAGATCACTTGCCTGTTGAAGAGATTATCATTGAACCAGATTTTGATACTTGTGATATGATCAAAATAGGTGAACTTGTTACAGAAGCTTTACATTATACTCCTGCAAGTTTAATAAGACGCAGATACATTCGACCTAAATATGCTGCTAAAGATGGACAAACTATTATAGTAGCAGATTTACCTGAACGTCCACTACCCAAATCTATAGCTGAAGCAAGCTTGCTGTCCTACATTGCAGTATCTAAGTTTGTAGATCACTTACCTTTTTACAGAGTAATTGAACAGTTCAGAAGAGATTATAAGTTAGCTATTCCAAGTAGTACTCTAAATGATTGGTTTGCTTCTACATGTGCCCTATTAGAGCCACTATATAAAAACCTAAAACTAAACGTGCTTGACACAGATTATTTGCAAGCAGACGAATCACCCATCAAAGTGATGGATAAAAATAAAATAGGAAAAACGCATCAAGGTTATCAATGGGTCTACCATAACCCCTTGAAAAAATTAGTACTTTTTGACTATAGAAAAGGTCGTGGCATGCATGGCCCTAAAGAACTATTGGCAGATTACAAAGGGGTGCTCCAATGTGATGGATATAGTGTGTATGATAAACTTGCTAAAAAAAGTAAAATGACCTTAGCTGGATGTTTGGTTCATGTACGTCGAAAATATGTTGAAGCTAAAGACAGTGATCAAAAATTAGCACAATATGCATTAGATATTTTCAGTGATATATATATGCATGAAAAACATGCTAAATTATCAAATGATAGAAAGGCTTATAGGTATACCTATATTTTGCCACTTATGGAAAACTTAAAGCTATGGGCAGAAGAACAGTATATAAAAGTGCTACCCAAAAGTCCAATTGGAAAAGCAATAAAATATACACTAAATCAGTGGAACAAGCTTATTAATATTTTTACTGATGGAAACATTGAGTTGGATAATAACTTAATTGAAAATAAGATAAGACCACTTGCATTAGGAAGAAAAAACTATTTGTTTGCAGGCTCTCACAAAGGTGCTCAAAGAATAGCTATGATGTACAGCTTTTTTGCAACTTGTAAGGCTAATGATATCAATCCCTATGAATGGCTAAAAGTGACCCTTGAAAAAATTCCAACTTGCAATATCCAAAATCTTCAATCTCTTTTGCCTAATGGTCTAAATTTTAATTGCAGTTAGTCGGATGCTTACTCTTATGCATCATTTCCCATATAGGTTGATAGCGTTTATGACCAAGCTGCTTTTGCATTTCTTTAGCAGATATCCCCTTTTTAGTCATGCTCCTAAGAGCCATGCACAAATACCACATTCGTAATGGAAGTTTGCTATTCTCCATAATCGTCCCGCTCCTGATGCTTGTTCGGAATGAGCAATGTTTGCATTGCCATTGCCACTTATTTCTAAGCCAGTAATGGTTTGTAGTACTACATTTTTTGCAGATTACTCCTTGCTCTTCTCTTTTGACCTTGAAATCATTTCTACAGCTTTCTTCATCAGGAAATTGTTCTAAGAAATTCAATATATTTATATCAATTTTTTGATACAAAATCAATACTTTCGTGCAATCTATCTGCACTTAGGTGTAATTGCGGATAAGCATTTTATCTAATTTGATCCTATTAGATTTGACAATAACATAAATAATAACATAAGCATCATTTCAATTGTTATTGTCATCAAGTATAATAAATATATGATAAAGCTTAATATATTTGTTGATTACAAATAAGTTTTACTTTGGGCATCATTATAAAAGAAAGTCTTAAACAGTCAGTTGTCTCGATAGGGCTCTCAGTGATTGGTGCCATAGCGACATTATTTATCTACCCCTTAGATAGGGAGTTACTTGGGATTTTTGGAACTATATTAGATGTAGGAGCTTTATTGATACCATTGGTTATCGTTGGATTAGGTTCTGCTTCCATTCGTTATTTCCCATATTTCACGAATAACATTTACTCAAGAAATAAATATTTATTTTTCCTACTTAAGCTTTTAGTGATTAATTGTATAGTTCTAATTCTGTTATTCCCTCTGTTTAGATACTTCAGTGTAACATATGGATCGAATAATGAGCCCGAATATCGAAAATTCTTTATTTATATCTTGCCAGCTGCATTGTTTTTTGGAGTAGGTCAGTTTTTTGCAACTTATTTATCAAATTTTAAATTGGTTACGCTGCCTTTATTTTTGAGAAACTTATATAAAGTATTTATGCCATTGGCTTTTTTATTGGTCTTTTTTAAAATGTTGAATATTAAGGATGGGATACATCTAATACTTGGAGGTATGCTTTTCAGTGTTCTACTTCTAGGTTATTTAGTTTATACAAAGATTAGATCTAAAGAGGGGACATCAAAAGTTGTTAAAAACTATAAAAGACCAAAAGGTTTTTACAACTACTATTTTTGGGCTCTAGCCAGCAGTGTAGGAAGTATGATGGCTTTCAAAGTAGATGGTTATATGGTGCCAGTGATGACTAATTTTACTATGGCTGGAGATTACAGAATGTCTGTTTTTATAGCTTCTGTGATAACCATTCCGATTACATCCGTCGTGGCTATAGCAAGCCCGATTATTGCGCAAGCATGGAAAAATAATGATCTTTCTGAAATTAGGAGCGTATATCTTAAAGGTGCTAAGAATTTGCTGTTTCTGGGAGCGGCTATGTTATTCGGAATATATATATTACTAGACCTGTTGCCGCTCGTGATAGAATCATGGAAAAAACTTTCTCACCTGAAACTCATAGTCATGGTAATAGGTATAGCAAGATTATTTGATATGGTGTCTAGCGTTAATGGTGTGATTATACAGCACTCTATATGGTATAGATACAACTCTATTTTCGTTATCATCCTTACTGTTATAAATATACTCCTTAATATTGTGTTGATAAAAAGCCATGGAATATTAGGCGCGGGGATCGCTACAGGCATATCATTGATTGTCTTTAACGTCCTGAAATCAGGGTTCCTGTACAAGAAGATAGGGGTGCAGCCCTTAGATTTTTTAACAACTATCTTCTTTGGATGCTTTATAGTCATCACTTACCTCATCTATCTAATTTCTACCAGCTATGATGCGATAATTAGTATACCTGTCAATAGTATACTCTCAGTTTGTTTTTTGCTATTCTTCTTGTGCTGTACCGAATTAGTTAGTGATACAAGAAAAATCTTATTGTCATTATTAAGTAAAGTAACCAAACGATAATCTTGGAGAATAGCTATGCCAAATTAAGTTTGCCTACATACTTATTAATTGCATTGTTTTAAATTTACCATATTTGTAATAGGAAATTTATACTATTTCAGTAAACTCAGTGTTAATTATTTTGTTTTTACAAGATTAAATTTTTATATTAGACTCGATGAATAGCTTTTTGGATTTAGTTATTCATCATTTACAATAACCCCACTAATTTTTAGGTCACTTGGATGTATCAGTTGGATTAACTGAGATTTTTCGTATGTAATGAGGCGAACGATTTCTTACCAACTACATATAATATTAGTGTACGCTCATCATGTAAAAGCATGCAACAAGCGGGCATATTGTAAATATTAAACGTCCAGTATGATCAAAAAATATCAAATTAAAAACATTTCTAAAAGTAAAATTTTCTAGTGCCTACTAGACTTGTTCTGCAATAGAACTAAATGCTAATTAAGACAAAAACAAAGGTTCAGACTTAAACAAGCTAATGTGGATTTATGCTATCAGTTCTTGTAATTGATAGTTATTCTTTATTGGGTTTCCTACAATTATTTAACTAAAAAATTGATTACGAATGAAAGGAATAACAACTTTTTTCTCTAGTGCCTAGTTTATAGCGCTGATCCTATTTACCTATAGGACTCTAAAATAAAATATGAAACAAGTATTACAGTGTAACTAGATTACACCATAGATGCTATTGCATATGCTCAAAGTATAATTTAAGAACGTATGCGTTTTTAATAACTAAATGATTAACTATTATGAAAAGATTTTTACTTTTTTATGGCTTTCTTTTAGGAAGTCTTAGCCTAAGCTTTGCGCAGCCCTCTAATGACGATTGCGCCAATGCTGTTACACTAGTTTGTGGAGCTGGACTTACAGCTGGTACAACTGTTGATGCTGTAGCTCCAGATAACCCGACAGGTTGCGCTAGTGATTATGGAGTATGGTACACCTTCGTGGGAGATGGATCTATTGTTACTGTAAACTCTCCAACTACTTTTGATCATGAGCTTGATATTTTTACTGCGAGTGCAGGATGTGGTAGTACTTATACTACTGTAATATGTAGGGATGTATCCCTAGGGACAGAGACTTATACCTTTACTTCTGTATCTGGAACTATATACTATGTTTATGTTGCGTACTTTTCTACAGCAGGTACCTCAACTCAAACAGGAACTTTTGATATAGAAATCACCTGTGCAGCGCCACCAATGCCTCCCGTGAATGATGATTGTGCGAACGCTATTGCTCTAACTGTAAATCCAGATTTAGCCTGTGGAAGTGTAACCTCCGGTACAATCTCAGGAGCTACACCTAGTGGAGATGACGAATCAGCTTGTGGGGGAACAGAAGATGATGATGTTTGGTTTTCCTTTACAGCTTCTGCTACATCACATGATATAGAATTACTAAACTTAGCAAACGGTACGACAGATCTATATCACTCTGTATGGGAAGGATCTTGTGGAGGACTAACCTTATTAGCTGGTTCCTGCAGTGATCCTAATACGAGTAGTCCTACTGGATTTACGGTCGGAAATACTTATTATATAAGAGTATATTCTTGGACTGCTACAACAAATCAGACGACCACTTTTGATGTTTGTGTTGGAACTCCACCACCGCCACCAATGCCTCCCGTGAATGATGATTGTGCGAACGCCACTGCTCTAACTGTAAATCCAGATTTATCCTGTGGTAGTGTAACCTCTGGTACAATCTTAGGAGCTACAGCAAGTGGTGATGACGAGACAGCTTGTGGGGGAACAGAAGATGATGATGTTTGGTTTTCCTTTGTAGCAACAAGTACTTCACATAATATTGATTTATTAAACGCGGCAGGCAGTACAACTGATTTATACCATTCATTGTGGTCTGGACCATGTAGCTCATTGGTAAACTTATTATGTAGTGATCCTAACAGTAGTGTAGCTTCAGGTTTAACAATAGGCGATACGTATTATTTAAGAGTATATAGTTGGACATCCACATCTGGTCAAACAACCACTTTTGATGTTTGTATTAGTACAGAATCATGTGTAATTCCAGTTGCTACAGTTGCCGTAGATCCGTCTGGATGTCCTAATGGGCCTTCTGTTACAGTGGATATAACTGATTTTGGTTCGGCTACATCGATTGATATTACAGATGATCAAGGAAGTAGTTCATTAACAGTAAATGCTGTAGGTACTTATAGCTACGGCGGTTATCCAGATGGTACTACAGTTGTAATAACTCTTACATTCTCAGATGCAAATGGTGGAAATACAGATTGTGACCTCCAGTCTTCCGCTATAACACTTACTTGTCCACCATCTAACGATGATTGTGTAAACGCAATCGCTATTCCTGTTGGAGAGATGATCTGTGACGGAACTACAACTAATGGAGATAACACATCCGCTACAGCGGGTACTGATCCCGTAGGATCTTGTTTTAATGGCGGATCAAATGGAGTGTGGTTCTCATTCGTTGCACCTGCGTCTGGTGATGTGAGTGTAAGTACTGACTTTTCAGGAGGTACTAATGATGACACTGAGATAGCTGTTTACGATGATTGTGCTGGTACTAATGAATTAGGATGTTCGCAAGATGAAGGAGTTGTTGTGAATGGATTTGGTTCTTATTTATCTATCATTCCTTCTATTTCAGGATTGACTCCTGGCGACACATATTTTATTTTAGTTTCTGGTTATAGTGGTACGGAAGGTACATTTTGCCTCGCTATCGATGAGGCTGATGTTGTTGTGCCAGTAGAGCTACATAGTCTAAAAGGAAAAGCTCACGAGAAACATAATACGATTTCTTGGTCGACAACTTCGGAGGTCAATAATGACTACCAGATGCTACAGACATCTTATGATGGATATTCTAACTGGGTAGAAGTAGATAGAGTTAGAGCTACCAACAGTAACGAACTAAGTAACTATTCTATCCAGGACGATAGACCGAGAATGGAAAGTTATTATCGAGTAAAATCTGTAGATTTTGATGGTTACACAGCTTACTCTACTACAATTATGGTGGATAGATCTAGATACGGTGTTAAAGGTGTTACTGCACTAATATCTCCTAATCCATTTAACGATAGGTTTGAAATAACTTTAGCATCTGATGTAGAGAGAAAAGTCAGCCTTACGCTTCTAGATATACAAGGACGAGTTATTATAAACAATACAATGAATCTAGTCAATGGTATCAACAAGAACACAATGTCAATGGAGCAATACGAGACAGGTTTCTACTTACTCAGAATTGCCACAGATGATTATGAAGAAGTAATCAAGTTAGTTAAGAACTAATATAATTGTTCTTTAATTTGTAATGGGCCGCTCTATTTAGAGTGGCCTTTTTTATGTCAATTATTTTTATTTAAGATAGTTTACACTAGACTGTCAATATAATATTACTTAAGATAATAGCCGATATTAGGATACGTATATAAAAGCTGCACCTCGTACAAAAGTTAATAGGAAATAGATAATCACCTAAAATATAATATTAGTCTAGAAGTTTTTAAAGTATAGAAGGGAGAGTCTTTAAATGAGGAGTTGAACTATCCTCCACACTCCTTACGCAGATTTGAAATCTGAGTTGTCCATAAGTCACTTTGGCTATCTGCCTCATCTTTATCACAAAAATCCGTTATTTCTAATACCGTTTCGTTTGTAACATCAGATTTATACATCCTAAATTCCAGATATTCATCTTCTGCAGCATCTTCCCACTTGAATCTTATTCGCTCTTCTTCTATATCGTCTAGCATCGTTGCTACCTCATCGTAACCATCCCATGTAAAGGTGTACGTATCCTCCGTAATGTCTACACCATCACAAAACCATCTAACTAAGCAGTCAGGTGCTGTTATAAACTTGTACAAGATAGCAGGGGAAGCCCTAAATATAAACTCTAATTCTATCGAAATTCTCTTCATTATCTGTTTCTAGTTCTTTTATTCACTTGAATAAGCGCGGAATATAATTTTAATCGTGTGTAATAAGAAATATTTTTTTCCTTTTTTTAAATAATCTTTTTTATTTCAGTTATAATGTTATTTTTCTCGTCCCCATTAATTAGCGTATCATATCTTAAAGTGCTGTTTAAAATGAACTTTTTACTTGATTCAGAGCTTTATAAGTAGTACTTTCGCAAACTTGTTTAGAAATTTAGAAGATTAAGAGAATTATAATATATGAGGCAGCTTAAGATAACCAAGTCGATTACTAACAGAGAAAGCCAATCTTTAGAAAAGTATTTGCAGGAAATAGGTAAAGTGGATCTGCTCACACCGGAAGAGGAAGTTACCTTAGCTAAACAAATAAAAGAAGGTGATCAGGAAGCTCTGGAAAGATTGACAAAAGCGAATCTTCGTTTCGTTGTATCTGTTGCAAAACAATACCAGAACCAAGGATTATCTTTAAGTGATTTGATTAATGAAGGAAATCTTGGACTCATAAAAGCTGCTCAGCGTTTCGATGAGACCAGAGGGTTTAAGTTTATTTCTTACGCTGTATGGTGGATTAGACAATCTATCTTACAGGCTCTGGCAGAACAGTCAAGAATTGTAAGATTACCTCTTAATAAGGTAGGTTCTCTAAATAAAATCAATAGAGCATTTTCTGAACTAGAGCAAGAATATGAAAGGGAACCCTCACCAGAGGAACTTGCAGAACTTTTAGACATAGCTACCGAGGAAGTAGAAACAACACTAGGAGTAGCATCGCGTCATGTTTCCATGGATGCTCCCTTTGTAGATGGTGAAGATAATAGCCTGCTAGATGTACTAGAAAATAGAAATACGCCTACCACAGATTCTGGACTAGAATATGTAGAATCCTTAAGAAAAGAAATAGAACGATCATTAAATACACTTACGGAAAGACAGTGTGATGTGATTAAGTTATATTTTGGTATCGGTGTAGAACATCCTATGTCATTAGAGGACATAGGAGAAAAATTTGGTCTTACAAGAGAAAGAGTAAGACAGATAAAAGATAAAGCCATTAACAAGCTTAGATCAGCTAGTAGAAGCAAGCTTCTAAAACATTATCTGGGGACATAGGCACCCTTGGCTTATGTTGAATAATCCTAAATATCGTATTTTAGAACCATTGCTGCTTTCAGGAATGGTTATATTAGGTATGATCATCGGTAAAAATTTTGTCGATAATAAGACTGGCAATTCCTTGCTAGACATACACGAACTAAGTGAAGAAATAGCAACAACAGGAAGGGTAGAGGAAATTATAAGATTTATAGAATCTCGATATGTAGATCATATAGATTCCGATAAACTTGTAGAGGAAGCTATATATTCTATTTTCGGTACTCTAGATCCACATTCTAATTACATTCCTCAAGCTACACTCGCCGAAATCAATGAAGATATGAGCGGAGAGTATCTAGGAGTAGGTATAGAAACCCTCTACTATAAAGATACCGTATTTGTGGAGTCTGTCTTACCTGACTCACCTGGCGAGCTGTGTGGAATTATGAGAGGTGATAAAATTATAGCAATAGATAATAAGGGCGTGGCAGGAACTGAGCTTTCCTATAGTGAGATAAGTGCGCTGTTCGATAAGAAAAAGGGAAGTAAAGTTGAATTAATAATTAGCAGATCTAATAAGGAACAAAAGATAGATTGTGAAATTAATCTATTGCCTAGAAAAGCAGTTACGATAGCCTACGAGATTGTTCCTGATGTGGTATATGTCAAAATCCAAAGATTTAGTGGTAAGGTATATAGAGAATTCATGGATGCTATAGAGCCTTTCGTGGATGGAAAGAAAGATGTGAGTCTAATCTTAGACCTAAGAGATAATCCTGGAGGTTATTTACCAGAAACCATAAAAATGCTCAATCAGATATTTAAAGAGAAAGGCAGATTATTGGTTTATACTAAAGATAAGTCAGACAAAAGAATAGAGTATAAAACGAATGGTAAGCGTTTCTACAACATAGGTCAAGTAGCTGTGTTAATCAATGGTGGTTCGGCTTCTGCTAGTGAGATTGTGGCAGGTGCTATCCAAGACTGGGATAGAGGTGTCATAATAGGGCAAGCTAGTTACGGGAAGGGATTAGTTCAAGAGCAATATCCACTCACTAACGGAGGCGCTATAAGACTTACCGTATCTAAATATTATACGCCTAGTGGTAGATTAATCCAGACTCCTTATTCTAACAAAAATGGTAACACGGAGGTGGACTCAAATCTCTATAAAACAATGGTT
>Ga0209186_1003691_pt1 | contig 10434 bp, 9 predicted proteins | sample SidtaG_FD_187426 | JGI IMG/M metagenome (GOLD analysis project Ga0209186, IMG submission 187426) | Marine algal microbial communities from Sidmouth, United Kingdom - Sidmouth_Male2 metaG (SPAdes) (version 2) | ecosystem: Host-associated > Algae > Red algae > Unclassified | place: Sidmouth, United...
CGCCGCCTCCCACCGCCCCCCCACCTTCATACCCACTCGTCAAAACCACTCGCCATAACCACTCGTCATAACCACTCTTCATGACATGGCGCAGCAAAGAGCTCAGTCGGCCACAGCAGCCGCCACTACGCAAGGTTGAGGCAAAAAGAAAGAGCGCGCGCAGCGACTGAGTGTAAAGGCTCGCCGAGCCGCAGCTCGGTTCAAAAACGCGCACTCGGCGGATCAAGAAATCTTAAAAGTAGCCCCGCAGCTCGGATGGATGATTTTCAATCGTTGCAAGATTTTTGCGCTTCTTTGCTACGACCGTCTGGGCAGGCCTTTGCAGACCTTCATTTCAGCTGTAATACCACGACCACAGACCAGTATGACTTGACAGGGTATGGGGACATCTGCTGGAGGCCAAATTCCTTGTTGGTGTCTTTCCTTGTCGGGTAGGGACGGCAAAAAGCCCACAGAGACAGTTTTGTGCTGTGTTCAGGCACGACGATGAGACGCTTCTCGAATGCCTATGTGTCCCATTTTCTGGAACAAGGATGCCGAGTGGGTTTCTATTGCGCACGAGAAATTCGCTTGCAAAAAGCTGTTCATGCGGCCGAGCTATAGCCAGGCAAAAATATTCCTGTTCTCAGGGGTCTAATAGAATGGGATAGACTTCAGCAGACGTCATCTCTGCTGACGTCTCACCCATTTTCGCGTACGAAAGTAAGAATAGATGACAGAATTAGGTATTGGTCAAACAGGTATCGATCTCTCTTCAATTTCAGTAATAATATCGGCTTGAGAATATTGCTGATTGCACAAAATTGAGAGACGCCGCTGTGCGGGAGACTTCCTGGAAAACTGCAAGTGCAACAGAAGTTCCAAAAGTGTCGAAGACCGACGCACCACAGCTGGAAGACTGCGTTACAAATTATTCCCCACCTGACCCTTGGCCGTATGGGCGTGTGGCCGTTACGCTCTTTCCACATCGGGAGCGGCAGCTTTTCTGACGGGTCTCGCCCGCCCGTGGAAACTGCCGGGGATCGCGAGCCTCATGCGGGATTTTTGGACTGTATTCATGGACTGGACAGATGCATCGACGCCCACACAGCGAGACTGCATCGCATCTGTGCTCCAAGACAAGGCAGTTCCACGCTTCGGGAACGTGTCCGTGTCTTGGCCAATCGAACACGACAATGGCTCAGTGGTGGCGAGGCAGTCTGCACGATGCCCCAGAAAAGAGGACCTGAAGAGCAGCTCGACTCTGGTATCGTATGGGCACGTTGTATTTGTTAGAGGTTTTTGTCGCCGTAACATGACGTCAGCTGGGGCATTTTTTCATCCGATGAGTCCATCTGGGCGCACCAGGACAGTCTGCCACAGCAGAGCGCCACGGAGCTCGGGAGCACGGCATCATCTCACTCAGTAGTCCATGTGAATGAAGTCCGGAAACCCTGATCCCGGGCTGCCACTCTGGCGTGGAGACCGCCCAGCTCTTCTTGTGGAAGCAGCGGTCACTCGTCCAGGTATCTCTCTTCTTCCTTTGGCTCTCGGGACGGCAGCGCGAAGCGCTCGCACATCTTTCGACGAAGGGATTGGTCACTCCGTTGGTGGACGTGCAAGAAGCGTCCCAGTCTGGCTGCTCTAGCTTGACCAGCTTCGGGCAAGAGCCGGCGCATTGCCCAAGTCAACAGCCCAGACTTGGCCGTGACACGCTTCCTTCACACTGTGGGGCCGCAATCTGATTTGGCCGAGGCCCCCTCACCAAACTTGGAAGCTCAAGGTTGAGCGTCTCTCTTGATAAAATGCTAAGGCCCGCATTTGCCTGCCAGAAAACATTCGTCGCCGTGGCTCTGGAAGGCCCAACCGGACCATTTGGCGCTGTTCGATCGTGACACTGCTCTGCTCAGGTTCTTTGAATGCTTACCCCCGAGCTGCCTTGCACTTTGGCAGTGCTTTTTTTTACCACAGGTTCATTGGGACTGGGGCAGCGTCAAGCATACCCTCAAGGGGAGCGCCCACCTCCGACAGTTCCGGCAGAACAGCCATCATGTGCTCTCTACAGGCCGCAAAGTAACCACTGCAATCCTGGGGAGAAACAGACAAACACGCCATGTGCAAGGCCAACCGTCCATTGCCCCCCAAGTCAAGCGGAATAGTGATCTCGGCCACCTTTCCTTTACCTTGGAGAACACCATCTCCACCGGGGCAAAGTCCGGGCTGTATGGTGGCAGCCGCACAACACGGCGGCCGTGGGCGCGAATACACGCACCCACTCGCGTTGTGTGTATCGGTGCGTTGTCGATCAGCGAGATGGAACTGATCTGCTGGCTGTGGCTTGCCGCTGCCGCCCCAAAATCCGGATTGGTGTTGGGCAGCAAAATGAGGATGAACATCAACCAATCATACTCGGTCTGGCCGCTGCCACCGTCAGGATGCTTCGTGACGTACTCCGCCAGCACCGCGCCGGTGGAGGAGATGCCCACGGTCACCGTGCAGCGCGGACGGTTCCGCGGGCTCGGCAACAAGCGGTGTGACCTCTGCCCTCGCGGGACCCAGCTGCTCCGGCGGTAAGACGAAGAGCCGTCAACATGGGACTCGTCGCAGGAGACAAATGCCGATGAGGGGAAGAGCAGCGCCATGCGCGCCCACCGCACGCGCAGGTCGTCGTTACGCTCTTTGTAATGCGTGATTACCCTCTTGTGGGTCCACCCGACCGCTCGTAGGACCCGGTCGATCGTCGATGTAGAGCAATTGAGCTCGCGCGGCCAGGCGGGCAGCTGCTGCAGCGCCCGGATGATGTCGCCAATTTCACGCAAAAATAGTTCGGGCCGCTCCTCGATAATTTCAACCAGCGCCAATTTGAAGGCTTCGTCATACGAAATGTTGTCGCGGTGGGTGTTTCGACGCTCGCCGTTCGGCCAAAGCTCCCCGGTGGAAAGGTAGGTCGCCTTGAATCGGTACACAGAGCTTGGGTCACAGCCAAACAGCCGGGCGGCCTCGGAGCACGGCATGACGTGGTGGACCACATTCCAAACGATGAGGACCCTCACGTTCTCCGGCACCATCTTGGGTTGGAGCCGTCGTAGTTGTGGAAGACGTGGCCGCCGGCGTAAAGCGGGGAGGGGCGTGCCCGTCACGACCGCGGGGGGAGCGGGGGGGTTCTGGAAGCGTCGGGATGGCGCGGGGGGGCGTCCAAATGCCAGTGCGTGCGACGAGATGACAGAGGGTGCAGCACGTTGACAGGAGACGCGCTGGGGATGCAGGGGGAAGTGGGGCTCGGGTGCCGCGGATGGATAACCCGCCGACAAAGGACGGAAAAGGGCTATCGCCTGATCTGTGAGGGATGCCCACACACGCTCGCATGCTGTCCCCTCGTCTTCATAACAGACTGCGGAAGAGACGAAGAAGAACGGGGTCTTGGCAGCGCCGGATGCTCAGGAGCCTGTAAACGCTCGAAAGGCAGGTACAGAGGGATGCGGGGTCCCAGCAATCATTCTGGACATAGCAGCGTCACGGCATCGCATGGACATGCCGAGAATCCTTTCCGTCGGGATTATCAGGCTCTCATTGATGTCAATTCACGTCGCCAGAATTCTCGTCACCCATCTGGATCATGAGCCCAGTCTGTGTGCAAGATCCTCGCCCCACGGCCACCGCACGGCCGCAGCGCCACATGGACCTTAAAAACAGAAGAGCTAGCGACACCTGGTCACGACATGGCGCGAATGCACACACCAGCAGCCGCAACGCACGCCCCGACTGTCCTTCCTGACAATATGGGACGCATCTCTAGGAGAAGGTGAGAATTTGTGCAGGTGTGTTTCTCATGTGCCACCAGCGTTACGTCCCATGTCGCTCCATCAGTATGACCACGGCATGACCAGAAACAATTAGCTTAACGTGGAGGAGTATCGACAAAAAGCGTGGAGGAGTATCCACACAAAGCGGGGGACTCGCATCGATGGTCTTTTGATGTCTCCCCTTTGCTGATGGTCACTGGAACACACAAGTACTGGAAACGTGGTATGTGGTCCATCGGCAGTCGTGGATGGACTCATGTCGCTGCAGTACAAGCCAAGAACCCATCAAAAAACTTATGCACCGTGGCCCCCCGTCATGCCACAGCCTGCACCAGCCAGATGAGGCCGTGGGCAGATGGCAACAAACGGCGGTGGGCTCTCATTGATCCGGCCCGCACGTGATCCCAGCTTACAGAATTCATTCGTGTCATTTGATGAGAGGGCGAAAAACACGTGTCACTCTCCAAGTGGTCGTTTATGCGTCGTCCGGATGGCAGATTGTCAACTCAGTCTGCCGTACTCACCGCTTTGTGAGCAGGCGGTGCCTTACGCCGCCCAACTCCCATGACTCAGTTGGGTAGGTGGCAGAGTTGAGCGTCAAGAAGTCTAGGTGCCGCAGGACACCCTCGCTCAGAGAAACCTGGCGGTGCGCCCGACACGGGCGTGATGCTGGCTGATAACAAAAAACGAGGTTTCGAGGCTGCTCTCATGCTTGTTCTTGAAGAAAACGAATGGCAAACACCTAGGAGCCAGCCGTGTGGTTTACTAGATACACGACTTCATGCGCGAAAGAAAGTAGGGCTCAGCAGCATGCAAGCCAATGGTCATAAGGCCAGCAGTCTTCAACGCATCGTCAAATGTTTTTGACAAGGGCCGTCAAATCGAGGCATGCAATGCTCAACCCGGACAAGTCATTGTGTGTGACGACGTCCTGAAAGGTAGAGTTCACAGCAGCCCTGTCTCACCCGACTCTCCGCTGCAGCTGGCTTGCCACCTTACCTACCGGCCAAGAGACAGAGTCGATGGAAGGTGAGTCAACGAAGGAGGGAGTGCATGCCTAGACAGGTCGCTTTCCCGACCGACTGGGAGCAGCCGCAGAGTCGGGGCATGCTCGCTTCACAGACGCCACCATCGTCGTATTCGACGGGGGCCGGCATGTCGGTACCCGTGTACCTCTCCGTCAGCAAGCCGTTGGCCGTCCTGGCCAATGCAAGGCATGGGATATCATCCTTGATATCTTCAACGGCGGCGTCATTGTCCGTTCGGGACAAGAAGTCTGGGGCGTGGTGCGATGCACCGGGTTTTTACTGCATGTCGAATGTATATTTGGACAGCCGTAGGCGCCATCGCATCAACCGGCCACTCGAGTCAGTGGTGCTGTAAATCCAGCTTAGAGCTTGATCTTCTGTCCTTATCAGGAAGCGATGGCCGTCGAGGAAGTGTCTGAGCTTGAGCACGCTCCACACGACGCAGAGGCATTCGTGTTCCTTTGTGGAATAGTTCTTCTCAGCAGGGCTGAGGCCACGGCTCCAATAGCCAACCGGTAATCTTGTACCGTCAGGTTGCTCTTGCAGCAAAGTGCATCCGAGTTGGTCGGCGCAGGTGTCGACATCGACAATCATTTGGCCTTTGGCCTTTGGCAGGGCCAACATTGGTGGTGCGAGAAGCGCTTGAAGGAGGTCGTCAAAGGCCGCTAGGGATGAGTCGGTAGGTTTTGGTAAGTCCGGGGGGACCTCCGCGCGGGTCATTGCGTTGAGCGGCTTTGCTCGTTTAGCAAAGTCTTTGAGGAAACGTCTACAGACATTACACGTCCCCAAGAAGCTTTTAAGCTGGGTCTTGGTGGTGGGAAACGAAGCGTGTTTCAACGCGTCAACGTTCTTATTAAGAACATGGAGTTGACCCGGTCGGACAATTTGTCCAAGATACTCGACTTCGTCGGAGAACCAGGTGCATTTCTCAAGATTGAGAGTGACACCGGCTTCACGCAACCGCGTTAAGACCCCATCAACGTCCTTGACGTGTTTCTCTGCAGATTCAGAGAAGATGATGACATCATCTAGGTAGACGAGGCAAAGCTGCCACTTGAGGCCAGACAATATAATGTCGAGGGCACGCGGAAAAGTAGCGAGGGCGTTGGTCAGTCCGAATGGTATGGACAGCCAATGGTAAATACCAGCATGCGTTGTAAACGCAGTCTTCTTTCTGTCAGCCGGGCTTGGGAGCACTTGCCAGTAGCCGGCCGTACAGTCTTGCGAGGTGAAGACCTTCGCATCTCCTATGGAGTCCAGACAATCCTCCATTCGGGGAACGGGGTAGGCATCCTTCTTGGTGATGTTGTTAAGTCGTCAGTAATCGACACAGAAGAGGGCTTTGCCACTATTCTTTGGTACGATGAAGACGGGGCTTGCCCATGCACTATGGCTAGGTTCTATAACCTTGAGTTTCAACATCTTGTTGATTTGATCAGCAATGATCTGTCGTTTGAGTGGGCCCGGGCGATACGGGTGTGCCCGAGTGGGTACGGCATCCGTTGGGGTGACGATGGCATGCTCAGTGGCGTGTATAGTACCGAGGGTACCGTCCCACATCGCGGAATGCGTGCGTAGCATCTTCCGGATTTTCTTGTGCAAATGCTCCGGTGCTTCACTGAGGTCCACATCCTCGACGGGGTCGTCGAACAACGATGTGTCCTCACCAGTTGGTGTGTCTTGGGTTGCCCTCTCCTCTGTTATGGCTGCCAACATGGGCCCTTGGAATGGGTCGGCGAACCCGAGGATGCTGTTCTTACGAACTATGGCCTGGTCGGCCCGAAGTTGCAGACCTTAACCAAAAATGGTTCATCGGGCTTGACGAGCACAACGCCACGGGCGACTGCCACTGAATTGTGCCGGCATAGGCGGATGTTGGGCGAGATGGTGACGAGGCCGGGGGTGGCGCAGGCTGCCATAACCCATTCTTCCATCCGTCCTTTGACGCGAACTTGGCGACGTGCCCTTACCTTAGCAGGTGGGTTTTCACACGACCGTTCCCACTTATTGGCAAGTAGGGTGGCGAGGATGGGCGTTCGCCTTAGGTTCCTGGTGTCATTACCGATGTTGTCTTGCCACAAAACCTTCTTTAGGCGGGTGAAGATGGCTTCGACATGGTTATCCATGAACTCGGTACCGAGGATTCATGGCACCGATAGGTGTTCGGCGACAAAGAATCGGTCGAAGACCGTGGCGCATCCAACATCTATATACAGATGTAGAGCATAGTTTGCTATGAGGCGGTTGTTGTTTGCATCTTTGATGCGGGGTGTGCGCTCGAGCTTTTCAGCATGACTCTGCCAGTTGGCAGGTAACACATTAGGTCAAACCAAGTTAATGCCGGCCCCAGTGTCCAAGACAGGGCGACAGCTGTGCATTGCCCGTTGGCAAGGGCCAATAGTGGCCGCGATCTCAGAGTGCCGATGTGCCGGGCTTAGAATCCTTGTGATCTTACGTCTTTCACCAGTTGGTGATGTTGCGCCGGGCAACCCGCCAAAAGGCACCCTGCTTATTCGTTTTTCGAGTCGGTGGACTCGGTGCTATTGCTTTCAGCGGTTGGTTTGGTATCCTCCGTTACGGAGTTCACGGCAATAACAGGGCTGCGGCGTTCACGTGGCCGATATGGCTCAGCGCATTGAGCAGCGAAGTGACCGGGCTTGTTACAGTTGTAGCAAATATCGGTCCTCGTCTGAGGAGACTCTTTCGGAGGAGGGGAACGGGACCGGGCCCGCGGTTGGGTAACAAGAAAGGGACGGTCGACATTGGGGTGCCGGGTTGGCATGGGCGAGGCATATGCCACCTTAGTCGTCTGAAGACGAGGCAGCATAACCGATAGGCGAAGCTTGTTTGTCCCGTTCCAGTACATCTGTGCAGCAGAGACAGTATCCGCCAGTGTGCGCTTGGGGAACTGCCCGTCCAATACCCCGACGTCAGATTGGATAATCTCGGACAAGCCATTGATGAATACCTACTACACATCCTGGGCGTGGAAGAGGCCATCTAGGCGGTCGAACTGCGTCTCTACGCGGAGCCGAAAGGCTGTGGCCGACTCATTATCGGGTTGACGCATTGTGATAATGTCGTGGTAGGCGGCGGCCATTACGGCGTGGGTGGCACACTTGGCTAGAAGCCAGTTAATAGCGGCACCATAGGTGCGGATCGCATGAGTGCGGTGTCCGGATTTCTAGTTCAGGGCGCTCGAGGAGGCTCGTTTAGCAGCGACGGACAGGCGGAAGGCCAAGAGAGGAAGGGCTTGCCCACGCGTCCAGCCGGCTGCGTCACATGTGCGCCGAAAGGTCTTCAAGAAGGTGAATACACCGAGGGGGCTGATGCCTGTGAATGGCTCTTGCCCTTGGAAAGCGCCATCTAGGCGGCGGTTAATCTTATGTGTTTTCTCCACTAGAGAGGGGGGCAGAGACAGATCACGTCGGATCAGGAATTAGGTGCGATAGTCCAATAGGGACTTGAAGCGACTGTTGGACGGTCGAATGACCTTTTGCCGATCGGCTTTCTCCAACCGCTTCTTAGAGTCAGGGCGACTCTTGTACGGACCCGGGCGGGATCGTCGAGACGCGGCGTCCGATGACGTGTCCGAGGACTCGGAGCTTGAGCTCTACGACGGAGAAGACGGGGAACCCGGGGATTCTCCGCAGTCGGAAGACGAAGAGGAAGTCGTCTCACTGGACGAGCTTGACTCATTCGCGGCCGACATGTTGGCGTTCTCAACTGAAGATGTTGAGCGGGCCAACTTGGTCTCCTTGCGGATCTTACGAAACTTCTTACGAAGCATACGCTCTCGATCCCGACGTTCGGTCGCTTGGCCAACTGGCTCTGGACGAGAGGAAGACGACTCGCCCCCCTTGGGGTCGATCTTGACCGTAGTCTTGCTCTTCGTCTTGCGACGCGACTTTGCCTCCCAGGCATTGGACTCGATGTCCTCCTGGCGCATAGCCTCCACGTTTGCGAGCAGGTTGTCGTTTGCTTCCGCTAACGAGCGGTTAGTCGCTTGTTGGGCCGTCAGACGGAGACGAAGTGTCTCCACCTCCGCCTTCAGGCTCTCCGCGTCGAGCGGTTGGTCAGAGGCCGCCGCATTCAACGCAGGTGATCCCGAGAGGGAACCACCTAGGGTGTTGGCGTCGCGCATATTCGTACGAACGCCTCCCGGCGGGACGTAGTCGGAAGGCAGGGCGTTGCCCTTACCTTTCCCATTGCCGCGTTGCCCATCGGCACCACCAGGGGTCATTGCTCAACCGGAACAGTGCCAACAGAAGCGCGCCGCGTTCCAATTGGAGATCACCACCCACGACACCCAGCGTCGTGGCACACACAAGTGGGAGACGCGCCCTGCGCGTCAAGCCAATGGGTGCAATACCCGTCACCGTGCCACTTGGCAACAAGGGACAGCTCTCGGGCACCGCGTGTAGATGCACGCGGCAGGCAAGAGTATCCCCTGCTGCTCCACCAAATGTGGGATTAATGACGTTGGTTAAGTAACCAGTAAATGGCGACCGACCGTAGACGCGCGATAAAGCGAACGCTATCGCCTTAGAGGCGAGGAAGAAGAACCTTTGTTCGTGCAACATCCGATGAGGAGCCGGGGGTGCCGACGACGGCGAACCCCGGTCCCATGGTGCTTTTATCATCAGACGGTAAAGGGTCGGGGTCGATCGCCCGAGCGATCATAAAGATCGAATAACCACCAAAATGGAGACGATAAAAAGAAAGGACAGATATACAAGACGAAAGCAACCTCCCAAAGGGCGAGCCACAAGTCAGTTCAATCTTCCACTTGAATACTGACCAGTCATGGGGGCTACAGGGCCCAATATCCCAATATGAAGGAGATATGCCACAGCATCGCCGTGAAGAGTGACCGCAGGTGATAACGGGCGGACGGGACGGAGAGCGTAGTGGAGACAGCGGTGCCGCAAAACTTGCGGAGGATGCGGAAGGACACCCAGCGCCGATGCTCCGTGGCGTAACCCGAAAAGCTCGCCGCCTGCGCGACGATCTTGTCGACGCGGTCATTGGGAAGCAGGAAGGGTGCCAGGAGAGTTTCCATCAGGTGCCCGAGCAGGCGCACGCGCTTCGGGCCGTCCTTGACGCCCTTGTCCGGGTGGAGCATGAGGCCAAGCCCGCCAAAGAGCCGCTCCACCAGTCGATACGCGGCCACCGCTTGGGCCTGGGTTGCAGGCTGGCCGGGCGCCGCCGGTGACGCCCCACCAAAGTCGTCCACGCATGCCAGGATTCGGAATCCGGCCTCTCGCAGGTGCTGAACCACGGGCAGCATCACCTTGGTCCACGTCAGGCAGGCAGGCGCCAGGCCGAAGGGTATGGTGACGGGCTTGAAGAAGCTGCCGAGACAGCGGAAGGCGAGGTAGGCGCCGTCCACCTCGGGGATGGTGAGGTGGTCGTAGGCATCCATGACGTCACACGGCAGCAGGGCGTCGCCCGGCCGCAGAGACTGGGCCAGCTCGGGCAAGGTCTCATACTTGCATGTAGTACCACGGGGCCCCGTGTTGACGGGGACCACCGCGGGTGCGCCGGAGGCGCCGGGGGACGAGGCGACCGGCGGGGGGCGACGACGCCGGCGGCGGTGGTTGGCAGCGGGACGGCGACGCGGG
>Ga0209186_1003693_pt1 | contig 10431 bp, 12 predicted proteins | sample SidtaG_FD_187426 | JGI IMG/M metagenome (GOLD analysis project Ga0209186, IMG submission 187426) | Marine algal microbial communities from Sidmouth, United Kingdom - Sidmouth_Male2 metaG (SPAdes) (version 2) | ecosystem: Host-associated > Algae > Red algae > Unclassified | place: Sidmouth...
TCCCCGCCCCCTTGTGCTGCCCTGCTGTTCAAAAACCGTACCTTTGGAAGCCGCGCCAAAAAAGGAGGCAGCCAGGGGCACGGCACGCAGCGCGGGCGGGGGTCGTCGTAGACACGGGGCGGCATGTGCCGTACCCGACTCTAAGCACCCGCGCGAAACTTCATGCAGAGCCGCGCCGTTGCGCCCGATAAATGTCCTCTCCCACGAATTTCTTCGTGTAAAAGCCAGCATTGACATATAATTCTTGTCGATTGTGCCCTGGAGCAGACCAGGTGATGTGGCGCCACATGGCTTTGGGGCATAGCCCGGCGCGCCACACTCCGAGTTTGTGGTGCGGTCGGGTAAATGAACGGCCCAATCAGATTTGGGCATGACCGCCACGAACTCGGCACCACAAACTCAGAGGGTGTCTCGGACCGGGTGTCAAGCCGCAGTCTTGTACGGATGACGCTCCCAAAACTCAACGTGCACAGCCGACCGGCGGCGGCACGAGACACCCCTGCGGCAGTCCCCACCCACAGCGGGCGGTGGCACCCACAGCGCGCGGTGGCACCGACAGCGGGTGGTGGAACCCACAGCGGGTGGTGGCACCCACAGCGGGTGGTGGCACACACAGCGGGTGGTGGAACCCACAGCGGTGACGGTGCCGTAGAGAAACTGCGCGCTCCCCGACCGCGAGAGACTGTAGACCTGCTGACTGCCTCCACCCGCCTGCCAGCACGCGTTGTGGGGAGATGGCACCCTTGGTGTCGTCCCCCACTCACCGCCGCAGCAGCCGACCCACGTCGCACTGGTCACACACCCAGCAGGCACCCACGCCGACGACCGCCCTCCCCAAAGCGCGCGCACGCCCGACAACAGAGGACAAGGCCCAAATGAAAAACGGCGCCGCTCTCCCACGCTCAGTTAAGACGGCCCAGATCCGGACTTCAGGATTCCGGCTCATCTATTTTCTACATAAGCTGATGTCAGCACTTTCCAACGTGTTTCACTGGTTCGGTGTGCGTGTCGTACAAATTGATCACCGTGTCCTGTATATAGCTCTCGTGTCTCAGCATCCCGCTTGAAGTGGCCATTTCGCATCCTGTGGGAGCCCCATTTTTTCGGTCTCGTACACAGTCCGCCTCATTCAGAAAACGAAAGTCGGTCGACGCAGCCAATCGCACGCCCGAGTCGTCTTAGCGCTGGCCCTTGATCGGGAACGAAGGCAGTGACGCACTGCATCACCACATGTTCTTCTCCGGGCGGCAGTCTGCGGGGGGCATAGTGCCCAACATGCGTCTTCTCTGGGAATAAAAATAGCGGCACAGACTATGAGTGTCTGATCACCACCCCTGCGCTCCCCGGCGCCCATGGCGATCTCCTGGCCAGGGGTGGACGGGCTCAGTGGGGCGAACTGTGTACCGTAAGCGACAGCTTTTTCTCCTCTGATATTCCCTCGCCCTGCCAGAAAAAAGCAAACTTTGTCTCTGCCTACTTCACGCCGTTCCCCACCCGGAGGTGTCAGAATCGCGTAGCTAACCACGTAGCATTGATCAGCGTGAAAAACTCCATAAGAATACTTCGACGACGACATAAGAATACTTAAACGACGGTAAAAAGACCTTCTGGTTCACGCTTGGTTCAGAGCCATATGTATGAACCATTGCGCGCCCGGCGGCGAGGGGGTGGGGCGGCGGATGACGACGACATGGTAGGATGGGGGCAAGCGACAGAAACTCCTCCGGCGCAAAAGAAAGAGGAAGAAGCACACACTGCGGTCTCCGCAGTACAAAATCTGGGATCCGGCATGGACATGCTCAGAACAGGCGACCCCACTGAAAGCATGCCTGTTCTGGACGATCCACAGTGCCAAGGCCCTGTATTTACTGGTCGTCACATTTCTTAGATGTACTTGTCATGCCATCACAGTGAAATGTTTTCTCTAACTTTGAAAGTTGTCTACCATGTTTGGTGACTGCGAATTGCAAAACGCCAAACAGCCGCTCCACGTCCTCACGGATGGCCTCCTGGAGGCGGTTGAACGTCGTCTGCTCCTCGGTGGACGGCTTGGGGTGCGGCGACATCAGAAAAGCGTAGCGCGGGAGATTCCTGCCGACCAGGTAGTAGGGTAGCGTGCGGGTGCGGCCATTGATAGTGAAGGGCGTGCCGCGCCGCGGCTACCGGCTGCCAGTGACGTCCAGGTACAGCGGCGACTGCTGCATGACGTTGATGTCGTTAAGACTGCCGGGGGGCCCTACAAACAAGTGCCAAACCCACATGTCCTCGTCACACACAGATTCTACGACGATGCCTCTCTTGCCCTTGCGACTCTGATACGCCCCCGCCATCCCCTTCGGGCACTGGTGCCACTCCCAGTGACAACAGTCAAGGGAGCCCATGCACCCCGGCATCCCGCGCTCCTTGTTGCGCTGCATCATGGTGTTGAGCTCGTCTTGGTTCGGTCGTCGCAGGTAGGTAGGTCCCCAGCACTTGAAAATAAACTCCATCAGCAACTTGGTCGACTTGGAGATCACCGTCCGGGGCAGGCGCACGTACTCGTCCGTTAGGTCGGCCGCCTCATCGTAGGCGATCCCGCGAAATGCTGCCACCACCTTCTGCAGTGGATGCGCTTGCAGCTTTCCCGTCGCAATAATTCGTTGTTGGAAGACAGGATAGTCCTTGACAGCCAAATAGATACGCCAAAAGACGGCGCTGGGGACACGGAACCGCGTCTCAAAGTCCCAGTCATCGTAGATAGGAAGCAGATCGCCAACACCGAAGTAGTGCCGCAAAATGGCGTGCACACCGGCCGCAAAGTCGCGGCGCTTGTTGCCACGGCGCCCCGTGGTGGAGCCACGATAGAGCCATCTTCGCGCGATGCGCTTGGCGCGCGCGCGTCGGTGCACCGCCATGAGCACATTGACGTGCGCCTGCACTACAGCAGCAGCGTCCGCGCCGTCGTTCTCCACCAGAAGTGCGGCGGTGGCCGAGACCTCCTCCTCCTCGACGTCCATACTCAAGGCAGGGACGCAGACGACCGGACCCCGTGGGGCATGGGGTGGGAATGGAGAAGAACAGCAGGGGCGCCTAGTGCGTCGTGGAAAGGGAGGAGGGGGGTCCAGAGGGGACGAGCGGTGCGATCAGGGGGCGTGCCCAGCGAGATCGACGAGGGGGGGCGAGTGTGAGGGAGCCCAGCAGTGCGAGGGAGGCACGTGGCCGGTGCGATGGAGGAGGGGTCGCGTCGGCCCAGCTCACGGGTGTGGTGGGTGGACAAAAATCGGCGGCGGCGGGATGGGGGTGGCAGCGGCGATGTCAATCAGCGGGCGGCCCGTGCCGTCCTCTCAATGGCGTGTCCGGCCGACCACTGCGGACAGCCACCCCAGCGCACGCCCCCACCGCTGATGCACTCCGGGATGCCCCGCCACCACCCCCCCCAGGCAGTGCTCGTGCGGGCACCCCTGCCACTGATGCTCGGTGGCTGGGGGGCCACCCCGCTCCAAACGGTGCCGATCGCGGCCCCTGCCATCCAGGCGCGACCGTTAAGGCTGCAGGACCTCCTCAGGCTCCTGTCAGGGCGCCCTAATAGCTGTGGCACAGCGACCGGCCCGATCTCGCCCCTCCACGCGGCGCTGTCGACGTCCCGCGCCGCCCTCGCGCCACGACCTCCCTCCACGTGGGCCCCCAGGGAGGCCCTACGCAGGCGCAGCACACCTGGGTCGACAGCCCCACCCCTCTCATATTGCTCTTGAGGCGATGCGTGGGACGCTGAGAGATCCAACGCGTGTCCCTCTGCGCACGCCGTAACCGAAATATCTCGCGAGAGCCGTGAGTCCGCTGTCGCGAGGAGTGGTCCAGATCGACAATTTCTCGTTTCTGAATGATTGTGAAAACCCGAGGCTGATCGTGGGCCCACATGTTGCTCGCTTATGCGTGCTATCTTCTACACTGTTCCGAATCGTTCGACCAATGAGAGAGCATAGAAGAATGGGGTCGGCTTCGGACCGACCCCATTTCCGGTCGGAAATGGGGTCGGTCCGGCACACGCCCCATTTCTGAAAGCAACAAATGCGTTGTACTTACGTCCTTTGATTTTGTTGAAGTTAAGCATAAATGGGGTCGGAGACGTTGATGCGGGAGCGTTCCTGCCCCATTTCCTGCAAAATGGGACACGTTTGCGCCACGTTGCGTCACGTTTCGCAAATATGACTTGGGGCCGACGTTGCAGGGTTTGTTCTCAATGCTGGACGGTGTCACATCCTTTCCTCCTTCAGGGTCGTGCTCCACTTCTTCCCCGAGACCTCCGAGGGATCATTGCAGCGAGTCTCCCAAGGTATATCGCGAAGGATGTGAACTTCTCCTTGAAAGTCGCGCAAATAAGATTGATGTACTCAATTTTTATCTCTCTCAGAACGCAAAGGGGTCGCGCAGTAATACATTGCAGGCTTCCCATTTTTGCCGGTTCTGAACAGGAACAGAAGCAATCTGAACAATTATGGCTTTGCCGAAAGCAGCCAGCATCCATGAAAACTGTCAATTGAGCACCTTTCTTAGGTACATTTGATCTCCATCTGGCTCATTGTGCAACGTGAAGACTTCTCATTTTGACATTTAACCGACAACTGTCTTGCTCGGCGCTCTCATTACGCTCCCAAAATCCATATTTACGCCATCCTTGGTCGCATTCACCACTTTACAGCTCCCACTTGCGGTTCTTGAACGCGCTTCTGCGGACCGCCGCGGCAGTCTCAGACGATCTGACCCAAGAACGTGGAAGTCCAGTGAAAATTGGTCGTCCGTCGCAAGGAACCGTCCTCAGAAGCTCGCAAACGACCAGAAACTGCAGGTGGCAGCAGGCCGTCCCACAGATTCTCACCGACTGGGCCATCGGCGCCTCGGATGGCGCGGCCATGTCGCGCGCGCCTGACGGAGGTGGCCTGTGCATGATTCGTCTCTGGCTTCGTGAACTCGCGCCCACCTCATCGTTCGGCCCCGGCGCGCATACCCCCTGTCCCACCCCATCTCACTTCTACAAGTCTTCTGGTCTCCTCCCCCCCCACGCACTGCTCCTCGTGCGCACTCACCTTGCGGGTCATGAAGTCGGCGGAGACGCGACAGCACCTCGTCCGCATGGTGGTCGTGGACGGCAAGAGCGTGGAATGCGCTGCCCTCCACCTTCGCATCTCTGAGCGGTCGGCACGGCGCTTCCTGGCCTACTGTTGGAAGACTGGGGGCGACTTCCGCTATGACCCAGAGCGGTGGAACCGGCATGCTGACAAAGTCGGCGACGACTCGACCCTCCGTGACGCCGTCCTCAAGGCCTTCGAGGATGAGCCAGAGCTCTTTCTCGATGAGATGACTGATGTCGTCAACGCGCTGACGGCAGGCGTTGAAGGGGCCGTCGAGATATCCCCGGCTTCGGTCAGCCGAATTTTAGCACGAAACGGCTACACGAGGAAGATTATTGAGAAGGACTTTTTAACTTGCAACGAGGCCGAGCGGGTTGCCTGGGTTGCCGCCCAATGGCAAATACCGCTCAGCTGCCGCGTCTACATTGATGAAACTCATCGGGTGGGGCAGGCGGCCGAGCGTCGGTGGGCGTGGGCAGTGCGCGGTTCGCAGTCCGAGTGCTACGTCGCGTCGTCTGCGGGGGCGAGGAAGAGCTTTTTTGCGGCGATGGCCCATGTCTGCATGCTCGACTGGATGATTACACGGCTTCCCCCGGGGCAGACGGCGGTTGAATTTCTTTTGTTTGTTACCTCGTTTGTGTTACCGCGTATGCGAGCGTGTGTGGCGGGAGAGTGGAGTGTCCAGCCCGAGCGCGGTGTACTAGTCCTTGACAATGCCCGCATTCATGATAGCGTGGCGTTGGCGAGCCTGCGAGCCGCTGGGGTGTCTTTTTGCTCATGCCTCCCTACTCGCCCGACTTCAACCCCATTGAAGATGTCTTCTCTGTGAGCAGCAGCTCGCTACGTCGCTGTTCATCGCCAGACCAGTTCAACGCGTGGCCCATGACCAACCACTATTGACGCCATGCTTCTTCATATCACTGGCGACATGCGTCGAAGGTTTGTGAAGGCGGCCGTTCGGCGCTACAACCTCTACATACCCTAGAACAGTAACGCCTGAGAGCACTGCAAAAAAGAGCAACCCATCAACAACGGTCACGAGAAAGAAAAATACAATGTTTGGCCCGACGACTCTTCCTGCCAGCAAACAAGGCAAAAACACATCTGAGAACCCCCCAGAAAGCACTAGCGACGTCGCACATATCCAGTATAGAAACAAATCCAAGCGTCGGTCACTTTGTCGCATGTGTGTCCCGGGGCGTCGAAAGGGAAATCAGCATAGCTCTGGCTGTGGGCTGCTGTTGGCGATACTTGTGCGCTCATATTAGAGCTGTGAGATCCGTCTATTAACATCTGAAGACAGAATAGCTCGGCGAGCTCCCAAAGAAAAGATAGTCTAGAGGCCCGGTCGGTCCTGTTTCTGACGAATATGGGAGTGGGGCGCGTGGAAGACATGCTCAAAAACGCGTTTTGACGTCAGAAATGGGCTCAGCACACGTTTTGTGTCCCTGCTCGTACAAGAGGATATCAATAATATGCGTCATAGGGACCCCTGTTAGCGTCCGGCACTTGCTCGGATGTGGGTCCGCGGTCGTCAAACGGGACTTTGTCGTGAATCTTTGTTTGGCCCAAAACTCGCTGTTCTGGGAAATTATGACTAAACCAAGGGGCTACAATGCACACAGCAAGAGTAGTGCGACCTTCCCAGGAACACTTCGAGCGACCGCTCTGCCGCATGCGTCGGAGGCCTCATTAAACCAGCAAAGACACGAAATGTGTGCCGAGCCCATTTCTGCCGTCAAAAACGCGTTTTTGAGCACGTCTTCCACACGCCCCATTCCCATATTCGTCGGAAACAGGACCGAACGGGCCTCTGGACTATCTTTTCTTTGGGAGCTCGCCGAGCTATTCTGTCTTCAGATGTTAATAGACGGATCTCACAGCTCTAATATGAGCGCACAAGTATCGCCAACAGCAGCCCACAGCCAGAGCTATGCTGATTTCCCTTTCAACGCCCCGCGACACACATGCCACAAAGAGACCGACGCTTTGGGCCGTCGCTATGACGCATTTTTGAGCATGTTTTCCACGCGCCCCACTCCCGTATTCGTCAGAAACAGGACCGAACGGGCCTCTGGACTATCTTTTCTTTGGGAGCTCGCCGAGCTATGCTCTTTTCGGATTTAACTATAGGGAAGGCACAGCTCCAATATGAGCACACAAGCACCGCCAACAGCAACCCGCAGCCAGAGCTATGCTGATTTCGCTTTTGACCCCCCGCGACACACATGCGACAAAGTGACCGACGCTTTGGGCCGTCGCTATGACGCATACTTGGGAGGTCCCCGTATACGAACAGGGACACAAAATGTGTGCTGAGCCCATTTCTCGTGTCAAAACTCGTTTTTTAGCACGCTCTCTATGCGCGATCCCCTCACATAGACCGGGCATGTGGTTTCCGCGCTCTGTCGTTCCGAACCCTGGCATGCTTGCTGAGCCTGGTTGCTGTTCTTGAACTGTTTTTCGGGGTCTGTCACCTGGGAACTTTAGTGCTCGTATGGTGCTTGAAGACACTTGAGGAGAGGTGCGTGCCTGCGAGATGTTCTATTGAGAGAGGGGAATGGTCGTTTTACTTGTTGCAATGGGTGGACATTGTGCAGCTCGTTCTATTGCGGCCGAGTGGTTGGAATATATCTTCTCGAAGGACAAGACTGCTCCCCAGTGGAGTCAGGCATCGGGTCTTCGAAAAAGCGACTCATGTCGTCGTCGCCTAGTGTCTATTCTATCGCAATCGGGCATCAAATAATGCCCGGTCGGGCATCAAATGATGCACCCTCTGACAGGGCCAGAGAACGAAGCTTCGACCCCCCCTGTGGAGGCATCTGGAGCACCCCCCGTTTGTATCCATAGCATATTGGCTGGGAGCTCCCCCAAGAGTTACAAGGCATCGCTGAGTCAGTTTCTGTCGTCATAAGGAGCCTCAGAGGTCGGGAAATACGAAAACAAACGCTCCGAAAATGGGCATCATTTGATGCGATTCGCATCAAATGATGCTGCGGTAGAATAGACACTAGGCGCAGTTCAGTAATGAACTGGCGCATAGAGGCAAGCACGGCCGGCACGGTTAGACACACACTCGCCGCACACTCCATCAGCTCGTTGCACACGTGCTCCCGGGTGAGCTCGCGACGCGTGACGTATGCACCCGTGTACATCCTCCCCGGCCCAGTAAACTGTTCCATGGCCGCCTTAAATTTCGACAGCTCGGGGCAGTCCGGGAGCGCCACGTACCGCTGAGCGGCCCGCTTCAGCTCCTCCCCTTTGACGTGGAAGAAAGGGCTTGAACTGCACAAAACGTCCTCCACAGCGAGCGAGCGGCCGCCGCTCAGCCCGGCCTCCTTGTTGCGGCGCCAGGCGCCAGAGCGGGTGCTCTCCGAGTCCTTCTGCTCGTTCTTGAATGTCTTCTCCAGGGACACCAAGACGGTCGCTGCCCGGCCCCCTTCCTCTACAGCTGAACCCAGGGGGCCTGGCACGGCTTGATCCGAGCTGCCCGTCGGATGGGCGGCTGCATCAGCAGCAAAGGCCCCCATGGCGCGCGCCGCCGGACGGAATGAGCCCTCGTCTTTCAGCAAGGCCGCAACGCGTCCCGCCGTCCGCACCGCGGGGGATGCGGCCGCTCCGCTCAAACCCGTCAAATCGATAAAGTTTGATTGCCGAGTGAGCAGATCCAGTCGATCGCCGTCCTCGGGCTTCATTTCGGCAAGCGTGCGCTTGCGCCTGCGGGTCGCGTTGGTCTGCTCGCGTACGGTGGGGACGATCTCCCGCAGTTTCGGCTGCAGTCGCGCTTGCATAGCGCCCTTCTCAAATAAAGAGCACGACCAGCGAGGGGCCGCGCCTCCTAGAATTAAAATGTCAACGTTGTCCGGCTCGTGCCCGACCTCCTCGCACACATCGCGGGCGGCCGAGCACCTCCCGCACGAGCGCTTCTTGCGGCCGCACGTGACGATGCTTCTGTAATTGATTGGGCAGCGCGGGGCCATGTGACCATCAAGACGGCAGACCCCACACCGCCGCACGACTTTACGCGCTGCTTTGAGGGACAAGAAAACCGGCATTCAATCAGAAGAAACACAAAAAAGACAGCGCCACAAGAGAGGCCAAAACCATGGCAGAACCAGTTAGATAACGTCCAACCTGAAAAGAGTGACGAGATGTAAAGCCGCGCGACCATACGGTTGCGAGCCACAGAAGTCTAAAAGCCATGCAAGCACGGTGATACAGATGCAATCGGGGATGTGCTTACCTGCATTGTGTGGCGGTCGGGGGGTTCCGCGGCTGGAAGGGGCGCGGCCCCTCAGCTGTGGACAGCACACCCCCGGGGGCACCCCCAAAATATCCCGATCCGGGCCAGCAAGGGAACGACCTGTCCGAATCTCAGGGAGATCGGATCTGGTCGGGGGCGGGGTTCTTCCCTCGTGGTTTTCCCGACCCCCCTACTACTTGTTTGAACTTTTCGCTTTGGAGGGATTTACCTGTTTGGCGCATTTGGGGTGGCTACTTTAGCCGCTGGCGCTCGGTTTGGGGAGGGGTTTATTGACAGTGGGGAGGTCGTCCCCATCGCCGTCTGATAAAACCAACTGTACTTTGGACTACGATTCCCCCCTGGGCTTTGCCGTGATCCTCTCCTCCCGTTGGGGGAAGGCTGGGCTGTGGGTCGATTTCCGGGGCAGTTCCTTCGACGGACCGCGCTGATCAAGAGGTCACTTCGGCTGGACGACGAACCAAAGTGGTGGTCCCGAGAACCGCCACTCATTGCCCGCTCCTGCAGCAGAGACCGTGTCGGCGTCATTGGAAGACACATTGCGACGCGGAAAAACGCACGCGTGCGTGGATGCTGCAAGGTGCGAGTCCGTGGCACGCTTCGGGAGGGGGGCGCGGCTGGTGGCGGTGGTCGTCGGTAGTGTCGATGAGCGCCGACGTCGAGCGCCGACGTCCAGCGCCGACAACGAGCGCGGTGTGATTTCGCCGGCAGGCCACATTTTTCGTCACTTCAAATGGGATGGAGGCTTTTTAGGGATTTACACGAAACATGGATTCTTATGTTTGAAGATGAAGCTACCGTTCTTGTTCTTGTACTTGTTCGGGACCGGCAAAATTGGGCAGAGTGCAATAGCTCGGCCTTGTTGCAGATATCTAGGTTATAAAGGGGGGTAGACTAGTCGATCGTCGGACTGCTGGCGGACTGGTATGATTGGTGGGAAGCCACATCGGTCCGAAGACCGCGCCCCGCAGTCCGCCGCGTCGCGGGATAGAAAGGGCGCGCCTGGAGGGTCTGTGCGTGGGGCTGCCCTCGCTCGACTCGGTCGTGCGCGATCGAACCGGC
>Ga0209186_1003699_pt1 | contig 10422 bp, 17 predicted proteins | sample SidtaG_FD_187426 | JGI IMG/M metagenome (GOLD analysis project Ga0209186, IMG submission 187426) | Marine algal microbial communities from Sidmouth, United Kingdom - Sidmouth_Male2 metaG (SPAdes) (version 2) | ecosystem: Host-associated > Algae > Red algae > Unclassified | place: Sidmouth...
AAACCGATCGTCCGAACATTGTAGAACCGGAATAGGAGGGACCGCCGGATTGGCCCCGTGGGACGTAGTAGCCCCCCTGGCATCTTGACCGTCGGTCGACCCGGAGGAAGATGCGTCCGACGAAGAAGACGAGGAGGATGGACGGCGATGCCGGGAATGGTGCCGTCTCTTGTGGGACCAGCTGGTCCCACCTTGTTCCGACGCTTGTCCGCCCGACTTCGCCCGTCGAGGGGACTCGCTCAGTGCCCGCGTCACGTCGGCCAGCATGTCCGATCGGAACGCGTCCAACACAGACCGTATATCAGTCGGCATGAGGGACGATCTACCACGGCCAGGCAAGTCATCAACGCTAGGAGGAGGGGGGGGGAGCGACACACGAGGGGGAATCCCGTTCTGACCCCGGTCGGAAGTAGTCCGTCGGAGACCTGGCCCTCCCCCTCGGCCAGCAGGAGTAACTAACGACACGTCCGGGGGCGCACCCCGACCCCGTCCACCAGCGGGAGGGTCCGGCATGTTGGCCCCACTGCACTCGACTGGTCCCCTAAGGATACCAGAGGGAAGAGAACCCAAACGGACAAAGGAAAAGAGGGGCTCGGCCAAAGAAAGAGGAGGGGCGTCCCGATACGGGAGAAACGTATGTCCCTCCCCTGCTGCTCCACCATTAATGTAGCGGTTTTCTCTCTTAAGTCCGGACAGGAAATCAACAACCCCTGGGGCCCAAGTGAGGGAGGCCCAGAAGGAACCGGCAGCGGAAAAGTGCAGTCCACGCCCGTCCCAAAGAGAAGGACAAAGGTATGACGGCAGAGACCCGAGGGAGCAAGAGACCCAAGGCACGGTTGGTTTCTCTTCTGGACACGAGGAGAAGGCCGAGACCTCCCCTTAAGAGCCCCCACGGCGGCCCCCTAGCGGGGCCACAGCGGGCCAACACACGCCAGCACCCCGGCGCCTATAGGGCAAACGAGGCGCCTTCCCTGGGTTGCCGCTATTCGGACCCAACCCGCAGATATATGTGGAAGCAAGCGACCCTCACCCTCGAGAGCCCGTGGCCTGGCCTCCAATCGGAGCCGGCGAATGCAGGGCACCGGTAATGCGAAAATCAAGTCCCTCCAAACAATGCGAAATACAATCGAAGAAAAATCAAGTCCAACAACCGCCACAAGCAGCGGCCAAGATATCCAAGTGCTCGTGGCCCAATCAGACGGCGACATCACAGCCCCGATCCGGCCGCGGGGGGAGGCCAACGCAGGGCCCACGAAAGCCGTCCAGCCATCATTATGGCCAATCCGCCGGCCCCGTACTCCACCGTTCAGACCGGCCCGCCACCAGAGCAACCCAACCGCCACAGGTCCCCCTCCGGGAGAATCCCGTCTTACGCCCACTGTTTTGTCGCTGAGGGACTGGCAGGATTCCAACGGTACCGCCAGGGGACTTTCAGAGCCGTAATTAATCATCCGGGTGGGACGTAACAGGAAATGTAAGTCTGATGCGGGTTAGCGCGGCCGCGACCGGGCGAAGCTCGATCGCGGCCGCGCTAACCTGTTCCATAGTTTGATTTCCTTTTCGGTCCCCTCACGCCTATAAGCACCACTGCGATGGAAACATGGTCACAGACAGGCATAAAATATCCGCTCGAATGAGGCGGATCGGCTCAAATGAGGCGGTCAGAAGAATGGACACTCGGCCCGTGCAGCGGCGGCAAGCGGCGGAATTGACCAAATCCGATAAATGTGCAATTATCGGGAGAATGGTGCGACCGCGTTTTCTGGCAGCTGCCGTAGTCCGCTGACCCAGATATGCGTGCCGGAGCCGAGCTCGCATGATATGGCACCTTTCGAGGAGGTTCCTGGCCTGGAGCGTGCGGTGCGAGATGGGGCATCCCTCCGTGCCGCCTGTGAGGCCGTAGCGGCGGGGACTTGCTTCACTGTGTGCTGCCTAGCATCGGCCTACCGCCGTCGCCGCGGTGACCCCGGCCACGTACATGGGAGCTCCCGTTGACGGCTAAGCAGGACGCCATCCTAGTGGGGGTTACTCAGGCCTTCTCTGCTTACATCCTCCCCCTGTCGGTGCTCGAGATACGCTCAATGATACAAGAGCGCTTCTCTGAGGACACATTATCCGACTGAGTGTCGCGCTGGGTCCGCGTTCATCGTGGACAGCTGTCCCTACGAGCGTGTGAGGCGTTGGCGGACGAGCGCGTTTGTTCAGAAGTGATGGAGGGCACCACGGCCTTCTGTTTCGAGTTTTCTCTACTCCTGCAGTCGCACTCCTGCGCTTCTGATGCCTTCTTTAACTACAAAGAGACGCGGCTGGTACAATGCGACGGAAACCTGAGTACAAGACGGATCGAGAGTGCCGACAAGGAGCGGGCCATCTCGCGCTCGACATGTGGGAGAGCTGTCGCCTCTCTCCTGACGTTCATAGCCGCGAAAGGATCTGCCTTCATATCGGTTTACGTTCTCAGAGCGAAGTTCTCCAAGGAAGGGGCGGCGGTGGTCAGATTCAAGCTGGAACGGGAGCCGCGCACCACCCGCAGTGCCTGGCTTCGGTTCCACTGCTAAACGGAATCCGGCTACTTCGACGGAGCAACCTTCGGAGCGGTCATCCGTCACTTTTGTGACAACACGCCCAGCCAGCCCCACCCAGTCGGGGGGAAGGCGAGCCAGGCCGTGTCGCCGGGTAGTCCTGTCGAGGAATACCCGCCCCGGAAGAAAACCCCGAAGAGCACACACGCACGGCGTCGACCGGGTGAAGATGCCCCGAGCGACAAACACGAATTGTGTGACCGGAAGGTTCCTTGCCCGCGTCGAAGGCCTCGAGGCAACACTCACGCCTCGCCCTCTTATCCCGTCCGTTCCCCTCAGACCCTCCGAGAACCCCCCCTCAGACACCCTCAAGGGACCCTCAGAAAACGGTCCGAAAACCCCCTCTGAGACACCCTCAAAGAAACCTCAGAAAACCCTCCCCTCAGGGCACATGGGGCCTGTCTCAGCGGAGGGCGGCCAAAGCTTCGGACAAAGCCTTGAGTAGAGGCGGGGGAAGGGTGCTACGTGACGCCCTTGCGGCGCCCCGGTGTCAGGGGCGCGGTGTAATACTGGTCAATGGTCCAAGTCGGGTTTACACAAAAGTAGGCCCTTAATTGGGGGCCTGCCCGGGGATTTTACTAGTCCCAGGGACGTCTCGAGATAGTGGTTGTGTTTGGTGAGTCACGTGGCGATCACAAGTGGATCGCCACCGGAATGATTCGAAATATGCGTCAGTAGGACATGTTTCCCTCGCGAGAGCCAGTGGCCGCTTCGGACTGACTGGGTCCGACGGCCCATGACGCGAATCCACGTGTCCCGTCTTGACAGGGAGGGAACTGATTCCCCGAGTGTAGGGGCCAGGTTTCCGGCCGTCACAGTCCCCCCTTCTAATGGGGTCTCCGTCCCGGCGGCCCAGGACCAAGCGGCGGGCCTGCCCGAGGGTGTCGGGCGGGCCAGGACGGCTAACCGGCATCCCCCCAGTGTGGGGCCCGCGTGCTGCCCCGGTTCACGCCAACGGTGGCCGCCCCGGATCGTGGGGGTGCCCGCCGGGGCCAAGGGGGCTTGTGCCGTCACCGTGCGGGGGACACGGGGGCGTGTCAGGGGGGCCTGTGTGGCCGAGGTGTGCCACACAAGGCGTGCCAGGAGGGGGGGGTCGCCGGGTAGGGCGCCCCCCCGGGCCCCCCTCCAGGGCGGGTGTTACCCGCGCCCCGCTGGAGGCGGCGGGGCGTCCCTTCCAGTGCACAGGGGGGCGGTGTGGCCGGGGTGGGCCAGACAGACCGTGCCGCGGGGGCCCCGGGTGTGGCTCCCTCACCCCCCTCTGCGGCGGCTGTCCCGCGCGCCCTGCTGGGGGAGTCATCCAGGGGGGGCGCGCAGCAACGCCGCGGGAGGCGACGGGGCGCCCCTCCGAAGGTACAGGGGCCCGTAAAAACGGGGCAGGCGGGACCGACGGGGGTCGGACGGGGCGGCCGTAGACTACCGGCCGGTACCGTACCCCCTCTACCCCCCCCAAGTTGGGAGTGTCCCCCTCCCACCTCTATCCCCTAGTCGGCCCCGCGTTCCTACTCGGACGCGGCGGCCATGGCTTCCTCGCGGTCGACGGGCACCACGCTGACGGAGGAGATGACGTCCCAAAAAGCGGAGCGCGTCGGGCGCGAGGAGGAGACGGCGGCCTTGAGTGCGGGGCGCGCCGCGCCGGCGTCGGGCGGGACGCCGGTCCGGACGGATCGCCGCCCCGCAGCGGCGGGGGTCCGAGCCGGCGGCGATGCGCCGGCGACGGGCGCGGCCAAGTCGGGCGGCGCGGCGACGGCGTCCGCTCGGACCGGCGGGGCGCCCGCCAGTGAAGGCGCCGCCAAGGTCAAGGGCTCGACGGCAGCACCCCCCGGGCTGGCGGGGCGGCAGCCTCGGCGCATGGCACGCCGAAGGGCGCCACTAAGTCAAGTGGCGCGGCCTCGGAAACGCCCCGCGGGAAGGCCGCCCGTCGGTCGCGCCTGGCTAGCGGCGCGACCCCAAGCCGGGAGTCTGCGGCGGCGGGGCAGCCTGCGACGCAACCGCCGCCGGCCCGCGGCCGGTCCAAGTCCACGGCGGGGTCGGCGACGGCCTCCCGCGCGTCAAGTGCGACGGGGCGGTCGGCCGACGACAGCGCGGCGGCGCCAACCACGGCGGCCGCCCGCGTGCCGCTGCCGCCTAGCCGGCCGGGGACTCTACCGGCGGCGGCGGCGGCGACCGCGGCGGCACCGGCTGTTGGTGGGGAGGACCCCATGGAGCAAGACTCCCCTTCGCCGGTGCCGCGCCGAATGCGCCCCCCGGCCGTGGAGGAGGCGGGGCCCGCGGGGGCGGAGACGGGGGCGCTAGTGCAGTGGACGCCCTCCCACGCCCCTAGCCAGTTGGGGGAGTGCCGCCTGCGGGCCCTATACGAGGCCATCCCGTTGCCCAAGCAGGGCCCGGCTTGGCAGCGGTGGCTGACGCGTCACCCCGTGCAGTACGAGCTACCTGCCGGGGTGACCGCGGACCTCCCCGCCCTACTGGAGGCGGCGGACGCGCCGTGGGTGGAGCGCGTGGCGGTGCGCCTGTCCAACTTGATGGACGAGGCGACGGCTGGTGACGTTACCCCCGTCATCGCGTGGGAGTGGGCGTGTTGCTCTCCCCCGTACTTGGGGAAGAGGGACCCCCACTTCCACCAGCAGGACGCCCGCACGGAGCGCCGTGTGCGGGACGCGTCTGATATTCTGGTGAGTGCTACTCAAGTCGAGAGCACCCAGATCCACGTCTCCGCGCGGCGGGACTACTATGTCCCGACGCCGACGTGGTGGTCGGCGTTGCAGGTGCCCTATGGGTTCCTCGCGAGGATGCCCCGCATCGTGGCCTACTTTGGCACGGTGCTCCGTCGGGGGGAGTCTACCCCGGCCACGGCCATCCTGGCGACCCAATGGGTACTCGAGGTGGCGGGGGTGTGGTATGCCTCCGCCCGGACCAAGGGGTACCTATGGCACCTGCCCACCGGGGTGGTGGAAAGCCTTGTGGAGCTGCACCTCGCCAACTTGGCGGAGGGGGCGGACCCGGAGGCGCAGGCGTATCTCAGCGAGTTGCTGGACCACCATCAGTCGTTGGACTGGGCGGCCGCTGGTCCGTACCTGGCCCGCCGAGTTGGCCGGGAGGACGACGGGGCGGCCCGGGCGCTTGTCCACTGTGACAAATGCCGCGTGGAGGGTCGGATTGGCCTCCATGAGGGCCTGTTTGATCCGTCATACCCCTATGCTGCGGGGGTGACGGCGACGTGGGCCCCGCCCGAGTCGGGCTGGGGCGCCGCGGGGGCAGTATCCTAGCACCAGCACAAGCGCACCCGGGGTGCGGTTGAGCTCCCCCCTGCTCGTGGGGGCGCCGTTAGACGGATTGCCCGCGCAGGGCCGTCCCCCGTGGGACCGGCGACCCGCCCGACGTTTGCCCCGCCCGGGGTGCCGTACTACCCGGCCCTGGGGGCGGGGCAGAACCTCAGCTGGGGGTACGCTACCCCCCAGTGTGCGCGTGCCCTGGCGACCACCTACCCGACTGCAGCAGGGACGCTTCGGGTGGCCCACGGGGAGCCGATAGTCGCCTCCCTGGTGGAAACCCCGGCTTGGGTCACCCGGGGTGCGGGGTCCGCACTGCGGGGATCCCCGTCACCCCGCTCTGCGGCGGCCGAGCAGTTTCTGGTGGACACCACCTCGGAGCCCATCGGGTAACAGATGGCCTCTCGGTTGGAGGGACACGGTCAGCGGGTAGCGCCGGAGTCCGCGGTAACCGCGGCGGGCGGGAGCTCCACTCGAGCCCCGTACGCCGGGGAGTCCGCCTCAGCCGCGGCACCCTACTATAGGGGCGGCTACTCCTACTCCTCCGGGGGAGCCTCGGCGGCGGGGCACACTGCCTATGCAGGGGGGTACGCCACCGCGGCGGCGGCGCCGAGTCCGGCGCCACGCTCGACGTGGGGGCCGGTTCCCACGGGTCGGGGGCCGGCCCACGAGTACCCATTCGAACCGCCTGTACGTGACCACTACGGGGGGTACGCCCGCGACAACCTCCAGCGCTCGCCTGACCGGGGTTAGCGGCCCGTGCCCTAGCGTGCGGGGGCGGGGGAACGCCGAGTTTGGTTGGTGCCGCCCCCCCCGTCCGGTCTGTCCCGAGTTGGGTCGGTCGCTCCCCCCGAGTAGCGAGGGGGCGGCCCGTTGTTTGTGTTCAGGTCGACTCCGGAAGCTTCGTGTACATCTCCTTGTTCATCTTGGCATTGAGGAAAGCCGTCTTGACGTCCACGTGGTGAACCTCCCAGTCCTTGGCCGCGGCCACCGCGAATAGTGCGCGTGTTGCAGCCGAGCTGGGCACTGGCGCCCACATCACGTCAAAATCACGCCCCGGAACTTGGTTGAAGCCTTGCGCGACAAGCCGAGCCTTGTACCTCGTCACATTGCCATCTGAATCGCGCTTGATGTCGTACACGTACCGAGTGTTGACAGCCTTGCAATTGCTGTTGCTCTTCGTCCTCGACCAGGTACCAAGCTTCTTGTGCGCCAGGTACTCTTCCTTCTCTGCCGCCTTCCACAGCGGCCAGTCCGAGCGTGCCCGCGCCTCCTTTGCGTTAGTTGGCGGCTTGCTCAGGTCCCAGGAAGACTGAGCGTCAGCAAAGGTCCCTACTGCCATGTACGCCTTAGGGTTGCTCTCCCACCAGGTAACCTTTGGTGCCGGCCTGCGCTTGGACCGCCGGAGTGGTTGCACCCCGTCGCCACCACTCTCTGTGGTAGATCCAGGCAGCACGTCGTGGCCATCATGAGCCGCCGCGTCCGCGCCGGCGTCATTGTCATCTCCGTCTTCCGCGTCAAGTCCGGTCTCTTCGTCCGGCTCATCGTCGCTTTCTGCCGATGAGCCGGACGATTCGACCTCAACAGTTTGTTCTTGCTTGGAGGGCCCCGACGCAGGGGTGGGGGCTGTTTCCTTTGTCGGGGGTGTGCGAGGAGTACCCCGTACTAGGGGCTAGTTTTTTTATACCCTTCTTTGCACCGTGAGTCGGTGTTGCATACAATGCTTGCGAACCTTCTCAGCCGGGAGGTTCTCCACATAGTGCCAGGAGTCCTCCCGGGGTCCATACCCGAACTATCGGACCTTGAGCATGAGTCGCTCATGTTCGTCGTACCCCTGCCCGACAAAGTGGTCGAAGACAGCCTCAATCGGTTTACTACCCGACGAGGGAAGGGAGGGGACCTGCCACGCGGCCAGTGCCCGTACCCAGGCCGGGTCACCCTCGGGTGGTTCCGGGGCCCGGGTGGCCTGGCTCCCGTTGATAGTGCGTATACCATCGTCACTCTCGATGGTAAGCCGACGCCCGTCTGTCTTCAAGATCTGGTAGGGTCCCAGCGTCTTGAAGACAAGTTTCTCCCCGTGGTTCTCGTGCGACTTCACGAATACACATTCTCCAACTCGGAGGGCTTCGCGTCGAGCCTGTACGCGCTTGTCGAAGGCCCGTTTGTACAGGGCCTGAGCCTTCTCCATGGAATCCCGCACTAGGGGTATCAGGGTGTCGAGGCGCTGGAGGAAGTTCTCCTTGGCTCGCCCGGGGGTTACTATTTCCCCGTTGTCGGCGCCCGCTGTAAGTTGTTCGATCGCCACGGGAGTAAGCCGTCGTGGACTCACGAACGCGAATGGGACTTGCCCAGTGCTACTATGCACTTGCGAATTATAAGCCGATACTACCAGGCTGAAGTACCGGGACAACGTAACCACGTGGTCACTTACGTAGTGTCGTAATTGGATAACTAAATTCGTATTAACTCGTTCGCCGTGCCCATTAGTTTGGGGGTGGTACGGCGTGGCATAATTGGTGTCAATACCCAGCGCCTTGAGCACCCCTTGCCAGAGTACGGCGGCGAATTGGGGTCCGTTGTCCGATAACACTGAATCGGGGATCCCATAACTAGCGACCCCGGTTTTCAAGAAGGCACTGACGACATCCAGAGAAGAGATGTCCTTCAGCGGGACTGCCCGCGTGACCTTAGTGAAACGGTCACAAATGACGAGGATATACTCATGTTCTTCGAGGGTCCGTGGCAATGGACCAAGTAGGTCAATGGCCAGAGCCGCGAAAGGTTCCGTAGCGGGGAACAATCGCATGGGTGCGGTGCTCTGCGTACCCATGAGTCGGTTCTTTGCACAGGTGTTGCAAGCTGCCACCCACCCGAGCACATCCACCGCTAGCGAGGGCCAGTAGTACTCTTCTCGCAGGGTCTGGTACACGCGCGTCCCACCTGGATGCGCAGCCAAGGGGGATGAGTGCTCCGCCCTTAGCACGTCCTTGAATAGGGAATGGGGGACCAGTAACTGCTGGGTCCCCTCTCAGTGCCCTCGACGGCACAGCAACCCGTCCGCGTTCACATAGAAGTGCGTGGGCGTAGGGGTGTTAGGTAACTCGAGTGCCGCCTCCGGGCACAATCGCACCGCTACCGCTGGAGGAGCCGCTGGCGCCCATGTCGAGATTGTCAGAATCGCCACCGTCCGCGTCGTTGCCACGTCCGTTGTTGTCCACTAAATCCCCGTCCGCATCGTCAGCGCCGTGGGCATCGCTCAGAAAGAGCTCAATCGCCGCCCCACAGTGGCCACCCCCCCGCCCCCCGCCCTATCAGCTCCACCACCCTCCCCTCCCGTACGGGCCTCATGTGACTCGCTGCCATCTTCCCCCGTCCCACCCTGCCGCCCACTGCCGCCTGTCGTGCCTAGGAGCCCGTCGTCAGGAGGTGAACCACCAAAAGGGGGGGTGACACCTTGCAGCCCACCCACCAATGGCTGCGTGTCAATCACAAAGCTCGAAATACTTTCGGTGTCCGCATGCTCGATGCGCCAGGCCTTGTCCTGCTCGCGGACGCGCTGATTGACGCGGCCTTCAAGGTAGCCCGCCGCCTTGCCCGTGTTGTGCGCCTTGATAGTGTTGGTCGCGTTGTACAGCGTCACGGCTATGGAGATGAGGCGGGACACCGCGGCCTTGTCGATGGGCTTGCCCTCAATTCGCAGACGCTTCACCAACGAATCGGTAGCCACAAGGTGCGCGGAGCTGGACGCCACTGGGAGGCGCTTCGACACGCCGCGACTCTGGTGACGCCGGGCACGCGCATGCACCGTGTCGTGCCACAGCTGCACAATACCCAGTCAGACGAAGGGAAAGAAGGTCGTGTAGGAGCTTTTAGCATTGATAGTGCCCCCCGTCGCGTCTCTGCCTGACGCCTCACCCGCAGCAGGCACTCCGGCCACGCCGGAGAGAGCATCGCTGGCCCCCGAGGCACAGCCCGCGTCTTGGGAACCACGAGAGACAGCGTCAGCGGAAGGGGTCGCAGCGGCCGGCGCGTCGGCCGCCATGACGAACGACAATAGGGTAGTTGGGAAAGAATGGAGGGAGGGGGGCGTGTGTGCAAACTGCCGCAGCCGGACAGCTACGGCCCGCGGGGAACAGGTTAGAGGGGACGCGGCGGAGGGTAAGCGAGAGGTGCGCCGCCGAACGCGCAGGACCTCCAACCACACAGCTCAACTACGAGCTCACTTGCACGCGTGTGCGTATTCGTCCAAGTCGTGTGCAGGCGCGTGCTGGTGCGCGACTCACGCGCCGCGGACACTGGAAAAACACAGTCGCTCACGCTGCTGCCTACCTGCACAGCTGTGCAGCTACGTTGCCGCTTTGTTGTCGACACTCACCTGGAATTCCAGAAGAGTCCATGTGAAACTTGAGTTCCGAGTCTAGACAATTTGTCCCGGGCAACGCGTCCAGCGCAGAATCGCCTGCGTTTCCAACGTGTGAGTCAACCTAGTGGTGCAGTCTTGAGGAGCCTTCTCGGTCAATGCTGGGTTGGTCTCCAACCCGGTGCTTGCGGGAGTGGGGGGGGTCTGGGGGGGG
>Ga0209186_1003704_pt1 | contig 10408 bp, 4 predicted proteins | sample SidtaG_FD_187426 | JGI IMG/M metagenome (GOLD analysis project Ga0209186, IMG submission 187426) | Marine algal microbial communities from Sidmouth, United Kingdom - Sidmouth_Male2 metaG (SPAdes) (version 2) | ecosystem: Host-associated > Algae > Red algae > Unclassified | place: Sidmouth, United...
GGGCCACCCGCGACGGCCGCCACCCGCAGCGTCACCTCCCGCTGCGCCTCCTTCTCGGCGGCGGCCACCGCCCGCTTTGCGGCCGCCGCCGCGGCGGCGGGCACGACGGTTGGGTGTGGGCTCGTCGGCGCCCTCGGCGTGGCGGTGGTCGGCACGGGGGTGCTCCCGCCGGCGGCGCCGCCACGGGCGGCCGCGGGCGCCCCGTGGGGGGTGTCGGTCCTCGTCGACGCGCGCGTCGACGCGCCGGCGGGGGGGGGTCTGCGGCGCTCCTCCGTCGGCTGCTTTGTTGGGGCCACCCCCGTCGACGTGCCGCTGCCGGCGGCCCGTGGGGGGGCCGCCCCCGCGTGTGGCGACGGGTGGACGGCCGCCGCGGCAGTGCACGCCCGCGTGCACGGCGGCGCGGGGGGGGGCCGCGCGCCCGCCATTGCGGCGATGGGGGTGCTCGTGACGGCCTTGACGACGGCGCCGGGCCGCGCGGCGCTGCGGGCGGCCGTGGCGTCGGCGACGGAGCAGGGGCGCTTCCTCCCGCCGACCGTGTCCAACGTCGGCCGCTGTGTGGCGGTGGATGGGGCCAACCGGCGGGCGGTGGCGGGGGGCGGCGGGGGCGGACCGCCGCCGACCGTGTCGGCGGTGCGGCTGTTAAACGGGGACGCGGTGGCGGGGGCGCCGATGGTGCTCTATGCAACGTGCGTCGGCGGGCGGCTGACGCTGTGCTTGTCGACCGTGCAGCCGCTGATTTCCGAGGCCGCGTCGGCCGCGCTCCTGGCGTCGCTCGTGCGGGCGGTCGAGGCTGCGTGATGTGGGTGAGGCTGTGGTGGACGACGTTGTTGGCGGCCGCTGTGAAAAACAGCGCAACATCCGCGTGGACGTGGCGTGTGACCGGCGGCTTGGCGCTCTTCTCCCTCTTGACTCGATGGCAGCGAGTCTCGTTTTGTTGTTGCGCCAAGCAGTGGAGAGTCCAGGCTTAACAAAGAGGCGCTTTTCTGCGTTTGATTGGCCCAGACAGCGATTGGCTTGACTGGGGTCCCTCCAGCAGCTGTTGACGGAACGACCATAGGGGAGAGAGCATCCTGCAGTTCCGTGTTCTGTCGATTGCGGACTTGCACATTAATATTTTCTTGGTTTAGATATCGTTCGCGTTCATGCAGGGCCACTTTGTGTGTTCCCGACACCGACGGCTCGGCACTTGATCATGGAAGGGGCAAGTGCTCCCAATTTGACCCGCCCAAACGGCACCAGTGGGGGGTGAGTCTCTCAGAGCGGCAGTCCAGGCCAGAACCGCTCTCGGCCGCGCGCCTGGTCTTCCCGCGCCAACGTGCACCGCGCGGCCGGCCTTCGTACGGACGCCACCGCGCGCGTGCGCAGCGTTCCCAAGGTGCGTCGCCGCTCGGCTCCACGCTCCCGGTGGTGGTGGACCTGCGCGGGGCCCCCTGTGCACGCAAGCGGCACGTGACCCGGGCGGCGCGCGCGGGGGGAATGGATGATGCGGCGGGGGCGACGGCCGCCGCAGACTTCCCGCCTGCCGGCGACAGACCAGGCGGCGGACGGCCGGCGTCCCCCCCCGGCGCGTCGGCCGATGGGGACAAGGACTTTGCGGTTGGGGATGGGGAGGACGTGGACGACGGGGACGACCGGGGGGTGGCGCCCGATGCGCCCCGCGGCGGTGGGGCCCCCCACTCGCCCGACGGTGAGGAGGAGGCGAGCTACGCCAGCCGCCGGCCCTCGTCGGCGGGGAGCCCCTCGTCGGCGGGGAGCGACGCAGACGCGGAGGTGGAGCTGGAGGAGGAGGACATGCAAGACGATATGGACGAGGACGGCAGTGTAGGGGAGGAGGAGGACCTCGACCTTGGCGACGGCGGCACGACCGCCGCCCAAGCCCCGCCCCGCGCCCGCCCGTCGTCGGCTGCGGGGCGGGACCCCTCTGCGGGCGAGTACCCGCCCAGTGACGGCGCTGACGACGATGGCGATGCGGCGGAAGTGCGCAAGCCCCGCCGCTCGCGGCCGCCCATCGTGATCCCGCCGGACCTGCTGCGGCGGTCGAGCCGCGCGCGCGCGACGGTGCAGCGGTACACCGTGACGCCCCCAACGTCGGCCGAGGCGTCTTCCAGAGACGCGTCGGACGACGATGACTTTGAGGCTGTGGAGCAAGGTAAGGAGCGTCGCCCCGTCCCGTTGACCTGTTGGACGGTGCATTTGCGCGCGGCGGGTGGGGGCGGGCGGGGGCACGCCCCGCACGCGGGCCCGACCCGATTTGCATTTTTGTGTGCTGCCGGTGCCTCCGTGGCGCATTTGCAGGCTCGTCTGGTTGGTGCCTCTGCGATGGCGTCGGCTACGACCCTGACGAGGTTGTGGTCTCATCCCGCCAGTTTGCCTGCCGTTACACCCCTGTTTTTGGGTGTGTTGCCTGTGACCTGGACTCTTTTTCTCACGTTTCTCTCGGGTTTGGGCGCTGGTGCTTGCTCGCATGCTGCTGATGTCGCGTCTGTTGGTGTTGCGCGTATCTCCGGGCGCGGTTCTGTTGCCGCTACCTCGTGCTCTGGGGGTTGTGTCCCATCGTCTTGCAGGCAGCGACTCGTCCGACCATCGGTCCCGGGCCAAGCGGCCACGACAGGGGCACGGGAAGCGGCAGCGGTCGTCGTGCAGTGGGGATGATGTCCCCGACGAGTTGATGCACCCCCGTGGCTTGCAACCACTACCGGCCTCGTCCTCCGAAGGCGACAGCGACTGGAGCGGCAGGCGAAAGCCGAGCCGCGGTCGTGGCGGCGGCGGTCGTAAGCGGCAGCGGAGAAAAGTGAATGTCAGCCGCGGCGGCGGCGGTGACGACAGCGATGAGGACGGCAGCGGGATCGACACGTATACGGACGAGGCCCGGGCGTCGATGCGCCTCGTCGGTCGCGGCAACGTGGTGAACTATGCGGAGGAGAGGGACTCGGACCTGGACAGCCTCGACTCGGCCACGAAGCGCCGCAACGCGGAGCAGGCGGCGGCCGAGGAACTCGACTCGCTGGTCATCGAACGGGTGGTTGACTACCGCCCCGTGTCGACCGCCCTGTCCGCCCCCGCCGTTGCCCCACCTGCGGCCTTGGATGGGACCTTTGACAGCGCGTTGCCACCAAAGGCGGAGGGCGGCGTGCCTGCGGCCGAGGGTGGGGAGCACCCGACTTCTGGGAGCGGCTCGTGGGGTGCTAGCGCGTCGGCCCGCGGGTTGGACGGCGCTGGGCAGGCATCACGCCCACCCGGCGCTGGCGCCTCTGCCAAGGCCGAGACCCCCGACGACCCGGCGCCGGTGAGCCGTACCACGGACATCCCGCTCAAGGACTTTGAAGCTGAGAGCGCCGAGTTCCAAATCAAGTGGCGCCGCCGCTCGTACCGGCAATCATCATGGAACACGCTGGAGGAGCTGCGGTCGTTTGCGGGCTACAAGCGTGTCACCAACTACGTGAAGAAGATGGAGGAGCTGCGGAGAGTGTCCATGGCGGCGGAGACGACATCGGAAGAGCGGGAGGAGCTGGCGCTACAACTCGAAGACATGAGGAGTGTTGTGTCTGAGTACTCCCGCATCGAGCGCATTGTGGCGGAGCGTGCCGTCGGCAGCGGCACGGTCAGTGCGCTCGATGCGGGAACGATCGTTGGCGACGACGGGGAGCAGTCTGAGTACCTTGTCAAGTGGTACAACGTGCCGTACGCCGAGTGCACTTGGGAACCGGCGGTGGACCTGCAGTCCCCCGACGACATGGCAGCAGTGGATGCATTCAAGGAGCGCGAGCAGACGTCGCTCTCTCTGTCTTCGGCGTCGCGGTGCAACCCTTTTTCGTCCAAGTCGCGACGCCCGTTCCGCAAGATGCCTACCCAACCCACCTGGCTGGAGGGGGGTGTTGAGGGCCGCCGGTTACGCGACTACCAGCTGGAAGGCCTCAATTGGCTTGCCTACTCATGGGTCCACCGCCGCAACGTGATTCTTGCTGACGAGATGGGGCTGGTACGTTGAGCTACCGTCGTGGGTGTGGGTAGTGACGCTCTTTGACCGTCACTGGGTGCCTTGGTTGCTTTCCTCGTCGTGTGTGTGCGGCCTGGTCTCGACAGTGCATGAGCGGCGTCAGTTCTCTGACTTTTCTTCTCTCCTCGACCTACCTTCATGTTTTCTTGCTGGTTTTGAGGACGCTCCCCCTCCTCCATTGGTCGGACGGTGCGGGGCGTTTGACTTGTCGCGCTGTTGTCTTGGCTATGCTCCCTTCCGCCTGTTTTGCGTCGCACAGGGCAAGACGCTGCAAACAATCAGCTTTCTGGGATGGTTGAAGAACGAGAAGTCGGTCTACGGCCCTTTCCTCGTTGTCGTACCATTGTCAACCATGGCGGCGTGGCAGCGGGAGTTCGCACGGTGGCTGCCGGACGTGAATGTTGTGACGTATGTCGGCGACGCGTCGTCTCGGGAGCACATCCGCAAGTATGAGTTTGCGCCCTCCCCTCGCTCGCGCAAGTCGAGTGGCGTGGAGGTACGCTTCCACGTTCTCCTCTCCACCCCCGAGCTGGTGATGATGGACCAAGCCCACCTTGGCCAGCTGCGGTATGCGGTCATTGCAGTGGACGAAGCGCATCGGCTCAAGAACGAGGAGTCGTCGCTGCACCGCATCCTGGCGGAGTTCAGGTCGGCCAACCGGCTGCTCATCACGGGGACGCCACTGCAAAATTCCATCCGTGAGCTCTGGGCGCTGCTCCACTTCCTGACGCCTGATGAGTTTGCCAACGCGGCTGAATTTGAGGAGCAGTTCTCCTTCTCCGCGCTGCGCGAGCCCGAGACGGTCGCAGCACTGCACATGGCGCTTCGGCCGTACGTTTTGCGTCGGCAAAAGGGCGACGTGGAAAAGTCACTGCCGCGCAAGACGTACGCGGTCCTCCGCGTTGGCATGGCCTCCACCCAGCAAGAGTACTACCGGTGGATCCTCACGCGCAACTTTTCCAAACTCAACGCTGCTGCCAAGAGCGGCGGTCGGAGCCTTGGGGGCGCCACCTCGCTGCTCAACATTGTGATGGAGCTCAAGAAGTGCTGCAACCACCCGTACCTGTTTGACGGCGTCGAGGACAACAACGCGAGTGACCCCATGACTTCCCTGATCCGCGCGTCGGGCAAGATGATCCTGCTGGACAAGCTGCTGCTGCGCCTTCGTGACGCGGGCCACCGGGTCCTCATCTTCTCCCAGATGGTGCGCATGCTCGACATCCTGCAGGACTATTGCCGGATGCGCGGCTTTGCGTGCCAGCGCCTCGACGGGTCTATGCCCAACGACCTCCGGCAACGGGCTGTCGACCACTACAACGCACCCAACTCCAACGACTTTGCATTCCTCCTTTCCACCCGTGCGGGCGGACTAGGCATCAACCTGGCTACCGCGGACACGGTGATCATCTTTGACAGTGACTGGAACCCGCAGAATGACCTGCAAGCCGAATCCCGCGCCCACCGCATCGGGCAGACGCGCGACGTTAAGGTCTTCCGCCTTCTCTCTCGGGACACTGTGGAGGAGGACATCTTGGAGCGGGCTAAGCGTAAGCGTGTGCTCGAACACCTGGTGATTCATGGAGTTGAGCGAGGGGAAGGTGAAGCATCGGCGGCGGTGCCCAAGCCTGCTGCCTTCCGAAAGGAGGAGCTGTCCGCCATCCTCCGATTTGGTGCTGAGCAGCTGTTCAAGTCTGGGGCGGTGGATGGTGTCCCTGCTGCAGACGTGCCGGATGGTGCTGCTGCAGCTCCCCCTCCGACTGTGGCTGGTGGGGCTGCGGCTGGGGCGGAGAAGCCGCTGGAGATGGACGATATTGATGAGGTGCTGCAACGCGCCCCGGCAGAAGAGGATGCGACGGAGGGTGGCGGTGGCACCATGGGGGACTCACTGCTGAACGCGTTCAAGTGGGCCGACTTTGCGACGAACGAGGAGCCAGACGAAGAGGCCATTGCCGCTGAGGCCAAGTCCAAGAAGGCCAAGGATAAGGCCAGGGTCGCTGCCGAGGCGGCGGCATCCAAGCTGACGGCCCTGGAGAGGACTCAGAAGGCGGCGCTGCAGGACGTTGAGCAGCGCGAGGCGGCGGACCGTGACCTGCTCCACAAGGAGGGGGACGGAGAGTTTTGGGGTCGGGTCATCCCGCGGGATGTCCAGGAGGACATGGTTGCCTCGCAACTGTACTTGGCACCGCGCTCCCGTAAGCGCGTCAAGCACTATGCCAAGGATCACGGGTCTGATGAGGAGGGTTCGTACAGCGACGAGGAGGTCGCTGGTGACGGTGGCACTGGGGACGGCAAGCGTCGGGGCGGCGGCGGCGCCAGCGGGGGCAAGGCCGCGACCGGCCGCGGCCGTGGCAAGGGGCGCAAGCCGGGGCCAAAGGGTGCTGTGACTGGTGGCAGTGGCGCCAAGCCGCCCCGTGGCAAGGGCGGCAAGCGCGCCGGCGCTGCTCGCGTCCCTGGGGACGTGTCAGACCAAGGGGACGAGGAGCTGACGCAGGAGCGACGTCTCGTCCCTGGCTTGACTGCTAAGGAGGTGCGGGCATTGGTCAAGGCGCTGCGCAAGTTCGGGATCGCCGAACGGGCGGAGTCGGTGGTCACCGAGACAGGCCTTGTGGACCGGGTATCGGTAGAGGATGCCCGAAAGCTCCTCGAGTCGGTCCTCTCACGGGCGCACAAGGCGGTAGATGAGCACGCCCAGCACCTGGAGGGGGGCGAAACGGACGAGGCGGGGATGGCCAATGGCGGTTCCCCATCAATCAAGTCCAAAGCTCGTGTGGCTGTCGCCGGTGTCAAGCGTGTTGCCAGCGCTTCGCCGTCTATCGTGGTTGGAGGGGAGTTCATGAATGCAGCCGAGATGGTGGTACGACAAGGGGAGCTGGCGGCGCTCGCGACTGCCGTTGGTGGTTACCCGTCGGACATGCAGTTCCGCCTGCGTGCTGCGGCAAAACCACCGACGTACGGGGTCAAGTGGACGACGGTCAACGACGCAATGTTGCTGGTCGGCATCCACCGGTACGGCTTTGGGAACTGGAAGTCGATTGCTGCGGACGAGGAACTTGGCCTCAGCTCCAAGCTGTCTACCCCGGGCGCGCCTGTGGTGGGCGCCCCAGACGCGCCCAAAGTAGTCCGCCGGGCCATCACGCTGCTGCGTTCTGTCTCCGCGTCGGTTGCGGCCAGCAATCGCGCCGCCGCACGGGTTGCTGCCGGGAAGAGCAAGGCTGCCGCGGCTGCACGAAAGCGTGCTGCGGCAAAGGAGAAGGCCGCTGCTGCTTCCTCTGCATCCCGAGCTACAGCCGGCAAGCGCGGTGGCGCCAAGGGTCGTGGCAAGGCGGGTGCCGCTGCGCCGGCCTCCCGCCCCGCCAAGGCGAGAGCCAGGGGCGGGCGCAAAGGTAAGGCGGTTCGCGGGGCGAGCCCAGACGTGTACGATGACGTCGATGGTGGCGCCTCAGCGGGAGACAAGGGCCATGCTGGCCCCAGCGCTTCTCGCGATGCGATTGTGTCTCGGGAGCGGGATTCGCCAACGACCTCTAGCGCGCCCACCTCTACCGGCTCGGCCGAGGAGAGCCCGGAGGAAGGGGAGGTAACTACCCGTCGTACGTCACGCCCTGTACCCGACAGTGAGGTGTCGCCGAGCGTGGCACCGACCAAGCACGATGCTGGCAACATGAGTGACACGCGGTCACAGTGCCGGTCTATGTCCTCTGCGGGCAAGAGTACGAGCGTCAAGGCTCGTGCGCGGGCGGTCTTTGGCCAGTCGCACTCGCTCAAGACCATGAAGGAGCTCAAGTACCTATCCGACATGGGTGCCACTGCCAGCATGGACAAGAGGGAGCGGTTGACACGTACCAAAGCGTGTCTTGTGCAACTCGGCGATGACATTGTTGCGGCCGGCATTGTGGCTGACACGCTGGCGGCGCTGGAGCTGTGGCGCTTCATCGCAGACAAGTGCCACACGGGTCTTGCCGGCGAGCGATTGCAAAAGCTGTATGCCAAGCTGACCGTGTCCTTCCCTCGTGATGGCTCCCGTGGCAAGCGGGCGGCCGCCCTACCCCCGTCCTTGCCGGCCAAGTCGTCGGCCGCATCTGCCTGCCGCAGCCCCAACCGGGAGCCTGCCCAACGGCGGGCCACTCGGTCTGCATCCCCATCCCGGTCGCCCGCCTCCCGCCGTGCGCTTGTGCCCAGCAAGCGGCGTCGGTCTGGGTCTGGTGCCGACAAGGCCGCCTGCTCGGCGGCGCCAGACTCTAACAGTGAGATCAAGGAGGGCGCCGGCCACTCATCACTGGCCGATGTGGACGTGTCACCGCCAGCCAAGCGTGCGGCGGTGGAGCGCCAGACGGACGACGTGGAGATGGAACGTCAAGCGCAGGAGGACCTAGCACCCCGCCGGGGGCGCAAGCGATCCGCCTCGACTGCTCGGTTGGGGAGCCCATCGCGCTCGCATTCCGGCTCGCATTCCGGCTCGCACTCTCGCTCGCACTCCCGATCACGCTCGCGCTCGCGCTCCCACTCCCGCTCTCGCGCCCGCTCTCGCTCTGGCTCCCTCTCTGGCTCCCGCTCGCGCCCCGCGTCTGCCTCGGAGTCGCCTCGCCATCGGGCGGCCTCGGCCAATGGGGGTGGTGCCGAGCGCAGCGCAGGGGACGGCAGCGGGAGCAGCAGCCGAAGTGGGGCGGCCAGCGTCGGCGGCGGCAGCGCCGCCGCCAGCGTCGTGGTCGGCGGCTCTGCCAGCGTGGCGGCCACGGCTCACTCGTCGGAGCGACGGTCTCCCCGGCGGGATGAGCCTGGCGCTGCTGGTCACGGCCGTATCCGCTCGGCGTCACCGGGCAGTCGGCGGCCGCGCTCACGCGGCGACCGCGGCAGCGGCGGCGGCGGTTCGGCCGGACGCGACCACGACCGGGACCGGCGCCATCGTAGCCGTGACGGCAGCCGCGATGGCGGGCGGGAGCGCAGCAGCCGCGGCGACCGGGACCGGGTGCGCCGCGACCGGGACCACGACCGGGAACGGGACCGCAACCGCGACCGCGAACGCGACCGCGACCGCGTCCGGGACCGCGACCGGGACCACGACCGGGACAGCGGCCGGGACAGCGGCCGGGACCGGGAACGGGACCGCGGCATCGGTCGGGAGCGCGCGCGAGAGCGGGACCGCGAGCGGGACCGCGCGGTGCGTGACGCACGCACGGGGGGTCCCGGCGCTGCCGCTGCCGCCGGCAGCTCGTCCCGCTGGCGGGACGACCGGGACGGCCATGGCTCGGTGCGCGACAGCCGCGGCCGGGGGGACTGGGAGCGGGACCGCTTCCGCAAGTACCCCGCCGACGAGGAGCGGGGCCGGGGTGAGCGCGACCGCCCCCGCGACGGGGGGCGCAAGCGCGAGCACCGGTCGCCCGAGCGGGAGCGGGACGACCGGCCCAAGCGTGGCGACGAGCGGGACCGCGAGCGGGACCGGGACCGCGTGCGGTACCGTGACGGGCGGGATCGGGAGCGGGCCCGTTCGTACGGCTCCTTCTACTGACCCGGCGGGTGGCGCGGCACCCGGCCGTGGTGCCTCTTTTTCTCTTTTTGAGCGGGTGGTGAGGGGCTGTGGTGCACCTACCCCGAGTCTCTGGCGGTGTTTATTTCTTCTTGCCTCTGCGTTTTTTGCTCTGTCTCTTCCATTTCCGTCTTGAATTTCGTTTCGTCGTCTTGATCGTTTTGTGTACCTGTCTTTCTGCGTCGAGCAAGCTGCGTCGGCCCGTCAGGTTGACGGCCCCGTCTCTTTCCTTAAGAATTCTTCCCTCGTCCGCATCATCTGTCGGTTTCATGAGTGGCCGTGCCTGGCGGTGCGGCGGCACCCGTCGTCACGTGGTGACGCGCAGGGAGCGCTTTCAGAGCCACCTCATCCGTGGCAGCACCCGGTGTTGCCCGAGCCTGTTGCCCGAGCTTGTGACAGCGCCGGCGGCAGGTACAGAGAGGGGGGACATCAAGAAGAAAAAAAAACCACGCCGCGAACCCCGACCGTCGGCTCGTGGCGGTCACGCCGCGTCCAAAGCACGCACCGGGTTGGTCGGCCAACCCCGCCCACCGTGGCTTTTCAGTGTTGCCGACGTGGCAGCAATCCACCGCATGCCGAGTACAGTGTGACGTGCTTGTAATTACGTATGTTGGGAACAGCGCTGTGGCGCGGAATGTGCCAGGTCATACTCCGTGCCGGCCCAAAGGGTCACCCAATGCCCACCAGTCATACTCGTGCATGGCGTCGGGCGACGCCTTGGGATCGTAGACGGTACCCCCTTGACCGCGCCGACCGGCTCGCGTCCCCCCCCCGCGCGCCCGTGTCCCCCCGTCCCCTGTCCTTGCGACGGCCGTCACGCTCGCACGCGCCCCCGCCCCCCACCGACGACCGTGCACGACGACCGAGTCGTGGCCCCGTTGCCGCTGCCG
>Ga0209186_1003707_pt1 | contig 10407 bp, 8 predicted proteins | sample SidtaG_FD_187426 | JGI IMG/M metagenome (GOLD analysis project Ga0209186, IMG submission 187426) | Marine algal microbial communities from Sidmouth, United Kingdom - Sidmouth_Male2 metaG (SPAdes) (version 2) | ecosystem: Host-associated > Algae > Red algae > Unclassified | place: Sidmouth, United...
TTTGGGGTCATCGTGCGTGTTCGAATAAATCATCGTTGCGTTTGCGTTGCTTCCGTCGTTTTTGTGCGCTTCGCGCCCAGTGATCCCGGCGTTCGCGTTGTGACTCTGGCGTAGCGATCCGCATCCTGTGCTGGGTTTTCTGACGGGGTTATACCCCGTTGGCTTTGAGGGCAGGATCCACTACATGACCGTCTTCCTAACAATCCCAATGTCAAGGCCTGGTAAGTGACCCTGGGCCTGTGTGGTCCTCTGCGATCTGGGCCTCTAGTTGAGACGGATCTCGACAGGTGACTGCGGTAGGTGGCATACTACTACAATTCCCCCTTCTCAAGGGTCAGCCGTCCCGGCTGGCGGGTGTTGGGAGATTCGTCCAACAGGGGACCCACGGGGTCACTCGCCCGGGGATGTAGCGTGGCACGTGCCAGCAATGCGGTCAGCCCTCTAGGCGGGCCGCGGTCGGAAGACTTTTCCGGCTCGGGCCCCGAGTGCAAGGGCCCGAGTGTGGGTGCAATCAGTCGCACAGCGGGGGGTGCTCGCCCGCCCCTACGTCACGAGGACACGCGGGGACTCGCCGCGTGTCTTTCCATAGGCAGCCGCTCTGTGTGGCGTCGCTTGCCCGAGTTGCAGTCTGCCTCTGGCGCACCCCCTCGCGTACCCTCATTCCCTCGTGTCTGAGAGGGGGGGTTGCGTGCTGTCCTGCCAGATTGAGGCCACTCACCCCCGCTGGTGTGGGCAGGGCGAGCCCCTCGTCCTCCCAGTGACCATCGGCAGCCCCTGACTCGGGGGTGCCGTGTTGGACGCGCCCGTATGTGGGTCGCGCGGGCTCGACGTGTACTCGCGTCGGGCCGGGCACGCAGCAGCTTCGCCGGCGGCGGACCACTCCCCCGCCATCGACGCCCCCCCCCCCAGCCCTGAGTGGGAGCGTCGGTTCTTCCGCTTCCTTCGGGTGGGTCACTCCCCCTACCCACTTTTTGTTTTGTCTTTCCCCCTTTGTTTGGGCTCCCCGGAGTGCGGGTTGTGGGACTGTTTCTCCCCGCGGGACGGGTGACTCCCCCTATCCTCCTGGTTGCGGCGATGGCTTCCGCGGAGTCGACGAAGGTCCGGGGCTCCCCACCGGGGGTGCCCTTGTTGGAGGAGGAGGAGGTGGAGCCGGCGATGGACGTGTCGCCGGACCCCCCCCGCGCGGCACGCTCCTCGGCGGCGTCGGGGCAACCAAGTGGGTCATCTCCGGCCGGGTCGACGGCACACTCGGCCGTCGGCCCGGGTCACGGACAAGGCCCGGCGGTGTCGGGGTTACTTCTTCCGGCGCGCCCCGGGGAGGGCGCCCGTGCCGCACGGGCGGCGCTCGTGGCGGCTCAAGTCGAGGCCGCCAGCGCGGGGACTACTCCTCTCGCGCCACAGGGCTGGTGGACGCCACCCCCCCACCCAACTGGGATGAAGGTGGGTCACCTCCGGGACGTCTACTTGGCGATCCTGGACGTACGTCGTTTGGACGCCTGGAAGCGCTGGTGCGCCCAGTTCCCCACTCAAGTGGAGTTCTCCTTGGGGTTCAAGGCCTGCCTCCCGGCTCTACTTGAGGCGGGGGATGAGAAGGGCGTCATGACCGCCCATCGCTTGTTGGCGGCCGCCCCGGAGAACAAGGAAACCGACGGCCAGAGTGCGGCCGTCTCCTGGGCGTGGGCGTCGCAATCCCCGCCCTACTTGGCGGAGGCGGACCCACACTTCAACCACGCGGCGGCGCGCCAAGAGTGGCTTGCGCGCGACGAGCACGCCTACCTCCTGTCGGCGGTGCAGGTGGAGTTCACCCAGGTGCACCGCGACATGCGCCCGCGCTACTATGCGGCGCTGCCACCGTGGTGGTCGGAGGTCGAGGTGCCTTTTGGCTTTCCGGCGTGTATGCCGCGGTACGTGGCGTACTTCGCCACGGCCCTCCAACCCGGTGATCACTTCCACCGTGCGTTTGCCATCCTCGCTACCAACTGGGTGATCGGGGTGGCGTCGACGTGGTACGCCGTCGTACGCAGCAGGGGCCGAATCTGGCACCTGTCGGCCAGCCTGGTGGCGGCCATTCGGTTGTTGGGCCCGGCCGAACTCGCGGCCGGGCGTGACGGGGACGCAGCCACTCTGCTGGCGTCCATGCACGCCCTCCACGATCAAGTTGATTGGGGGGCGGCGGTCATTCACCTCCGTCGTAAGCGGATGGCGCCGGGGAAGGAGCCCGATACTCCGGGCTTCGTCCATTGTACTAAGGGGCTCGAGGACGGCGAACTCCGCCTTTGTGAGGGCCTTGGACGGGGCGACTACCCCTACGCCGACGGGTGTGGGCCAACAACGTCGCCTCCCCCAAGTGGGTGGGACGCGGTGGACAAGACGACCCCCGCCTTTGATGGTGGTCGGGGCACTAAGGGCGCCCGAACTTCGGGTGCCCGTCGAGGCGGCCGAGGTGCGCCGGGCCGTACCCGCGGCGGCTATCACGATCTGGACGCCCCGAGCCCCAGTGTGGCGGGGCCGTCCGGTGGCGGTTCTTCCCGTGCCTACTCGGCCCGTGAGGCCCCGTGGTTTGGCGCGGCGCCGAGTCGGCGTCGCGACCCTCCTTCGTTCGTCATGGTGGAGCCGTTCCCCCTACGCCACTTGCGCGGGGGACTGAGCCGGGAGCCCCTGCCCCAGTGTGTTGCGCGGGGGCTCCAGGAGATGCTTCCCGCCGTGGCGCCCGTCATCTGGGACGCGGCCGGGGAAGTCACCCTGGTCGCCTTGGCTGACACGGTCGGATGGTTGAGCCGCCGTCTCGCCTCCTTTGCCGCCCAAGTCGGCTCGGCTGACGAGTCTTCCGCGGCGCGCCGTCTACTGGAGGAGACCGCTCTCCCCGCGGTCGGGGCCCACTTGGTCACCCGCCTGGAGAAGCACCGAGCCCACTTGGCTTGGTCGCAAGGCGGAGGATACGGAGCCACTGCACCTCCGGCTGGTCACTCATCCACGCCGCAGTGGGGCGTCGGGACTGGGGCATCCTACGGACAGTATGGGTCCGCTGAGCAGCGCGGGGATTACTCCTCCCCGCCGGCACCGGGGTACTCGCAACTGCGATATGCCCACGGTACGGGTTCCTCCGTGACGGGGACCACGCCGTCGCATGCACAACTGATGCAGGCGTAGGAGGCGCAGCGGTCTACTGTCCCTGGTGTCCCGCCCGCGCCGGACAATCTCCGTCGCGGGGGTTGGGGTGGTCCGAGTGGGGCCCACCGGGATGCGTCGCCGCGCAGGGACGGACAGGGCCACCCCGGTGGCATGGAGCCGTAAGTGCGGGCCCCAGTCGGGGGCCCAGTGCGGTGGTGAGCGTAGTTCGCTTTGCTTTGCGTTGGTACACACGTAAAGGGCCCGTTTGCATTCCACAGTCGGGACCGTTCCTTGTGGGTGGTGACCACGCGTTGTACGGGGTTACTCCCCCCGCTCAGGTGTCTGCCGCAGCGCGATGTTGTGCCGACTGCAGTATCGGTGGACCTTCTCACTCAGAAGGTCCTCGATATATTCCCAAGTGTCCTCTCGGGGACCATACCCGAACCAGCGCACGCGGAGCATGAGTCGCCCCTTCTCGTCATACTCTTGTCCGACAAAATGGTCGAACACCGCCTCCATCGTTTCAGTTGACGATGAAGGCAGGGCGGGCACTTGCCACGCCGCGAGAGCCCGCTCCCAGACTGGGTCGCCCTCGTGTGTCTCCGGTGCCCGTGTGGCATGATTGCCATTAATCGTGCGGATGCCATCGTCACTCTCGATGGTCAGCAGCCGCCCATCGGTCTTTAGTATCTGATAGGGGCCGCGGATTTTGAAGATGAGTTTTCCTCCTTAGTTCTCGTGTGACTTCACGAAGACCCAGTCTCCGACTCGGAGCGCCTGGCGGCGGCTCTTGACTCGTTTGTCAAAGTGCCGCTTGTATCGGGCTTGTGCCTTGTCCATTGACTCTTGGGCAAGCGGTATCATCTCGTCCAGTCGTTTGAGAAAGCTGGCCTTCGCCTGACTTGGCGTCAGGGTAGACTCGCCCTCTGCCGTCCCCTGTGTCAGCCGCTCGACGGCTATCGGGTGAAGCCGTCGGGGGCACACAAAGGAGGAAGGTGCCTCTCCCGTGCTACTATGCACTTGGGAGTTGTATGCGGTCACAATTAGTGACACGTACCTCGCCCAGGAGGAGACGTGCTCGCTGACATAGTGTCGCAACTGGCGCACTAATGTCTTGTTGAAGCGTTCTACCTGCCCGTTTGTCTGAGGGTGGTAGGGTGTAGCAAAGTTCTTACATATCCCCAGCATTTGTAGGACTCCTTGGTAGAGAACTGAGGCAAATTGTGGCCCGTTATCCGAAAGTGTGGAATCGGGTATGCCGTAACTGGCAATCCACACGTCCAAGAAGGAACCCAGTACATCCAGAGCCGTGACGTTTTTCAGTGGGAGGACACGAGTCAACTTAGTGAATCGATCACATATGACCAACAAATATTCATACCTCTCGGGGGTGCGTGGTGAAGGGCCAAGTCGGTCCAATGCAACAGCCGCGAAGGGCTCTTTCGCGAGAAACAGACGCATGGAGGCAGTACTCCGCGTCTCCATGAGCCTTTTCTTGGCACATGTGGGGCAGGCCGCCACCCAATCGAACACGTCGGCGACCAGGGAAGGCCAGTAATACCTTCGCCTGAGGGTCTGATACATCCGAGTGGCACCTGGGTGCGCGCCCAGCGGGGAGGCGTGTTCCCGCTGGAGGATGTCCTTCGTGAGGGACTGGGGGACAACCACTTGGTGTACCCCTTGTTGATGGCCCTGACGGCAGAGTATGCCGTCTCCATTCGCTTACAAGCGGGTGGCCTCGGTGGTGTTCAGGTCTTTCTGGACCTTCTGGCAGAAGTTATCTGCATGTTGGGCCGTGGCCAACTCGGCCAACGGGATGGGCAGCGCCTGGGAATTCTCCGGGCGTCGGGGGTCTAAGACCGCCCCCGACCTCGTCGTTACCCCGACTATGGGTATCTCTTCCGGGATGGGGTTCTCGTCCTTCTCCGCAGTCGGGATACGGGACATAGCGTCAGCCACTGCATGACGCTGGCAAGGCTTGTACTCCACGTCATAGTCAAACTCGGCTAGACGGACCCGCCATCTGTTTAGGCGGTTGTTCGTACATGTCGTGGTGGTCAGTACCCACCGCAGTGCCTGGTGATCCCACCGTATAAGGAAGTGCGTCCCTTCAATATGGGGACGTAACATAGAGACGGCCCAGACCACTCCGAGGCCCTCTATCTCCGTATCGGTATAGTTATTTTCCGCCGGGGTGAGTCCCTTACTGAAGTAACCAACTGGGTGATACTCGCCCGATGGTTGTTCTTGGAGCAGGCTGCAGCCGAGTTGGTCGTAGCTGGCATCCACGTCGATGATGTACTTGCCTTCCTTTCTCGGGAGGGCCAATATAGGCGGGTTGCAGAGCAGTTCTCGCAACTTATCGAACGCCTCTTGCTCCTCTTGAGTGGGAGGGGCAAGCCGCTTTGGCAACGTAGTACTCGCCAAGCGGTTTAGCGGCTTCGCGTACTTCGCGAAGCTGTCGGTGAAGCGCCGATATAAAAAACACATCCCCAAGAAGCTCCTCAGTTGGGTTTGCGTCTTGGGGAACTGGGCCTTCCTGATGGCTTTCAGGATCTTCTCATTGACGCTGATGCTTCCTGACCGAACTAAATGGCCAAGGTACTCCACCTCGATACTGAAGAGGTGGCACTTTTTCGCTTTAAGGGTGACGCCTGTGTTGCCCAGTAGGGTGAACACCTTGTCCAAGTGGGACAGGTGCGTCTCCGCGTCATGGGAGAAGACAATTATGTCGTCTAGGTAGACCAGGACGTACTGCCACTTGACGCCTGCTAGTAGCATGTCAATGGCGCGCTGGAAAGTTGCCGGCGCATTGAATAGGCCGAAGGGGAGACGTTTGCACTGGAACGTCCCCGAGTGGCAGATAAACGTTGTGAGATGGCGATCCTCCAGTGCTACGGGGATCTGCCAGTATCCCGCGTTTCAGTCTAACGTGGAGAAGAAGTTTGCCTCACCAAGTGAGTCGAGGCAGTCATCCATGCGGTGGAGGGGGTATGCATCCTTCACCGTCCGCTCGTTCAGTTGACGATAGTCGATGCAAAACCGAGAAGAGCCATCCGGTTTCGGCACCAGGACGATGGGGCTAGCCCACTCACCTGAGCTGGGCTCAATGACATCCAGTTGAGTCATCTTGTCGACCTGCTCCCGCATTTTCTCGCGAGAGCGGGGCCCCATCCGATAGGGGTTCAAGCGTACTGGCTTGGCCCCGTGTTTGAGCTTGATGCGATGCTCCGTGGCTTTGATGAGGCCAAGGGAGCCGTCCCACAACTTTTGGTGCTTCTCGATGAGCTCATCGAGGCGTGCCTTGAAACTCTCAGGCACGTCCTCAGTGTGGATATGCGGACGATTGTCGCTGTCCTCGGGCGCTTGGGTCGAGGTACTATCCGTGCCCAAGGCCTGCCACTGCTCCGTAGTCACGGCAGTAACGTTGCCCTCGTACCGATCAACGAACCCGAGGTTCATGCCCACCGGGAAGCGCTTAGTTGTCTTCCCAGTGTGGATTATCTCCAGCCACCAGGTTTGCCCTGAAGTACAGATCATCGTTCTGGGGGCGACATGTATCTGGTGTTTGTCAAACACCCGATGTAGGGGGGAAACCATTCCATTCCCCTGGAAGGCCGTACGTACTTGTACGTACCCTCGGGACCTTCGTTGGATCACTGTCTTCTGCGCCAGCCGGACTGAGGCGGAGGCAGAAGAGGGGCAGGCACAATACATGTCTGCCTTCTGGGTTGTCGCAGCAATAGTCCTGCCGCAACGTTAGATGGGGACACGCCCCCCATCGTGCATCCGGATGTAGTTGTCCGGACCACTGATCGCCGGAACATGGCGATCCGTGTAGTCGGTACCCAGAATCATGGGGACGGACATGCCGGGTACTACCCCGACAGTGATCTCAGTCGTATATGATCCAATGCGGACGTGAAGCGCAATGGTGCCCTTGATGGAAAGTAGCCCACTCTTTATGTCAAACATGGAGGCAGATGACTTGTCCGCCACCTTGACCGTCACATCCCTGGGAAGAAGGTCTTCCCGGAGGAGGGAGACGCCAGACCCGGTGTCTATTATGACCCGGGTGGCCAACTCATGCCCTTTCATAAGCCATACTCGGGCTGCCACTTGATAGTTGCTGCCTGTCAGGATGGCAACGACCTTACTGCGGTCGACGCCCTTCGGGAGACGCATATCCCGAGGGCGTACCCCCTTGGGGCGGGTGAGTATCCACTTGGCTTTCGTGGGCGACTCGCCCGTTGCCCCAGATGGGACCACCGGGGGCCGCGGGGTTTCCTTACCCCCAGTGGTTAGGCGTTTCCCGCATCGGAGTGGGATGCGGGTGCCGGATTCTCCTCTGAGTGTGAGGGTTCCCCCTCCTCAGTGGTGGAGTCGCTTTCGACCACTGCCTCCGCGGATTGCGTGGCAGCGACGACAGGCGGCGCCTGGTGGCGCGGCGCCTGAGTAGGGCGCCGTGTCTGGGGACGCGCCCAAGGATTACCAATCGCCAGACGGGCCCTGAGACGTGCATCCAACTTGGGACACGTCTCGGCCCAATGGCCCTTTTGGCCACACTGCCAACAGGGCTGAGCGCCCGGTACAGCTCCGGAGCGGGCAGTCGTCGGTGTAGTGGCCGCGACTGCCGATCCCTCACCCTCGTCCCGCACGTAGTAGGCACGGGTACGCGGCGGGGTGCGAGGCACCGGGGTCTGCCTCGCCTGGCGCCGAAGGCTTTTTGCCTCGGCTGCCTTACGGGCTTCCTCTGCCCGCTCTTTCTGCTGCTCCGAGCGGAGCCAGCGAAACTCTTCACCCTTATTATGGGAAAGGCGAGCCAGCTCGGCCAAAGTTATGGCCGGTGTGTTTCGCTCACGTACAGTGGCGCGCACCGCCCGGTGAACGCCCTCCACGAAGCGCCCCTTGAGGGCGCCCGACTCATGAAGAACGCCGCACTCGGTGTTCAACCGGCGCAGACGTTCGGAGAAGGACAACTCGACCTCGCCGTCCTCCTGGGACGCTAGATTAAACTCTTCCACTCGAAGGGCGATGGATGCCTCATCGGCATGCATCCGGATCATCCAGTTGACCAGTTCCAAGTAGGAGGTCACCTCCCCGGGGTTGCCCCAACGACATGACGGCCATCACCTCGGAGCGGAGTGGCTCGCGAGTGAGGTCCTGGAGGACATAGAAGGCCTCTCCTTCTGAGACGAAACTGTCGTCGCACGCCTTTGCGAAATTCCGCAAGAACTGGAAAACCTTGTGGGGTGGGGTCCCGTCCCACTCGGATCGGGACCCGAAGGAGTGTGAGATATCCTTCTTCAGCCGACCCATGTTATGAGCCTGCTCGCGCATGTAGAGAGTTGACTTATTCTCCAACGCGTACGTCTCACAGTCAAACATGTCCTTCTACTGGGGATTGTTGACTGTGATCTTGGCCGGTATAACTCGTACCGATGAGGCAAGCCTGCCCCGGATGGGCGCATAGTCCGCGCCCGCACTACGAGGTTGTCCACGCGGGAATGACGCGTGGGTGCACCGCGGCGTCCAAGAGTGGTCCTCCTGGGTGCCGGGTGTGCGGATGTAGGGGGAATCCCCCCCTGAATATTCTCCATCTGAGGATTGCGACGTGTAGTCCAGTCGACGGCGGGGGGAAGAGCAGCCCGCCCGACGCGTTCGGGTCTTGGCAACTGGAACCGAAGCCACAGCGGGCGACTTCTGTAGGGATCGCGCCACCTGCGTCCGTACCACGTGGGTGATGGCGTGCACCAGCTCTGGACCAATCACCCCCTCAGAGCCCCGGGGAGCACGACTAGAGCTCCCACCCGGCGGCTCCCGTGGCAAAGTGGGCACAGTCCAACCAACCCGAGTCGGGGACGGCTTCTCCGTCCGCGACGCACGGGCCGGCCGACTTCCGCCGAAGAGAATGCCAGCACTCGGATGGAGACTCTCGGTATTACTGCGAACCGAGGGTGCCCCAGCCGGGGGGCGAACGCCACTGGGCCCGACGGGCAAAGCCTGGGGGCGGAATAAAGACCCACGCCGAGAGTCACCCACATCCCCGTCGCTCTGACTCAGTGGGTCGCCGCTCGTCGGCGGACCGACACCCGGGGGGAGGTCAAAACCGCCCCCGCCACTAGTCATTCCGGAGCGCCCGGGGGGGTTCTCACGCCCACCCCGGTCCATCGGGCCCCAACTTGGGGCTCGCCAACCTGGCGTTGCGGGGTTGAAACGCGAGGGAAGAAATCGCTGGGGAAGAAGGTCGACTCGACCTTCCCCGAGGGGCCCCTCGAAGAAGACAAAGTGTGTCCTCCTTCCCCTGCTGCTCCACCAAATGTGACAACACCGCACGCACACCCCCAGCCGAGGGGGCAACCGAGCCGTGTGCCCGGTAGTCCCGAGTAAGGACCCCGGAAGAAAACACCGGAACCGCCAACACACAACTGGCGTGGCCGGGTACACCCCGACGCGCACGACACAGCACTGTTGGAGCCGAATGTTTACTTGGTGGGCAAAGGGGGTCGGGGCCAGCACCGCAGACCCCCCCCCGTTATATACCCTCGGGGACCCCGCCCGGAACACGCAAAAAGGGGTCACAACATAGACACGCACCCCGACCCACCAGGGCCACCCACTCCCACTGGGAGTGGAAGGTAGTAAACCACGCATCGCTCCCGCGCAAACGAAACCCATTAAGTAAGCAAGGCGTAAATACCAAAACATTAGCGCAGGATGAAAACCCAGGACGATTAGAAAGATGTAACGGTTACCCGATTTGGGTGTATACTTCCGAACTTCGGTACTAAAGCAAGTCGCCCGTTAAGCCGATACTTGGGACACTTAGTTAGTGACCGTCTTCCTAACCATACCAATGACAAGGCCTGGTAAGTGACCCTGGGGCTGTGTGGTCCTCTGCGATCTTGGCCGCTAGTTGAGACGGATCTCGAGAGGTGACCGCGGTAGGTGGCATACTACCACTGGCTCTGTCGCGTGGAAGGCAGCCGCGTGGGTGCTTGCGCATGGCACAGGCGGGCGGGGAAGGTGGCCCGCCTCCGCGCACTGCCATCCCAATTATTACCAACTATCGCAAACTATCGCGAACCATCGGAGCTGTTTGGGGCTCCAGTGGCTCCCCCGGGGCCCTGCACGCCGCGCCATCGCGCGCGAATGTCTCTTGGGGATGCAACAGTACGTTTGCAGCCGTGGTGTGCCACGCGGGAGCACGTTGGTGCTGTCCCTTTCCGCACTGGCACGCCATGGATGCCACGCCCCACCGGCGGCAGAATGTCACACGTACATCCAGGGCGTCAG
>Ga0209186_1003709_pt1 | contig 10402 bp, 11 predicted proteins | sample SidtaG_FD_187426 | JGI IMG/M metagenome (GOLD analysis project Ga0209186, IMG submission 187426) | Marine algal microbial communities from Sidmouth, United Kingdom - Sidmouth_Male2 metaG (SPAdes) (version 2) | ecosystem: Host-associated > Algae > Red algae > Unclassified | place: Sidmouth...
CGGCGAGAGAGGCGGGTGGCGGGGTGGCCGCGGCGGGCCGATCGCCGCCACCCAGCTGGGGCTCTGCTGGCAGAGAGAGGACCTGCGCCCTCAGTGGCGCGCCTGGCGGCATCCAACGCCGCCCTGTGCGCGAAACGCTTGGTACGATCAGCCACAACTTTCCGGTTGTACCCACATCAGCTTTCCATGTCCATTTCCAAGAAAAATCTGGACGGCAACACCGACAGCCGGCGCGCCGCCGCCCCCGCGGCCGCGGCGCCGCCCGCCGGCCGCCTCGGGCGGCGGCGCCCCGCCGCGGGGGCGCCGCCGCCGCGTCGGCTCGTCGGTGCAGGCGGCAGCCGAACAGGATGCCGAACGAAACGGCCTGTTTGACAACAGCCGAACAGGCGCCTTTCTGTTCGGCTTCTTGTTCAGGCAACGGAACCCGAACAGAACCCAATTCTGTTTGGAGCCACTGTTGCACGCACTCGAGAGGCATGCAAGCACATGCGAGGACCTTGCCCAGGAAACGGTCAGAAACGTACGGTTACGGCTAACCCTGGGGACATCGGCTGGTTTAGACGTGCCTAGTGAACAGGCTTGCAGACTTGATGCTCTCGATGCTGGGTGTGTTGAAGAGGCGACGCCGGCTGTTGAACTATACAGACCAAGTAGATCGGTTACTTATAGTGATGGGCCGCCACCAAAGGGATGCTGGGGCCGAATGCGAGTTGAGGCGAGGTGGACAACGCAGCTGATGTACCAATGACTCCCGCACATGACCGTGTTCCTCCACACAACCGGCAGATGGAAAAAGCAACGAGACCAACGCCAACGGCACTCGTACGTCACTCAGTCATTGTTTTCTACAGGCGAGCGCGTGTCTGACCAGACCCCTTTCAAGACTTTGTTACACATGGTGTCGGTCGCAACCCCCCCGGGATCACGGCTTGTTCACGCCCGTCTGTGACAGTGTGCACGAAGCCACCATCCGACGCCCCAGACCGTGCCAATATGACCCATGTGGACCTCCTACCAGAATCATGTACCACCTCCTCTGCCCATGTCTGCCCATGGCCACTGCCAAGAACTGCCGCCCCTCAGCCAAACAACAAATCCAAAACAAACTCACGGGCCTTCCATGTTCGCCAGCACAGGCCACCGAACGACAAGTCTCCCCACGAGAAGGCCCACAACAGGCTGTACCGCCCACCACGGACCACCCACCAAGCACGAGCTGCCCAACCCCAACCACGAGCAACCACAACGCGGGGCATCTCTCGAGGGGCGCACCCACCACATACCGTCTCATCACCCACAAGCTCTGCCGCCCCCGCCCCACCCAACAGCTCTACCGCTCCATCTAGCTACTTGGATTGAGCACACGGGAGGTGAACGGATAGAAGACATTGGTGAAGAAGCGCTGGGAGTGACGCTCCGCCGCAGTGTCTGGCGCGTTGGACGGCACGGCACGCAGGCCGCGCCGGTCCGCTAGGTCTTGAAAGTCTGCCACAACGTGCTCAACTCGTAGCACATCCTCCACAGGAACGCGAGCGAGCGACGGCCAGTCGTCTTGTGGAGTGTCGAAGCGCCACGCCACCCGTTTGCACCCTGATTGTGTGAGGGAACATTGCGGACTGGATGGGACCTCCTCTAAGCGCTGCAACACAACAAAGTCATTCGCCACGCCGTCAAGCATGCGAACCACAAGTCTTGCCCTCCCCAGTTGCCGATTCCCGCTCCCGTCCTTGTACCAGAGGTGGTCGTACCGTGGCTTTCCCGAGTAAGACTCGGCGGCACATACCGTTTGTACGACCGAACTTGCGCCCCACTCAAACGTGCAGCGAAAGACAGCAGAGTTGGCGACCACCACAGAGCAGTCATGTCGCCTGCCGAGTAGTGTAGACAGGGAAAACAAGCCAGGAAGCTTCTCCGCGTCCCCGATGGTCATGCGAGTACCTCGGTGGGATCTCGTCAGAGATGCAGGCTGCACCATCTGCACATCGGGGTCGACCACGTCGGGATCCTCGAGCAGTCGGTTGATGTCGTCGTCGTCGTCGTTGTCCTCCTCACTTCCCAGCTCCCGCAGCTCCCGCAGCACCTCCTTCTGCGTCTCCGATGCACGCATCATCTGCAAAATCAGCCTGGGACCTCTGTTGTTGGAACGGTTGTACATCTTTTTACAGGGACCGTGCAGGGACTCGTTCTCACTGGTGTCCCCTTCCCATAAGTTGCCGTTCCCGAGAAGCGTGGCAAGCAAGTGGTTTGCAAGCCGGTGCGCCTTCGTTGTGTGTACAGGTCCAAAGACGACGTCAACGTACTCAACGATGAAGGTTTGCGCTTCTTCCGCCAAGTCTTGCATCTGCTGCGCCGTCATGCGGGTCGTCTCGGCCATGTTGTCGCCCATGAGACGGCCGCCGAGCAGAGCCATTCGACAGTATACATCCAACACCGCCTGGTGGAGAGGAAGGGCACCGAAGAGGCGCTTGTACTTCGTCGAGGAGACGACGTCAGGAACCACTGGGTCGGGGAGGACCTCGTCCGCTTCTTCGCGGTACGAACAACCGGGGCCGTGCCCGTCGTCGATGTCTTCGCCTTCAAACGCTGGAGACAAGCTGCCAGGGCGCACTGTCGCCGGTGCCGCGTCGGAGTGCCGTGGGGGTTGTATCTCTGCGGGGCCGCCAACTCCTGCGATCATGTGTGGCATCATGGGAAGACCATGCCGCCACAGCCTGCCCGTCATTTGTAGCTGCTTCTCTGTTGGGGGCACAAAAAATCTGTTCGTAACACGACGGAAAATGTACAGTATAGCGGTGTCAAGCAGGGAGATACAGATATGGTGCGGGTGAGTGGTAATGAACAGGGTTGTAAGAAGCACGCGCCTCTCTACGACTCAGCAGCACAGGAGTAACACCCCGCGCGACAAGCGTCCATGTGCGTGCCGTAATGTACATTCAACCCAGTCACTAAACACGTACCCCGGCGGTGTGGGCGAGGGTACGCATAGATGGCCCATCTCCCACGCACGTAAGTTGAGTGCCTCGAGAGTGTCGGGAACAGGGCCGAGGCGGGTGTCCTTTCCGGCACACGCAACATGAAGGAAAGAGGGGAAGCGCTGCGCCACCATGCGCACGACACCGAGCTTCCAAACGTGAAGAAGGTCGAAGGAGATGATGTTGAGCAGCTGCTTGTTGTCTGTTGAGAGACCCCAAACCGCCCCAAGAGCCGGAACAAAGGCAAGGGCACTGTGTTCCATGGCCAGTGGCCTCCGCAATGACGGTCGGGGGTCTCGGTCGCGCGTGATCGCGCCTTCCAATTGCGCGTCAAGCAACACAGTGACGTCGCGAGACGCCACTCCGACCCCACGAGAGTCGCCAGCGACGTCCCGCCTCACCATACAGTGCGAACAGAAGAACTCGCACGCGTTATTCATTAGACATACGACCGCACGCTCGCCGAGTTGGTCGGCGACGAGGCCGACAACCCTTGGAACAGCTGTAAGCTGATGTTGACCCGGGAAGGTCATGGGCACACCATCTTGGCTGGCGCCAACGAACCGACGCAGGAGGACGGCCAGGCAGCGTTGAAGGATGGCATTTCGGCTGTCACTCGCCCGGCGGCGAGAAGGTGCCGTGCGCGCCACCGGCTTGCCTACGTGGGGGATGTAGCCTACAGTTACCCTCTGTACGGCTCGGTCTCGAACGTTGACAACGCGGGCGCGGATAGGATACATGTAGTGGGCGCCAGACCACGACACTACCGCCTCATCAACGAACAGTTGGACCCCCAACACGAAGGAGAACGACCCATGTCGTCGGCGGACCGTGGCCTCCTCGCTCAGGAACAGGTCGCTGTCCATGATCTCAGACCGTAAGCGCGTGCCATCGGGTCCCATACCAAGCTGCTCTCCCCATAACGACACGTGGGCAGCATTCTGGATCATGCCCATCACCGTAAGGAGGAGGTCCCGCGAATAGAAAAGATAAGCAGCTCCCTCTACCTACAGCGGGGTCTCGTCCCAGCATAACTTGGAGAGTACTCGGCGCTGCTCCTCCCGTACAGCGGCCACAAACGAGTGCTTTGTCGGGAACGCGCGTGCAATGTCCCCAGTGTCGTCGTCGGAGCTGTCCCCGTCGGAATCGCCGACGCCCCCAACAGGTTCACGGGTTCCAGCATGTTGTCTGCTCGCACCCGTACCACCAATAGCGGTGGAAAGTCGCTCTGCGCGTCTTGGCCTCGGGGCACCGCGTCGTCCACCGCGACTACATGAGCGACCGCCCTCCTCGGCAAGTAGAAGCACCGATAGATACGTTTTCTGGTCCATTTGAGACATGCCACCTCCCCCCGAGCTCAGTGCTAACTTGAGAGCCGCCCGCAGGACAGGCTTGTCGAACTGAGACGTGCGCTGCCCGACGGAGGGGGGCACCAAACGCCTCGTCATACTCGCTTCCGGCATGGCCTCATAGTATGCCCTTATTCGAGCCGCAACCGATACATGAAACACATTGCGGCGCCGTGACACCGGTAGTGACCCGGTCTCGTAGGCGCCGGGAGGCATGCTCACCACTCCAAGCCCGCCCAGCATCGGATGTTCGTCGAGGCCCTCGCTTGCATTGGGAGAGGGAGGAGTGGGTGAGATGCTTGGGGCTCCAGCACTGTTGCCATTGTCGCAAGGCCCACCAGCCGCCACAGCGGGCCGTCTCGCCGAGACCGCAGCCCGATCGTGGAGCTCCACAAAGTCATCAGGGGGGACTAGACGATTCCTCTGGGAGTGTCGCACGCTCATGTGGCGGCTCCGAGATGATCGAGAAAGTAGGACCCGGGGGCAGTACCAACACAACCAACAGCCATTGCCAGCATTGGCGTGGCTCTCTGTGTCATTCTCCATTCTCTGTAACACACCAAAGAAAGACGTAACACCAGTAAACATATGGAGCATGTGCATGTGTGAGAGAGGCGTGAATGAAAAGTACTCGCGAAATGGAAGGTCAGGTCCTGGGTACATAGGCAGGTATGCGGCCGTGAAGCAGAACAGCACCCGCGGAGTTATAAAAACAAGGAGAGTGAAACACCGCTTGTGGCATTCAACATACCAAGCAGCGTCGAACGCCGATAGACAAGGAAACCGTCAAGAGTACGTCAGGGCGAAAAGGTGCGGGATTGAAGGTGCAAGCACTTGTGTGTGTACAGGATTGGTGTGAGGCATTCGGAGGCGTGCAGCGGGTAGGTGGCGTCCGGTGGGGATACGCGGGTAGGTACGCGCGGGTCTGGCGTGAAAGGGGACACACGGTGGCGAGGCAGTGAGGCAAGAGGACACAGGAAGCGGCGTGGTCTTAGAGGTGGCGGTGTCGGGAAACACAGCGAGTCTCCGCGGAGCACAGGAGCCCGACTGACACACGGCTCCCACCGCGAGTCGAAAGGGACTTAAGTGGGACCTCCCGGCCGTGGGTACGTGGCTCGACAGGCACAGTACCCTAACAGAGTTCCTTGTGGGATGGTGTGTGGTCCACCACTTCATGTGAACTTGCCACGATGTCATCCCACTGGCTTCCTCTCCACGAAGGCGGTCTCCGTAGCTCGTTGGCCTCCGTTGACGTCCCAGTATACGGATTTAGCGCCACAATTCTATTCCAGAAATCTAGTGGAATTCCAGGGAGATCGTCGCCTGGCTTCTTTCGTGCGCCCTTCCACCTCGCGCTCGTTGCAACCCACGGGCGTCCCGTCGCCACCATCCGCGGTGATGGCACTCAGTGCATGGTGCTGACTGGTACCCGTCGAGTGCCACAACATTCCGCATTGGGCGGCCTTCGGTGTGACTACCCACGCCCGTCAACCCCCCCCGTCCCGGTCTCGGAAGGACGCGCCGCCCCCCCCGCCCTCCCCTCCACTCTTTGGCATTTTTCTGCCCCGCTGCCCCCCAAGCGCCCTTTACGCGTCAGCCACCCATCGCCGCAGGGTGGCGGGCGGCTCCTCAAACCCCCGTCACGGCTTTACGATAGGCGGACACACTGACGGGGACCCTTCCTCCTCGCGCGACCGTCCATGGCACGGTGACTTTTGCACCCCTGACATGGGTCTGTGGTCGGCCCCATCGCTATGTCAACAAGGAGGGCGGTGAGTACGGTTTCGTTCACAGAGTTCTTGCACCGGGTACACGCCGAGTTTGTGGTGAACGGGGACCGCTTGGTTGGTGGTCCCAACGCGAGAGTGGCGGGCGTGGGTAACGGCTGGTATAGTTCGCTATCGTGTAACTGTGGGGTCACCGGGACGACGCCTGTAACCGTCTTTGCATCATCGCTATGACTTTGCATCTGGTAGGTAGCGGTCCCGTCGTCCTGTTCCCTTGCTTGGTCGTCTGCGGCACGCCTCGCGCTTCCCGGAGGCTGCTGCCGTCTCCAGTGAGTACGCTCTGTCTATTTCGCAGCTGGGGACTGGCGCGTGCCTTGCGGCTGGCGCCGGCGGGTACATAAGGCCCAGTCAATCGGTTGCCCCGCGCGCCGGCGCCCCCCCCTTGCTCACCCCCCACCCAAAGTCGCCCGACTCCTTCTCAACCTCGCACCGCTGTCACCTCCCCCCCCTGCACCTCCTTCTTTTGGTCCACACCCCACCCTTGCTGGAAGTCCCAGCGACCGTCTACAGCGATGGCACCGCCCCCGCCCACGCGGGGAAGCGGGGAGCACGCCACGCGCTCGTCGGCAAAGCGCACCCTGGAGGACGATATCATCGACGTCGACGGTCTTCCGTCTACCACCCCGACCCCGTCAACGAAGGGGAAGGGTCCCGCCAAGGTCCCGCGCGCGGATGACCCGATTGACGTCGACAACCCGGCCACTTGGACTTTTCCGTCTCCGGCTGCCGCTGGCGGTACTCCCTCTAGCAGCTGTGCGCAGCCGATGCTGAAGTTCAATGGTGCCCTCGGCATCGCCCTCTACGAGCAAAAAGTGGAGATTCGGACGGAGGAGGCCACCGCAGCTGCGGCTGTGACCGACGGCGCCCCGTCGAAGATTTCCGGGGCATGTGAGACTGATTCCACGCCTGTGACTACTTCTGGCGGGGCGTCTGCTGTCGGCGTTGCGACAGAGGCCGGGGGGGCGCCCCCGGACACACCTGTAGACACCCCCCAGGGCGAAGTCTTCAACACTGTACCTGACTCGGTCCCGCCCCAGGCGTCGCCAAAGGCTAAACCGCCGGTGCGGACGTTGGGGTTCCGCTCGAAGTGGGACAGGTCGATCCTACCTCGTCCGGGTCGTAAGAGCAAGTTTGTGCGCCGTGCCGCGGTGATGACCGCACCGTCTGTTGCGCGCATCATTGCGGGTCCGCCGACGCCCCCGCATTCGGGCTCCGACTCCGAGGGTGGTTCTAACGATGGCGACTCGTCGGTCCCCGGTTCTGGCTCGGGCTCCGGCGTTGGTGAAGCTTCCGGCTCTGGCGGGTCTGGGTCGGGTTCTGGCAGTGGTGGTGAAGCTTCCGGCTCTGGGTCTGGGTCGGGCTCCGGTGGTGGTGTGGGAGGTGGTGGTGGGGGCGCTCGTATGGTGGACGACAGTGCGACGGAGGGGAGCAACCTCGAGGTAGTCGACATGGCCAACCGCGACGCGGGTCCTGTCGCCCCAGAGGTCGGCGTCGGGATTGAGCAAACGGGAGGCAACGAGACGGGCCGGCTTGGCGAGGAGGCCGGCACCAATGTCGACCCCGTTCGCTCTGCCGCGGACGCACTGGCCGGGCATCTTGCTGCGCAGAGCCGCTTCCCGCGCATCTTCCCGGCCACTTTCTGGATTCCGGGTGCACAAGCTGCACTCTCCAGTGCTCGTCGCAGTTTGGCGGCTGCGCGCCCGCCGCTCCCGCCTGCGTCCTCCCCTTTTGCCAGTCGCGACGCGTCGGCCCGTGCCAATGCGGGGTCTTCGTCACAGCCCCAGCGCGCCTTGGGGACGCCAGTGCTTCCGCCGTCACCTCAACCTTCGCTGCCTCTGTCACCACCCCTGTCGCCGCCGATGTCTGGTGCCACCTTTCCAGATGAAGAGAGTAGCGAGGAGATGGATGACGACCAGCTCGTCATCGCCTACGTCACCCCCCCTGCGTCGCCGGTGGTGGCGGCCACGCCGATGACCTCGCCCCGCCGCATGGGCCCGCCGTCGAGGAAGCGTCGACGCGCCGATCTCTCTCGCGCGGCGCGTGCGCTGTCCACCACCGGGCCTACTGGAGCTGGTGCCGGTGGCGATCAGGACAACTTCTCGCTGCTGGACATTCACGACGCGCTGCGGAGCGGTTTCTCGTCCGTGCGTCGGGAGATAACGAGGCTCCGCACAGAGCTTGTTGTCGTCAAGTCGCAGTCGGCGTCAGCTCTGCGTCGCATGGACAGTATTGCAGCGGCAGCGGATGGTCGTGAGTCCGGTAGCGGAGTCGTCCTCGAGCGCCTTTCGGGTATTGATCGCACCCTGAACATCCTGGGGGACCGTCTACAAAAGACTACTGGTGGCGAGGAGAGTGGTGGCCCTGTCGATGCGCGGGGCTCCGTCACTATCGTGACCGAGATTAAGGTATGTTCCGTATTGTGCTTTCTTTCCTGCATTGTGAATGCCCGTGGTGTACCGACTGCAAGTCGAGTGTCGGTGTGCTGTGTTTGTCACCGCCGTGAAACCGTGCAGACACTCGGTGTTATGACCTTATCGGCTGCCCGTGGCTCAGGTCTGACACGGGTTTCCTTTTACTGCTCCGGTCGTCCCTGTTGCTTCTTTTCTGCCTGCTTCGGTTTTTGTAGGACCTATTCCTGGAAGCCCTGATGGAGGAGATCCGCACGGCGTCCTCATCAATGATGGTGTACCCAAGCTCGAACACCGTCAACTCCCGCCTGTTGGGCGTCACGGCAAAGGTGATGGGGATCTCCGAGGCGGACGCGGCCATTAAGCTGCAGGAAAAGGTGATGCTGCCAGTTCGTAAGCCGGCCAAGGGGATGGCGCTCATCGTCGCCTACCAGTACATTAAGCGCGTACTGTGGCACTTGAATGGCTCACTGTCGTCGGTCGCCGTCTCTACGTTTGTCAAGCGCTTGCATGCGCTCAAGGGCATCGGGGCGTGGACCGCTCCGCCCGGGACGTCCACCCGCCGCGTTCTCAAGCAGACGCCCGACGAGTGTATGGACCTTCTTCGTGATGACTCTTTCATCAAGGATGCGTATGGTCGCCTGGCCATGCTCGACGTACTCGCCAATGTCATTGAGGAGCTGAAGGGGACGGCGGTGATGGTCAGCTGGACGGGTCCCAACAAGACGACTCGCGTAATTCGGTGCCTGTACGGGCACGTTGCAAACGTCACGTATCGCGTAAGTGCCGGACCGGTCCCCCTATGTGTATCGTTTGTTGTTCAACGGTCGTCTGACTCATGTGCATGGTCTTTTGTCTGTTCATTTTGAGGGAACTGACTTTGGTGAGTTGTTTTGCACCCGTCCCCATCCCCTCCTGTGTACCCATGTCCCTTTGCTGTCTCGTACGTGCTTCCCTCGCAGGTGCGTTCTTATCTGCGGAGCCGGGCGGGGCTACCGTCTCTCCTTGCCGGTGTCGGGGCCCTCAACCAGGGGCACCATGCACTCTTTTCCCGAGAGCTGCTCCTCCTGAACGACATCCTCCCGAAAGACGCAGACATCCACGATGGCCTCCAGCTCGTCGATGGGGGCGATCCGAGCCGCCATATTGGCGAGTCGGATGTAATCGTCCCTGATGCTCCTCCTCCCGCGCGCAGTGAGCCTGTCGATGCTGCTCCCACTGTGCCCGTGGTTGCAGGTGCCGCCCCCAATGGCGTCGTGCTACCCACCCCTCAGCAGCCCATGCGCCTGGAGCCGCTCCCATCGCACCTAACTGGTCGACATGAACCGCCCACCGGCGACCGTAACCCGCTGCCTGGTACTGGCCTCGAAGCGCCCGCGGACGATTGGGATGAAGAGGACGACGACGAGATCCGCCCAGTGCGCAACGAGCGCGAGGCGCAGTGGCGCGCATATCGCGCAGCGGGATTCTAAGGATTGCCTGCTGTTCCTGTCGCTCAGGCGTTTTGATGGCTCCACGGACCCCGTCGCCTCGCTCTGGCCAGGGACTTTTTGACGGTTGCTGGCTTTTCTGGTGCTATTTCTTGTCTCCTGCTGCTTGTGTAGCTCGGATGTGTCGGGTAGACCCACACATTCGTCTCGGTCTGGCCGCACATGCGGTCTCCTTATCTGCATCTCTGCTTTCTTGTTGCTCTTTTTGTCATGCCGTTGCTGTGTGGTGCGGCCGTGCGCCCGTTTGTATGGGACTGGCGAGGTGGTGACCACACATTCGTCTCGGTCTGGCCGCACATGCGGTCTCCTTATCTGCATCTCTGCTTTCTTGTTGCTCTTTTTGTCATGCCGTTGCTGTGTGGTGCGGCCGTGCGCCCGTTTGTATGGGACTGGCGA
>Ga0209186_1003711_pt1 | contig 10399 bp, 8 predicted proteins | sample SidtaG_FD_187426 | JGI IMG/M metagenome (GOLD analysis project Ga0209186, IMG submission 187426) | Marine algal microbial communities from Sidmouth, United Kingdom - Sidmouth_Male2 metaG (SPAdes) (version 2) | ecosystem: Host-associated > Algae > Red algae > Unclassified | place: Sidmouth, United...
TATTGAGCTTGATTAATCGTTCTTTTGCCGCTTGATTGTATACCGCAAACCCAGTAATTAGTTCGGGCGGAATGTCGGGCTTTATCAAAAATTCGGCTTCCTTTCGTCGCTTCAAATCCAAGTCTTTGTCATCCTTCCAATATCGGTTTTGTACCGCTTCAAAATCTACTATGTCGGGGATTTGTGGGGCTGCGTCTTGCGGGTACATCGTTGTGAGGCTATCGGTGGCGTGTCCGTCCGAAAAGATAAATTCCAAATCTGCCGCTACGATTTTTTGAACATTACACACGCAATATACGATATTTTCCGCTTCGGTTCTTTTGACGGCATTAAAACCGCGTTGAATTACAAACAACATCGGCATCCGCACCCCAAAATAAAAAGGGATATAATCGCCGAGCGTGATACGTTTGTCATTGGTCAGCATCCACGTTTTTTGACTGCGAACATCAATCAAAGTTTCGTCACCAATCGGTGTGTAGTCCAGGTGACGATTCGCCGAGTCGCGGTGTGTGATACCAAATTGCAAAATGTGTATGTCGCTTAAATTCAATGGTCAGGTTTTGCTTTGTATCGGTAAAGATATGGAAAAAATGTTAATTTTTGGCTTTGAAAAAATCGTGTTCGAGTAGCCTTTTTGCGTTTTCTTCCTTCCCGACTCGGATGTATTTCAAAAAATTTTGTTCGGTGGTGTGTCCGGTAATCATCATCAATGCTATGGGGCTGATACCTGCCTTGTACGTATTGGAAGCAAAAGAACGCCGGGCAGTATGCGAGGAAATCATTTGATATTTCGGTAAAGTTTTGGTGTCTCTTATACCGCCTTTGGTTCTCGTCTGTTCAACGGGTTCATCTATCTTTGCAAGTCGGGCAACTTCTTTGATTTTGGTATTGTATCTCGCTTTGGAAATAATGGGTATTTTTCCGTTGTATTTTTCTAAAATGCCTTTCACCTTCGGATGAATGGGAATGACAACGGGTTTATTCGTTTTTTTCGTGCGAATGTGGATTAGCTCACCTTTTATATGGTTTTTATCCAATTTCATTAAATCACCGACCCTCAAACCGATGTAACATTGCAAGACAAAAATATCTCGCGTTTTTACCAATGCAGGATATTCAGACAAATTAAGTTGATAAAGACTTTCAATTTCATCCTCTGTCAGATAAACGGTGTCGGAAGGTTCGCTTAATGCTTTGAAATGTTTTATGCGAAATGCCAAGTCCGGGTCATGGGTTCTTTTAGCAATATGATTGAGGAAAGTTTTGAGAACTTTTATATATTTACCCACCGAATTATTGGAGAGTTGGAGTGTGTGAATAAAGTATTTGCAAAAGTCATCATAGAATTTACCGTCAATAGAGGCAATGGTAATCTTGCTGCGGCGTTTTTGCTCAAAGTCCTTGAGTCGCCTTACGGTATCTTTGTAATTTAAAATCGTACTTTTGCTTTTGGTTAGTTTGGATTTTTCAATGAATTGCTCAACATATATCCAAAAGTCGTCTGCCCTGTCGTCGGACGATATGGCAGTATTGTATTTGTCCTTGATGAATTGTTTTGTTGGCGTTTTCTCAAATTTAGCTTTGTGATAAATTTCGTTAATTGTTCTCACTCGCTTGTCCAGATTGGCATTGATTTCTACGCTGCCTTTAAAAGACTTGCTTACTTGCTGCGTCCTTTCATTCCAATGTGACGGATGTATGCGTTCTCCAGTAGATAACCGGACTCTTTGCCCATCAAAACTAAAAGATAATACAATAGGTGTTTCTTTATCGCTTTTGGGTTGCTTTAAATATAATTTTGTTCTTGCCATACGAATAACTTTAAGGCAAAAGTAAAAAAATATTTAAGCAGTGACATTTTTAGTGACACTTTTCATGAAATTCAATAAGATTTTATGTTATCTTAATTATCCTTTAAAATTATAAGTCGTTGATTTACAGTAACTTTAGGGTTAATAAAGTTACATAAAGTAATTATTTTTTAGTTCCAATGGAACATGTTCCATTGGGCGGTTTCAAGCTTTGAGTGAATTTATTTTTTTGGTAAAATTAAAGATTTGTCCTGTACCTTATAGGATTTGGGCGGACTTCAATTCCACCTAATTTCCTACGTGAGCCTTATTTTTTTCATAAAAATAAAAAAAACTCGCTAATTCGTAACCCGAAATTCGCAATCCGTACCCACAAAAATAAAAAAAATCCCTGCATCCGAAGATACAGGGACTCTCTTTAGTCTCTTAATGCTACTAAAACAGGTAGTAGAATTAAAAATTAATATTTAAGACCGAGTGCTCTCAACGTCTCAAAGTCAAGGCTACCGATTGGCAAACCATTATCTTTTTGAAACTTTATCAAAGCTTGCTTAGTGCGAGCTCCCATAATGTTATCCGTTGGACCCGGGTCATAACCACGACCTCTTAAGGCATCTTGTACTTGACGAACTGTAGCAGCAGTAACGTCACCAGGACAAAGTACCGTTCTCCATTCAGTGAAACCACCTTGCTCAACTAAGATACGTTTAGTAACGGTTCTATATTCAGCAGGTACTTCAACTGTACGAGTAGAAGCAGGAGTTTTCAATACGCGCTTAGTAATCGTGCCGTACTGTGCAGGAATAGTTTCCTCACGAGTAGAAGCAGGTGTTTTCAACACTTGACGAGTACGTGTAGAAGTTTGACCAGGAATGGCAACTTCACGAGTCGTCGCAGGTTGAACCAATTTTCTAACCGAGCGCGAACCATATTCAGCAGGAATTGCAACTTCGCGAGTCGTAGCAGGTGTTTTCAATACTCTGCGTGTACGTGTAGCGGTTTGACCGGGAACGGCAACCTCACGAACAGTAGCAGGTGTTTTCAACACTTTGCGTGTACGAGTTCCGGTTTTTTCCGGAATCGGAATCTCACGAGTAGTAGCAGGCGTTTTCAACACTTTTACAGTACGCGTAGAAGTTTGACCAGGAACGGCAACTTCACGAGTAGATGCAGGTGTTTTCAACACTTTGCGTGTACGAGTTCCATACTTAGCTTCGATAGTTATCTCACGAGTAGTAGCAGGTGTTTTCAACACTTTGCGTGTGCGAGTTCCATACTTAGCAGGAATCGCAACTTCACGTGTAGATGCAGGTGTTTTCAACACTTTGCGTGTGCGAGTTCCATACTTAGCAGGAATCGCAACTTCACGTGTAGATGCAGGTGTTTTCAACACTTTGCGTGTGCGGCTTCCATATTGAGCAGGAATCGCAATCTCACGAGTTGTAGCAGGTGTTTTCAACACTCTGCGTGTGATAGTACCAGTAGTACCCGGAATTTCAACTTGACGAGTTTGAGCAGGTGTTTTCAACACTTTGCTTGTACGAGTTCCATACTTAGCAGGAATCGCAATCTCACGAGTTGTAGCAGGTGTTTTCACTACTTTACGAGTGATAGTACCTGATGTACCAGGAACAGCAACTTCACGAGTTGTAGCTGGTGTTTTCAACACTTTGCGTGTACGAGTTTCGTACTTCGCAGGTATTTCAACTGTACGTGTAGAAGCAGGCGTTTTGAGAACTTTCTTAGTGACAGTTCTGTACTCCGCGGGAATTGCAACTTCACGAGTTGTAGCTGGTGTTTTCAACACTTTGCGTGTACGAGTAGCAGTTCTACCCGGTACTTCAATACGACGAACACAACCACCATCAGGAGATGTTTCACCTTGGCAACCTTTAGGGATGCGCTTAGTGATAGTTTGTGATTGTGCAGGTACTTCTACCAAACACCAAACGAGACAATCGTTAGGATCGGCAGAAAGACAGTTACGGTCAGCTTTGCGACGTACCCACTTAGTAGTAGCAGGTGAAGTCTCAATAGTTTCAGTAACAGTCTCGTACTGAACAGGAATAGCTTCGTAGCGTACAGAAGGTGCTTCAGCTTCATATGTTTCCGTTAAAGTCTCATATGTAGCAGGAACTACCTCAATACGTGAAGAAGCTGGCTTAGTTTCAACTTGCTCTGAAAGAGTTTCGTAAGTCGCAGGAATTACTTCAACACGTGAAGAAGCCTCAGCAACCAAAACTTGCTCAGAAACAGTCTCATAAGTAGCAGGAATTACTTCCAAACGGCTCCCAGCATCATTACCAGAAACTGTTTCAGTAACAGTTTCGTAAGTCGCAGGAATTACTTCCAAACGAGTAGATGCAGGCTCTACTTCATACTGCTCAGTAACAGTTTCATAAGTAGCAGGAATCACCTCTAAACGAGTAGATGCCTCACTTGTAGTAACCGTTTCAGTAACATTTTCGTATGTAGCAGGAACTACTTCAATACGTGAAGAAGCTGGCTGTGTTTCGTACTGCTCAGTAACAGTTTCGTAAGTCGCAGGAATCACTTCCAAACGAGCAGAGGCTGACTCCACTTCGTATTGCTCAGAAACAGTTTCGTAAGTCGCAGGAATCACTTCAATACGTGAAGAGGCTGGCTCTACTTCGTATTGCTCACTTACAGTCTCGTATGTAGCAGGAATCACCTCAACGCGAGTAGAAGCTGGCTCTACTTCATACTGTTCAGAAACAGTCTCATAAGTAGCAGGAGTCACCTCTAAACGAGTAGATGGTGCAACTGACTCATAAGTTTCTGTTCTTGTTTCGTATGTAGCAGGAATCACCTCAACGCGTGAAGAAGCACCTTCAACAACGTAAGTTTCAGTAACAGTCTCATAAGTAGCTGGCATCACCTCTAAACGAGTAGATGGTGCAACTGACTCATAAGTTTCTGTAACCGTTTCGTATTGTGCAGGAACTACCTCAATACGTGAAGAAGCTGGCTTGCTTTCATATTGTTCAGTAACCGTTTCATATTGCGCCGGAATTACTTCCAAGCGAGTAGATGGTGCAACTGATTCGTAAGTTTCAGTTACAGTCTCATATGTAGCGGGTACTGTGCTCAAGCGAGTTGAAGCTCCTTGTGTCTCTACCTGTTCAGTAACAGTCTCGTACTGCGCCGGAATTACTTCCGTACGATATGTGACATCTTTCACCAAGACTTGCTCAGTTTGAGTCTCATATCGGTCAGCAATCATACATTTTGCATAACACTTACCCGGCTCCGCGTTTGGCGGATAGTCGCCCGGTTGTGCAATAGCAACTGTGCTTAATGCTAACACGGCAATCAATGAGAGAATAAAATTGACTTTTCTCATAACAGTAAAAAAGAGTTTTAGAATAAAATTAAATTAAAAATATTTGATTAAGGACTAAATTCGAACTTAAATAATTGTTGAATTGCTTGATTGTTAAATCATTATTATGGTTTTTGTCGGGCAAAAACTTTATAACATTAGCACAATAGAATAGAACAATTAAGTGTTTTTAGGAGTGTAAAGGATATTTTTATTAAAAATAAAATCCAAATTAAGTTTCAATGTTTGTTTACATCTTATTTGAATTGGAACTTGGAATTTTTGATTTGAAATTTTACATGTTTACAGTCTTTACCGAACATAAAAATTTAGCGCAAAGGTAGTTAAAACTTTCCATTTTACATCTTTTTCTTTAAAAAATATTTTGTATTTTTAATAACACAAAATACTGTTTAACAAAATTTTAACCGGACTTGAAATGATGAAACATTATTTGGAAAATGAGTGAATGACTGTCCTGATAGCTATCGGGATGAATCACTGAATGTTTATAACGTAGTAATGTTGCAATGTGTTAATGAGGTAAATATTGTAGCATTAACGCATTTAAGCATTGTCGCATTAATATTCACTCATTCAAAAAGGATAGCACAGGTAGTGTTTCATCATAGTGCGTGGTTCGATGCCGTGGTCACTACATTCGGAGACAGGAAGTACTTTTCCTGATTTGAATAGAATTTTGATTTCTTCCGAATGACTGTAACTGCTTATAGCTTCTTTTCCTTCAAAAACAAGATACTTTATATCTGTTTTTTCTATACCGTACTTTTCTGTCGTCTTATGACGAATTTCATTGATATGGTCACGACTAAACGGCTCATTTTGCAACTTAATTTTCAACAATCGCCTGTGGATAAGTCCCTTTGAAAGAAAAGATAATACGTAATCATCATGTTCACAAAGGTTTTTGATAGCCATAGCGATGTCAACGTCGTCTAATTTTGCATAATTTTCCAATAGCTTATTTGCATGATTTTTTTCGTATAAAAAGAATCGCAGACTATCGGAAACGTCCAATTCGACGCCTTTACTTGCAAGTTCTTTCATTCGCCTGAATACGCGAATCACCATTTGCTCTGCACTGACCACCGTTTTATGCAAATACACTTGCCAATACATCAAGCGGCGCGACACTAAGAATTTTTCTACCGAATAAATTCCCTTTTCCTCTACCACCAATTCACCATCACTCACCGAAAGCATCTTAATAATACGGTCGTAACCAATTACACCTTCGTGTACGCCTGTAAAGAAACTATCGCGATTGAGATAATCCATCCTATCCATATCGAGTTGGCTGGATACGAGTTGATGCAGAAAATTTTTATGGTATTTTCCTGAAAAAATTTCGATTGCAAGCGAAAGTTTACCATCAAATTCAGTGTTGAGGGCTTCCATAAATTTCAAAGACAAGTCCTCGTGATGTACATCCACAATCGAATGTTCCAAAGCGTGTGAAAACGGACCGTGACCTATATCATGCAACAAAATTGCAATCGTCACGGCTTCGGCTTCTTCGTCGGTGATGTCCACATTTTTGGAGCGCAAGACCTCTACGGCTTGGGTCATCAAGTGCATCGCTCCAAGCGCATGGTGAAAACGGGTATGTAGGGCTCCGGGATAAACATAATGCGTCAGACCGAGCTGCTTGATGCGCCTAAGTCGCTGAAAATAAGGATGTTCAATGATGTCGAATATAATTCCGTAAGGAATCGTCACGAAACCATATACAGGGTCATTGATGATTTTTTTCTTGTTCATTTGTAGTGAAATTGGTGTAACGTAACACAGACATTCCTGTCTGTTCTACACGCGCACAGACAGGAATGTCTGTGTTACGCAGCAAATATACAAAACACTAATTAAGACAAAATTGAAATGAACTTGTCCCGATAATTATCGGGAGAACTTGCATTAAAGTAGTACCTTCGTACTCACTTCTAATTCCATTAACGAAGTGTTAAAAAGAATGGTTGGGTAGCCTGTCACATTTTTTTCATGAAAGCGAAAAAATCATATCGAATTTGGTTTAGTCAGCGCAATGGGAGTACCTTATTGTGCAAAGGTTTGGAGCAAACGGGTATCGCCGGAATACCCGGAGAATATTTCAATATATTTGATTCAAATTCTTTGTGTGAGCATTATAAGGTCTCGACTTGGAATGAGTTGAGGGATAAATTATGGTCGTTGGGAACTTCCAAAAATGGCGTATTCGGTATCAAACACAATATGACCGCCAGCATTTACAGAGAAATTGCGACCTTAAAAGGTATTTCCGAAGGTGAGCCAATTGATGAAGAACAGTTGGTACAAGATTTATTTCCAAATTGCAAACATATCTTTCTAACCCGTCGTAATAAGGTCAGGCAAGCCGTTTCATGGTGGAAAGCAATCAAGGATAATCAATGGCATCTCGAACCGAATCAACAACATGAAAATGAAGCAGACTTTTATGAGGAACATTATGATTTTGATGCCTTGACGCACCTTTATAAGGAAGCCGCTTTGCGGGAATGTGCCATCCAAGCCCATTATACGAAACACGGTATTCAGCCGCTAACATTGGTGTATGAAGATTTTGTAAAAGATTTTAAAAACACCATAAAACAAATCATTGATTATCTCGACATTGAATACGACCAATTGAACATCAAAGAAATGTATTACCAAAAAACCGCCAACCAAGATTCCGAAAAATGGGTTCAGCGATTTAGAGAAGATTTGCAGAAGGATTGGGATAAGAAAATTTGGTAAGGAAAAGACACATTTCGTAGGAACAGGGCATGCCCTATCCCTACGAAATGGAGAACAGAGTACCCTGTCCCTACGAAATGAGGCAAAATATTAACTCAAATAATTATGAAATATATCACAATTATCACCTTTTTATTCGCTCAAATTTCGATTTGTTTTGCTCAAAATTTTGAAGGAAAACTGGTGTATGATGTTCATTTTGAGATAAATGAAGAAGCACTCGAAAAAATGAGCAGCACAAAGGAAGATATGGTAAAAAGAATGAAAGTTGAGGGCGATCATTTTGATGAAACCACGATTTACCTGAGCAAAAATGGCGATTATATAAGAGCAACCAACGCCACATCAAGCAATAAATTCTTTTACCAATCGTCCTCCAATCATATTTTTTTATTTGAAAAAAAATCAAAATACATCACCCTTATTAATGCAGAAAAATACGGCAGTTTTGATATGGATTATGAGATTGTGAAGCCCGTCATTTCTAAAATAGATTCAACAAAAATCATACATGGAGATACTTGCAAATTAGTTCGGATAGATTGGGGGAAATTGGGTACGGAAGATTATTGGTACACTGATAAATTTCAATTGGATGCCCTGTTATTTTCCCGTCATAATTACGAATACATGAATCGTGTCTTTGAATTGACAAATGCCTATCCAGTGGAAATTACTAAAAAGATGCGTGGCTTCATTCCAATGACAATCACCTTGCGAAGTTACGAAGAAGTTGACTTGCCGGATGAAATATTCGCATTACCCGAAATGAAAAAATCGAAAAAGAAAGCGCATAAACGTACTGAGAAAATTACAGGAAACAAGATGATGAAAATAAAATCCCGACAAAAAACCAATCACTAATCACCAATCACCAATCCACCAATCACTAAAATGAAAATACACAGCTACACCGACGATGCGCTCGGCAATTCGGACGCCACAGCCCTCGCCCAACGCATCAAAAACAAAGAACTCCAACCAAGCGAAGTCGTCGCAGCAGCCATAGAGCGGGCAAAGAAAGTCAACCCTGAAATCAACGCTGTCGTAACCGATTGTTACGAAAAAGCCCTTGCAAATGCCGACCGACATGCTGATGGATTCTTTGGTGGCGTACCTATGTTCTTCAAAGATTTGACCTGTATCGAGGGGCTGCCTTGTTATCATGGCACATCTGCCTTCGCGGGTGCAAAGCCCAACACCAAAAACGACCCTATCGTTGAGCAAATTCTGGCACAGGGCTTCGTCAATCTCGGCACGAGTACCATGCCCGATATGGGCTTGACTTGCTTTACGCAGTTCCCTGATGCGCCACCTACGCGCAATCCGTGGAATCTTGAGTATGGAGTCGGTGGTTCGTCGGGTGGTTCGGCGGCATTGGTGGCGGCGGGTGTTGTGCCACTCGCGCACTCGGCAGACGGGGGCGGTTCTACGCGGATTCCGGCGGCAGCTTGCGGTTTGGTGGGCTTGAAACCGACGCGCGGACGTATCCTACTCTCCAAGATATTTGCCCAACAAATCGTGGAAGTTGCCATAGATGGTGTGATTACGCGAACGGTGCGTGATACAGCACATTTTTATGGCGAAGCTGAAAAATACTACCACAATCCCAAACTCCAACGCATGGGTACAGTCACAAATCCACTCAACCGAAAACTCACCATCGGCTTCACCGGAAAAGCCGCACAAGGACACGGCGCAGATGCCCAAATGACCGCCTACATGCACCAAGCCGTCAAGATTTTGGAAGATTTGGGACATACCGTAAAAGAGGTCGAACTCCCCATTACTGACCAATTAATGGAGGATTTCAAATACCTTTGGGGTATGAGTGCGTATTTTATCAAAAAATTTGGCAAATCGCTAGTACAAGCCCCTTTTGACCCCTCCAAACTCACCAAACTAACGCACGGATTAGCAGAATTTTATACCAAAAATATGCTCAAAACGCCCTTTTTCGTTCGCCGCTTACGCCGCACCAATCTGCTACATGATGAGTTTATGAAATCCAATAAAATCGACGTATTACTCACCCCAACGGTGACGCATCTGACCCCAAGACTTGATTATATTGATATGTCGGCGGATTTTGACGAGGTGTTTCCGCGTATGGAAAAATGGGCTTGTATCACGCCTTTCTGCAATGCGACGGGTGCGCCTTCGCTTACCTTGCCACTCCTGTATAATAAGGAACATGACCTGCCCGTTGGGATGTTATTTTCAGCGAATTATGGGGAGGATGGGCTGTTGTTGGAATTGGCGTATCAGTTGGAGGAGGCTGTGGGGTGGAAGGGGATAGCGTAACACAGGCTTCCAGCCTGTATTGCGTATAAATTATTCCCCAGATTTCTTAAAGCATTCTCCGATTAATAAGAAATATGGTAAATTCCCGATTCAGATAAAAGCAAAAATAGTTTAGTTTACGAATAAAAAGCAAATGAAACATGGCATACGAATCAGTTGATAA
>Ga0209186_1003717_pt1 | contig 10386 bp, 8 predicted proteins | sample SidtaG_FD_187426 | JGI IMG/M metagenome (GOLD analysis project Ga0209186, IMG submission 187426) | Marine algal microbial communities from Sidmouth, United Kingdom - Sidmouth_Male2 metaG (SPAdes) (version 2) | ecosystem: Host-associated > Algae > Red algae > Unclassified | place: Sidmouth, United...
GAGGCGGCAGGATGGCGGCACAGCGATCAAGAGCACGGTGCGGGATGATCCGGCGACGGGCGGACGTGGCGGCGAGCAAGACGGGCTGCCAAATCGCCGCTCCGACACGAGAGTGTCGACCAGAGCCGCTGGAGGCCACACCAGAATCGCGGCGCTTTCAGGCAACTTCTGTAATGGCATCTTGCTTTTCAAATCCAAAAGAGCCACCTTAACTAGGCGTGCGCGCGTCTGGCGCTGGCGTGGCGCGCCGCGGGTGGGGTCGCCGACGCCGCGGCGGTCCGTTGGGCGGTCGGTCGCCCGCGTGGATCCACCCCGCGTGGACGACCGTTTTTTTTTTTGCAGGCGGGGCGAGGGCCCTTGCCGAGGGGATGGGCCCGAGCGCTGCGCGCAGCGGCCGCTCGGTTGGGAGCCAAAACGCAGCCAACGCATGGTTTCTTGACCCTCGGTGGGGGACCCCCCGTGGTCACCAAAGAAAAAGGCAAGACAAGGATGGGCGCATTGGCGCGGCGGCGGGCGACCCTTTGGTCTCCCCCCCTCCACCAGGCACCGCGAGGGGGATGGTGCGGGGAGGGCGGGGGTCCACCCAAGACGTGGGAGGCCCCCGCCGCCCCCCAAACACCGACCGCCCTCACACTCACAGGCTGCGCCTCAAGCAGTCCCACTGGGAGCTGCAGTGAGAATCATGAAAGCAACGTTTGCGTCGCGAAGAGACCGGTTCGACCGTGATGCACCAATGATTGTTTGCAATCTTCTTGCAGCAATACCAGCTGCAGCAGCCGCTGGACTCGTTGGCGGGCGCCGACCGGTCCGTGGTCGCCACCTCGCCGCCGCCGTCAGCACCGGGGCGCGCTGGCGCCTCGGCGACAATGGGGCCACCACGACGGGGGGGTCCAGCAGCCGCATCGCAGGAAGCGGGGACAAGGAGCACCAGCATCACCGCAACCATCGCAATGCACAGGGCAGCACCGGAAAAGCGGGCGGTAGAGGAGCGAGCCATAGCGGCCGCGTCGGTGGAGGGGAGAAGCGCAAGCGGCGTGGGGAAGGCGCAGAGCGGGGGGCACGGAGCCGGGTCTGTCGGGCTGTGGGCGGGGTGAACAGGGTGTGGGGTGGGTAGGGGGTCCCAACCAACGTCGTCGGGTGAGGTGTGGTGATGGGATGGGCAGGAAGAGAGGGGAGGGCGGTTCCACTCCCTCTGTTTATATTGGGGCCTAGCGATGGCCGTGGCCCACGGCGGGTCACCATCAGCACCGGCCACACATGGGTAAGCGGGTGTTTCCACGGGGCTCCCCTGTTGCACGCCGTCCCCACGCTTGGAGTCGTCCCGTCTGGTCCCACACGGTGGGATGCCCACGGGGGCGTGTGCGCAAACAAACAGCAACGCGTGCATGAGGGGAGGGGGGTTCGACCGGCTCTTCCCCGGCTCCCGCCCCCCTCGCCCGGTGCTGGGCGGGCGGTCCTCGCCTGGCCTACTGCCCCCTTCCTCACGGGGCCTAGAGGCACTACAAGGCTGGTGCTGCACCCGTGCTGCTGCCACCCCCACCCACATTGACGGCATACGCGTGCTGGTGTTATCCTCGTGCGTTCGCCGTCAGACCCCCTGTTGCCCGCTGTCCCCACATTTTTCCTCCCGCCTCTTCCCAAGTGGTGGGGTGCTCACGGGGGCATCAGAAACCAGACAGCAAAGGGCGCAGCTGGAAAGGACAGATCCGGAGGCTCTTCCCCGGCTCCCGCGCCCCTCAACCGGTGAGGACGTGAGGATCATCGTTGGCCTACCGCCCCCCCCCCGAGCGGGCCTCAAACAAAAACACAGCAACGCAGGCACCACACCAATGGAACTGTTACCCCCCACCCACGTTTGCGTGCCATTAGAGCTCTTTCCACCCCCATCCACGCTGGCATCATTCGCAAGCTGGCACCACTGTGAGATGAGTTCCTGTGTACACAGGATGCACCTTGGAGAGGGGTTGCGAGCATGAGCACTGCCGACATGGCTTAGGGGTGGGGCACACGATTTCTATTCTCACAACCACCCTCGTGCATTGCCCTCCGGCGCCGCACCGCAACGACGAAAACCCTTGGCCTCTACTCAATCGAAGAACAAAGTACGAGATACGTTTTCATTCGCAGCATGTGCTGTTTGTACAGTACATGGTTGCAAGAATTCGACGAATTCATCTTGACTCCCATGCCCCTCGGCTACGCCGCCCCATGGCACCCAATCCGTGATGACCACCGCGTCTCCACAGCCGCCAACGTCCTGTCCGTCCCCGGATGCCCTTTCGCGGACCACCACCGCTGCCTCTTTGCTACCCGGATGAGTCGAGGAGTGCTTCACGGTGGTTGCCGTCCCTCCAAGAGGTGCAGCCGATCATCAGTGATGTTTCTACTGTGAGGAGCCACACATGACCCACACATATAAAAACGCATTTTTCCAAACGATCACAAACCGGTAGATTCGCACTGTTTGGCACTCGCAACCAGAAGTAAGCCGTCTTGGACTCATTTCACTTGTTATGGTAGGTATTATAGTTTGATATCACGGTGCGTGGGCGGGGACAGGAGCCAGGCGTGCGCCTCGGCATCGCGACCGCTCGGACGAAGGGTGAAACCGGGGACTGCAAGGAGGAGCAGTGAGGCTTGCCTGAGAGGTTCTTGTGCCAACGCATACTTTGGCATACAGCCTGTACCTGTGGTGCTGGGTGAGGATCGTGCCAGCGGATGCGTCAATGTGCCAGCGTGTTGAAATTTTGGTGGGTCTGTGTGTGGGCGCGCCAGTCCCGCACTAGGATACACGGGAGGAAAAGCAACGAAAAACGTCCTTCCAGCCGTCCTCGACACAACGCACCGTCCCCCGTAAGCTTCCTCTGCAGTCATCATGGAGATGAGCTCACCTGCTTCCGGGGGTGCCGAGCCCCACATGCAACGCCCCCAAGGGGGGGGATGCTACGGCGCGTGCGAGCCTACGCTGCGGGCCCTGAGGGCCTCGCTGACACTGGGTTTTTCGTCGCAGTGCTCGCTGCCAAGTGTGTATAGAAAGATGACCCGTGCATTCTGGGACATGTGATTGGATTGAGGGCGCTTGATTGACCAATGAGAGACCCGAAGAACGCTAGCATCGCGCCGTTGATGTCAAGGGGCCTCGCACGGATCACCAGGACCAAAACTTTGCTCCGTGATCGAGCTTGACAGATCATCATAATCAGATGATCTAATGATCGGGCACCTCGAGGGGCTCGGTGGCACGACCAGGAGACACACACCCCCTCGGTCGGGGCCCGGCCGAAGGGCCCAAAAGCTTCTGGAAGCTTCCGTGATCTGGGCGGATGCCGGGCCCAGATCAAATCTCAGTCAGCGATAATCTCGCTCCCGAGACTTCATCCGGACAAATTGAAAAGTCTCGGGCTAAGCTTTGGATTACTTGTCTTTAGGCGTGTACTTCACGCCCTTTACATGATCGGGAAGTCACGTTTTACGTGATCACATGCACGTTTTTTACGTGATCACTCATCACGCCCCAGCTGAAAAGGGCGTGAACTGGGGCGTGATCTCATGAAATAATTACTTCAACGACGGACTCAACAATGTGCAATGCACTGAGGACGAGGGCCGGGGCGCCTTGCTGCGCCCCAAGACGGTAGCCTCGCCGGTCCTCGCAATGCCCCAAACATTATGGGGTACGCTCTCTTCCAGATTGGTACAGTACACCTCCCATATGGTCTTCGTCAGTGGCTGCGGCTGCGACGGCAGCTTTTGCGACTGCGGCTGTCACGTGGCTCTGCGTGTGTTCTACAGGCCGCCACGGTGTGCCTCCAGACGCGGCGTGGGCGGCTGCCAATGTTGTTTGCGATGCCGCGGCGGTCGCGGTGGCCATTGCCGCGGGGCCTGCTGAGAATGTGGCTGCACAGCCAGCCAACAAGGCTGGGCCCGCGGCACCGGTCAAGCCCGCCGCCCCGCCGCCGGAAGCGGCGCGGACAGTCACTGTACATCTGGTGGTCTCTGTAGAAGCATCTGCAACGGATGCTCGCGATGCTGCCCTGTTGCAGTACGTTGCGGCCCCCGTGACCGCCGTGGCCACCGCGGCACCGGAACTCAGCGCGGAGGCTTGCAAGTGGATCGACTGGCGCTGCACCCCCAAACGCGTGGACCCGACACCAGCGCAGCCGCAGGAGTTCACGCGGTCAGCAGCTGGAACCGTCACCACCCACGATGGGGGATGCGTCCTCCTCTTTAACCTGTTTGACACAGAGTGGTCTTTGAAGGATACTAAGGCAGCCTTCGGTCTGTGATAGAATCGTTCAATGCAGCCCTAGAGCAGGTCACAATGATCGCCGACCATACAAAACGGGTGCAACATAATCACAGAAAAAGTAGATTCGATGGACAATGGGTGCCACCTTTGTGTGTTCACGCCCCCAAAAAGGGCGTGATTAGGGCGTGATCGGGCGTGATCGAGCGTGAAACGCTCACACGCCCTGGGTTTGGGGGCTTGAAGTACAAGCCTACTTGTCTTGGGCTAAGTGCTCAGATAAGAAGTGAGTCTTATGTGGTGCGTGTCCCAAAAATGAGACATCGCGGTTTTTCCTTTTTTTCTCGGTCCACTAGCCTTCTGCAGCGGTCCGATGATGTAACATGACCCACTCGGACCCACTGCGTTGCCAGAACGGCCCCTGACAGTGTTAGCGGAGGCGGCACCTCCTGACGTGTCATGGGGGGAAGTGTCATTCATTGCAGCTTCGACAGGTGACGATCACGCCTCCCAATCAAATGCACGGATACTAGGGCAGGCATGTGCTGATAATTTGTGCACGAAGAAAAGGGCACCACCTTACCAATAAAAACGTGAAAAAGACCGCCATGTAGCCCCCTGTGAAGAGAACACGATTTGGGATACCCCTCATCGAAGCTCCAGTTACCCCAAGAACCTGAAAAAGACTGGCTCCAAGATCGGGGTTATCTGAGAGGTCCATAGAACAGGGCCCACAGGCAGGTACTAAGCAGTTGTCAGCCAAGAACGGGAGAGGCTCTTTCCATGGAGGCCAGTCGAGAATTTTCTCGTACCCCACCCCGCCTGCCACCGTGCAGTGATGGGCCAGTCTTTCAGAAAACGCGCATGTCTCATTTTTGGGACACGCACAATAAGCGAAGCTTCCAGTAGGGATCTAATCGCGTTCTCAACGCTCAGTCTGCCACGTAGAACAAAATGGACGGCCCTGGTCAGTTTGATGGTCACCCTCTAGGTCTCGTGATTGGATGACAAAAGCGGGAGGTCCAATCGATCATATCCACGTTGCACAAGTCGATGGCACGCAGTCCGTCAGGTCCACAGAACTTTCAAATAGCACAGAAAGCCAAGAGCGTTGCAAACACCAAACTCTATCAATTGTAACCCAAATAAAGACCAGTCTGTATCCACTGTAACCCAACAAATGGACAGCAAACTGTATCTACTGTATCCCAAACATTGCTGAGAGTGTCAGTTTGTTTGTTGTTTGGTAGCGGTTCAGAAGCACCACATCGTTCGTAGCTACTGTAACCCTGCAACTGCCGAGAAAGTCGGCAGCGCGGCCCCTGGCCAGCCGCGCACTGGTCGGCGCCGGTGCGCAGAGGTTTCCCGGAGGCACGGTCCCAGGGCACAGCCGTCGTCGTCACTCACACTCGGCGCAGCGCCGTCAACTATCCGTCAGAGCCAGCACCGCGTCTCCGCTCTCTTCGGTCGGCTCGCCATCTCTCCCATCCGTCGGGCTTTCACACCTCCCCTACATCATCGTCACCGCACCTCCATGCTCTCTTGGACGTGCGGGCCGCATCCGCCCCTTTCTTTGCCCCTGCGCGCCGCATCTGTCCCTTTCTTAGCCCCCCACACTTACCCCCTCCCCCCCTCCGCGCACCATGCAAATCGCGCTGCACTCACGTACGTTTTTTCCCTGCATGTGTTCCACGTCCTTCCCCTTCCCCCCCCCCAGCACCAGCCGGGGTGTTCACTCTTCTCTTCATCTTCTGTTTAGGCATCTGCCCGCATCGGCTGTCGACCCCACCCTGCGTGTCGCGGCGCCCCGGGTGCTGCGCTTGTCTGCCTTGCTGACCATTTCTTTGTACTGAGAAGAATATGGAAAAGATGAAGATATCAAATGGGGACCGAAAATGGGGACGCTAAAACTGGTGAAGAGAAAGAGACACAACAACAACTGGGGAAGAGGGAAGGGACCCGACGACGTGGTGGTCAGAAGAGCGAAGGGACAGAACGAAATGCCACCATTAACAGTGCTGAATCTCGGAATTCTATGACAGCGTCACTCCAGCCACATGTGTAGAATTGGAGAAGCAGCTGGCTTGTGTGACGGGAAATAACTGGACAGAGAGCAAACTGAGAACCACTTCACTGCGCAAGTATCCAACTTGTGGGGGGTGGCGCTCCGGCTGGGGTGAGGAATCTGTCCAGCTCAATCCCACCTCGGCCGGGACCAGTTATATGCTTCACAGGCAGCGAGTGATTTCCTTTTGTCCGACACGAAACAGGAGAGCATGCCGATTTTATCTGTTTTTTTTTCTTTCGTTCTCGTCTGTACAAGGGATTCTTGGGAGCTATTCGCCATCTGTCTTGAGATGCTTTTGTTTGCTGCGTGTGCGTCCCTTTGTGCTGCCGCTATGGTGACTCCTCCTCTCTCTCAGGCTTATCTGGGACGCACGCGTGTGGACGATGTGGCGGCGGCCGCGGCGGCCACCGTGGTGGAGCGAGGCCGCCCCGTCGTCCTCCCCGCCAACTCGGCGAGCCAGGTACGGATCAGCGGCCGCCCAGTCCAACGACTGGTGGAGATCCAGCAACTCTCTGAGACACGCTTGCGCCTCCGGGTCCGCCCCCTCCGCCAAGTTTTCGAGGTGCAGCTCCACAAGGCGGTCCATCAACCCGGCGGGCAGGTGCCACAGGTACCCTTTGGTCCGGGCGGAGGCATACCGCACCCCCGCCACCTCGAGAACCCATTGGGTCGCCAGGATGGCCGCCGCCGGGGTAAACTCCCCCCGGCGGAGCGCCGTGCCAAAGTAGGCTACGATTCGGGGCATCATCGCAGGGAACCCGTAGAGCACCTCTAACGCAGACCACCACGTCGGCGTCGGGACAAAGTAGTCCCGCGGCGCACAGACGTGGATCTGGGTGCTCTCGACTTGAGTAGCACTCACCAGAATAACAGACGCGTCCCGCACACGGCGCTCCGTGCGGGCGTCCTGGTGGTGGAAGTGGGGGTCCCTCTCCCCCAAGTACGGGGGAGATCAGCACGCCCACTCCCACGCGACTACGGGCGGGATGTCGCCCGCCGTCGCCTCGTCCATCACGTTGGACAGGCGCACCGCCACGCGCTCCACCCACTGCGCGTCCGCCGCCTCCAGTAAGGCGGGGAGGTCCGCTGCCACCCCGGCACGTAACTCGTACTGCACGGGGTGACGCGTCAGCCAACGCTGCAAAGCCAGGCGCTGCTTGGGCACCGGGATGGCCTCGTACAGGGCCCGCAGGCGGCACTCCCCCAAACGGCTAGGGGCGTGGGGGGGCGTCCACTGGACTAGCGCCCCCGTCTCCGCCCCCGCGGGCCCCGACTCCTCCACTGCCGGGGGGCGCACCCTGCGCGGCACCGGCGGGGGGGAGTCTTGCTCCACGGGGTCCTCCCCCCCAACGGCCGGTGCCGCCGCGGTCGCCGCCGCCGCCGCCTGTGGAGTCCCCGGCCGGATAGGCGGCAGCGGCACGCGGGCGGCCGCCGTGATGGGGGCCGCCGCGTTCTCGTCGGCCGACCGCCCCGCCGCACGTGACGCGCGGGAGGCCGTCGCCGACCCCGCCGTGGACTTGGACAGGCGGGGGGCCGGCGGCGGTTGCCTCGCTGGACTCCCCGCCGCCGAAGAGTCCCGGCTCGGGGTCGCGCCGCTAGCCGGGCGCGACCGACGGACAGCCTTCCCGCGGGCCGTCGCCGACGCCGCGCCACTTGACTTGGTGGCGCCCTTTGGCGTGCCATGCGCCGGTGCGGCCGCCCCGCCAGCCCGGGGGGTGGCCGCCGTCGAGCCCTCGGCCTTGGCGGCGCCGACACTGGCGGGCGCTCCGCCGGTCCGAGCAGACGCTGTCGCCGCGCCGCCCGACTTGGCCGCGCCCGTCGTCGGCGCATCGCCGCCGGCTCGGACCCCCGCCGCTGCGGGGCGGCGATCCGTCCGGACCGGCGTCCCGCCCGTCGCCGGCGCGGCGCGCCCCGCACTCGAGGTCGCCGTCTCCTCCTCGCGCCCGACGCGCTCCGCACTTGGGGACGTCATCTCCTCCGTCGGCGTGGTACCCGTCGACCGCGAAGATGCCATAGCCGCCGCGTCCGAGTAGGAACGCGGGGCCGACTAGGGGATAGAGGTGGGGGGGGGGCACTCTCAACTTGGGGGGCGGAGGGGGTACGGTAACGGCCAGTAGTCTACGGCCGCCCCGTCTGACCCCCGTCGGCCCCGCCTGCCCCGTTTTTACGGGCCCCTGTACACTCGCAGGTGCGGCCCGTCGCCTCCCGCGGCGTCACTCCGAGCCACCCCCTGGCTAACTCCTCCAGCGGGGCGCGCGTGACAGCCGCCCCAGAGGGCGGGGGGAGCCATACCCGGCGCCCCCACGGCACGGCCTGTATGGCCCTCCCCGGCCACACCGCCCCCCTGTACACTGGCAGGGGCGCCCCGTCGCCTCCCGTGGCGTCGCTCCGCGCCCCCCCCTGGCTAACTCCTCCAGCGGAGCGCGCGTGACAGCCGCCCCAGAGGGGAGGGCCGGGGGGCGCAATACCCGGCGCCCCCCCCTGGCACGGCTCGTGTGGCCCACCTCAGCCACACAAGCCCCCCTGACACGCCCCCGTGTCCCCCGCACGGTGATGGCGCGTGCCCCCTTGGCCCCGGCGGGCCCCCCACGATCCGGGGCAGCCACCGCCGGCGCTGACCGGGACAGCACCCGGGCCCCACACTGGAGGGATGCCGGTTAGCCGTCCTGGCCCGCCCGTAACCCTCGGGCAGGCCCGCCCCCTGGCCCTGGGCCGCCGGCACGGCGACCCCTTTAGAAGGGAGAACTGTGACGGCCGGACACCTGGCCTCCACACTCGGGGAGCCAGTTCCCTCCCAGTCAAGAGGGGACACGTGCATTCGCGTCATGGGCGGTCGGATCCAGTCAGTCCGAAACGGCCACTGGCTCTCGCGAAAGAAAATATGTCCTACTGACGCATATTTCGAATCATTCTGGTGGCGATCCACTTGTGATCGCCCCGTGGCTCACCAACCACAACTGCGATCTCGAGACTTCCCTGGGACTAGTAAATTCCCGGGCAGGCCCCCAGTTAAGGGCCTAATTTTGTGTACACCCGACTTACACCATTGACCAGTATTACACCGCGCCCCTGACACCGGGGCGCCGCAAGGGTGTCACGTAGCACCCTTCTTCCGCCTCTACTCAAGGCGGTGTCCGAAGCTTCGGCCGTCCTCCGCTGAGACTGGCCCCATGTGCCCTGAGGGGAGGGTTTTCTGAGGGTCCTTTGAGGGTGTCTGAGGGGGGTTTTCGGAGGGTCTGAGGGGAAGGGACGGGATAAGAGGGCGAGGCGTGAGTGTTTCCTCGAGGCCTTCGACGCGGGCAAGTAAACTTCCGCTCAGACAACTCATTTTTGTCGCTCGGGGCGTCTTTCCCCGGTCGAGGCCGTGCGTGTGTGCTCTTTGGGGTTTCCTTCCGGGGCGGGTATTCCCCGACAGGACTACCAGGCGACACGGCCTGGCTCGCCTTCCCCCCTACTGAAAGGGGTTGGCTGGGCGTGTTGTCACAATCACCACCACCGTCCAAGCCGCTGACTACACCTCCACCATCTTCTACGCCAGTATCGACCCTTCCCGCACGGGGGGAATTGACGCGGACCTCTCCAGTTACGACACCGGCGGTGCTTTCTTCCTGTGCGACGTTATCGGCCGCGACTGCGGCGGCGCGGGCGTCGGCAGCGCTGCGATCAGCACCAGGCGTAATTGTGCTGCCGGGTTCACCGGTGCCACCGGTTGTGGAGGAGGGAACTGCCTTGGCCACCTCCGCGCCGACAACGCCGACCCGGACGGGCAAGGTCTGCCCGGAATATCCGCCGGCAGGGGCCATGAGCGGCCGCGCCCGGAGGAAAAACCCGTTCAAGGCGCAATATCACTCACGGAAGGCTGCCCCACCGACGGCTGCCCGACCCACGACTGCCCCACCGACGACTGCCCCACCGACCGCTGCCGCACAGACGTCTGCCCCACCGACGGCTGCCCCACTGACGGCTGCCCCACCGACGGCTGCCCCACCGACGGCTGCCCCTGCATCTGCGCCCAAGCCGCCGTCCCCGTCGGTCTACATGTCATCCTCCCCGATGGATGCCGTCGTACAAC
>Ga0209186_1003723_pt1 | contig 10373 bp, 9 predicted proteins | sample SidtaG_FD_187426 | JGI IMG/M metagenome (GOLD analysis project Ga0209186, IMG submission 187426) | Marine algal microbial communities from Sidmouth, United Kingdom - Sidmouth_Male2 metaG (SPAdes) (version 2) | ecosystem: Host-associated > Algae > Red algae > Unclassified | place: Sidmouth, United...
TTTTCTGAATTTCTATCTTAGAAAAATGAACGCGCTTCTGAGCATTAGTACTCATTGAAAAACAAAGAATTACGATAACAAATAAGTAATTTTTCATGCTAAATTTAAATTAGTATAAATAATAAAAAATACAAACAGGGCATGCCCCGTCACTATCTTTAAAGGCAATATTTATGCCTTAAATTTATAAATTATGAGTTGTTTTCGTACAGCGAAAAAAATAACTCGCAACTCATTCACTCTGCCCTATCATTGCCCATGACCTCAAGCGTGTAATGCATCCAAAACTTAAGGGAAGAGGAAGAAAATAATCTACCCCAAATGAAGAAGTTATTTTTTTTATATGTTTGTCTAAGTGAAAGAAATTAAATAAATTGTTCCATAATGCGCCGTAATTTTTTCTTCTAAGGTCGCACTGAAATATGGACGTTTTTTAATTAATTAAAATAATTTTATAATTTGTTTTTTATTAAATAATAATAATTTATAAATTTAATTTATTTTAAAATAATAAAAAAATACGCTTATTTCAGTAGAACCTTCTAAAGAATTCAAAAAATCGTTGCATAGCCATAGCTACGGAACTATTTTTTGTGTTTTTTAGAAGGGAAAAGAACAAGCATAATGGGGCAAGTTATTTATTTTCTTTCACTAAGTGAAACATATAAGAAAAAGAACAATTCAGACGGGTAGATTATTTTCTTCCTCTTCCCTTAATACTGCCAAATATTCCTATATTCATTTTTTTTTACTTAAAACAAATAAATGTCAAAGAAAGTTATCGTGATAGGGGCGGGATTTGCGGGTTTGTCGGCAGCATCTTTTCTGGCAAGAGATGGATACGATGTAACGATACTTGAAAAAAACAGCGTACCGGGCGGACGGGCGCGAAAGTTTGAGGCACAGGGTTTTACCTTTGATATGGGACCGAGTTGGTACTGGATGCCAGATGTTTTTGAGAAGTATTTTTCGGAATTTGGAAAGAAAGTATCGGATTATTATGACCTTGTGCGACTTGACCCTGGATATTGTATTTTTTTCGGAAAAGATGACATAATGAATGTCCCCGCAAGCCGCGAAAAACTCTACGAACTTTTTGAGCAATACGAACCAGGTAGCAGCAAAAACCTCGATAAATTTCTTCGCGAAGCAGAATATAAATATCAGGTAGGCATCAATGAATTTGTGTACAAACCTGGTCGCTCCATCTTGGAATTTGCGGACATGCGTGTACTCAAATCGCTTTTTCGCCTTCAGATGTTCAGTTCGATGTCTACACATGTTCGTAGCTTGTTCAAACATCCGCAACTTATTGAATTACTGGAGTTTCCAGTGCTTTTTTTGGGTGCGACACCTGAAAAAACACCTGCAATGTACAGCCTGATGAACTATGCCGACCTCGTACTCGGAACTTGGTATCCGACGGGCGGTATGCACAAAATTATCGAAGGCATGGTAAATCTTGCCGAAGAATTGGGCGTAAAAATTCAACTTGATCAAGAGGTCAAAAGCATTAGTGCGCCAAACGGTTCTGCGAAAAAAGTTTTAACAGAAAATGGAGCATACGATGCTGATATTGTCATTGCCGGAGGCGATTATCACCATATGGAGCAGCATCTTTTGGAGCCTGATGCACGCATGTACGACGAAAAATATTGGGACAAGCGAGTGATGGCACCTTCTTCCTTATTATTTTATTTAGGTATTAATAAAAAAATAAATAACTTGCTTCATCATAATTTATTTTTTGATGAGGACTTCAAGCAACATGCGGTCGATATTTACGAAAAACCGGCTTATCCCGAAAAGCCGCTTTTTTACGCTTGTTGTAGCACCAAAACCGATATTTCGGGTGCGCCCGAAGGTTGCGAAAATTTGTTTTTACTCGTACCGCTTGCGCCTGATTTGGAAGATACAGAAGCGACACGCGAACATTATTACGACTTGATAATGAATCGGTTAGAAGATTTGACAGGACAAAGCATCCGCGATGCAGTCGTGTATAAGCGCAGCTACGCACACCGCGATTTTGAAGCAGATTATCATGCCTATAAAGGCAATGCTTACGGCTTGGCAAACACGCTGCGACAGACTGCAATTTTGAAACCACGCATGAAAAGCAGCAAAGTCAACAACCTATATTTTACAGGACAATTGACGACACCCGGACCAGGTGTGCCGCCTTCGCTGATTTCGGGGCAGGTCGTAGCAGGAGAGGTAAAAAAAGAATTTGCATTATAGTCCGCCGCCCAGCAGTCCGCTGTCCGCCGTTTTTACGTAAAACGGCGGACAGCGAACCAACTAACTGCGGACGTAAATTTAAGATTTATGGTATACATGAAATTATACGATGACACTTGCGACGAATGTAGTGCCTTGATTACCAAGCGTTACAGTACGTCGTTTTCTTTGGGCATCCGTGTTTTTTCCAAAGAGCTTCGTCCGCCGATATATGGGATATATGGCTTTGTACGCTTTGCGGACGAGATAGTGGATACTTTTCATAATTTTCCGAAAAAACAATTATTAGATAAATTTCGTGCAGATACATATCTGGCTATCGAAGAAGGAATTAGCCTGAACCCTGTGTTACATACTTTTCAGAAAGTGTGCCGCGAGTACAATATCGGGCGCGACCTCATTGACCCATTTTTGAGTAGCATGGAGATGGATTTGGATTACAGTTTGTACAGTGATGAGCTATATAAAACGTATATTTACGGCTCGGCAGAAGTGGTTGGGTTGATGTGTCTAAAGGTGTTTTGCAAAGGCGATGAAGCGGAGTATGAGCGGCTGAAACCTTACGCTTGCAGTCTAGGTGCGGCATTTCAGAAAATCAACTTCCTACGCGACATGAAAAGCGATTATGACGAACGCGGGCGGGTGTATTTTCCGGGTGTCGATTTCATGTCATTCGACAATATGACGAAGGCAGAAATTGAAACAGACATTAAGGCAGATTTTGACCATGCACATGAGGGAATAGTGCAGTTGCCCAAAAGTGCGCGATTGGGGGTTTATTTAGCGTATGTTTATTACACTAAATTGTTTACAAAAATAAAAAATGCTCCTGCATCAGACGTCGTGCAAGAACGTATACGAGTGAATGACGGGCGTAAAATCTATCTCTTATGCAGCTCGGCACTGCGTCACCAAATGAATTGGTACTAATGTCAGTCCATAGTCAATAGTCGATAGTCCATATGGTAGGACGAGAGACTATTTCCTACGGATGCACAACTATTGACTATCGACTATGAGTTATGGACTAAAAATAGGAATTACACAAATAGCAGCAATAGCATTTCCGCTTATTGCTGTCCTTTTTTTGTGGGGGGAGCAAGATGTAGAAATGGCTAATTTAGCTTATGACATAGAAGCTGTAAAGCCGTATAAAATATTTGAAACCAATTACTTATATTTGATAATTAATATTTTTGCATTAGCTGGACCTTTGTTTTTGAGTTTTGATAAACGGGTACATTTTTATAAGAAATGGAAGTATTTGTTTCCGGCTATTTTTTTGACGGCTTTGGTTTTTATCCCTTGGGATATATTTTTTACGGTGTCGGGAGTGTGGGGTTTTAATCCGAATTATTACTATGCGCCCTTGAAGTTTTTAACGCTGCCAGCGGGGGAATGGTTGTTCTTTATTGTAATGCCTTACGGTTGTATTTTTATATATGAATGTTTGAATTATTATTTTCCAAAAGATTATTTGAAAAACATCGAACCATTTGTCACTTATTTGTTAGTGATTTTACTTTTGACCGTAGCGATTATTCATTGGGATAAGATGTATACGGCGACTACTTTTTTATTGACTGCCGCCTTTTTAATGTATTTTATTTTCGCAGAAAAACGCGCTCAATTGAGTCGATTTTATTTGGCTTATTTGGTGAGTTTGATACCTTTTTTTATAGTGAATAGCATTCTGACAGGGGCGTTCACCGAGGCACCCGTAGTGGTGTATAATAATACCGAAAATCTGGGTATTCGATTGGGTACAATTCCACTTGACGACCTTGTATATTGCCTGCTTTTACTGCTGATGAATATGAGTTTGTTTGAATATTTTAGAAAAAAAAATAGCTCTGAAATAGTAGGCTCGCACGACAGAAAAAGCCTCAATAAGTAATTTTATAAAACGTATAAAAGACTAATTTTATATGTCATCTGGGTAAAATGACATATAAATGACTAAGGCAAATAGGTGTATTTAAAATTTAACAGTGTCTTTTGGCAGATATAAATTATTACATTTTAATAAAATTATTAATTGATGAAAAAATTATATACATTTTTCGTTTCTTTTTTGCTGCTAGCAACTACTACTTTTGCGCAAACTGCGCCGGATTTTACTTTTACAGACGCCAATGGAGACACACATACCTTGTCGGAATCACTCGCCGAAGGAAAGGTGATTCTGTTGGATTTCTTCTTCGTAGATTGTCCTCCTTGCCAGCAGTGGCATCCTGAATTTGAGCAATTGGCTATTGATTATGCAGATTCTAACTTCGAAATTTGGGCTATAAGTCACACGGATTCAGATGCTTACATTAATAATAGCATGTTCGCACCGACACACGACAACGTCAAAGTCGGTGGAACTGACGGAGGAGGTAATGAAGTATCGAATTTGTATAGTGAAAATTTCTATCTCAGCGGATATCCTACTTATTCTGTCATTTGTAGTGATGGTTCTATCGCTTGGGATACTTGGCCTCTGACTGAAGGTATCAATGAAATTCGTTCTCAATTGACTGAAGCATGTGGCGTATCATTCGGTGTTGGTGTGTCGGGCGTGGTGCAATTATCTTCGATAAGCGCGTACCCAAATCCTGCTAATGAAGTAGCTACCCTCGAATTTGATCTGGAAACGTCAACTAATATGACAATTGGCTTGTTCAACGCATTGGGGCAGTCAGTCATGGAAATTCCGGCGACAAACTATAATGCAGGTTACCACAACACTAACTTAGATATAACAGATTTGGCGCAAGGACTTTACACAATTCGCTTCCGATCCGACGAAGGCGTAGAGAGTTTACAGCTATCTATTGCGAGATAAGAAGCTATTAATTATGAGCGAGGAAATGATGACTATTTCCTCGCTCAATTTGCATGAAAACGATGAAACCAAAAGGAAAAATTCCCACCCTATTAGAAATCAAAGCAATGGCAAAGCATGAAACCAGCGGCAGCAAAATCATGCCTCGCTTCTACGATTTTATGGAAGGAAACGATGATTATATGTTCAATCTTGATAGATGTACCGACGATAATATCCTGGATATGGTGCATCAATTGGCGAAAAATGTACTGCGAGTTAAGGACGGTTTAGCAATAATTGGCAAAGCAGTTTATCTTGAAAAACGCGCCGATAATTTCTTTCACGGACAGTTTTTTATGGCTGCACATTTGGTGAGTTATTTCTATTTTGATGACCTCAAAATCGGTTGTATGGCACTCGCATCACAGAAAGGCGGACCGATGATTTATATTCGTTTTGATGGCGATTTTTTGAGGAATAGATTGAATTAATGGATGAAAAAACAATAAACAACACATCTCGACTTGTTCTTGTTCTTGTTCCTTTATACTTTACTAAATTCTCCTTAGTGAAAGAAAATAAATAACTTGCCCCATTATTCTTGTTCTTTTCCCTTCTAAAAAACACAAAAAATAGTTCCGTAGCTATGGCTATGCAACGATTTTTTGAATTCTTTAGAAGAAAAAATTACGGCGCATTATGGAACAATTTATTTAATTCTTTCACTTATCCCGAAAGCATTCGGGACGCGTCAAATTTGGCTCGTGTAAAGAAAAAATGACGGCGTGAAGAGTAGTGTTTGTTATCTTTTCATCCTTAAGTTTAAGCGCAAGTGTCATTCAAGTTCAAACAATTTTCGACTGAAAAGGCATCAATTCATTAGATTTAATTTGATGAATTTTATCCGATAAATTACAATACGCAATGTGTTTTTCATTTTTATGTGCAAAATGTATTTCGTAAAAATCGCCCTCGCCTACCACCTTTTCTATTTGGCTATCTTTCCATTTAAGTACGTCTTCATACATTGCCCAAGTGTCTTCTTTGTACTCGCGTACATTATCCGAAGTAAAAAGGACGCTACCTAACAACACGTTGATTAAGAACAAAGTGTGTTGTTGTGGAAGGGTCAGTTTTTGTCTTGACTTTCGTAAAATAAACACATCAGGGTCATTGAAAAACGCCTTACCATTCAATTGCCAACGGCTCAAAGTGTTCTGCAAAGAAAGTATCGTCGAAACACGTTCGCGTCCGCGCAGCCACTTCAAAAGTTGGTGTTCCCATCGCGTATGTATATCCGCACCAATGCGACAATAATCCACCAAACCAAAAGATGAACCAAGCGGCACACCACAAGCCAAAATCAATTTATTGCCGATGATATTCCGTAAAAAAGACATTGTTTCGTGCATCACCTGACCGCGTGTTTTGTTGGGCGGCGGAGCGAGTGCAACGGCGTACAAAAAGTCAAGTTTCACCATGTCATAATTCCACTTTTGCAGCACGGTATTGAGAACAATAATTAGGTGACTTTGAACTTCAGGATGATAAAAATCAAGGGCGTAAAACCAACCACTCCATAAAGGATTCCAACCTGCGCGAACGAGATTTCCTTCGCCGTCTTTCAAAATCCAGTCAGGATGCTGTTTGAAAAGTTCCGACTTTTTTTCACAAACAAAAGGTGCGAGCCACAAACCCGCTTTATAATTTTCTTCATGTATTGCACGAGAAATATGCGCCATTCCATTGGGAAAATTAGGCTTTATCGAAAGCCAATCGCCCATTCGTGTTGCGTATCCATCGTCTATTTGAAAAATATCTATTGCTAACTGCTTTTCGGAGAAAGCAGCCAGATTATCCAGTATGATTTGCTCAGAAATATTGGTATAATAATGATACCAACTCGTCCAACCGATAATAGGTTTTGCCTTTGGTGGACTTATGTTTGCAAGTTTGAAATAATTTTCAAATTGCTGATTTTCAGTGCCTTTACCAATAAAAATGTCGAGGGCAGGGTAGGAGTGGTCGAGTTGCAATCCGGCACAGTCTTTCTGTATGAGCAGTGCATCTTTTGAGGCTTCGTGTCGAAAAAGCGTATAGCCTGTAAATTCATTTAGCGAGCCGAGCAAGACGATATTATCGCCTTGCCTTACATACGTGTAAGTCCACGAGTGCAGCGCACCTTCGCGGTCGGGATAATCACAAAAAGCATAATCGCCAAAAGTCCCAAAACGCTTTTTGACGATAGGGCGAATGGCTTCTATTTTTTCATCCGGACGAAATTCGCGTGTCTCTGTCCACGATTGAAAACCATTGCAAAAAATACGCTCATCTGACGGATAAGCATGATATAATTCGATGGCAAGATAATCAATCGTAATACTTTCTTTAGGGTGAATCGTGAGCTGCAGACGTTGCCCTTCGTCGGTATTTTCCACCGAAAAATCGACATACAATTCTTCTTCGAAAACCTTCTTTCCGACAGGTATTTCGATAGTTCGATTATTAAATTTTAATATGGCTCTTTCTGCTCTCATTTTGGTTGATTGGGTAATTTGGTAATCAGGTGAATAGGTAATCAGGTAATCAGGTAATCAGGTGAATGGGTAATTTGGTAATCAGGTAATTAGGTGAATAGGTAATCAGGTAATCAGGTGAATAGGTAATTTGGTAATCAGGTGAATAGGTAATCAGGTAATCAGGTAATTTGTTATTTGCTTCTTTTTTTTCTTGATTCGAGGTATTTAATAGACTTTATTTAGGAATATTTTGTATGCATGGAATTTTGTATTTTTTCGATAATCGAGCCTCATTTTGAGCTGCATACCCTACGGTACGGAGCGAAAAATAGGAGAAGAGTATCGGAAAAAGACAATGTTAGCTGCATACAAAATATTTCTAAATAAAGTCTAATATAGCCATTTATCATTTTAATGAGTTGTATTGCATCTGCTTTCAGGTCTGTGTGTTGTTCTTGTGAGATATATTTACACTCTGAAGCACAATTTAGATGGTCTTGTGTTTCAGTCAGCGAACCTCGCGCAATCCTTGAAAATTGTATGTTTTCTTGATAATGAAAACGCCCATAGCCTTCAGCTATATTTGCAGGACATTTTCTGGTACTTCGGATAATTTGGTCGATCAATCTATATTTTTCTTCTGGCGGAAAAGACTTCGCTAATTCAAAAATCTTTTGCCTAAATTGAATAGCAATTTTATATACTTCCAAATCTTCAAACCCTGTCATTTTCGTTATTCTATTTTATGAAATAAAAAAAATACCCAATCACCCAATCACCCATTCACCCATTCACCCATTCATCCATTCATCCAATCACCCATTCATCCAATCACCCAATCTATACCTGAATAACACCCGGATTAAACTTCGCCACAGGGGCATTATTGGCGGCTTCGATACCCATTGAAATCACCTTGCGTGTTTCGAGCGGGTCTATGATGGCATCTACCCAAAGTCGGGCTGCTGCGTAATAGGGCGTTGTTTGTTTTTTGTAGCGAGCCTCTATATCTTCCAAGATTTCCTTTTCTTCGGCGGCGGTCACGACTTCACCCTTTGCAGTACGCGAAGCTACTTGAATTTGTAGCAATACTTTTGCTGCTTGCGAACCGCCCATCACGGCGATTTTGGCGGTTGGCCAAGCCACAATCAAGCGCGGATCGTAGGCTTTTCCGCACATCGCATAATTGCCTGCTCCATACGAATTGCCGATGACGATAGTGAATTTCGGGACGGTAGAATTGGCGACGGCATTGACCATTTTCGCGCCATCTTTGATGATGCCGCCATGCTCCGAACGCGTGCCGACCATAAAGCCCGTCACGTCTTGCAAAAATACCAACGGTATCTTTTTCTGATTACAATTCATAATAAATCGCGCTGCCTTATCTGCTGAATCAGAGTAGATTACACCGCCAAATTGCATTTCTCCTTTAGCATTCTTGACGACCTTTCTGCTGTTCGCCACAATGCCCACAGACCAGCCATCAACTCGCGCATAAGCACAAATAATGCTTTTTCCATAATCCTCTTTATATTGTATTAATTCCGAATTATCGACCAAACGCTCAATGATTTCCAAGGAATCGTAAGGCTTCAAACCACCTTCGGGAAAATGCCCGTAGAGTTCCTCCGGGTCTTTTTTCGGTGGCAGGGCTTCGGCTCGGTTAAACCCTGCATTTTCAAACTGCCCAAACTTATCAACGATGCCGCGAATGGTATCCAAACAAGTCGGATCGTCAGGCATAATATAGTCCGTCACGCCCGAAATTTGGCTTTGAGTACGTGCGCCGCCGAGCGTTTCTTTATCGACAGATTCGCCGATAGCTGCTTTGACAAGGTAAGGTCCGGCGAGAAAAATCGACCCTGTTCCTTCCACTATCAATGCCTCATCCGACATAATCGGCAGATACGCACCACCAGCCACACAACTTCCCATAATCGCTGCAATTTGCGGGATGCCCATGCTCGACATCACGGCATTATTCCGAAAAATACGCCCAAAATGTTCCTTGTCCGGGAAAATTTCGTCTTGCAGTGGCAAAAATACGCCTGCGCTATCCACGAGGTAAATGATCGGCAAGCGATTTTCCATAGCGATTTCCTGTGCGCGAAGGTTCTTTTTACCCGTAATCGGAAACCACGCACCAGCTTTTACCGTAGCGTCATTGGCGACAATCATACACTGCTTTCCACTCACATAACCAATCCCTGCAATCACACCGCCGGCAGGACAACCGCCGTGTTCCGCATACATTTCGTAACCTGCAAATGCTCCAATTTCCAAAAAATCACTCCCATCATCAATCAGATAAGCGATGCGTTCACGAGCGGGCATTTTGCCCTTCTTTTTGAGTTTTTCAAGGCGTTTTTTTCCACCGCCTATATAAATTTTGTTCAACTCAAACTGCATCCGCGAAATCGCCAGACGCATTGCATCGTCATTTTGATTAAATTCGATATTTCCTTTTTTTTCTGTTTTCGTTGCCATAAATGCAAACTTACGAAATGCAAGGGAAATGGGATAGACAAACGCATCTAAATTTATACGTAATAGACTTTCTTGTCTGTACTTTGTTTTCAACCGTGGCGTAATTACCGTGTACTATCGAGCTAAGGGAAGACGAAAAAAATAATCTACCCATCTGAATTGTTCTTTTTCTTATATGGTCGCACTGAAATATAGCCATTTTTTAATTAATTAAAATTATTTTGTAATTTATTTATTATTAAAAATGAATTATTTATAAATATTTTTTATTATAAAATTATTTAAAAATATCCTTATTTCAGCAGAACCTT
>Ga0209186_1003724_pt1 | contig 10372 bp, 5 predicted proteins | sample SidtaG_FD_187426 | JGI IMG/M metagenome (GOLD analysis project Ga0209186, IMG submission 187426) | Marine algal microbial communities from Sidmouth, United Kingdom - Sidmouth_Male2 metaG (SPAdes) (version 2) | ecosystem: Host-associated > Algae > Red algae > Unclassified | place: Sidmouth, United...
CGCCCAGCCAATGAGAGGGCCCGTAGCATACTCCAACCGTCCTGAATAGGGTGTGCGTGCCGTATTTCGGCTTCGAATAGGACATGCGCGTTCTATCGTGACACCGGGACTATCGAATCGAGTTGGAATTATCCAAATTCGAGATTGTGGCTCGACGTTCGTTAGGGCACGTTCACATTGACAAGCACCTACCTGTGCCCTATTAAACGAATTTAGACACGTTTCACCAATAATATAGACACGTTGTGATAGACCGACATTGGTGGCTTTGCTCTGAGGAAACTGTCCGGTAGAGCGTCCAAGAGAATTTAGGAATAGACATGTTCAGCATGCGTAGCTCGTTCGAGTTCGATCTCGTGGTTATTTTTCTCGAAACGGCGCGTGGGCTTACCATCGCTGCACACTGGGCCGTAAGGACAATGACTGACAAGGACCATTTCACCGAGTACGGCACGCAGTTATCCCGGCCAGCTGGCTGCTGGCTGCCGGCCGCTCCGCGTACGGTTATCGCACGGACCTACTCCCTGCTCTTGGAGGGCCTCACCGGGCCGCGTTGCGCGGCGCTGGGGCGCATGCCTGAGATGCATTGCGCTGTCCGTGATGTGAACTGTCCGTTGCACGCGACAGCGGGCCACGTATAGTCAGGCACGAGACACAGGAACGTCGCAAAGATAAGAACAAAAGGGCCACCGCCCGCCTGCGCATGCCGCCGGAACCTAAGACGAAGCAATACAAAAGCACATAACATGGCATACAGTAGTGTACAAAAGAACAACACAAGCGTAGTCTCGGGGGAGGGGCGGAGTGATGTGAAGGGGGCAAGCGGGCGCGGCACTGCACGTGTCGCCTAGCAACAGCAAAAGTGGGGAGACGAAGTGGCGAGAGATATTTGTTCGGTGGACGGCGCCGGAGGCAGGGTGCGGTGTCACTGAGTGGTTGAGATCTCGGCCGACGAGAAGAGCTGGTGAAGGCTCAGACAGGACCTTCTTCCTTCCAGATATAAGTACACAATGCAATGGCGGCCCGGTGGGCCTCCCTCTGTCCAGGCCTGTTGTGCGTTAATTCTAGATCTTGTAGGCAGAGATCCACGCTCAACCTCCTAGAGACGTCCGGTCTAGTCAAAAGCAACGATTCTGTGACACCATTGGTTGTCATCAGACTATGATAAGCAATCACCTCGAGACCGGTCCGCTGTTGCCGGCACGCTCGACAGCGCCTTGAAGGTGGGCCCTCCGGAACTGAGTTTTGGGCCATCTCCCGGGCCAGACTGTCCAACACCGTCCCAAAGAGGCGGACAGAGTCCAAGGATTCCGCTCGGCCTCTCGGACAGGTGGTGATGTTCCGACGATCAGTGTGGCGCAGTCAACGCCTTTTGCTAGTCGACTGCGAGCCGAAGATTGACACAAGCCGAGCAGCTGTCGGGTGGTGCTCCACCACTTCTCATGCACAGCGAGACATACACAATGCCTCGAGCAATACAGGCTGTTCTGTTGGAGCCACTGCCCATCCCGGGTCGCGTCTCCGCCCTAGACTTGGGACACACTGTGCTCTTCGCTGGCTCGACACTTGCAGAACATGATGACGGACGGGACGGCTGTGTCGGGCAAGGGCCATGCCTGGCACCATCGGTGGGGAGTAGGGACGGCTATTGATGCGGCAGCCGAGGAGATGTGTCCTGCCTGCGACAATGGCACCATGAATGCTAGGGTCATCTGCCTGGCTTGTTGTTGCTTGACTATCCAGAAACTGGGGGAGAGGGGCTCCGGCTAGGTACAGGGGCACATTGTTTTTTTCTTGGCAACGCTCGACACGGGGATGCATGGCACAGATGCAGGCACCTGTGTTTTAGGGGGTAGGCGTGTCTGGCCCATCAAGGGAACAGCCGCCGCGCGCGCGAGCCAACATACGCATGCGTACCGACCAGCTCGCGAAATCTTTCTTCCAGCCAGGCGTGCACGTGTCGGCGCACCAAACGGCATATCGTCCATGACCGTATGCATGCGCATTGCCATTTGCGACGGTGGCGAGCCCAAAAGGTGACGACGTTTTGGTGTCGACGACCCGCCTACCTTCCCTGCGGCCCTGCATGGACTTGTGGCTACGCGCGCCATGGGGTGTGCGCCCCCGCATCGGGCCCGTACAAGTGGCGCCTTCTGGCTTGGGACGAGCACCCCGCCCGGTTGTTCATGAGGTTCACACCACGACGCGCGAGCAGCGAACTCCATTCATTCATGCACTCGTCGCGGATGGCGTGACGTGCGCTTGGGTCGCGCGCCGTCAGTCGGTTGGCTTGCTGCCTTTGTTTTCAGAATCTGGCGACACACAGCGCCGCAATGCCGTCGGGGCCGCGCCGCCGCGCGCAGGCGGGGAGCGGTGAGCGCCGGCCGCGGCGGCGGCGGCCGCCGCCGCCGCGGGGCAGCGCGGCGCGGTGGCACGGCATAGGTGTCATGGCCGGCGCGGCGGGCGGCGTGGCGACGCGTGGCGCAGGCGGGCCACCCGCCCGCGCCGCTGTCGGACGCGACACGCAGGCGGTGGACGCAGCGATGCCGTGGACGGACTGTGCTGGCCATTGACGGTGGGTCGCTATGATGCCACTGCCCCCACGCCGTCCCCACGGCTCCCACCTCGTTTCCCAATTGGTGCCGGTGCGTCCACACCGCGCCGGCCGCGGAAGAGGCGCGTGCCGTGGCAGTCGACACCGCTGGTGGGGTCCAACCGCAGGTACGTGAGGGCGGCGGTGGTGGCCGATGGACGCGGACGCGGCGCGGCACCGCAGGCGTGAGAGCTTTCGGGGCTCCGTCACAGTCACTCATACGTCCCCATGGCCCAGGATGCGGTCAAGGAGCTGGGTTTGGGCTTGCGCGTCGCCGTCACCCGGCCGCGCCATCTGTGGGCGCCGCTTAAATGTCAATGTAGTTTTCAACAACAAACGGGCTGCAGCACTGTGACAACAAGACATGTCGCCGCGAAACATAACAAAGAAGAAGCTCGCTCGAAGAAACAAGCTGCCGTGGCCAAGACAGAGTGGTCTAGCTGCTGCAAGCCCACGTCGCTGCAACGAGTGCGGCGGCAACTGGCCACCACCTCTGCGCCCGTTCCCCTGCACCCGCTTGCGCGTGGACCCTAGACGATCGTCGTTAGCACGGTCGACTGCGAGCTACCGCCACCGCCACCGCCGGCCAGAGCCAATCAGCCGCTGTGACATGACGGACTCCACTCGACTGCCGGGACCTGACAGGAGCGCTCCGCACAATAAAAAGGGAATCACGTACACACCTTGTTGAGCGAGAGGCTACGGCACCCCGTACCTCACATACCATACACAGAAAAGAACAGCGATGAAGCCACGACGCATGCGCCTAACAGTCCACAACCGCCACCAACTCCTATAGATGGGAACAAGGCAGGCGAGCCGTGGCCGGCCCTAACGCGCAACCAATATAGGGACACGCCCACCCGCCCAGCCCCCCATACAATCCACTGTACACACACCAGAGCCGGTGCGCCGCCCTAAATGTATGTACACCGCGTCTGCTGCAGGGACGCGCGAAAAAAGAAACAACAAAGCAAAACAAAATAGGCACAGCACCTTGCGTTAGCGGCACCGCTGCCGCGCGACCGCCACATCATCAGTGGGGGTATGGCCACCGGTTGGTCGCCACATCAACGGCGGCGACGGCCACCGCCCGATCGCCCCCCACCACCACCACTACGCACGCCACCGGTATACCCAGCAGCGCCGCCACCATCCCCGCCAAGCGTCCGGACTGACACAGCCGGCCCATAATCGTGCCCGCCGCCGCCGCCGGCGAGCGACGAGGGCGCCCAGCTGCCGGATCGAGACCCACCGTCGGGCTGGCCGCCGCCGTTGGACGCCGGCGGCGGCGTCCACAGGTCGCGGCGCCCAAAAGCAGGCGCCCCATCACCGCCATGGACATCAGCCCCGCCGCCACCGCCACTACGGCTGCCCGGCGGCGGTGGAGCCCACCGGTCGGGCGGCCCGCCCGACAAGGGCGGCCGCGTGTCGACCGCCATGCGGCCGCCCCCGTTTGCCGGGGGAAGGCGCGGCGGCGGCTGCTTCGTCTCCTCTTCCTCGTCGCTCCACCAGGAGGCTCCGTCAGCTACGGGGCGGCCGTTAGGTGCGCCGCCTTCTGCCCGCCCCCCCCAACGAGCGACGCCGTTGGTGAGTCCGCCGTTGCCAAACGACGACCCCGAGCCCCCCCACATGCCCGACACGCCGCCGTTGTCATAGGCGCCACCCCGGTTGACCGACGGCGGAATGTAAGGGCCACTGCGGTTGACAAAGCCCCCACCGCCGGTGCCACCTCCACGCCACGACATCTGGTCCTGGCCGCCACCACCACCACTACCATTGCCACCACCACCACCACCTCCGCCGCCGCCACCACCACCACCACCACCACCACCACCGCGCCCGCCGCGCCCATTCGATGTCGAGTATCCCCGGCCCTGCGACTGATCCTGCTCGTCAAGGTACCGTGGCCCCGACGGGAGGGAGAAGAGGTTAACGTTGTTCCTGTCGCCAAACATAGAAGAGTCGCCGTTGTTCCGCATGAGCGCATTGGACTGCTGCGCGTACGCCTTGGGGAGCTGGTGGAACGGCCGCCCGTCGCACTCCTCGAGCAAAACCGCCACCGCGTCAACGACCGCGGCATCCAGGCCAACCATGGTGGGCTTCTCCCCGTCTTGTCCTCGCTGCTCGTCGGCGGCCCACAGGGTCCCGAGCTGCTTGTCAATCAGCTCCCGCAGCTGAATGATCCACGATGCACTCTCCTGGTCTGCCTCCATGTAGCACCACGGCTCCCGGGCAGCCGAGTTGAGCGCCCGGCTGCCAACCGCCGACATTTCCGCAGCGATGCCCTCCCCATCATCGTTTGTCTCGACGGTCACGACACGCTTGGCGCCCCGACGGGAGCGCCCGATGGGTCCACCAAAGAGCGCCAAGCACGACGGTGACACGGGCGTGATGCCAACGCAAAGCACCTCTGGGTGGCTACCCGGCTTGGTCTCCCGCAGCCGCACCTTCTCGGAGAGCACAATCCATCGATGACGCCAGCAGGTGACCGCCACCTTGACGTCCGACACGGCACCCGGATGGAGCTGCACCGACCCATCACCGCGGGTCAGCAGCTTCACCTTTTGGTTGGAGTAGTCGACGCGCGATATGGATGGAAAAAGGCCCGCCGTGAGCACGCCCTTGACGAGCGGCCAGCTGCTTGCCCGATCACTCGCGGGCGCAATGCGCGCGCGCGAGCCGCCGCCGCCACCACCCCAGTCCCGGCCGGGGCGGCCGCCACCGCCGCGCCCACCGCCGTACCCCCCGCCACCATCCGACAACAGTCGCGCATCGCGGAGGATGCGCAGAAACTGCTCGCGCATTCCATCAATCATCATGAGCGTCGGCCCCGACAGAAAGTGTTCGTCGGCAAAACGGCGGCTCCGCCCCGACTCACGCCACGCATTGTACGCGCCGAGCACCGCCGCGTGGTCACTGTTCGAGTCGACAACCGCAGCAAACTCCCGCTTCTCCGCGTCCGCCTCTTTCATCTTGTCCATCGGCAGCACAAACGGCGCGCGATAGCCGATTGAGGCGGCGATTGTAAGGATGGGGTCGAGCACCCCAAACTGCGCGCCGTAGAGGAGCATCTTGCCCAGTTTGGGCGACAACGGCAGCGACGCGAGGCGCTTGCCGAGGGACGTCAGCGACCCGTCGTGGGGCGACATGGCGCCGAGCGTCGTAAGCAGGGCCACAGCGTGCGCCACCGCCTGTGGCGCCGGCGGGTCCGGCGCTTGCGCGAGAAATGGCGACAGCGGCCCGACTTGCAGCGCCGCCACCTGCAGGCACAGGTTGTCGAGAGGCGTGCGACGCATCTCTGGCTCAGGGTACTCGGGGAGCGCCTCGTGGTGTACCGACGAAAAGAGATGATAACATACCCCCGGCTGGACACGCCCCGCACGGCCCCGCCGCTGGCGGGCCGACGCGCGGGAAATCCACTCGGGCAGCAGCGCCCCAACGTTCGCCGCCGCGTCATACGACTTGTGCTTGTGGCGCCCAGAGTCGATGACGACTGTCACGTCGTCAATGGTCACCGACGTCTCGGCTACGTTGGTCGACAGCACAATCTTGCGGACGCCCGGAGGAGGGCGGTCAAAGACCAGCCGCTGCGCCTCGTTGGCGAGTGACCCGTGCAGCGGCAGCAGAAGGAAGCGGTTGCTGTTGCCAAACGTGGAACTCTGCTGCAGCAACGCGAGCAGCTTGCGAATGTCATCCCAGCCGGGGAGAAACACCAACACCGCGCCAGTCGACTCGGCGGACAAAATGTCTTCCCGCCGCATCTGCGCCAGGTCCGCCCCAACTGACGGTACTGAGTCGCCACCAAATCCGCCCGACCGCATTCCGCCAGCACTACCGCCACCGGACTTCCATCGCCCATAGCTACCGCCGCCCAGGCCGGTGGCAGTGGGCGGTGGCTGGCCCGCCGCTGCGCCCACCCCCGCGAGCGTCGGGTACTGGTCGCCACCGGGCGCGCCCGACGCCGCAACAATGTCCTCAAGGAGTGACTTGATTAGCGGAAGCGGCACCGAGTCATCGTCTTCAAGAGTCCGCAAGGAAGCAATGGTCCGGTCCGAAAAGGCCGACCCAGTCTTGGCCCGCAGAGTCACCGCAGCCGACTCGACGTACGCGCGCTCGTCACGGCGACCACCGCCACCGCCACCACCGCCACCGCCGCCGCGGAAGCCACCGCCGCCACCCCCACCCCGGCGGGATTCCGGAATGTGCACGTACCGCACGCGCTCAACCGCGTGCTCCAAGTAGAACCGCGCAACAGGGAATACCGCGCCCGGGATGGAGATGATAGGCGTGTTATCACCAAAGTAGGATGCAAATGCCGCGGCATTGAGCGTCGCACTCATGAGCACCACCCGAAGGGAAGACCGTGCGCGGCTCCGAAGCAACCGCCGCAAGAGTACAAGAAGCAGGTCTGTCTCGAGGGACCGCTCGTGAATTTCGTCGACGATGATGGTCTTGACACCGTCAAGCGTTTGGTCGTCTTGCAACCTCCGCAGCAACACGCCCGTCGTACAAAAGAGCAGGCGCGTCGCCGCCGACGCGCGCGTCTCAAGGCGGATGGCGTAGCCGACCGTTTTGCCGGCCGCCTCACCGCGCTCGGCGGCAACGCGCTCCGCAACCGCGATAGCGGAAATGCGACGCGGCTGCGTGCACACGACCGACGCAGAGCTCGACGCGCCACGGCCGCCGCCCCTCGATTTGGGCGCGTCAAGCAGGCCCGCCAGGCCGTCAAGAAGAAATTGGGGCACTTGAGTCGACTTGCCACAGCCTGTCTCGCCTGACACAACCGTCACGGGGTTGGCCGCGACTGTGCGGATCATCTCCTCCCGAGCCTGCCAGGCAGGCAACTTGCGCCGGTTGGCCGCCATCTTGCCCGTGGCTATCCCGTCGACGGCGTTGCCGTCCAGTACCTGTAGGGTGTCCTCAGGCGCTTCTCGTCCGCCAGGGACTCCCTCCACGTCCATCCGGTCGCCTGCTCCCGCCCCCGGCGCGCCATCCTCCCCCCGCCGGGAGTTGAACAGCGGCCGTCGCTGAAAGTTGATCGGCGGCCGCTGCGTGCTGCTGTTGACGCCATCAGCGTCACGCCGGGCTGCCGCGTCAATGAATGCAGCGACCTTGGGCGACACCTCCAACCGCTGCGGCGCGTCGTCGACCAGCCGGGACGCGTGCTTGGATTGCTTCTTCTCCTCCGCCGTTTTTGGGGCCTGATTGCCACCGCCGCCACCGCCGCCGCCACCACCCGACTTGCGGCCCTTGCGGCCGCCGCCCTTGCGGCCACCCCCGCTACCGCCACCGCCACCACCTCCGCCACCACCTCCGCTACCACCACCTCCTCCGCCGCCACCTCCACCGCCGCCGCTTCCAGGCGCGCCGCCTCCTCCATTGGCTCGGCCGCCCCCTCGGTTGGGCCGTCCGCCCACGCGGCGGGCGTGGAACAGGCCCATGTCCCGCCCATGGACGGTTTGGCCGTCGTGTCCGGGCCGCCGGGGTGCCATACCGTTAATGCTGCCGGCTACCGTGACGCCTGCGGCCGCTGCCACCGACGCCGATGCCGCCGCTAGTGCTGCCACTGCCGCTCCGAGCGGCTGGTCGTCCGTCTCCCGCTCTGTGCACGCGAATCGGCTGCGAACAAGACGGTGAGAGCCGCGCGGCCAGTACGAATGGCCACCACCACGCCCCTTCGCTGTCGCGAGCCTGTCGCCGCTGTCACGCCTCTCTGCCCGCTCCACTCCTTGGCGACTACCCCCCGAGTGCGCGTCCGCCGCCGGCGACTGTGAGGGCGTGCTCGTGGGGGCGCGCTGTGTGTTGCCTGAACCGCCCCGCCCACTGCTGTCGTCGCCGCCGCCGCCGTCGGTGACACTCGTCGTGTCGCAACGTGGATGGTCGACGCTGGCCGTCTTGCGTGGGCTGCGGCCACAGAAACTCCCACTGTGGCGCTGACGGCGGCCCAAGAGGGCTGCGTTGGCCTCTCCCTCGTGAATCCGTGAATCGCGTGCCTGTGCGGCCCTCACCCCGCCGACGCCCCGCTGGCGGCGGTGTTTGATGGACGACGGCGGCTGCAGCCATGTAATTGTTGACAGCGAGTGTAAGTAGCACCCCGTAGGTTGAACGGTTTCCAATCGCCAGAACTGAGAATGACGCCACGCTGCTGCTGTCAATCTATCGAGAATGTGTACCACCCTACTTGGGGGGTACAGTCATTGCCCGCTTGTATGATGGGGTGGCGCACCTTGTAGCCCACCTGAAAGTTTACAGAAGATTGGGCAATCTGGTCCGAGATGATCACGATCTGAGGTCCATGGAACGCTCGATCGCGAACTTCCACAGTAAGTGGGGATATAGCATTTCTAAGGACAAGGAGTGGCGTCCGGATCGCTTCACACGGGGCCCTGATGGGGGACAGGCCACCCTGATCAACGCTACTTGACACGAGGGATTACTCGATCGCGAACCACCACATGTATTGCAGTCTGCTGAATTTTGCCTGTCCAGAACGAAACGCAGTTCTCGGGACAATTGTGGCTTTCATGAAAGTCGAGCAAATGTTTGAGAATGTCTGGCGGAAACCGTCGAGGCCAGTATTCAGAGCCAGTTCCAAGCGCTATGTGATGTTGAATATCTCGTTTTTGAGTCTTTCGGGCCACTCGACGTGAAACCGGAGCACCAGCTGTCCTCTCCTGGGTCCTCATTCCGCTCAAGAAGTCGATAACTAGGCATCTCGGCTCGTATTGACGGACTGCCTTATCCCCCATGCAGTCCTTAGATGCTCTGTGGCCGGATTCTGCGGGCGATGGTGGAAAAAGCACCGCGGATCAAGCAAGACTGGAGAAAATTGACCGTTTCCTGAGAGCAAGGGACGCAAGAACTGTGCGGGCTGCCTGGAACTGACGGTGAGATGAGCCTGACGGGGGTAATCCGCCGCCTTTGACGTCACCACGCCAGTCTGCGCTGTCAACGCTTCGCAGCTTTCGCTCTTTCGCTCACCGTGTCCCTGTTGCCACCTCCCAGCTTTGCTGGCTGGCGTCTGGTGCCCCAAGCGCGAGTCCCCCCTCTTTGCACTTTCCCAACAACACCTCTACTTTTTCCCTCCCTACCCCGTACTCCACCCCCTGCCTTTTCATCCTACCCCGCGCTCGGCATGTTCTCCGCCGAGACGCGGCAGCACCTCGTGCGCATGGTGTGCCTTGACGGCAAGAACGTGACGGACGCCGCGTGTTGCTTGCGCCTCTCCGAGCGGTCGGCGCGGCGCTTCCTGCGCTACTTCATGGAGTCTGGTGGCGAATTTCACCATGACCCCGAGCAGTGGAACCGGCATGCGGACAACGTGGAGGACGACCCGACGCTGCGGGATGCCATCCTCTACGCGGTGCGCGAGCAGCCAGAACTCTTCATGGAAGAGCTGGCGGAGGCGGTGAACGCCCTGACGGTGGCCGTGGACGGCGCCGCGCAGGTGTCGCCGGCGTCGGTTGGGAGAAGTTTGGCCCGGAACGGGTACACGCGCAAGATTATCGACAAGGCGTTTTTTACGCGAAACGAGGCCCAGCGAGTTGCGTGGGTGGCTTCCCAATGGCAGATCCTTCTGAGATGCCGCGTCTACGTGGACGAAGCTCATCGGGTGGGGCGTGCGGCAGAGCGGCGGTGGGCATGGTCGGTGCGTGGCACGCGGTCTGAGCTGTACGTGGCGTCGTCCGCAGGGGCCAAGACCAGTTTTTTTGTTGCTATGGCTCACGACCGCGTGCTTGACTGGCTCATCACTCGCCCACCTCCGGGGCAGACGTC
>Ga0209186_1003729_pt1 | contig 10366 bp, 3 predicted proteins | sample SidtaG_FD_187426 | JGI IMG/M metagenome (GOLD analysis project Ga0209186, IMG submission 187426) | Marine algal microbial communities from Sidmouth, United Kingdom - Sidmouth_Male2 metaG (SPAdes) (version 2) | ecosystem: Host-associated > Algae > Red algae > Unclassified | place: Sidmouth, United...
CTCTTTACGTCTTCTAAGTTCTTGAATACACTTTCAGCTATAATTAAGTTTGAATTACTTTCTATTCTAAAATCTCCGGTAATTGTTTCCAGTGAACAAAAACCCTCAATATTCTCCAAATCCGGATTATTTACAACTTGAAATCTGTCTGTACCTTGACTGGGACTACTAACATAAGTACCTATTGTTGATAGTGAGCCAAATCCTGTTATTTCTCTTAGCTCTTCACAGTTATTAATAATAAAATTCCTATTTACATCATTTAAAGATGTGAAACTACCAATAGTCTGTAGTTGAGGATTACCTTCTATAACAAAAGAGCTTCCCACAGTTTCTAATGTGTTAAATCCGTTGATAGTCAATAGATTACTATTGTTTTGGTCAATACGAAAATTTCTTCCGACAGATTCTAATGATGGAAAGCCATCAATAGCAGTGAGGTCATCATTAGCTCTGATAAACATATCTAAACCTACTTCGGAGAGATTTTGAAAATAGCTGGTTAGTAGTGGCAAGGTGCTGTTATCGTTGACGGTAAAGTTTGCTTGAACGTACTCTAAGTTCTGAAAAGCATTGATGTTTTCCAATTTATCATTACTATTCAAATAGAAATGTCCTGCGATTTCATTTAATTCTGCAAACCCCTCAATTGTTTCTAAATCACTATTGTTTATAATTTGAAATCTATCGGTGCCTTGGCTGGGGCTACCGACATAAGTGCCTACTGTTGATAAGTTATTGAATCCCTCTATCGTTGTTAATTTAATGCAATTATTGATTGTAAAATATCTGCCTACGTCAACTAAAGAATCTAAATCATTAATAGTCTGTAGCTTGGGATTATCCTCAATAACAAAAGAGCCTCCTACAGTTTCCAAAGCATTAAACCCATTGATAGTTAATAAGTTAAGATTATTCTGATTAATATTGAAATTTCTTCCGACAGATTCTAATGATGGAAAACCATCAATAGCAGTGAGGTCATCATTAGCTCTGATGAACATATCTAAACCTACTTCGGAGAGATTTTGAAAATAGCTGGTTAGTAGTGGCAAGGTGCTGTTATCGTTGATGGTAAAGTTTGCTTGAACATACTCTAAATTTTGAAAAGCATTGATGTTTTCCAATTTATCATTACTATTCAAATAGAAATGTCCTTCGATTTCATTTAATTCTGCAAACCCCTCAATTGTTTCTAAATCACTATTGTTTATAATTTGGAATCTATCGGTGCCTTGGCTGGGGCTACTGACGTGAGTGCCTACTGTTGATAGGTTATTGAATCCTTGTATTGTCGTTAATTCCATACAATCCTTGATTGTAAAGTATCTACCTACATTAATTAAGGAACTGAATTCATCAATAGTCTGTAGTTGAGAGTTATTGTCAATAACAAAAGAATTTTCTATGGTTTCCAAAGCATTGAATCCATTGATATGTAGTAAGTTAAGATTGTTTTTAATTTCAAGATTACCATTTATATGAGTGAGTGTATTAAAACCACTCAAGCTAGTAAGGTTATTAACTCCGTTAATAAATAGACTTCCATTAATTTCTTCATAATCAAAGGTGTCAATATCTATTTGTGAATTAACAGTATAAGAGGTAGGATAAGTCCCACCTTGCGAAAATACCATCTGAAAGGCCATCAGCCAAAGGCAGGTAATAAGTAAAATTCTAATTTTCATAAGTGAATATTTTTTGTGATGAAAAAAGTGTAATGATGATTTAGAGACTGCAATACAGGGTTTTAGATGCTCCCGTATTGCAGTCTGATTTTTAATTAAAAAGCAATACCGATAGACAAATTGGAACGGAAAGCAGGTAGAAAAACAGGAGCTTTTATTTTGGCATAATCGCTACCGGATTCGGTTTTTATACTTTTGGTAATGAAATTTGGAAGGTCGTCAAGTCCGGCGCGCATGTCGTCCTCAATGTTCTCAAAATCGACTTCATTATCATTGGTTTCAAAGCGCATAGAGAGCGTATTTCTATTTAGACCGATGCCAAAGAAAGACCAGTCGATAGAAACACGGTCATTGATGAGCCATTGTGTGCCAAGCTGCATACCGCCGCCCAAGGTGGAAAACTTAGCACTAACATCGCCGTAAGTACCATCATACGAACCCGAAGCACTTATTCCGTAGCTGCTATATTTGAGGTAAGGCGCGATGTAAAAACCGTTCAAAGCCTTTTTTGAGCCAGTATAAAATCGGTATTCCGGAGCGATGGAAATACCTTTCAAATCATTGAAATCCAACTCAACATCTTCCACCAAAGCACTTGGAATAGTGCGAGGAATCAGGATGCCCAGATTGAGCGAAATTGCTTGATTTTCTTTGAGCGCACGCTCAAAATCAAGATTAATGTTGCGATAGCCCAAACCACCAAGCCCTAATCGGACAACGTTTTTTTGTGCAAAGACTGCATCGGTCATCAGTAATACCAACACGAAAATGAAAACTAATTTTAAATACTTCATGAGTTAATTTTTAAAAAATGGCTAAATAATAAATGTCTTCGCCAAATTGAGAATTGAGAATGAATAATTGACAATTAATTTAAAATTATTATTTATAATACGAACAAAATCTGTTTTTTACGAATGTTAAAATAAAATAATTATCAACTCTCAATTATCAATTTTTCATTTGGCGAATATATTGAAATAATAAATGCTTAATTTATCAGTAAAAAACAAACAGACAGCCACCCCTTTCGGCAGCCGCCTGCTGTGGTCTAAGTAACACTTTCTTTAAATCACTAAAATTGAGTTTGGGTATTGGTGAGTACGTTTTTTGTCGGCTTTGAATTTTATCAAGATTTGTCCAGATGCATATTCAGCAGATTGCCCAAATATATGCGAACACATCTCGCAAAATAAAAACGACCAAAGTAAGCTGCAATACACAAAAATTATCATATGATTTTATTTTTAATAATTAAAAAAATATGCTTATCGTTACCGTGTTTGTCTATTGCAAATGTATAGGAGTTTTATGAATGTTAAAACTGCAAAAAAATAGTTTAAGTAAAATTAATCTGTATCCATGTTTTTTATAAAAGGCTAATTATCAATGTTTTATTGAAAAGTGAATTTGCAAAAAAAATACACAAACATTCTTGGCTATACTTATTTCAATACAGACAAGAATGTCTGTATTACGTCAATTACTACCACAGTCCTCAATAATCGCTTCAAAGTTCGCGCCTGGCTGCACCTCAAAATTACCATTGAGAATGATGATATCGCCCGATTTGTATTGTACATTTCCATTGGTCGGTATCGTACCATCTGAATTGACGGCGGTATTGGCTTGGTATGTACCTGAAGGCACATTACCACCCGGCGTGAGTAGGGTCGGACAAAGATTAGGATTACAGGGAACAGGGACACCATTTTCATCAAAAATCGGGATGTACTGACCATAGACTTCCGCACTGCGGGTCTGCATCTCGCCGTTGAGATCAGTGACGGTGACTTCGTAAATGCCCAGTGTGAGGTCGGTGATAGTTTGGGTATTTGCGCCTGTATTCCATGCGTATGTGAGCGAGGATGTATCGCCGAGTATTTGTGCTTTTGCCTGTCCTGCGATGTTGCATTGGGCGTGGGTAACTACGACAGTGAGTATCATATTGCTACTCGTAGGATCTGAACCTTCTTTGGTGCCATACGCCGTAGTACTTGCAATGCTACTCAATGTACCGTCGGCTTGGATTTGTGTACCATTACTGATATTGAGGTCAAACTCTCCGCCGTCCGGCACATCATTGGTCATGACGATAAACTCCGCAACTGCTCCACTGAGAGTGCGGTTGTCACCGTCGTTGCGAGTGAGCGCGATGTGGAGTTTGTTTTGGTCGGTATCATAAACGGTCAAGGTATCATAAGGCTGCAAAGAGGAGTTGGTAACATCCATCGTGACATTGTTGATGTCTATATCATCGGACTGAAAAGTAAACGCTACGCCATGCGCCGTCACAGGTACACCGGACGGATCTTCTACATACAATTCATAACGCGGATTGCCACCGGAAGGCGGTAGTTCTTCCAATCTGTAAATGGTGCTGCTCGCCACATAAGCGGGTTGGGTGAAGCTGTGGGTTTCGCCGAAATTATCAAGTAGGACTTGTTTGTCGGTGTCAGTGACGGTGCTGTCACCATTGCCATCTTGGTGTTTGCCGTTGATGCCTTGTACGTCTTGTGTCCAGTCAGGGCAGTCTTGTCCGACCCATGTGGTACTGGCATTGGGGCGTACCGGACCACTATTTCCATGCGCCAAACCCCAATAGAGGCAGTCGGTTTCGTTGGCGATGCCGTCGTTGTTGAAGTCGCCGGGATAGACTTGGGCGCAGGTGCCTAAGCCGAGGGCGCAGAAGTCTTCCCATGAGGTGTTGAAGTTGTTGCCTTCGCTTATATATGAATTAGTTGAGCGAATACAAAAATGAGATAAACTCATATCATAACACCCACTTAGTTGATTGTTATAAATGCGTAAATCAAGATATTCCGTTAGATTGCTAAATTCTTTTGGAATAGCACCTGTAAGTAAGTTATTGTATAAATATAAGTTCTGAAATGTCTCTGCATTACCTAATTCAGAAGGAATAGTTCCGCTCAACTGATTATTATTCAAATGCAAATCTTGAATATTCGGTAAACTTCCAAAAGAAAGAGGAATGCTTCCAGTTAGCTGGTTATTATTTAGATATAGTTTTGTTATCTTCGGCAAACCTCCTAATTCAGACGGTATAGTACCACTTAATTGATTATATCCAAATGATAAATACGTTAAGTCATTTAGGTTACCTATCTGTGGTGGAATAACTCCACTTAAACCATTTGAGCTACAAATCAATTCGATTAAATTACTCAACTGACCGATTTCTGCCGGAATAGTTCCACTTAGTTGATTAGCATGTAAATGCAAGTATTCCAACCGACTTAAATTTTGTAGTGCTATCGGAATACTACCTGTGAGTTGATTATAATCTAAATACAAATGCTGTAACTCTATTAAATTGCCTATTTCAGTTGGAATACTGCCATTTAGACTGTTTTCTTGTAAATCAAGTTTTGATAGATTTGTTAAATTACCTATTTCGGTCGGAATACTACCTGTAAGCTGATTTTCGGCTAAATACAAGTATCGCAGATTTGTCAAATCACCTAATTCTGGTGGTAAACTACCATTTAGTTGATTGTCTATCAAGTCAAGCACTCCGACACAGCCAAATCCATTCACGGTAACTCCATACCATGTGTCGATAGGTTGATTTAAATCCCATGTATTGCTCCAGTTTGGTCCATTGGTAGAGTTGTAGATTTCTACTAATGCTAGTGAGTCGCGTTGTCTGCAAGGTGATACTGTGAAACAAGCACCTGCCCCGTTGTCTCTAAAGTCTTCCCAAGATGTGTCAAAGTTATTTCCATCGCTGATGTAGGCATTTACGCCCCCACCCGAATATAAATTGTAATTTATATTGATTAAATCAGGATGATAGCACCCACTTAGCTGATTGTTTTGGAATTTGACAGATAACAATTCATTACAATTGCTTATTTCCGGTGGAATGCTTCCGGTGAGTAAATTATCATTCAACCATAGTCTTGTTAGTGTGCTTATATTACCAAGCTCAGGCGGAATACTGCCACTTAATTGGTTTTCTTCCAAATACAACATACCTAATCGTTCCATTTCTCCTAACTCAGGAGGAATACTTCCTGTCAACTGATTATCATTTAAGAATAAATCATACGCTTTGTCAAGGTTACTCAATTCGGGAGGGATGCTACCGCTGAGTTGATTTTCATGTAACCAAAACTGCGTTACTTCAGGTAAACTGCCAAGTTCAGGTGGAATATTTCCCGTCAAACTACAAGCACGTAGATATAATCCGTATAGATTGCTAAGATTTGCTAATTCTACAGGAATTGTACCACCGAGATTATTATTACTTAAATCAAGTCTGGTCAAATCAACCATATTACCTATTTCTACAGGAATTCCCCCCGTAAGGTTATTTCCACTTAGAGAAAGAGTCTGTAGATTAGTTAGATTAGTCAATTCAACAGGGATAACACCACTAAGATTATTATAATTTAATCCCAGATGTAATAGACTATTAATTGTTCCTAGTTCTATCGGGATTACACCGTTCAAATTATTTCCCGTTAAATCTAAATTATTAAGATTATTAAGCCCTGTGAGTTGCGTTGGTATCACGCCTGTAAGATTATTATAACCCAACTGTAAATTCTCTAGTGAAGCCATATTACTGATTGTAAGCGGAATGTTACCAGATAATTCATTATGCCTTAAAGTCAGATGCTTTAGATTGACGAGATTTGTGAGTTCTTGAGGTATAGTACCCGATAAATCATTACTTGATAGCCACAACTCCTCAAGATTAATCAAATTTCCAATTTCAGTAGGAATATCTCCTGTTAAGTTATTTGTCCAGATTTTCAACACCTTGAGCTTGGTCAGATTGCCTATTTCCGCGGGTATAGTACCGGATAAATCGTTATTATATAAATCCAAATACTCCAAATTAACTAAGTTGCCAATTTCAGGAGGAATAGTTCCACCTAACACATAATTTCCAAAAATCTGCAAATATGTTAGGTTAGTCATGTCACCAATTTCAGGTGGAATACCGCCTGTTAAAAAACTGTGATAACTAAGAACCAACTTTTTCAATGACTCCAAATTCTTAAATTGAGTAATTGGAATAGTGCCGTCCATGTCACCGGGAGGAAATAGCTCTTCTACACAACCTTCATCATTTAATGTTACTCCCCACCACGTGTGCATTGGTTGTGTGAGATTCCATCTGACATTCCAACTCCAACCAGGACCGTCCGTCAAATTATATATCTCCACCAAAGTCAGCGAATCACCATAACGGCATTGAGAAGGCGGTGGTACACCGACATAGTTTATCGCTTCATTTAAATTCAATCGCCCATCACTCACACACTTCCCATTCATAGCAGGAGTCTGGTCAGCAGAGTTGAGGATAGCAGATTTGATTTGGGTATAGGAGTAAGTTGGATGTAATCCCCAAAGTAAAGCACAAGCCCCTGTGACATGTGGTGCTGCCATAGAAGTACCCGTGTAGCTTCCATAGACATTCCCCCGAAGTGTGCTGAGAATATCAGTTCCCGGTGCTGCAATATCTACAGTAGTAGCTCCATATTGCGAGCCATTATAGTTGCCGAGTCCGATATAAAGCGCATCATTATTATCTATATTGGCTACTGAGATAATATTGTCAAACGGGTATGATGCAGGGTAATGAGGATATTGGTCATTATCTGTCGTATTATTTCCGGCAGCGAATATGCAAAGGTGGTTATTATCTTGTGCGTGTTGAAGTACGGCATACATGGCATTAGTAAAATGTGAGCCACCCCAACTATTATTACTTATCGGAAAACCCATTGTTATCGCGTAGTTGAAGGCTTCAATAGAAGCACTTTGGGGTGCGCTACCCATTGCACCAAAGATTTTCAAAGCTGCCATCTGTACATCCCACGTCACGCCCGCAATACCGATACCATTATTTCCTGTTGCTCCTATTGTACCTGCTACGTGGGTGCCATGCGCCATGTTTACCCTATCGTCATAAGGATCATTGGTGTTACTTATAAAATTCCATCCCACAAAATCATCTGCATAACCATTCTCGTCATCATCTATACCGTTCTCATCGTCGGGGTCAAATATCCATTTTTCAGTCACGCTGTCCCACTCCAAAACCTTTCCGTCACCGTCAATGTCTTCGCCTAAGTTTTGCCAAATATTATCTACGAGGTCTTCATGCTCGTAGTCTATACCGGTGTCTATTATGGCTACTTTTACGGCGGGGCTGCCTGTGGTGATATCCCATGCTTCGGTAGCATCTATGTCGGCATCGGCTGTACCGCCGTTTTGTCCGGTGTTGTGGAGCCCCCAGAGACTATCAAGGAGAGGGTCGGAGAGGGGGTCTTGGCTATATTTACTCCCATCTTCTGAAGGGGAATTTACGCTTGTTTTGCTTTTGTGGTTTGTTGATGAAAAATCGTCGTATAGCGTGTAGATGTAGTTGGGTTCGATGAACTCGAGGGTGGCATCGTAGCGGTACTCGTTGGCGAGAGCTTTGATGTCGGTAGCATCATTCACTTGCCAGAGTTCTATACCGAACTGGGAGTAGGTTTTGAGGGTATTGGCATTCATGCGATTTTTGAGGGCAGTTTTTTCGGCGGCAGATTTATTAGGTCTGATCTTGACCAAGACCTCCCCGGACACATGGTCGAGTATTTGTGTGTAGCTGTAAGTGCTTAATAAACAACATAATAGAAATGTGATAAGTTTGTGTGGTGTGGAAGTTTTCATGTTTGCTTATTTTTTTGAATAAATTAAATATATGCTGTCACAAATATATCTTTTATTTTTTATAAATTTAACACTTAAAATATGGCTTAGGTAAAAGTAACTTTGTTTTTTATTTTTAATAAAAGACTGATAACCAATGTTTTGAATGAATAAAAAATCAGATAAAAAATATCGTCCAGTTTTAATTTTAGAATTATTGCATACATTTTCGGAAAAAGAATTGGAAGATTTAAGTGCGGTGGTTGGTTGCCGATATTTTAATACAGATAAATATGTAGTTACTCTGTTGAAGTCCTTAACTACGCATGTACTGACGCAAGCGAAAGATGAGTCGATTCAATTTGATGATGCGATGCGTTGTGCAGTGTATAAGGATGTATTTTCCGAAAAAAAACGAGCAAAAGATGCTTTGAATCCAGGAGAATACAATTTCCTAAAAGCAAAGATGAATACCTTGGCACGTATCACGGAACAATACCTGTGTAATGAGGTAATGAAAACTGATAAAGCCTTCAAAACAAAGGCATTATATCAAAAGTTATTGGATAAAAGACAAAATTATCTACTCAATCGTCATATTACACGTGACCAAAAACTATTGGAGGAAATGCAAGCTCGGGGGGTAGATTATTATGATTTTCAATTTGAAGTGGAATCGGGAGTTTTGCATAAATTATTCCGAGACGAGGAAATAGGTACGGGGGATAATCTACCGGAAGTAAACGAAAGTCTCGACCTTTATTATTTGCTCAATAAATTGAAACTACACCTTACGGCTGTATCATTTATGAGTTCTTTGGCAACAAAGCAATATGATTTTTCATCAATAGAGGCCTTGAGCGATTTGCTGAAATTACAGCCTTATGCCGAGCATCCTTTGGTTCAAGTTTATCAAACAGCTATTGAATTGTTGAAAAAAAACCATGATTCGGTTTATGAGCAATTTTCAAGGCAATTGTTTACTCATGCGGAAGCCATTCCTCGTGAAGATTTGAAGGGTTTGTATGTAGTTGCCACTATTTTTTGTGCCAAACAAATTAAAATGGGACAGCCCATGTACAAGCAATTATTTGAATTGCACCATGCGATGGATATACAGAACTTGTTGAGTGAAGGTAACTTTATCGAACTTCGCAAATTGAAAAATGTACTCGGTGTAGCGCGTAGGGTAGGGGAGTCTGAATGGGCATTGAAGATACTTAAAAAATATACCCCAATGCTCAAAAAAGCATTTCGGGAAAGTGTGTACCATTTCCATTGTGGTCTAATTGCCTTTGACAAGAAAAATTATAATAAAGCAATTTCTCATCTTGCCAAAGTCGATAAAATCAATGATGTTTACGACATCAATGGTCGCATTATGTTCTTAAAGGCTCATTATGAGACCGACACAGAATATGATGAACGCACGGTCAGAATACTACTCCAATCTGAAAAATTCATTAAAAATCGTAAAAATTTGATTGTCAATGATAAAAAAGCCTACAAAAACTTCATTCGCATCCTCATCAATATCTATAATACGCGATATGGGGTAGGTAAGATGACAAAAGAAAAAATCAAACGGAAATTGGAGAAATTCGAATTTGTAAGTGATAAGAAGTGGTTAGAGGAGAAAATAAGTGAGTTAGAATAACTCACACCACATACTCATAAATCAAATTTCTACTACGCTCAAAGCCAATCTTCTCATACAAAGCTTGCGCCTGAATATTGTCATTACCCGTTTCGAGAATGACTTTTGCACGACCTGTCTTACGAGCATAATCAAAAGTATGCCGTATCAAGGCTTCGCCGATACCTTTTTTCCTAAAGTTTTTATGAATATACAAATCATTCAGCACCCAAATTCGCTGCATTCCGACAGAAGTAAAGGACGGATACAGCTGCGTAAAACCCGCGTATTGGTCGTCTATTTTCATCACAAAAATAACACTCTCATTCAGCGATAGGCGTTCGTGAATAAACGACTCGGCAGCCGCAGG
>Ga0209186_1003737_pt1 | contig 10358 bp, 7 predicted proteins | sample SidtaG_FD_187426 | JGI IMG/M metagenome (GOLD analysis project Ga0209186, IMG submission 187426) | Marine algal microbial communities from Sidmouth, United Kingdom - Sidmouth_Male2 metaG (SPAdes) (version 2) | ecosystem: Host-associated > Algae > Red algae > Unclassified | place: Sidmouth, United...
CCGTGGCGGGAGGGCAGGGCTGCGGGAGGGTGGTGGCGCGTCGCGGCGGTGGGGTGAAGCGCTGGGCGCATCGCTTGGGGGTGCGGGCGGCCGTTGGCAGGCGGTCTTGCCGTTGCGGGCGCGGCCAGCGACGGCGCGGTTGGTTGCGGCCGGTGGTGCGTGGCGGCTGCGGCGGATCATGGCCGCGGCAGCTGCCATGCGGGGGGGGGCTGACCCGCCCGTGTGACCGTGTGGTGGTGGCAGGCGCGCTCGGACGACGCCGCGCGCACAACGTCCATGGCGACGGGTCGTAGTGCGGATGGACGCTGACACACCTGGGCGCCTCTGCCCGCTGCCTGTGCCTCCCGCTGCCTCTGTTTTTGTGACTCGCCCTGGTCTTTCTCTGCGCCTTGCGTGTGCGCCTGTGTGTCTGGTTTCTGCCGCTGCCGCTGCGGTGGTGACGCTTGACGGCTTCGCCCTGGCCGTGTCCCCGCAGCCGCTGCGTATGGTCGGCCGCACGGCGCTCGTCTACACGGCCATGGGCGGCATCTTTGCGAGCGTCGAGGACACCATGTCCTCCCTGCGCAACGGCCGCGAGGATATCTGGAACGGCGCCGTCGCGGGGTGCGCGGCGGGCATGGTGTTTGGCGTCAACTGTACGTTGCGCGGGGGGACGGCGCTCGCCGTGCGGTCGGGGGGGTGGCGGGCGATGGTGCGCGGCCAGCGTTGGGGTCGATGGGGGGGGATGGCTCGAGGGGGGGGGGAGAGCGGACGGTTGTGACTGGCAGAGGCCTGGGGCTGGGTGGGGTTGGCGGCTGCGCCGAGACGTTCGCAATCTGGCAGAGTATCCTGCCCCCTGTGGGGACTGATTGTGGCGGTTGTGTGGCGTGCGTACTCACTCGGATCCGTCGTCTGTGACGGTGGGCGGCCGCGCGCTTGTTTCCCTGCTGTTGTTCTTGTGGTGGCTTCGTATTGCTTTTCGGTCGCTCTCCCCCCGTACGACCGCACAGCCCAAAAGCTGTCGGTCGGCGCGGGCATGTGCGCGACGCTGGCGGCAACGTCGGCCTTTTTGGAGGCGGTCAACCTGACGCTCGGCCCGACCGAGCGGGTGCCGGCCGACGTGAAGCGTACGTTGAGCGGGCTCGGGGGAACCGAGGCGGTGCGCCGCGTGGGGTGGGGCCGTTGATGGCGCTCACGGGGAGCAGCATAGCGCGTCTGGGCGGTGGTGCGATGGTGGCGATGCTAACCGACGGGCCTTTTTGTGGCCTCGTGTGCCGGTCTGCCTGGTCTGTGCCCCTCACCCGTTTGCGCGTGCGTTGGCGGACCCAGTTGCCAAGCAATGGGGTCTTGCTCCACCGGCGGCCGAGCCGGTCCCGGCCAAAGAGGAGTAGGGCGCGCGCGGCCGCGCGTCGACGCGGTTTGTCTTGTGGAGTCGCCTCCCCTTTTGCCCCTCTTCGCCCCATCCCGGCTCCTTGGTTTCCATGTTGCATCATTTTGTGTGTCTTTTACGGAATCTTTGCGCAGGTTTTGTCGTCTCGCCGGAGTCCTGTGGCGCTATGCCCCCCTGGACGCCGCTGTCATGGCGCTATCGTGGCCACCACAGCGCGTGTTGTGCTTGGAGTGAATCACCGCACTCATCTGTGTGCCAATCCGGCCGCAGGCGCCTCCATCCCATCCATAGCCGTTTCAGGATTTTTTGGCCCACACCGTTGCAACCACACGGTTGTTTCCACACAAACACAGACAAGTCTGAGCAAATCAGCCGCAAGCACCGGCTGGTTTGTCTTCCAACCCCCGCGCACGCCGGGCGCCCGCGGACGGCGGCCATGTTGCTCCCGGCCACGCAGTAGGCCATCCCCTCAAACTAGGGTGGGCGGGGGGTCGTGTCGTGCGCGAGCACGTGTACCCCGCGAGTGGGCCTTGCCGGGCGCCATCCGCCGCGCAACAGCTTGGATCGACGTGCAATTGCCGCACAGGGGGCGGTTGCCAATGGTCGGCAGCGCCTCGGGCGTCGCGGCAGAGTGCGCTGCGCACTCGGCCACCGCATGTTTGGTCGTGTCGTCCATGGCCAGGCGAGGAACGGTGAGTGGCGACGGGTCACGTCGGTCCGCAACGGGGGTGCCCACGGCGGCGGCAACGGCCGACGCGGGGGTGCCCGCCGGGGTGCCCGTTGGGGCCCCCAATGCCGTTGCCGCGAGCGCCGCCGAGCGGAAGCGGCGGGGCCATGGCGACGCGCGCCATCGGCACGCCGGCCGCCCTCATGCCACGGGGCAAGTCAATGCCAGGGCAACCGTGGCCGAGGCGCCACCCGCGTGGCGGCGTGGGACAGCAAACCACGTCCGCACCGGAGCACATCACGTGGCGACAGTCGCACTAGTGGTAGACCTTGTTCGGCGACGTCGGCAAGTAGCCCAAGCCGCCTGCCACCTCGGCCCGGCGCTCGCGCAGCGCCGCCGACCACGATGCGGCGGGGTCGCCAATGGCCGAAAAAGGGGACGCCAAGGCCGACACCGTCGGGAAGGGCCACAGCGAGACGCCGCCGAGTAGCTCGCCAATAACCGAGACGCCCACAGGCTGCGGGGCGGTGACCATGGCGCCGCGATGGAACCGCCCAGGCGAATGGAAGGCGGTGGTGACGAATGCGGTAGGATGCTGGCGAGGGGCACGGGCGGCGTCGGGAGCGCGGCGGCGGCGGATCGGCGCCGTTGTGCTGCAGGCGTCCGAGGCAGCGACGCTGGCGTCAACGGGTCGGCTGGTCAAGCAACGATCCGCAACGCGGGGCCCGCGGCGACGGGGGGCGATCACCGTACCCCCAGCGGCGCGTACCCCACAGCGCCGTTGCTGCGCGTGCTGCGCGGCCCGCCCACAGGGCTGGCGGTCGCCCCAGCCGGTGCGGCTGCGGCTCCGCGGCGCCCATCCGTGCATGCCCCGCCCGCCGCGGGTGGGTGTGAAACAAAAAGGGGGCCGGCCACAGCGCGTGGGGGATCCGCGTCAGCCGACGGCGGCCGTGCGCGCGACGCGCCACGGGCCCCGGGTCCCTCCCACGAGGCGGGGGCGCCCGCCCTCGGCGCCCGACGCGCCCGGCGAGGGGCGGACCGAGACGCGCAAGGCGGGGCGGGGGTCCGCCGGCTCTGCCAAAGCAAGTCCGCCGTGGTGCTGGCGGTTCTCGGCCAGCGCGGGGCGCGGCGCGACGCGCGGCGCGGCGAGCAAGAAGCGAGTCGACCTTGCGGGCGGCCACAAAGATAAAAACAGGGGTCGCTCTGATGGCTTGAAAAAGAGAGTTGCGGACAGCAACAGTCGCAACCACGGAACAAGAGTACCAGTCTTTCTCCAATGCTGTCCACCCTCTATGGCGATCGTACGACCAGAAAGTAGCCCATATTTTTCGTGCAGAAGACGATGATCGGGAGCCACGATCGCCGTTGATTGTGCCGTAGAGGCCGGTCGATCGCGTTCGTTGCTATCCCCCCCTGGACAAGAACGGAAGCGACAAGAATGGAGAAAGACTGTACAGCCGTTCTCGCAAAATCCTCGCACGCCAACTGTTGCACCACTCTGACAAATCGGCCTCTGCGACCCCGTGAAGGCCGATTTGTAAGAGTTGTGTGTAGGGATAGGCAACCGGATGGTTTTCGAAAACCGGTTGATCCGATTGGTTGTCCACCCAGTTATCGGTTTTATAGCGGTTTGAAGTCAATTTGTATTTACTTCTGAATGATCATATAACCCCTGTACTGACCCTCGAGTTGACACTCAGTTCTGCACTATCGAGAGACCGTTGACCCTGGCCGCACAGAATTCTGAGGCTCGACACCCAGCCGCGGACAGCAGCGGTGAGCTGTGGCTAGGGTTGGTGAGCACGTCCCAGACGTGCTCACGCCGCGGCACGGGGCGTGCTTTAACTCGTGATTTAGGGCGTGTCACGCCCTCACGACCAGCATTCAAGGGGCGTGCTTAGGGCGTGCTTAATTACTACCGAACTAAAAGTCCAATAATTCGTGCAGGATCTCGCATCAGACAGGTGTAGGACATTGGATTTCGTGTGGGACACCCATCTTGAGAGAAGAACGAATACTTGCATGACATCGGCACGATGTCCACATTGTACGCATCATGCCGACGCCCAGACGGCATGGTCACCTCTGATGGTGTACGTTCCATGCTACGAGCCACGCTCACTACGTCAGCAAAGAGAGCTCATCTTGTGCCTTCAGTCATGCAAAAGCCCCGCGTCATAGACCCATGGGGCTGTCCCATGGTCATGCTCCTCCGGAATAGAGGCCAGTAGAAACCAGGTGCAGCTGCCGCGTCCGTCTGCATGACGGCCGAAACATGGAACCGATGTGGTGACTGGATTTCATAAATTTATCGAAAAGGGGGGCTATGAGTCGATTCATGGGGTAACCAGGAGGTAGAGGGGAAGAGACGCCAGTAACGTGACTTTTATGTATTTTCGCAAGTAGGCTAGACTAGCACCCCCAAGGCGGCTAGCAGACTGACCGGCCGTAGCCAAGTCGATCCTACAGGGAACAAGCAGAGAAGCAAAGGTACAGTGCATAGAGAAGCAAGGGCGCTATGACCCTCGGGATGCTGCGGCAGCTGCTCGAGCGCTTGAGGCGGGCGGGCGGGGAGCGCGAGAAGAAAGGACGCTGCCGACACAGCAGGGTCGGCGGTGGCCAGTCCCCCCCATGGGTCTTAAGGCCCGCGGGGGGGGAGGAGCCCGCGTCGCCCCGCGCCGCCTCTCCCCGCAGTGGCCGGGGGCACAGGCGTGGGCGTCAACAGGTACAATGCGGGGCGCCGCCGCCAGGGGCGTCGGGCGGCGGAGGTGGTGCCCGCCACGGGCGGGCGCCGCCGCCGCCGCCGGGAGTGCCACGAACAGCAAACGCAGCAGCCAGGCCGGGCTGCCGCGGAAACGGCACACGGTGCCTCTCCCGCAGCAGCGGCCGACAAACGCACGGGCGGGAGGAGCCGCTCGGGGGGCGGGAGAGTGGAAGCAGGAAGGCGCGTGCGCGCCGCGCTGCGCCGTGGAGGCGCCGCCTTCATCCACCGTGGCAGCCCGCCCGGTGGGCCAGCCGCGCACCGCCGCGCGGCGACCGACAAAATACACACGACCGGTTACAGAGAGAATCACAATTCGAGGAATAACCAGGAGGTAGAGGGGAAGAGACGCCATTAAAGTCGGAGATGGCTGGGGAGGTACCGACCCAGCACCTCCCGGGCCGCCGGGGTTGCCCGCCACCGCGTCTTGACGTAGTTGCGCAGCGTCGTCTCCACGGACGCGTGGCCCATCATCTCGGCAATCATCGGCACGGGCAGGCCGATGGCGTAGGCCTCGGTGGCGGCGCCGCTGCGCAGCGAGTGGCCTTGGTAGCGGCCGCCCAGCGGCGCCACCAGCTGCAGCTGCTGCATGGCGCGCTGCAGCCACGAGTTCGTGACGCGGGCGGCGAGCCAGAAGCGACGCGTCGGCGCCGGCAGCGCGGGGTCGGCGAACAGCATGGCGCGAGGGTGGCGCGCCGCCGCGTCGTGGCTTCGCAGGGCGAGGCGGACCAAGTCGGCGACCTTGTCCGGCTTGGCGGGGTCGACGTCCACAGGCACGGTGAACGACAATCGCTCCCGCCCTGTGCGCAGGGCCATCTTGAAGTCAACGACCTGTAGCTCCAGGCCGTGCGCCGTGAAGGCCACGTCGCACCGCCGCATGCAGGCTGCGGCGCCGGGCCTGTTGAACAGGACGTAGCCGAGGGCGAGGCCGGCGCACTGGAGCTGCAGGTGGGCGTCTGGCGTGGAAAGGCCGAGGTCGCAAACTTGAAGGATGTACGCGGCCGGCAACGGCAGGCGCTGCAGCGCCAGCTCGCCTCCGGCTCGCTCGAGCGCGTGGGCGCGGAAGCCAAAGATGGCGAGCTGCACCAACCTGTCCTTGGTGGGGTCCTCGTGGCCGGCGACGCCGTGAAGGGAAGCCACCGCGGAGAGGTACTTCTGCAACGAGGGCGGCGCAAGCTGCCCGCGCTGCATCTCGTAAAGGATGTACCCAATGACGGTGGGCACTGACGCTGGCAGGGGCGCGCGGTGGTACCGCTGGCAGTAGCGGAAGAAGGCGCGGCACTTGGCCATGTAGGACCGCTGGGTGCCGGGCCGATATCCGTCAAGCAGGAGCGCGGCGGCGGCGGCGGGGTCGTGCAGGTCGGCCACGAGCGGCGCGACGACACGATGCAGCAGCCGCTCCCAGCGTTGGCCGTCGTTCTTCAGCGCCGGGTTGCCCCGAAGCGGAAGACCGCAGTCCGCCAGAAAGGCCGCGGCGCCGGCGTTGACCGAGAACCGTGGGTGTAGACGCCGTCCGCCAGGGGGAGTTGGTGCCATTCGATGCACCCCTCCACCGCGCGGCGCCACCACGGCTGCGCCCGCCACTCGGGCACCACCAGCGTGACGTGCGCGCCGGTCGCCAGGATGCGGCTGACCACCGCCCCGACCAGGTGGAAGGGGGGGTTGGCCCAGCAGTTCTCGTCGTCCCATGATTGGTGCAGGGCGTCGGCGCCCAGGGCGCCCGGGCACAGCCACCGGGAGAAGAACCGGTCGCAACGGGTGTTGGCCGATGACGCGAAGAGGTCCACTGTGTGGGGACCGTAGAGCCGGTCCAAGCGCTGGAAGGTGGCTGGCCGCAGCGTCCAGTCCGTGCTGTCGTTCTCGCGGGAGAGGCGGTCGGCCCACTCGTTGAGGACTGAGGAGACGTGCTCCACGCGCAGCTCCACCGACATGGACGAGCACAGCTCGTACAGGTCCCGCATCTCGTCCATGAGGACCGGGGACCGGGAAGAGCCCGCGCGGATGACGCCAAGTGCCACCATGGAATCTGTCCGCAGGCGCAAAATCGTCCCGGCGGGAATCAGGTGGCGGAAGGACTGCAACGCCAGGGTGACGGCGCCCAACTCGAGGCAGTTGATGTGCAGGCCGTTCCTGTCTTTGCAGTGGAAGCCCCTCGCCTCCACGCCGCGGTTTAGTACCGCGCCCCAGCCCAGGCCGCTGGCGTCCGTGTCGAGCAACATGCTCGTCGCGCCAGGCCAGAGGGGTCGACCCGTCGCGGCGTGGTGCTGCAGCGAGGTCCACCAGCGCAAGTCCTTGAGCGCTTGGTGGCCAAGCTGTACGTCGCTGGAAGGGGTACGGCGGTACTGCATCGCTGTGAAGAGCGAGCGGAGGTGGTAGCGCGCCGAAGGGACGGACAGCGTCGTGGATACGGCCGTCCCGCAAAACCGCTGCAGCGAGCGGAAATCCACCCAGCGGTGGTGGGCGGTGGCGCGTCGGGACAGGCTCCTGGCCGCGGAGACAATCTTGTCAACGCGGTCCTCGGGGAGCAGGAACCGGGCGAGGCGAGTGTCCACCAGGTGGCCAAGGAGCCGTACCCGCGTAGGGCCGTCCCGGACGCCCTTGACCGGGTGCATCTTGAGCCCCAGCTCTCCGAAAAGCCGGGCGACGAACTGGTAGGCCGCCACCGCCTGCGCTTGCGTCGCCGGCTGCCCTGGGGGGCTGGGCGGCGCGCCACCGAAGTCGTCGACGTATGCCAGGATGCGGAAGCCCAGCTCCCGCAGGTGTTGCACCACGGGCCTCATCACCTTGGTCCAGATGAGGGGGGCCGAGCTCAAACCGAACGGCATCGTGATGGGCACGAAAAAGCGGCCAAGGCATCGAAAATCCAGGTACTTGCGGTCTGCCGGGCGCAGCACCAGATGGTGGTACGCGTCCTTGACGTCCCACGTCAGGAGAGCGTCGTCGGGGCGCAGCGACTGGGCCAACTCGGGCAACGTCTCGTACTTGCAGCTTGCGTTGTCGATGAAGCCGTTGCAATGCTTGTAATCCAGCACCGCCCGCGGCTTGTTGGCCGTGTGCACCACGAAGGCCGAGCTGATGCAAACCAGCTCGGCAATCTCGGCCGGGTCCGTGACCTCCCGGATGTACTCGTTGTCCAGCTCCCTCTGGATTTCTCCCGAGAGGAACGTCGCGTCCTCGGGCGACAACGGGTACTCCGCCGACACGTACGGGGTCGGAGGCGCCGACCAGGCGATGGTCACCCCGTACTCGATCGCGTCCGACACCCACGAGGACACGCCCAGCTGCCGCCAACGCGGCAGGGCGGTCTTCAGGGCGACGTACACGGGCACTTGCGCTTGGCTGGGCCGTGGCAGCCGGCGCTTGTGCTTGCGACGCCGTTTGGCGCCGCTCTTGCTCCCTGGGCCCGATACCGCGGCAGGGGGGAGTGCACCCCGCGGCGGCGGCCGAAAATTTAGGCGCGGCCGCCGCCGCGGCCACGTCCGCCGCCTTGGCCTCCGCGGCCGCCGCGCCCACCGAGACCGCCGCGGTTGCCGCCGCCACCGCGGGCGGGCGAGCGGGCGCGGGGAGCGGGGGCAGGGGCGGCGGCGCGGGCGGCGTGCTGCGGGAAGGAGTAGCCGCGCTCCGCGGCGCCGACCTTGGCCGAGGCGTGTGCCTCGGCACGGACGACCCGCGAGATGAATCGGCGGGCGCCGTCACCGCGCAGGGAGTTGCGAGGGACGGCGTCTGCGTGGGCAAACGCGTCGGCGAGATTGGGCTCGGACTGCCGGAGGGCGAGGTAGTCGTAGCGCGAGACGCCGAGGGCGTAGACGCGGCGCACGGCGCCAACGAGGTAGGCGACGAGCTCCTCGAGGAGCTCCACAGTGTTTCCCGTGGCGTGGTGGGCGGCCAGGACGTCGTTGAAGACGGACTGCGTCCAAGCGAGCGTGCAGTACCAGTGGCGCGCCTCGAGCTCGTCGCGACTGCCGGTGGTGAACGTGGCCGAGTGGACGGGGTCGCAGGGGGTGAAGGGCATTGGCATGCCGTCCGCCCGCAGCACACTGCGGGGGATGTCGAAGCTCTGCAACCAGTCTGACGGCGAGAAGGTGACGGGGAAGTCAAAGCCGTCGTTGTAGGCCCCGGCGTCGTCGATGCTCGGGCGGCCGGGGCGCCGACCGCCGTGGCGGCCGGCGCCGCCGGCGCCGCCGGCAGCCGGCGACCAGTCGTCGGCCGCGGCCGAGTGAAAGTCGCCCTCGGTGGGGTCGACATAGTCGTCGAGGGCGTCCCCGCCGAGGGGCGCGTCGTCGGACGCGCGGCCGGCGCCGAAGCGGACGGCGGCGGGGCGACCGTGGCCGTCCGCGGCGGGCGGAACAGACCCGACCGGGGTCGCGACGGCCCTGCCACCGACGCCGTCGGCCGCGATGCGGTCAGCAGCTTGGCCGCCTCGAGCGCCAACGCCAACTGACGCTCCGCCAGGACTGCCGACCGCGTCTTGGGCGGCGGCGGCGGCATCACGAGAGGTGATGGTCTGCTGCGCCACCGACAAGTCCTGCTGCGTCTGCGACAGGCGAGCCTCCGTGTCCAGGAGGCGAGCGCGCAGTGCGGCGAGGTCGAGCGGGGGGACGGCGGCAGCCCCGGTGGAGGGCGTACCGGCAGCACCGTCCGTCATCGTGCGCCGAGTGGACGGCGGAGCGAGTCACGGAACCACGGGCAGGGCCCGGGAGGGGGTTGTTTCTCCGAGCGCAAGCAGGTGCGAGCGCGAGAAGAAAGGACGCTGCCGACACAGCAGGGTCGGCGGTGGCCAGTCCCCCCCATGGGTCTTAAGGCCCGCGGGGGGGGAGGAGCCCGCGTCGCCCCGCGCCGCCTCTCCCCGCAGTGGCCGGGGGCACAGGCGTGGGCGTCAACAGGTACAATGCGGGGCGCCGCCGCCAGGGGCGTCGGGCGGCGGAGGTGGTGCCCGCCACGGGCGGGCGCCGCCGCCGCCGCCGGGAGTGCCACGAACAGCAAACGCAGCAGCCAGGCCGGGCTGCCGCGGAAACGGCACACGGTGCCTCTCCCGCAGCAGCGGCCGACAAACGCACGGGCGGGAGGAGCCGCTCGGGGGGCGGGAGAGTGGAAGCAGGAAGGCGCGTGCGCGCCGCGCTGCGCCGTGGAGGCGCCGCCTTCATCCACCGTGGCAGCCCGCCCGGTGGGCCAGCCGCGCACCGCCGCGCGGCGACCGACAAAATACACACGACCGGTTACAGAGAGAATCACAATTCGAGGAAGAACTACTTTGGGCGTGATGGGCGTGCTGATCGAAAAAAGGGCGTGTTTGGGCGTTATTTAACGTGATTTAGCGTGTCACGCCTTCACGCCGGCCAAAATTGCTCGTGCTCACCAACCCTAGCTGTGGCATGACCAGACGTGGTCGTGGTCGTGATTTCCCAAGGTCATCCCGCCCCCCCCCAATAAATCTATAAACCCAAGGTCAGGTCACCACTTAAAATAAGAAATACAAAAAACCGGTTGAGCCGGTTTGTCGTCTCCGAAACTGGTTTGATCCGGTTTGGCCATTCTTGCCAGTTTAAACCGGTTTCAACCGG
>Ga0209186_1003739_pt1 | contig 10355 bp, 12 predicted proteins | sample SidtaG_FD_187426 | JGI IMG/M metagenome (GOLD analysis project Ga0209186, IMG submission 187426) | Marine algal microbial communities from Sidmouth, United Kingdom - Sidmouth_Male2 metaG (SPAdes) (version 2) | ecosystem: Host-associated > Algae > Red algae > Unclassified | place: Sidmouth...
GGGGGGGGGGGGTACAGACCTGACCGGTGTGCGTGGCCAACGAGAGGCGTGGAACGTAGCGGCAGCGACCCAGTTGGAGTCGGTGGATAGGCGCCGCTTGTAAGGCGCGGAGCATAGTCTTGCATTGTCGGGGGTTTGAGGTGGTATGGGGATTGGAGACACCCACCCGCGCACGCGTGCTCCCTCTTAGTCAAGAAATCCCATTTTTATCATACTGCGAGGTGGCGAGACAGGCACGGTGCCGGAGCGCCGTGACGGCGGCCTCGGCGAGCAGGCCGGCCGGCGAGTGTGGAAGAGCGGTGAAAGCACACTCGACGGCGGCGACCGCGTCGGCGTTGCCAACGATAGCGCAATGCCGTCGGTAGGTCCGTGGTAGGAGAGGACGGCGGCCGCCGTGCCCTTGGCGCCAGCGCCAGCGGTGTCGGCCCCGACAGGACTCAGCGGCAGTCTCATTTCATGCCGCACCTGACATACGGCGCAGCAAGGGGGGGGAGGGACGGGGGTGGTAGGGGAAGGGGTCGATTCCACGTGGACTCTTACAACACCGCCGCCAGCAACTAAAGCGGTGTGCGCAACGCGCACAAGGGACACCGCCATGCCGGCAGGTGGACGCGAGCAGGCGGTGGCATGGCTGGCCGGTCGCCCGCCGCGGGACCTGTCCGCACGCGACAGTGGCCGCCCGCCAAGGCTACTGGCAAACAAAGGGGGGCGTGGGGCGGGGTGGCGGATCCGAGTCAGCAGCTGTTGCTTTGCGCTCCCACAAAGTCGATTCGGGACTTGGAAGCGACAAGACGCGACAGGGTCGACGAGGCGGACGCAAGACGAAGGGATCACCACGTGCTATTCCGTGAGGCTCAACCGGCACGAGATCTGTCAGTACGGCGGGCTCATGGTTCCGAATTCAGCAGAGCTCGAAATCATGTGCCTGGGCCGCCTCGCTCAGAACGCATGACCCGTTGGCGTTGAGCCCGCCGCAGAAAACGCCTACCGCAGGCCACCTTTTCTCAGAACCGCCGCTGTCGGACGAGATTGCTGCCCACCATCGACGGAACGAGCGTTAGTCCATTGCTCTCCCCCGCAGACCGGCACTGTTCGTGGCGGCCCCTGCTCCCTTCCCCTGGCGTGGCCCCTGGGGCCCACAGATCGCTGCCCCCCGCGGCGGTACCAGGCTCTCCGCCACTGTAGCACAATCGTCGCAATGCGGGTGCATGGGGTCGGGCCACAGAGTGCCAGCCGTCTGTCTTCAAGGGGAACATGCTCAAGGTGTTGGCAGTTGCTCAAGAAACCGGTCGAGGACCCATCCCACTCCCCACTGGCCTCTGTCCGAGCGGCAGCATCTCATTCACAGCGCGAGGAGGCCGAAGGGGTCCAAGCATTTTTCAAAGCCACCAGATTGCCACTGGCTCCTCCCATTGCCACCCGGTAGCCGGGGCCTCGCCTTCCAGCCTCGAGTACTGGACGCGCACCGCGACCAGCGCATCACAGTTTGACCTTTGGATTGCGCCTACTCTCCCTCAGACACAATCGAGTCACCATGAACGGCAAACCGTGGCCACACAAGCCGAACATGTGCAGGGTCGGACCTCGTTACGAAGGCAGTGTGGCTGGAATGAAGTTCTAAGCGTACCAGATGCGCCAAGGGCCGGGCTTCGAGACCGCAATAAGCTCTATCCGGGGGCCAAAGTCATTGGGACGACTGCAGAGTGGGTGCCCGCTTTGCGACCGCCTGATTGAAAGCCGCAGATCATCTTCCACCCTCAAGTGTAAACGGCCGTGGGTGCCCTTCGCCGGCGCCGCCTGCTTCGTTGTGCTCTGCCTTCTCCCAAAGGCATCTTGATCCGACTTGGCGTTGTGTCGTCGCACACGCAAAGCCGCTGCGACAGGAGTCACTTCCATGTTCACGGGGGTACCCCACGAGCATACTCCGGCATGAGCTACTCACCGCCCCCGTCGCCTCCTGCGTCAGCCCCACCCCCTCTCGCGCCTCCAGCTGAGAACAATGGCAGTCCGAATATTTCTCTCATCACGCCACCTTCCTCACCTGTGCGGGCGACCGGGGCCGCCGAGCCGGGGTCTACGTCCCCTCAAGGGCCGAACCCTTCTTCACCTTCATCTCCGGGCAGAGAACACAGGCCGGCAGCATTGGCGTTTTGCGAACCGAGACAACCTCGTATCGAGTACCCGTCTACACAGGCATCTCGTAGGCGGGCTGACCGTGAAGCGGCGCGGTGGACTCGATTCGTTGCGGCCGAAGCGCGCCGCGTCCAGAGAGTAGCAGCTGCTACACAAGAGGCCACTTACGAGGGCAAGGGGAAAGGCAGGGCCAAGGCTGTCGGCGGCGCGTCGGTCGGTGACGTGGCGGGCTCTAGTGCCAGGGACTTGGCCCGCGCCGTCTCGGTGGGTGGCAGCCTCGCAGGCGACCACAGCAGGAAGAAGAACGAGAAAGCACCCGCGAGGGTGGGCGGCTCGTCGCGCGTTGGCATCAGCAAACTGAGGCCGAGCAAGGGCGGCAGCTCGGCTGGCGCTCGCGATGGCACCAGCAACTCTCCCTCCCCAGACGAGCCAGACAGGCCGACGTGCGACTTTTGCCCGGTGGTCAACCGCAATGGAGGGACGCTGCCGTCACCAATGCTGGGCCCATTCACGAAGGGTAGCATGCGCAAGAACACCTACGTGCATCATATCTGCGCAATGTGGGCGCCAGAAGTGTTCCACGACCCCGCCACAAACGAGCTCACCAATGTCATCGCCGCCTACCAGCGCAGCCGGGGGTTGGAGTGCACGGTGTGCCTTGCCAAAGGCGCCACTGTTGGGTGATACGTGGACTCGTGCAGGCGCGTTTACCATCTCGCTTGCTTGTACGGCCGCCCTCCTACTTCCCTGTTGCATCCAGAGACCACCGGACCATGCACGAAGCACGATGAGAACTTTGCCGCCTTCTGCCCGGCTCGCTAGCCAGCGCCAACGACGAAGTCTACATGAAGCGGATGAAGGCGGACGCGGAGCTGTCTACCTTTTTGAGCGAGCGCTCCAGGGCCGTTGAGGCCGCCCTCGACGGGGACCCCGGCCTAGGCACGGATTGCCCAAGCTTCGACGTGACTGGGATCCGCCGCAATGAGACAGAGACCATATTTTGCCGGGTGTGGCGCGTGGCCTCGGTGCTACCTACTGACTCATGGGTGACGGTCCTCGGCCGGCAGCAGCGGCGGGTGCTCGGTCGGGGCGAACGGCTCGCTGTCCGTGACCTACCTCGCCGATTTCCGCGGTCAGCTCTTGGCCTCTTCGGCGCTCCGGACTCTGGCGCTGCTGGTGCCTCCAGCGGCAGTCTGGCGGCCGCTGCAACGCCGGGTGATGGACACGGGGCTGCAATCGGTGCAGAGTCCGTTGGCGACAGGGTTCTGAGTCCCGCTGACGTGGATGCGCCCGACGCACCATAAGGCGGACCATCTAGCGGAGGGGACGCGCCTGCGGACCTGGTTGCTGTCGTCGAAGGTGCTGCAGCCGCCCATGTGAAGAGGCCGGCGTCTGGACGGCGCCGCCTGCTTCTGATGCGCAACTTACGACAGTGCCGGGCGCTCGGTCGGCGAGTATGGCGGCCGTCACTGCCGGCTGTGCCGTCATCATACCTTCACACGACGGTTGTCATGTCAGATTCGACTCGTCCACATTCTCTGCCAGCCGGGACAAGCAGCGGCGGTGGCCCCGCGCAGGGAAGCACTGCTGGCCGTGCGGTAGGAGGTAGCGCTCTATCTGGGACCGGCAGCAGAGGCGCTGGCGGCGGTGTGGTGGGCGGCGCAGACCAATGTGCTACGCTCAGGGGTGAAGAGTTGACGCCTGGCGATATCACAGGCACGGCTCGTGGTGGTGGTGCGCGGGTGCCGGGACTGGGGCTGCGACCGATCAGCGCTCCCAGTATACCGCTTACATGCCGACCTGACAGCGCGGCCGGAGGCGAGCACACTGGAATCGAGACCGCCGGGGGCGAGCTCGCCCGGGGGGAGCGCGACCATGACAGGATAGAGTGATAGGGGTTGCCGTGGCTCTGATATGATGCTGTAGGACTGAGCACTTGCTTTTTTCTGTCAGGGAGGCCACAAGAAGAACTCGGGCGCTCCGTCTGCCCTCTTTGTGACGCCCATCTCATGCCGCTGAGCAATTCTCACACACCTGATCGTACCCTCCAGCTCCGCTTTCTTCCTCCCCCGCTCGACAGTCGACGCTCGTGTCGACCACGGTCACGGGTTCGTAGTCGAGCACCTTCGTCGCCGCGTCGGCGCGCGCGCGGGTGCGAGACCCACCGTAGCCGCCGCACGGAACCGCAGAGTGGGCATCTGCCCTAAGGCACCACTGACGCTGCAGTCGACGACGAACCGGTCCTGGGGAGCTGTTGGGCGGGTGTCTGCCGGCAACTCACCTCCCGCACCAGCACCGCCTCGCGCGTTGCGGGGGGGAGGGGTCCGGGGAGGAGGATGAAGACTAGCTGCACAGGCCAAACGGAAAGTCAAGTAGCCGTGAATCCGTGGATGAAGGAAGGCAGAGGGCACAACACCGAAGCAGCAGAGCATTGCGGGCACGCTTCAGCGGAGGTGCCCGAGATACGCACTGTGACGTCCGGTCGCTCATGGTCCTCCCATCCGCTGAGGCACTTCTCACCCATTCCACTCGCCGCCAAGCACACTTTGCAGTCATGAGCGTGCGCGCTGCTCGGCGCACTCAGCAGCGGGGACCATTGGCAACATCTTTATCTAATGAGCTCCGCGACAGCAGAGACTTGGTCTGGCTTACATTTCGGCGCTAGCCAATGACCGATCACGAAGGCGACCATCCAAAACCATCCAACAGCACCTTGTGCACCAACTGGTTTCTTAAAAAAAAAGAGGCCCCCTGGGCATTCATGCCCCCGCGACAGAAATGCAGAGTCGGAAATGGGAGTCGGCGCCTCCTGTTTCTTCCAGACTGTCACGGACATTGAGCTGCAGCACAAGTCGTTTTCTTGGAAGCCGACACTCACCTGGAGGCTACATTAAGTGTTTGCCTCGTTTGGTATTCATTTTTGCCACTGAGTGGGCTGTGAGGATACCCAAGGGAGTTTGGGAGCGTCACGCGGCTGCCAGCTGCAGGCGCTTGCGGACGAGAGGGGATTCGGCAAGCAAGTTGCCACGTCTCATCGTGGATCTCCCATGGCGCCGACCCTCCAGCATCCAGTCTCGCGTTCCGAATGAACGGACCATGTCACAGCGTCGTCGAGCGGGCGCCCGCTCGCCACATGTGCACGCAAGCCAGGCGCAGCTGTGCCGCGACCGCTCTGGCTATCGTGTCGCCCCAACCACCACCTCCATGACCGGCTCGTGCGACAAACTACGCGTCCATTCTTCACTCCACTGTGACATCCCTGCCGTGCCCCGCCCCCGGACGCTTTTCGTGCGGTCTTTTCGCGGATTTTGTACGTTTTCGCATGTCGGGCGGCGGTCCTTGGTTGCGTCGCAATGCAATGAGATGTGTGGCGGAGGCCGGCGTCAAGTTGATGAGGCACCCAGGTGCGTCCTACTCACCTTTAGTCCCTTTGCATCGTACATGCTCTTGTCTCCTGCCTCACGCCCACCCTTTCTTTTGCTATTCGGCCAATCTGACTGCCCGGTCTTACTTTCGACCATCAAAGAGAACGTTTACTGGGCCCAACTATGCCGTGGCGCAATTCAGTGCAAGATCTGTTTGTATCGGGCCCCCGCAGGCGTTGTGGGGCACAAAACTCGCTGCTGCCCCGTCCGCAAGGTCGAATGCCGCTACCAGCTGCACAAGGACAACCCCTTCTTCCTCTCCGGGACGTGCCTCAATGTCTACTGTGTGCACAACCAGTTCTGTCCGAGGTGCCACATGATCGGTCACACTGCGCACACGCTGAAACGTACGCCGATGCGTTGGAGAGTGACCTCCAACTGGCGCTCTGTCCCTGAAACTAGAGCCGCGATGCCGCCGCTCGATTCACGCGACTTTGTGTGCACTTTGATGACTGAACAGTGCGTGCGTAGCCTCTTGAAGAACATACAAGACTTGGCGCTATAGTGTGGCCACTGGTTGGTGCCCGTGCTCTGTCTCGAACTGGGCCTTCCGACATTAGATTACCTTTTGTTCTTGTGTGTAGCGTCATTGAGCGTTATTTTTCTCCACGCGAAGCAGGGCACCGTTGAGAGCGACGCTGGGCGCAACGGGATTCCAAGCTATGGCCTCGAGGGCGGCGGTATCGAATCCGTACGGCTGAGTCGACCAGTACAGCCCGATGACAGCTGGCACGGCCGTGGATGTGGTCGTTGTCGGAGATGTCAGTTTTTTACAGCACGGGGCAGAGGGGCGCGCGGAAGTGCTGTGTACTGGAAGCGCGCCTCGTTTGTGCCACGGGTCCCCACTGGATTATCAAGTCAGCTATCGGCTCGGGAGAGGTTTCTGGCCCGTGAAAGCGTTGGAGAGTCGTCAGTGCGTGGCGACCACGCTATGACACAGGCTGGAACGAATGTGCATCCTGCTCATTGAAGTGTGCCGGATCGTGCGAGTACGCCACGCACATGGCGTAAGGGATTAGGGAGCTCCGCCCTTCCCGAGTAGCCGGCGGGCATGACCGAAGGCAACGAGCTGCCCACGATGGTTTCAGTGAATCTTGGAGCAGAGCTGATTGGTGGGCTCTCGGTGGGGACTAAGGGAGCACCTGCTGTAGGGCAGGGAATGAGAAGGACAGAACACGTTCGGATGAAGCACAGGCGTTCACGCGGCCATCAATGAGCTAATGGACTGTATAAAACGCAGAGAACTGTGCGGCACATGAAGAGCAACATGCGCCGGGTCGGCAATCGCACTCCAGGGGACCTGAAAGGTCCTGTGAACGTGACAGGAGCCAGCATCAGCGACCTCATCAAACGCTGTCTCAGTGAACCTAAAAGACGCACTACACAAGCCCTAGCATACACGGTTCTCGTCTGTACCATCATCCGGCGCATTAGTCGTCTTCGCCTCCTGTAGGAGGAGCGCAAGCCCTTTTACAACTCGCACATCTCACGAAACCCTCCTATCACTCGCAGGCCACCGTGAATGAGGTCCTCGATCCCAACAAGTTCACATCCAGGCAGGCGCTCCATAGCGACACCTCCATTTGGGTGGTGCCATCGGTCGCGCTCGTCTGGCCCTCGTCCCACGTCCACTTCGTCGCCGACGTGATCTTCGACGCCGGTGGGGTTACCTCGGCGCATGTGCAGCGCCACGCCGCCGTGTTGGTCGTCGCCACCGTGCCGGTTGTTGTCGGCATGTTGGTTGTCGTCGCCTGGTTGGCCGCCGTCACCACGATCGCGCCCACCGCGGATTTTGCCACATGCACGCCGCTGCCGACGCTGCCGCAGATGGCGACGCGGTCGCCGCCGAGCAGGCACCGCTGCACGACGCCGTGTTGGGGGTCGCCGCCGTGGAAACGTGTGACCGCACCGCATCTCCCCGCGATCTTCGATGATGTTGCAAGTGTTCTTGGCTGCCAAGAGGGCTGCCTCTCCCCAACCTCCGATAGGAACGGCCGATGGCGCCCAAAGCACCCTGAAAAGCTGGACTGAAATGCCTTTTTAGTAGCCCCCGCCGGTCTGACGTTAGATGTGCGCTCGAAGGGTGCCTCAACAGGCGACTGCGGGGATTTGTTCTCGATCCGATTCATGCGCGGTCCCTCTGACATGATGCCTTTGTGAGGAGTTCAACTACTGCTTGATCGGGGACGCTTTTGACATCTCAAGCGTTTCTGCGTCTGAAGGACGGGCCACATTCTGGCTGACAGAAGCAGCGCACTCTTTGACAACTGCGAGCCTCCACAGACGAGGACGTCTGGTGCACGGCCGCAGCGGGGGACCTCAATGGCGGTGTGGCGGACGAAAAAACAGTGGCAGATCCTCTGCGTCGGTCGGCAGCATCATCGTCTCTTCCTTGGCCCATGACGATGAGGCGGTTCTCGTGTGATGTGAAGCCACAATCACGTGGTTGCGGCGAGGCCTATCGATGGAGGGGGTCTGCGTGGGATGAGATGTGATCGGTGACCGCATGGTGCGCGGACCGCCTGGCGGGCTGGACCTGAGCTGGATGTTGGCACACTTGCATGCCCAGTGCCAATTGCTTTCTATTTCCTTCCTTGCTGCCACTCTTTTTCATGCTCCTCCGCGCCTAGGAACACGCTACGAGCCGGTGTGGGAGCCCGAAGCACCCTCTCAGGAAGACGCGCGGCCGCCGACGTGAATGCGGGCGAATAGCCGCCGCCGGCACCGTCTGGGGGAGGCGCTGCTGATGGACCCGCTACGTCCAGCGAGGGTGGTGCCCAAAACGTCATGACCACCTCCCGCACGCGGCCAAGTCACGAACCGTTCATCTCTGCGGCGCCGCTGTTGACAACCCCGTTGCTTGGCGTCGCGACAGCGCGTGTGTTAACTCCCCCACGCTCAACGGCACGCACCGCTCCCTCTTCCGCCGCGCATTCTGCTCTTCTGAGACGCAGAAGCGGAGCGTACCTTTCTTTTGACCACCGCCAGCACAGCGCATCAGTGGGGCGCTGTGACGCATCATTGGGTCAGTGAAAAACTGTGGGAAAACGGTGCAAAAGACGTGGGGGCTGCGGTTTGTGAAGCAAACACACAGGCTATCACCAGAATGCGACGACAAACCAGAGGTATCACAGATGCTATAGGCATCACGCAAGTCATCACGCTTGGGCATCAGGCACCAGGAGTTCGGCAATCTTGTGAGAGACTCGAGAAAACTGGCCTGCGACTTGAGCGGTGCTCAGCATACCCACAGCCGCGGCCATAAGGTCAAAAGGGCTTGTCGAGGTAGCGACCATCCTCACACACGAGGGACCGCACGTGCTTTTTCAGCTCCGAGAAGACGCCCTCAATGGGCTGAAGGTTCGGAGAGTACGGCGGTAGCCGCAAAAAGTGCATACCGTTGGCCTGCATGTAGTCGTCGCCCCGCTGGTCATGGATGCCTGCATTGTAATAGAGCACCACGCATGCGTCCGGCTGCATTTCCCAGGGTAGGCCAGGGATGTAGGTGTTCATCTGCGCGTGGAGACATTGGAGGAAGAGGCGCCAGTCGTCCGCCGTCTGGGCGCCGCCCACGATCACAGTCTGCGACAAAAGAAAACCGTGGGTGAGGGTGACGGCCATCATGGTACTCGTGCGCGCTAGCGGCCGCGGGTCGCGGTCCCTTAGCACGCACGCCACGTTGCGCAATGACCGGCCGTACTTGTGGTACATGTAGCTCGCCGCCGTGTGCGTCTCTTCGATAGACACGATGCAGCGCAGGGGGATCTCGTTGAACAGCACCGCAAAGGCGCGCTGGGCGGCGAGGGAGCTCTCCGCGTAGAGCCGCTTAATCCTCTTGCGGGAGTACTGGTGGAACCGTAGCACTCGGTAGACCGTGGCGGCGCTGACGTAGCGGTGGTCGCTCTCTGGGTAGTCCAAACTCAGCGCCACCAGCAGGTCGACATGGTGGCGCAGGAAAGCAGCCGGCTCCGATTCAACGAGGGTGAGTACAGCGCGTGTCAGGTGAGGGTTGCGGATGGCCGCGTCGCCATGCAAGTTACGGAGGCGTGGGTCACGCCAAACGGTGCCACTCTTTTCGAAGTGCCGCAACCAGCGCCGCATAGACCGCCCTGGGCACTCAATAGTCTCCGCGACGTCCGACGCATGGTAGCCCTCCTCGAGCAGGCCGAGGAAGTGCTGTCGGGTGTCTTCCGAAAACATGAGCGGCACAGCGTTGCAGTCGCAGGACTGCATACAATTATCGGGCGTAGCGAAGAGACGGTCGCACGCGTCGAAGAGCGCGTCGCCACCTTGGCCTGCGTCGACGTGCTCGCGCATCTGCGGCGCTTGTTCTACGTCCACGCACCCGCCAGCGTAAGCAGCGCCGCCTGCGAGATTGCCACGGCGCACGCGGATTTGTACGCCGCTGTGCTGATCGCGGTCCCTACTTTGTTTGTCGCCGCCGTGTTGGCCGTCGTGTCCACCTTGGTCGCGACCACCCCGCTCTTGCTCCAAGTGCACGCCGCCTCCAACGCGGCAACGGTCGCCCATGCGGTTTCCGCGGCACAACTGCAGCTGTGTGGGGGAAACCCCCTGACAGGGGAGACACGACCCCCCGGCATGAGCCGGGGACGGGTCGTGAACAGTCACGCAACACCCCCCTAGGGGGGTAGCGTGGGACAACCCCCTTGGGGGGGTGTCCAGGGAGCCCCAGGGCCACACATGAAACGACCCCTCTAGAGGGGCGTGAGGCGTGGAGCAACCGATCGGGCCCCCCTGGGGGGGTCTGGCACACGCAAGGGAGGCACACGTCATCCC
>Ga0209186_1003742_pt1 | contig 10351 bp, 17 predicted proteins | sample SidtaG_FD_187426 | JGI IMG/M metagenome (GOLD analysis project Ga0209186, IMG submission 187426) | Marine algal microbial communities from Sidmouth, United Kingdom - Sidmouth_Male2 metaG (SPAdes) (version 2) | ecosystem: Host-associated > Algae > Red algae > Unclassified | place: Sidmouth...
GGGTATATGAGAGTATGCTTTGGGGTCATCGTGCGTGTTCGAATAAATCATCGTTGCGTTTGCGTTGCTTCCGTCGTTTTTGTGCGTTTCGCGCCCAGTGATCCCGGCGTTCGCGTTGTGACTCTGGCGTAGCGATCCGCATCCTGTGCTGGGTTTTCTGACGGGGTTATACCCCGTTGGCTTTGAGGGCAGGATCCACTACATGGAGGACACCATGCGGCCGCCTCACAGGCGCTTCAGAACAGAATGCTCCAGTGTCGATCGAGGCGAAAGCGCCACCAGATTGCACGCACGCTGTACGTCTGCCGGCTGAACGGACCAATGAGAGACTAACAAATCAGTGCTGTCGGTCGCGAGGTGCGACAGCGCCGCGAGATGATGCGAGAAACTGCCAACGTGTCTCCGACATTTGTGCGTTTGACCTCGTCGTGTCTACTCGATCGCAAGAATTTGCAGCCATTTGAAGCCTATCGCGCTGCCTGTCTCACTTGACCGTCTTATTTGCTGACGATTGGGGTCCAGATCAGCGTGATCGCGAGGTCGATCGATGGCCTGTTTGCTTGAAATGTAGCACTGGACTGTCGGAATGAGGACATCTCACGGGAAAGCCGCTCGCAGGCTCCAGTTCGCAGGTCGACAACCCAGCAACGTCACCTTCTCCGTTTCCCATACACTGCGATCTGCCGACAGAAGAAAACAAGAACTCTCGATCCGAGCGGAGCGGGTTCGCAGATCCTGCGCATAGCGCTGCCGAAACGCTTTTGGCCACTCATAGGCGCACACGTTGCGCTCTTAAACGGTTCGCAGATCGTTCGCAACCGACGTTGCTGGGTATGCTCTTACTGGTGAAGTGCGGAGCAACATTAACACAGTCCGGTGCAACATTGCCACCGTGCGTGGGTGCACAAGAACGGACTCCCCACGTGAGTAACCCTCAAGCTAGTCGTCATCACCCAGCACCGACACCTTCGTCGTTCCCGCCCCCCAGCATCGCGCCCGCCCTGGAGTCCACTCGCCCCCGCGTTCGTGCACTTCCAGTCATCCAACCCTGCTTCACGTGTCGCCGGCGCCGCTGTGTACACGCTGTTTCGTTCTTTTTTGCTTGTCTGCTTTACAAACGCTCTCTGCGAACAGACGCCTGCTTGGTCCTCCTATTTGGTGTTTATGCACCACCCCCCCCCCGCCTCAGATGCAACTGCATCTTCCTCCTTTCCCTGCTGCTCTTGCGCGCGGCGCGCTGCATGGTACGTGTGATTTTGATGCCGGTCATCGCGGTGGGCGCGCTGCTGTTGGAGATGACCACCTCCTCGACCATGACGCTGACGACCTTCGCGGCCTTCTCCGCTTTATTCGAACCATCGCTGAACAACATAAGGATTTGGAAGCACACCAACGAGCGGGACGTCAACGAGGGGGGCAGATGAGAGGACGAGGTGTGGCGGGATGGCAAACACATGCAGGGGGATGAGGGCTGTGTGCAGCGCGAGCGCGACGATGGGTCCTATGGGACTCTTATACATTGGATGGCTGTACGTCTGTCAGAACTTTTGCGATTGAGTGCCTAGAAAGGGCGGGGGCGGGCCCACCGAGGCTCATGGCCATTTGAGCATAGCCTGCGGCACACGCATCACAGTCGTCTGTCCCACTTTTGATAGTCTCTCGTACCTCTCGCTGAGGAAGAGGGTGCTTGTGTGTCCAAAAAGGTGGGGGTTGTACGACAAGACGCCCGCCTGACCACCACTCGGTGTGAAGAAAAAAAACAGACAAATTTAGGGACGAGGTTTAACTCCCATGGACGCTGCATGGTACCCTATTTATTCCATCACCTCCATGAAAATTGTTTCCATCGCTGCCGCTGCAGAGAGTAAGTCCAGCCCGTCCTCATCATCAGATCCGACCGCGTCGGTGTCCTCGGCCGCCTCCCCACCGACGCCCAACACTGGCGCATCCACGGTGTGGATGCCGAGGCCAATGGGGAAATGAGCTAGGGAGCGAGAGTTGTATTACACGTACAAGAGCTGATGGAGGCGCGTGTGGGCTAGCCGGGTGCGTAGCTTGCCCTGGATGTGGGCGGCGTTGGAAAGCGAGCGCTCACAAGCGGCAAATGAGAGGGGTAGCTTCATCACCTTCTGGGCGATGGAGAGCAGCGCGGGCAGGTGAGATTCCCACGCCTGCCACCAGCTCAGCGGGTTGCGAATAGTCCCCTTCTCCCGCGTGGTGTCCATGAGGAACACCCCGCCCGTGCGCGAGCGGAAGTCGGTGTACTCGCCCATGATGTTGGTGCTGGTTGGGCGGGGGTAGTCACTGGGCAGCTTGGACACGTCCGTCTCGTTGGCCTCCAGCAGGGCGGCCCATGTGTCATGGGCCTCAGCCAGCACCTTAAGTAGGGCGACCGCCTCACCGTCCTGGACTCCGTCCGGCTGGTCTTGGGAGCGGGAGAAGAGAGGGTCGAGCAAATAGGCGAGTGTGTGCACCGGGAGAAGCAAGTACGTCCGCCTGGTCGGCACACATGACAAGCAGTAGTGTTTCAGCTGCCTCCCCGCCGCCGTCGCTGGGAAGCTGAACGAGTTGACATGCCTGTCCAGCAGGAAGAAGGAGTGCAGGACCAGCCCGAGACCCCCCGTGTCCCGTTGCTCGACGTCAAGGGCCATGGCCACCGGCTGAAGCAGTTTCACGACGATGGAGACGGCGTCCCAGTTGGCCTCGTCCTTGATCTGCTGGACGGCCTCCGCCGCCGCCTCCCGCTGTGCCGCCGTCTGGGACCGCAGGCAAATAGAGAGGAAGCTGGCGCCGACGGCCGCCTTCTCCATCGCCGCCTGCGTCTTGATGAGGGACTCGGCGGCGGTGACATGGGACTTCCAGCGCGTCGCGCCAGGCCGCTCCAGCTGGCGCACAACCCCGTACTCGAACGTCTGGCACCGTTACAGACTCTGCTTAGGCGTCGAGTGGTGCCGCCAAAACTGGGTCATGTTGTTACAAAACGTTAGACCCTTGGAGAGCAACGTGTGCTTAGACAAGTCCGCTACAAGTACGTTGTAGCAATGGCTAGCACAGGGTAACACCACTGGCCACGGGTACTTGAGCTGCAAGGACGCCCACACGGCCTGCATCTTGTTCTCTGTGTCAAAGGCGAAGGCAAAAACGTTGCGGGGACCCAAATTCTCGATGCGCTTGACATAGAAGGCCGTCGTGTTGACCGACGTGTGCCGCTTCTCGGCCCAGACAGCCGTCTCCATGTAGACGGGGAAGAGGGTGAAGAACACGATGTTGTTGATGCTGGTCAGGTTGGCGTCCAAACACTGGTCACCGCCGATGAAGAGGTTGCCCTGCTCCTTGATCTGGCGGAGTAACGGATCCACAACCGCGGTCTGCGCCACGAACGCGTTCTTAAGGAGGCGGTTGGCCATTAAGTGCTTGGAGGGAAGCTTGTACGCCGGGTTGAGCTTGGTCAAGAACGTCTGTAAGTTGGCGCTCTCGGCCAGCCGGGACGGGAGCGCCTCCCTGTAGACCCGCCGCGAATACAGCTCGTCATCCATGTCGCGCTCCTGCTCCGACATGACCTTCACGTAGCTGTCCACAGTCGGCTGGCCAATCGCGGCACCAGTAGCCGACTGCTTGCCCCCTGCCAACTCCCCGTCGCCGGCCGCCTCGTTCAGCTTTCGCTTCAGGCGCTGCATGCGGTTGGTGTCGACGGAAGCCTTGTGCTGTCCAGCCAACAGGCGATCGGCCATCTTCCGCTTAACGTCATTGGGGGCGGTGCAGACGCTGGAGGCAATGTGCCGCTTGAGGTAGGTGACGTAGGAGGACAACTGCTTTTTGCAAAAGTTGCAGAGAGTACGCTTGGGGTCGGAGCACACTGTGGTGTAGGCACGCACGGGGTCAGACATTGTACAGGAAAGGAAGAACGGTGAGGGGATAGGGGAAAGAAGGAAAGTGGGGTCGGGGTGGGGCTCTGGATGGCCGTCGCGTCCACGGTCAATCGCCGATGCGGCAGTGGAGGGGGCATGTGCTTACCAGTTGGCCGTGTCTCAAGGAGTCCACGTGGGCGGCTGTTCCCACCACAAGGAGTGAGCTGTGTGGGCGCTTGGGGTGCCAGGGGAGTGCCAGATGCCACTTGGCAGCGCAGGCTGCAGCATGGCTCGCGGGAGCACGTTTCGAACAGCCGAACTGACTACGGATCTCAGTGGCTGTGCTCCGTGTCGCAAGAGTTGGCACTCAGACACGTGGTAAGTATTCAATAGAATTTAACATAAACGTTTACTTGAATTTACGTTGAAGGCAACGCCTCTGCAGATACTTGGTTGAATCTCGCAACCCTGGGTGCCGTGCTCCACCAAGCTTGCCGGACAGTTCGGCAATTCTCAGCCTGTCGTCAGTAGGCCGTCTACTAATAATAGGCTTTCGTTGCTCTGAGAGAGCGATTCTCAGCTGTCCACAGGAACGATTCGACATCGCAGTGCCACGTGCAAGCGATGCCAGCCGTACATCATCCGTCACGATAGTCACATGAAAGATGTTCATGCTTTTTCGAGCCGACATCGGGCCGTCCCCCCTCTCTGCTCCACGAGTTCGCATGTCTCAACATCTTTTCGATTGTTTTTTTATGATTCTCCGACAAGGCGTCTACTCCAGCTGTGTTCCGCGTGGAAAGCTAAGACCGTTCAAGTCAATATTTGATAACGATTCCGCCATCTACCGGCCTTGATGGTTGGTGTCATGCTGAGTCTTTTGCGACGAGTCCCCGTGTGGGGTCAACAGTGTCCCGCTTTCAGGAGCCTCGCGGTCACAACCCAACCATGCACGGGCGCCGCGCCGCGCGCGCCGTCGGCGTGACGACGGCGGCGGCGACAGCGCCGGAACAGCAGCGCCGCGACGTGGTACTGGGGAGGCGCAGGCTTGCGCCCGCGCAGGGGACCACAGGGAGGGGAGGGCGCACAGCCACCCCGACAGCGGCCAGCACTTCCGCCGCCGCCGCCGCGGCGGCGGTGCGCGCGTCGGCGGCGGCGGCGGCGGCGCCCGCATAGGCGGGTCGGTGGCACCTCTGGCGCCATGGGGGGGGGGCACGGGGGGGAGCCTGCGATGGGCTGCAGCAATGCTGGCGGCAGCGGCGGTGGCGGCGGCGACGACGGCCACCGTCTGCAGCCGCGAAAACCGCTGCCGCGGCTGCCGCCGCCGCCGCCGCCCCGTTTGGGGCGGCTGTGGTGGCCGCGGCGGTCTCCGGGTCTGTCGGCGCGTCAGCCCCGGCCGGCACGCGTGGGGTGCCTAAGAAGCACCACATGTTTCCCACACGTGGCCGTTGGGTTGGGCGGTTGGCTCCATTGCTGGATACGCCCTAAGCAGCTTTGATGAAGCGCCGCGACGGACGGCCGATAACCAGAAGTCGAAAGGGAGAACCGCGTGAGAGACAACAGACCTGAATGCCCGGATTTTTCATGATGGTGAATCACAGCGCTCCATGATGACAAGTACACAATGCCCACCACCCGTGGTTCATCACGGCACGGCAGCCAGAAAGAAAGGCAAGGGGATGTTGACGTGATGACCACGACGAGTTGCCAAACCGACTCGATCGCCCAGAGCACACGATGGACAACTCAGGGGAAACCATGCGGCTCTAGGATTCAGGTGCCATATCTATTCCGGTATATCGGGATTCGCCTTCAGTCCAGGAGCGACGCTCAGTGCCTTCTGATGAATACGCTCCAAAATACTCCGGTCCGTGTTAAAATATTTGGCCGGATGTGGCCGGACACTGTACACGTGTCTCTTTTTCATTTCGCCCTTTCATGTCTATTAACAAAAATAACCTTGGTGGTGCATGGCACCCGGGCCAATTTCAAGAACACAGAAGCGCACCACAATGCTGACACGTCCTTCGTCACGGCCCCGGGACGATGCACACACATGTTGATGCATGCGAGGACGATCCTGAGCCTATCGCTATCTCTGAGATTAATAACGATACGGTGACGTTCCTACTTAGATTGCATCTCAGCCATTCGAGATAACGATAGGACATACACGTGCCACGTTCGAACGATGTGCGAGCCACAGAATATTCGTCTCAAACGTGGCACGTCTCTTTCCATATGTTTCCGAGTCCACATCCGGTTGCCCCCGCTGTCTGCTGCACGGAATCGCTTGTCCCGACTTTTCTGCGGCATTTCTGTGATTTAAAGTTATGCTTTTCAAATGGGACACCGTTTCTTCTTGCCCTATAGATTGAGGAATCCGCCGATTATGAATACTGCTGGGCAGACACCTTCAATTCATCTCACGTCCCCCCCGCGCGATCGTCCTCAATATCTTTAACCTCTATGTTTTCTTCTCCTACGACGTGATGCAGACAATCGCTATGCCGGTAGTGAAGTTAGGAACTTGACCTCGCACGGCCCATCTGGTCGCGACTCAGATACCTCGACCATCTCTTCCCCTCAGCCCCGCCTGACTGGTTTTTTTCCGAACTTTTTTGTCTCAGTACATCCAGTTTGTAGTCGCTCACAGACAGTACCAGCAACAGAAAGTCGTCGCCGCCGACTTTCAATGCTTTCTTTTCACGGGGCAGGGTCGCGCTCGTTCTTTTTGGCACTACGACGCCCTTCCTGTAACGCTATCTGCCCTGGTCCTTTTCTAGGCCCTCTTCGCTGTGCTCCTCGGCTAGAATAGAGATTGGCCGTCGACCAGACAAGACTGGCTTGTCAGCGTCGCCAGATTTTATGAGAAATGAAGTGCACTTGTTCAGGCCATGACCACCCCCGTGATCCAGAGGGGCTACAGTAAAACCTGTGCACTTCATGACCAATGTTTGTTTTCAATGAAGAATGATTGCCGACACAGCTGGAGTGGACACGAGCTGCGTGTTCGGCTGCCGAGCATGGAGCGCGTCGTTTTTGGTGCACTTGTATTGCTGTCTTCCCAACTTTGGCCGATCCCGTCGATGTCAAGAAGGGTGATCAACTGTGCGAAGCTGTGTCTCAGCCATCCATCCAGCCGGATAAAGTGGATCCGCCAATGGGGACTTGACCAAGACCCTGTCTTGACTTCGACCACATCGGACAAAATTGGGAAGACAGCAAAACTGTGCAGTACAGTCCCCTGCCAATATCGTTTGCCCATTTCGCATGTCAAGTCCCAAAATCAATCTGTCAAGGATCCAGTAGGCCTCTATACAGCGATACTGCAGGCAGCGGCTACGACTTGGGTGCGTCGACACTTCTGATTCCCTCCCCCCTCCTTGTGCATCAAAGATACCCAACATGCACCAGACGCGGCTCCCCCCCCCGCCCCCCCTCCGTTCTCCCTCTCCCGCCCCTCCCCCCCGCCCTGACGGCCTAGTACTTGATACCGCAACCATTGGCCTCGATGACCGCCTCCACACGACGTGGCATGGACTCCACGAGGGCGGTGAAGAAGTAGGCCGGCATGGCCTCCCACTACTCGCACAGCGCCTGCTACAGTTCGTCCTTGTTCCTGGGTGCCAACGCGCGCTCCCGTGGTCTCCAGTCCAGCTCCCCCCACGCATTCTTTTTGGGATTCAGGTCCGGGCTCTGACCCAGCCACGGGAGGAACTTAAAGCCCAGGTCCGCCTTGACCGCCCTAGACGGCGCCGAGGCGTGTCAGGGAGCCACGTCCTCCTGCAGCCAGGCACCGCCAGGAGACCCAAAGTCCGTCACAATGTGGAGGTAGACCAGGTCTTCGAGCAACTCCTCATACTGGTCGGACTGCATCGAGCCCTGTACGCGGTAGAGCAGGGTGCGACCGCGCCCCGAGAAGCCGCCCCACACCATCACGGACTGGCGCCCGCTCTTGAAGGAGGGCCTCAGGCAGGTAGGAGAGTAGCGCTCGCCTTCCAAGCGCCAAACGCGGGCACGGGTGGGGCGGCGGACCTCGAAAGAGCTCTCGTCGGTAAAGAAGACAAATGAACACTGAGCCACCCATGACCGCCGCTCCAGCGCCCATTGGACACGCTTGCCCTTGTTCTTGTCAGATACCCATGGCTTGAGAGCCGGCTTCATCGACTTGTAGCCCATGCGTACCATCTCCCGCCCGATGGTCCGTGCAAATACGGGCTTGGTGCGGCTCATGTTGACCAGCTCCGTAATCGCCTCGAGGGAGCCAAAACGGTTGGCCTTGACGATGCGCGCCAGCGAGCGGGTGTCTCGGGCCGTCAGGAGGCGGGGACGCCAGCGACCGTCAATTTTGGGGGGCGCAGGGGGGCTCCGCACCTGCTTTGCGACGTAGGACACCGTGCTCTTCTCGATGTCGGGCGCCGCCGCGATGACGCCGCTGCTGTTGTTTTTGTCCGCCATCTCCTTGATCGATGAGAATTTCTCGGGGGTGAGGGAGACGCGGTTGGGGCCTGCCATGGTGTTTTGGTGCTCCTCTTTTCTTTCCTAGGTCGTGTGCCTCCTTGGGCACTGCATTTATGTGAAAAAGTCGTAGCATCGTGTGACAACGCTTCGCCAAGAGAAGTGGCCTTACAGGTGCTCCTCAATCACATTCTTGGGAGATTTTTGCGAAGTCCCATGAGCTAGAGGAGCCAAATCTAGGGTGCACAAACGATGTTGGCAGGGGACTGTACAGCCAAGAAGAACGATAACGGGCGGCACCCCCGCCACCCCCAACGGAGCGACTATGAAGCACGGGTGGAATCTACCGAATGATTTGTTTCTGGATACCGAATCCCGATCGGTAAAACCGATCCACCGAGTTCGAGTCGGTACGTCGGTAGGACAATTTTCGCGTTTTCTCGAAAGTACTGTGGAAGAAACTCCACTCATGTCGGCACCCTGCTCACGCGTAAATGGCCACCATTAGACCCAGACCGCCCGAACGGCCCGCCTCAGCACCCCACCCAACTTGCGCCACGATGGCGACTGTGCCTGATCCGGGCTCGCTCGGGCACATCCTTTCGCCTCGGCGTCAGTTATTCTCGCGCATGCGAAGGCGCGCCATGCAGTACACGACTCAGTAGTTGTATGTGCGGCGGACGCCCATCGAGAAGGGTCAGGACGACTACGAGCGAAGTAAATCCGTTCCTGGGGTGGCGTTCTGGCGCCCGAACACATAAAGCGAGGCTAGATAGCAGGTGGGGGCAAGATAGTACGGTACCGCCACAGAGTCAGCTGGAATATCCGCAGGGTGGGCAGCCTTGCCGGCCGCGGCCACCTGCACCCCCTCCATGGCGGCGCGGGGGGGGAACGGTGGAGCACTGCCGGCGGCCGGCGGCACCGCGCCCGCGCGTGGCACCGCCGCCGACACGCAAGCGTGGTGAGGACCGGCGCCCTCGGCCGCGACGCATACCGGCCGCGCGGCACTCCTGCAAAGCGCTGCGGTGGGCGCACCGCTGGGCACGCCATCCCGCGCGCCCACCGCGACCACCCCAGCCGCCGCAGTCTCGCTCGCTGCCGTCAGCGCCGCGGCCAGCGTCGTCGCCGCCACCGCTGCAGCAGCGGCTGCCACTCCGTCCGCCGTCTCCGCCGTCGCCGCCGCCGCAGGTACAGCCGCGGCCGTGGCAGCGGTGGCTGTCGCCACCGTCGAAGCCGCCGTTGTCGCCACACCGTTCGCAACCCCCCGCCAAGTCGGCGCCAGCGCCATCGCCGTCGCAGCTAACTCGGTTTCCGTCCCCGCCGCCGCCGCCGCCGCCGCCGGGGCAGCCGGCATGGGGGGGGAGGGCGCGACGACGGCCAAGCTGCGCGCGCTTGGCCGTCAGGCGGCGGCTGCACAGGTCTGCCGCCATCGCCGCGGCCGCCTCCGCCGACAGCTGGCCGCGGCGGACTGGCCCGAGGACGGCGGGGCTCCACGCCGACACGCCGTCGAGCAGTGTGGCCCCCGCCGCCGCCGTCAGGACACGCAGCGCCGCTGCAAACGCCGCCGCCGCGCACACTTAGAGGGTGACCGCGGCGTTCGATCCGCAGCGGTCCACGTCGACCAGCCGGTCGACGTGGACGCCCGTGAGGTCGGCCACGAGGCCGCGCAGGCAATGCGCGCGCGCCTCGCGGCCGACCCCTGAAACCAGCACCGTCGTGAGGGTGACGAGAGTGGGCGGTGCCTTTCCCCGGCCCACGCCACCCGCACACAGAGCGGCAGCCGCCGCTGACACGCGCGCAGCCGCCGCCGCGGCCGCCCCAGCCTCGGTGGCCGGCGCCGCCGGCGCCCCACCAGCCGCCGAGACGCGCCACCCGACAGTCGCTGCCCCCCCGCCGTCCGCCGTCTCCGCCCCGTTAGCCGCCGCGCAGCCCGTCGTCTCCTCGCAGGCGGTCGGCCGGCGGTGGCCGCGCCGGACGCCAGTCGTCCATCTGCCGCCGTCGGCCGCTCCTCCACGTGGCGCCCCCCCCCCGCCTGGGGGGGC
>Ga0209186_1003744_pt1 | contig 10349 bp, 5 predicted proteins | sample SidtaG_FD_187426 | JGI IMG/M metagenome (GOLD analysis project Ga0209186, IMG submission 187426) | Marine algal microbial communities from Sidmouth, United Kingdom - Sidmouth_Male2 metaG (SPAdes) (version 2) | ecosystem: Host-associated > Algae > Red algae > Unclassified | place: Sidmouth, United...
GTGCTGTGGTTTTTCATCTCGGCTTCGCTCAATGACCAAGTGCGGTTGTGTTTCTTTTTTCATTGCTTAATATTTTTCTAATTTGGAGCGAAAGGTTCATTGCTTCGTCGTGACGCAGGGTCTCGCTGTCCGCTACTATAGCTATAGTAAGAACCACAAAACATAAAAAGAACCAAACCAAGAACTACAGCACTAAGAACTACAGAACCAAGTGAAGCTATAACGCTACTATCGAGGCTATTTTAAAAAGTTGAAACGCTATTGAACTACATTAATTCCCAATGTCTATCTCAATAATAATGGTTCTCTCAACCACAGCACGAAATAACCACAGCACAACGGCACAAAATAACCACGACACCACAAAAAAAATACGAAAAAACGAAAAAAATATGTATTTTGGGATTTGTTAGAAGTGATACCAATATGCAAAAAATAATTTGGACTTTAGGACTACTGTTAAGCATAGGAGCTTGTACAAGCTATCAGAGCTTACAACCTGTTACAAACCTGTATGATACCAGCACAAAGATTGATTCTGATGAAGAAATTGATGCGATGATTGCGCCTTATAAAGCGAAACTTGCGGAAGAGATGGAACAAGTGATAGGGGAGGCAGGCAATGAATTGGAAAAGGCCAAGCCTGAATCTACACTGGGAAATTTTGTAGCAGATGCGATTTTAGAAATTGCACAAGATCATTATGACAAACCCATTGATTTTAGTTTGCCCAATTATGGAGGACTAAGAGTACCTTACGTCAAAAAAGGCGATATTACCAAAGGCGAAATCTTTGAGCTAATGCCTTTTGACAATATCTTAGTCGTCTTGACCATAGATGGTGCGATGGTGGAACAACTATTTACGCATACCATTCATAAAGGTGGCTGGCCGCTTTCTAAAGGGGTACGCATTGAAGCAGATACAATCGCTCAAAAATATGAATTCTACCTCCACGATAAAAAAGTCGAAAAGGATAAAAAGTACCGTTTCTGTGTATCGGATTACATCGCTAATGGTGGTGATAAATGCGATTTCTTAAAAGACCAAGAACGGGACGATATTGGGGGATTGCTCTTTAGAGATGCGCTCTTAGAATATGTCGAAAAAAAGGCTGCCGAAGGTAAAGCCATAGAAGCCGCAGTCGAAGGACGGTTTGTTTATAAGTCGTTCTGACTGGTTTAAGTAGTTTATGTGGTTTTTGTAGTTTAAGTAGTTGTTTTAGTGCTGTAGTTCTTGGTTCTTAGTGCTGTAGTTGTGGGTGGGCATGGTTTGTTTCAATCTGTGAAATCCAAAAAAATCCGTGATTCAAAGGCTTTGTGGTTTGGCATGGTTTCTAAAACTACTTAAACCACAAAAACTAAAAAGGGCTTTGTGGTTTGGCAAGGTTTCTACAACTACAAAAACTACTTAAACCACAAAAACTACAAAAACTAAAAAAAGCCTTGTGGTTTAGCATGGTTTCTACAACCACAAAAACCACAAAAACCACAAAAACCACAAAAACCACAAAAACTAAAAGGTACAGACCATCCAAAATAGACCTGATAGTAGTGGTATGGTGGCGCATGCGTTGAGACACACGGCCGTGTGTCTGTGACAGGCAAGCCACCATAAGAACGAATAGCAGGACAGAACACCACGACGAAGCAACAAACCGTTCTCTCCAAAATCAAAAAAATAAAACAAAACAAGATGTTAAATCGTAGAACCTTTTTGAAAAAAACAGCAGCAGGATTACTTTTATTCGGGGCAACTGGCTTGGACAACGAGGTTTGGGCAGCAGGGGGACAATATACCAAAATCACGATTTTGCACACGAATGATGTACACAGTCGTATTGAGCCGTTTCCGATGGATGGTGGAAAGTATGAAGGTCTGGGGGGAGTGGCGAAAAGGGCGTCTTTGGTCAAAAAAATACGGGCGACTGAACCCAATGTGCTGTTTTTTGATTGTGGCGATATTTTACAAGGAACGCCTTACTTTAATTTTTATGATGGTTCTTTGGAATTTAAACTGATGAATGAGTTGGAATATGATGCGGCAACCATTGGAAATCACGATTTTGATGCAGGAATAGAGAAATTGGCAGAACATATTGATTCCGCCAACTTTACGATGTTGAATGCAAATTATGATGTGCGGAATACGCCCTTAAATAAAAAGTTGGAGCCTTTCAAGGTTTTTGAGAAAAGTGGTGTTAAAGTAGGTGTAATGGGAATTGGCATTGAACTGGATGGTTTAGTGCCAAGTACGTTATTTGGAGAAACGCAGTACCAAGACCCTTTAAAATCCGCAAATGAGACCGCAGCAATCTTAAAAAATGATTATCAGTGCCAAATAGTCGTTTGTCTCTCACATTTGGGGTATCAGCACGATTCTGATCAAATTAGTGATGTACTGGTCGCCAAAAATTCTAAAAACATTGACTTAATATTGGGAGGACACACACATACTTTTTTGCCAGAGCCTGTAGTTTATCAGAATTTGGAAGGTAAAGAAGTGATAGTCAATCAAGTAGGGTGGGCAGGGATTCAGTTGGGAAGATTGGACTATTACATCAAAAAGGGAAAAGATAAGAAAAAAGTACAGGCACAATCTATAGAAATTATTTAAAAAACTATCTAATTATAAAAATATTTAATATTTTTATAACTTAATGTTAAAGAAGTAATGGAATTTATTAATGTTTTTTGAACAAAAAAAAAACTTTTTTCCGAAACTATCCTTTAATCTACTTGGAGTTTAATATTTTTGCCCTCTAATTTTTTTCTCAAAAAAACAGAACAATTCTTTAATAGTTAAAAATTAGACAAAAATAGATCATCAAAGGCCTATTGAATAGCCTTTAGTGGATTATGCCAAGCAACTTTATTACCTAACTTAAAAGCACCGCCTTTGTCTCCTATAGTCCAGCCTGATGTGCACGACGTTTGGGAAAACTGTTTAATCACTATTCGCAAGAATGTGAGCCAACAGAGCTTCAAAACATGGTTTGAGCCAATAAAGCCCGTTCAATTAGAACAGGCAGTATTGACCATCCAAGTACCAAGCCAATTCTTTTTTGAATGGTTGGAGGAGCATTATGTCCATTTGTTAAGCAAAACCATTCGGGAAGAGTTAGGGGAAGAAGCCCGTTTACAGTATCGTATAGTCGTCGAAAACATCTCCCAATCTTCAAACAATACGACGCCTTTTACCATCAACAAACCCAACAATCCAAACAACGCCAATAATCCGCTCAACTCTATGAAAAGGGGCGGTAAAGACGAAGCGATCAAAAATCCTTTCGTCATTCCTGGCTTAAAAAAATTAGAAATAGATTCTCAGCTCAATCCCAATAACGTTTTTGAGAGTTATATTGAGGGAGAATGTAACCAACTGGCTCGTTCTGCGGGCTTGGCAGTTGCCCAAAAACCAGGCGGAACTGCCTTCAATCCATTAGTATTGTATGGAGGGGTAGGTTTAGGCAAAACCCACCTTGCCCAAGCCATCGGCAACTTTGTCAAAACGAACTATACCAACAAGACCGTTTTATACGTTTCGTCCGAAAAATTTACGAATCAATTCATTGAAGCCGTCAAAGGCGGCTCTATCAATGACTTTATCAACTTCTATCAACTAGTTGATGTACTTATCGTCGATGACATACAGTTTTTTGCCCACAAAGACAGAACCCAAGACATTTTCTTTCACATCTTCAACCACCTACACCAATCAGGCAAGCAAATCATCTTGACGAGTGATCGTCCTCCAAGAGATTTACAAGGCATGGAAGAGCGATTGACCTCTCGATTCAAATGGGGATTGACCACAGACTTACAAGTACCCGATTTAGAAACCCGAATCGCCATCTTAGAGCGCAAGCTCCAAGCAGATGGCATCGAACTAGACCGAGAAGTCGTCGAATACGTCGCTTACAACATCAATACCAGCATCCGAGAATTAGAAGGAGCGATGATTTCGTTATTGGCACAAGCCTCTCTCTCCAAAAAAGCCATCGACCTTAACTTAGCCAAACACACCATCAAAAAATTCATCAGCAACGTCTCCAAAAAAGACATGTCAATAGAATTTATCCAACGCACAGTCAGTGAAGTCTTAGACACCACCTTTGAAGACCTCATTAGCAAAACCCGCAAACGCAACATCGTACAAGCCCGTCAAATCGCCATGCACTTTGCCAAGCAATATACCGATTCCTCCCTCAAAAGCATCGGTAATGCCTTTGGCGGACGAGACCACAGCACCGTCATTCATGCCTGTCAAACCGTCCTCAACCTCATGGAAATAGACCGAGATTTCAAACAAAATGTAATAGAAGTAGAACGCCAATTAAATATGAATCTTTAGTTTAAAGTGATGAAGTGACGAGTGATAGGTGGCGAGTGTTTCTTCATAACATTACTCAATATCCCCTTTGTCCCATAAATGTGTCCCTTCTCCGTCTTTTTATTTTTTTATAAGGAGCGAAAGGACAGCCCCTTCGTCGTTACGTTTAGTCCTGCTATCCGTTCTTATGGCTAAGGAATAACCAAGAAAGAGCCGCAACCACTTAAACAACTTAAACCACCAAAACGACTTAAACTAAAGCCATACCACTGCTATCAGGGCTATTTTGGATGGTCTCGACGCTTGAAAATTGGAAAGAGAATGTTCCAATAGGGGTCTTTATCTCCCATGAGGGAGAGGACAGCAATCATTTAGCATTTAAGATTTATTCCAATCCTTTTCAAGCAAGCCGTAATTAAACTAGTAAACCCTTCAAAATAGGTTAGCAAATGGATTCCATCTCTAAGATGGGATTCATTTACCGATATAGATGCATTTTAACTATGGATTGGTATGACTTCACAGAGAGAAAATCAGCAAAAACGAAATGTATCGTAATAGAACAAATGTATAAAAAATGTATTCACAATAAAAAACTTAAATGTTAAAATATATAATTATGTTTTAGATGTGTTTTAATCAACAAGTGAACAATTACTGTTGAAACGATTGTTATATATTTTTATTTATATTAATTGTATTTTGCATAAAATGCCTGTTTTCTCAACTTGGTTTTTATACATTTATAGCCTATATTTGGAACTGGTAAAGCTTAATTTCACATCTATTAAGCGTGTTATTTTATTTGTATAAAGAGATTTTTTAATCACCCAATATATGTTCCCAAAACATATATACAACAAGACATCATCTCTTTACACATCATAGAACACACACACACACACACACACACACACGATTTTATAGTTTAAGAACTTAAAAATGATATTTTTTTGAGAATGGATGCCTATGCTAGCTGGTTATCTAATTTCTGAGAATACCTTTTTATATCTATAATCCTACTGTTAAAAGGCAAAATGTCTTTTAACAATAGCCATTTCTATAGCTTAACTCAATTTTTTTTGAGAATGGGTGAGCTATGTCATTTTTTAATGTAAAAGTATAACCAAAATGAAACAATTAAAGTTTTTTTTATTTTTAACAATGCTATTCAGCCTAACCATACAATCTCAAGATACAGAATGTGGTTTTGATGAATTATATGGAAAAGATGGTACAAGTAATACACAAAATTTTAACAGTAATACAAGCCAACTTCCTCCAGATCCTAGTGCATGTAGAGATAGATGCAATACGGCTGCATTAGGTTCAGAATGTGAGTGTTTTGGACCATTAAGACAGTTTGTTGATGGCTACCAACTTACAGATGAGATAAGAACTCTGCCTGTTCTATTTTATTTATATTGTGAAGATTCAGAATTAGATTTATATACAACCAAGATTAATGAACTTATAGTACACGCAAATAATGTTTATGCTTCTTCTCCAGGTACAGGGTTAGATACTCGTATTCGTTTTAAACTGGCAAAGAAATGCGATCTAAGTGAGAATGGAATAATACATATGGGAAATCAACCACAGAATAATCCTTATTATGACAATGAAGATGAAAAGATAGACATATCTACACTTTATGAGAATAGTGATACAAAAAATTATATTAATGTTATTGCAGGAGATGGTGTAGGAAGCCCTTCAGGAGCCTTGTATCATAAAACAATAATGAGACTTAAAAGAGAAGAAATTATAATAGATGTGGCTAGTGACTTTACTTTTGTACACGAATTGGGACATATATTAGGGTTGTTACACACGCATGGTAGTTCAGAGTGTTATTGTGGAGATGGAGCAGTTGAATATCTAGTAGATGAAAATGGTAATGAGATACTAGATGAGGATGGTGATGAGATAATAGACCCTGCGACATTATCTAACGAAATGACTGATGATACAAATTGTAAGGTTACAGGAGATTTTATATGTGATACTTATCCTTATGAAAGTTCTGATGCAGATCCTGGATTTGACTTTTGTACAGCACCTTATGACTGTAATTTTGATTATACACCTGTTATTAATGGTGATTTTCCTCCTGTAGCTCATAGTTTTATGTCTTATTTTCAGGAATGCCGTGACAGATTTACTTATGGACAAGTTGTGAGAATGAATGCTTTACTATCTAATAAAAATTGTGAATATATAGATTATCGAACTTTATATACGAAAAAGAACCTTTTGGAAACAGGAGCGTTGTCTAGTGAGATAGTGGTTGTAGAGGATGGTGAAGAACTTGTTTTGGATGATGATATCTACTTTCAAAGTGGTGGTGGAATTGTTGTGAAAAAAGGAGGAAGACTAATTGTAGAAGGTGCAACCCTAACAACTTGTGATCCAAGTATTCTTTGGGAAGGGATAGTTGTTGAAGGAGAAAAAGACAATCAACCTATTAATGCAAATTATCCTAATTATAATTATTATAGCCCTAATCATGGTGTAGTAATTCTACATAATGCATTTATCCAAAATGCAAAAATAGGTGTTTATGCAAAATCTGATGGGTCTAATCCAGGAATTGGTATTGTTCATGCAATAGATAGTTATTTTGTCAACAATGGGGTTGGGATTTTGATGGAAATGTTTAATGCTGCTCAATCTTCTATAGTGAGAGGCTGTACTTTTGATAGTGAAGGAAACCATATTGGCTTATTAGGAAATCAAGGGCTAGTTATAGAAGACAATGACTTCACAAATACTTCTACCGCAGGAAGAGGAGTAGGTATAAATAGTTGGTCTTCATCGGTAAATATAGGATCTGTAACAGATGTAAATAGTCGAAATCGTTTTGAAAATTTGTATAAAGGAATAGATGTTTATAGTTTACTTAATCCAGGAATGGTAGCAGATATTTACAACAATGATTTTACAAATGTAGAGAAGGGAGTGACACTTAATACAACAGGCTTTAATATTATACAAGGCAATAAATTTCTTGATATTCCTGCTTCTCCTAACCCTAATAATCCAGACGCAGCAACTTATGGAGTACAGGCTCTTCAAGCTTTTAGTATTGATGTAAGGTCTAATGTATTTGAAGCATCTTCCTCTGCTGTTGAAACCTATGGGTTAATACTTGCAGGAACAGCTCTTTATTCTCATGAAAAAGCAGCAGATGCTGAGATTGATAATAATACTTTTAGAGGCCCCTTTACAGCAGCTACAGAAATAGAAGGAGATAATAGTAACTTAGATTTTACATGCAACAACTATGCTGAGGTAGCAGGTACAGACTGGCGATTTGTCCAAAAAGCTGTATTAGATCAACAAGGTATACTTGATGCAGATGAAGCTTTCACAAACACTTGGAATACTGATACAGATAATTCTAATTATCATATAGATGCAAATGATGTATCGACATCAATTATGCTTATTCCTGATAATCCTACAAATGATGGTCTAACTAAAATTACAGGTAATGTTTTTATTCCTGATGTACAGGAAAGTGATGTTTTTTGCCCTGATTCTCCAGGTATGCCACCACCAGACCCACCAGGAGGAGATTATGAATTTTGTTGGTTAGAAGCTGCACAAGAAGCAAATGATTTGAAAAGTTTAGTACATAAACGAAAGTATGAACTTGTGAAAGAAGAGCTAATTTGTAAAGATAAAGTATGGGGTGATAAGTTATTGGTGGCAGTTTTTGCAGGAGAAAAAGATTTTGTAAAAGCCAGAGATCGTTTAGAAAGAGTTCCACAAGATACGGAACCAAACCAAGAATTTTACCAAACTTATGATGCGGTCTTAACTATTTTAGAAAATGGTTCAACAAATGGAAAAAGCCAGTCAGCAGAAAATTTATTGCGTTCAATAGCGAATCCTATTGGTAAGAAAGAAGGTAATGCCAGATCAGAAACAAATGTTTTGGCTCAAGCAGCTTTAGCTGTATTGTATGGAGAAGAATATAATCGAGGTATTGCTGGTAAAAACAGCAAAGAAACCAATCAGAAATTAAACTATTCTCAAAATATATTGAATATCTTCCCGAATCCTGCTCAAAATCAGATTAGAGTAGAACAAAATGTAACTGATTTGGGAATTCTTAGTATTTTTGATCAACAAGGAGTTCTTGTTTTAGAAAAAGAAATAGAGACTACCCAATTATTGGATATTAGTGGTTTGAATAATGGCATTTACTTTACAAATATTAAAACTGATAATATAGTTTCTAAAACCGTGAAATTAATCATATTACGATGATAAAATTATTTGTAAACATATTATTTTATGTAGTTTTTTTGGGCAGCAATATTGCTGCCCAAAATACTACCCACTATTTTAACAAAACGTTTGAAGCAGGAGAAGGACACTACATCACTCCTTTAATTGATACTATTGATAATGGCTATTTGATTATAAGTAGTGAACACAATCTAATTAATAACAAATCCCTTAAACTACAAAAAATAGATAGTTTAGGAAATATAGAGTGGTATAGCCAATTAGATTCTATAGATTATAATTTAGGTTTGATTTCTCATGATTTTATAAAAACAGGAGATGGGAACTATTTTATATATTATCCAAAACCATCTTTAACAGGATATAATAGTGATTTAAGGTTAGTAAAAGTTACACCTACTGGCGATATACTATGGAAAAAGACAATAGGAGATTACGCCCATGAATTTATTCATCAAGTAATATTAACATCTGATGGAGGTTTTTTATTAATAGGAGCAAGACAGGTACTTGATCCCTTTGAATATGCGAATAGTTATGTCATAAAATTAGATTCTTTAGGAGATATAGAGTGGACAAATACTTACCTTCTTGGTTTAGACAGAAATATAGCCTATACAGGAATAGAGGTAGAAGATGGCTATGTTATAGGAGCGAAAGGTAAAGTAAATGGGGAAGACCAAGATATGGTATGGTTTAAAACAAATGAAGCAGGTGAGCTTTTATGGGAGAAAAATTATGTTAATTCTGGTCAAGACGATTGTGGAGCTTATATTTATGCTTATACAGATAGTACTTATTTGTTAACAGGTTGTATTAATGATAGCAGTCCCCGAACGCCATTTGTAGTAAAATTAGATAGTAATTTTGATATGATTTGGGATTCAATTTATTATACACCTTATAATGCTCATTATCTATCAAGAAAACCTGTCATAAAAGAAAATGGGGATTTTTTGACCATTGCCCGTCATTACATACCAGGAAATATAGGACAACCTTTGATTATGTTTTTTGATAAAGACGGAGATATTGAATGGACAAAAGAGGTAACAATAGATTCTACGTTTTCTGTTTTACTTGAAACGGTAAAGCCGACACCCGATGGTGGCTATGTATTTGCAGGTTATCGTGGAACAGGCAGTCAAATCGGCTGGCTTTTAAAGACGGATAGTTTAGGAAATACTTGTTCTTATATTGGTTGTGATAGTGTAGGGGTAGATACTGTAATGAGTTCCCTTCCATCTTTAGCGACTGAACAAAGTAGGCTACGGCTTAGTCCCAATCCAGCCACAGACCATTTGTTATTGATGCACGAATACCCTTTTGAGTCAGGTACTTTCTCTTTTCAGCTAATAGACGTACAAGGAACGATTGTAAAGGAAGAAAAAGTAAATGAACCACTAATTTATTATAGAATAGGTTTGGAGTCAGTGCCTTCAGGTTTGTATATTTATAGATTGGTTAATGCTCATACACAAGAAGTTTATGAGTCAGGAAAAGTCGTAGTGAAACCGTAAAAAATAGCAAAATCCCCAAAAAAAACATGAAACCCTACATTTACATACTACTCAGCCTTTGCTACCTTAGTGTATCCGCCCAAAATACTACCCACTATTTTAACAAAACGTTTGAAGCAGGAGAAGGACACTACATCACTCCTCTAATTGATACTATTGATAATGGTTATTTAATTGTAAGTAGTGAACACAATCTAATTAATAACAAATCCCTTAAACTACAAAAAATAGATAGCT
>Ga0209186_1003745_pt1 | contig 10348 bp, 13 predicted proteins | sample SidtaG_FD_187426 | JGI IMG/M metagenome (GOLD analysis project Ga0209186, IMG submission 187426) | Marine algal microbial communities from Sidmouth, United Kingdom - Sidmouth_Male2 metaG (SPAdes) (version 2) | ecosystem: Host-associated > Algae > Red algae > Unclassified | place: Sidmouth...
TATGCTTTCCGTTGATAGTGTCGCACGTGTGCTTACGGCAACCGCTATGACGCAAACACGGACGCTGTTGAGGTTCAACACTGATGTCGCCCCCACCAGCACGCCGTGTTGCGCGCACCACGTGCTGTCGGCCAACCGGGTGAGGCGTCGTAGGGCGAAACCGACCATATTGTATTGGCATCGTGATGGTTTATTGCATTGGCGGCCCACACTGTCTGAGAGGAGGTCATGTAGTGGTGGGTATGATGTGCAAAGAGAAGGGAACTGTGATAGGTCAAGGTGGAGCTACTAGTCTATGTCGCGTGTCGTGCACGGGGCTGTGGGCCGCTGCCGTCGCTGTACTCCGACACTACCGCGCACGAGGACGAACGAGTGCGGCGGCGGGATGCGCGTGAGACACGACTCTACCACTTGCGGCACAGGAGCGGTGCGCTCCTCGATTCTACACGTGTCTCGCATTCCAAGACAATCCATGTACCAACCAACCAGAGCTCAAACAATACATTCGCTCGTACATCTAACGTGCAATGCAAAACAGCTCAAACAACAGGCGAACCTGCGCATCAAATCAGACCTGCAAATCAAACATTGAAAATCAATGACATCGCCGGCATACAAGTGGCATGGATCAGGCAAGAACAGCGGAGGTGGGATGCGTGTGGCCGCGAGTCACACCGCGAGCTACACCATCCCCGATGAACACTAAAAGAACACGAGCGTATCCAACCGTGTACAGGTGAAGATGCGACGAGTGCAAGGCATAAAGAAGAAAAATGCAGAGGGAGACACAAAACGAAAATGAAGGGACCGCACACGAAACCTATCAGAAAGCACAGGTAGGGGCCAGATCTACACCTCCGGAAGAATAGGACAACGAGCACGCAAGGAAGGCCCATCAGGAACACAGCCGCTGCACAGGCAGTTTGAACAAGGAAGACCGACCTCCGACTCGGCTCCAAAGCGAGAGGCGAGCTGTTGGTTGATGCAGCTGCTCGACTGAAGGAAGGAGTGCGTGTCCAAAAGCGAATCGAGGTCCGCCTGGACGTCGGCCCTGAGCATGTCTACCAGACGCTTTGGCCAGCCGTCCTGCTCGATGTCGGCGACAATATCGAGAGGGGTGACGTTGCTGAAGGTCTCGTTGGTGTCCACGACAAGGAGCCCTTCGTGGCGCATGTCGTCAACGGCTTGATGGACCGCAGCAGGTCCCGCAGTTCCGTGGTACAGAAATGGGACTGCACCACAAACAGCGCGTACGTCAAACCTCGCCATCGGCACACTGTGTGCCGAGCGCCGACGGAACTGCGGCGCAATGTGACCCCGCCAGAGCGACAGCGCATCTTCGGAGAGATCTTCGTCGTTGTCGAGGGTGTTTTTGCCTGGCCGCACGGCAACGCGGCACGGCACAGCTCTTCCAGCCCTGCTGGCACCCAGCCGCTGAAGAGCGGCCAAAACATGTCTGACCTGCTTGGACCCGACACATGCTGCCCGGAAGTCCGCCACGTGCATGAATGAGGTTCTTCCGGTAACGGCCGTGCGTTGGAAGATCTTGGCGAAGAGCGTCGACGATTCACTCTCCGTCATCTTCTTCTCGTTGATGCGGTGACGCACACCACACGAGTCGCGTGGATTAAAGGAGCAGACGCAGACATCTTGGGCACCGTCACGGCCAGCCCGACTAATCTGCTGCGCGTATTCCGAAACAGAGCAAGCACCTGCCTGCTCGTCAAAAGGTTAGGACACAAGCGGCAGCAGACCCAGGTCCCAAACGCAGTATCAAATTGTTGACAACATAACATGGCAGATAAAACGAAGCGTACAATTAGACATCAGCTCGGAACCGCACTGCGTCAAACACAAAATGGTCAGCGTTGACACACTGACGAGTGCGGCCGGCTGTCTGTGATGCAGTCACGCGTGCGTGGAAGTAAGTGAGTGTCAGAAGTAGGACATGTGCAACGCGTACAAAATGCAGCACTGCTCGAACATGAGCACAATGCACGCCCATTCCAAATGCGATGGTCGCGACGACAACAATCCCTGTAGTTGACACGAACAGCTGCTCAGTCGCGGCCCGATTGTCGAGTCCAGCGTGGTAGGTGACGACTTGAATTGGCTCCACCTCACTGCGATCAAGGCGCGCCAACGACTCGGCCAAGCTGTTCAGCTCTGTGCCAACACGAGCCGCCTCGGACCGCGACGGAGTGAAGATGATCATGTTTCCGCCCTTGTCTCGGCAGGAAACGGCCAGTTGAAAGGCGTACCCAACGCGTTGGGCATGCTCGAGGTCGGAACGGCAGTGGTCGATGCGTGAGGAGCTGCTACCGCCGTAAGCAGAGTCACGGTGAATGACTCGGATGACGAGGTTGCGGCGGAGGAAGAGACCACGGTGAACAACAAGAGGCTCCTCGAAGTACAATGCCGCTCGTACAGCAGATGTCTTGCCAATCGGCACAGTCGCCGACAGCGCTAGGCGTCGGCCGCAATCCAAACGTGACGCAGCCAGGGTGAGATCGGGGCGCCAGCGGCTCCAAGCTTCAAACAAGTGGGCCTCATCAAAGGCAACGAGACCAAGTCCCGCGGCTTTGATCTTGCTGATCAGCGTAGGGTTGTTGACGATGGCCTCGGGAGACGCAACAAGGATGACAAGAGAACGGGAAGCCACAGCTTCATTAAGGGTCAGGCGCTCAAGCTCCGATGTGCTACCCCAAAGCCCGCGGCACTCAATACCAGCTTGCTGGAAGGTCCGGACATGCTGCCGACCGATGCCGTTAAGAGGCGTCACAAGCACCGTAAGAGACCGCCCGTGCATGTGCAGCAACTTGGCTGCTACGCCCACGATCACGGTCTGCTTATGAAGCGCGCCAGAAGCACTCACGCAGGAGCAAAGCAATTCAAGAGTCAGTGTGAGCCCGACAAATTCTGAGATGCCACATGCAGGCTGTAGACGGCAACCCGAAGTAGCAGTTGACGATAATTGATGAGATATGACGTACCTTTCCATGTCCAGTGCCCATGACGGACAGGACGCTAGCGTACGGAACATCCTCGCCGACCACAGACTTGACGGCTTCGAGTTGGCCATCTCGGAAGTCTTCGTGCATAAATTGGTTGCGCAGGACGCCCTCGGCAGCCGATTGGACCGCCGTCTTTTCCATCGTGGGATCGCTTGGTGGTCGCTCGTCCTCGAGGAAGAAGGAGACAGCCGCGCTGGTTCTCCGTGAGCGACGTTTCGTCGATATCAGATAATAAGGGCCCAACGGCACGAGTGCTTGTGTACGGTGCGTCGCATCGAATCCTGTGTGCTACTGTATGAAACAACATGTGTATGTGAATGTATAGATGATGCGATCTGGTGTTTTAATTATAGTTGTTGAATGGATCGCAATTTCCAATGACACATTCAATATCAATGACTGTCCAAGCCAAATGTTGGCGGAAAAGCTCCCCAGCTCCTTACAAGCAGCCGCATCCGTTCGGGCACCTCTGGGCTGCATGGCCCCGGACTGTATGACGGTTGGCGTGGCCAACATGCACCCCCTCTGAGGGCTGTCGGCCCCCCCACATGCGAGCACAGCGGTCCCGCTCGCAGCGCTGCCATGTTGCTGCCGCGAGGGCGCCGCGCGGCTCTCGCCGGCAACTTGTTCAGCCTGAGACCCTCCCGCCGCTGCCAGCCGGCGGCGGCGGGTCCGCAGCTGCTGCCCGTGGTCGGCGGTTTTTCGTGCGAGAGAATAGTTGGTGCCAATTGGCGGGCGATCATGGGGCGGGGAGGGAGTGCGGCAAAAACGTCGTTCCGCGCGTGCGCGTGCCGCAAGCGGTGCTGCCACCAAGGAAGAGGGACAACGCCTGGCGCGGCTTCGCGTGTACATCTCAGCCGCGCGGGGGCTCCTGCCGCTTTTACGTACCCCGGCGGTTGGCCACAGACTGGCGACGGCGCACAAAGTTGTGGGCTTCGCCACGGCCGCCTCCGTGGCGTAAAGCCGCCTCGTCGGACGCGTCTTCTGTGTGCAGTGCGGAGGTGTCCTGGACTGGATGAAGAAGAGCGAGGCTGCGAGACTGGGTGTACACTGCCTCGACTTGCTCGACTTTTCGCTTCCGGCGCCGCGTGCCAGCGCCTTACCTGCCGCCGACACGCGGTTTGACCACCTCGGCCGTTGGCGGCGGCTGCGGGTGCCGATGACGGCCCGCACCGTTACCTTCGACGAGCGGCCGGCCGCGGTAGAGGCGTGGGCGGCGCATTTTTGTCAGCTGTCCCAACAGCACCGGCGGCTGCGCTCCCAGCGACGCGTGGCGGCAGCGTGCGGCTGCGACGAGAGAGGTGGCGGCGACGGCGGCGGTGGTGCCGTTCGTTTTTCCGCAGCATTTGTGCTGCAGGAGTAGTCTGGTGGCACGCTCCGAGGATGTTCGTTGCGCATCGCGTCTGCTCCAATGTGTGAAAGCAGGCGGTAATGCTGAACGTATGCGTCGTTGCTTTTGTCTGTGTCTGTCCACGTATCAAGCAATGTTCAGCCTGAGCACAATCCGACATTCCAACAACGTTAAGACAAAAGGCCCTGGTATGCCGAACAACAAGAGAAACCGTAAGACACACACAAGCGTTCAAAGAGTACTCTGAAAGTCGTCCGCGAGTGTTTGAGACACAAAAGCCATAGTTGCTTCTAACAAACGCTGTCTCACGCGCAACCTGAATCCTTTGTGGCAGAGCCTTCGTCAAGAGTGCTCGCTCCGACAACCCGGGGGCACCCCGCCACTGGGCACTTGGCAGTTGCCGAGCCTAAGTTCTCAAGCGCCGCTGGAGCGCGTCGGACGGCAGCAGCCGCGCTGTTCGACACGAGAATGTGGCAAACAATGCTCTCGAGCGAGTACGCATGCGCACAACAGCGGCTGGGCAACCGGGGGTCCAGTGCGGCGTGCGGTTCCAAGCCCGAAAACAAAAGCAAGAAAAACACGTCAAGGAAAACGAAACCATTGAGAGAGTCTGAGTTAGGCAGCCGTCCGCGCATACGAGGGCTCAGTTGTGTGCACGCTAAGTCATTGGATGCAACAGATGGGGCAGATGGACTCCCTACATGTAAAGGAGCAGGTCCGTACCTTCGCACAGGACGATCCATCACCGAACCGGTAATTGGGCATGTCAGCCTCGGCGGCGCTTGACGCGAGAACACCACAACAACAACCTCTGCCCCCCTGGGTGCACCTGTGTCGGGTGCCAGCAGCTCTTGACGTGACGAAGACGCATCAAGCGGTGCACCGGATGTCCAGAGACATGCTCCCTGCCCCATATGAGCACCCATGCGGACAGGCCCAAGAGTGGCTGCGCCAACCGTCATAAGACACCTCGTCACGGGGCAGCTCGCGGTCAAGCTGCCGAGCACCTCCAACGACGGAGAGGATGTCTGAAGAACGTCAACGGCGTCGTTTGATGCCAGTACATGGCGCACCACATCGGAGAGGCGGAACGCATGCAGACATTGGCGACTATCAAGAAATCACGTATGCAATAGAGCACGTTGCACAGGAGTCACGCACCGGATACAGCCAGTGTCGGACAAAAGAGACTGCGACCAGTCAGATGCTTGGGCAAAAACCGTGAGACGCAGAGAACCAAGAACTCACGATGTAACAGAGCAGCAGCGTGAGGTCCGATAGTTGAAAGCAGCGATTCAATCTTGGTCGCAGGGCGTCGCCGTGTTGGCTCTCTCTACGTGCTCTTGAGGCCCTGAACGTACCTCTGTACCAATGGAGACGTCGTCAGAGCCGTTACAGCAGAGGGCTTGTCGTACTCCGCCATCCCGTCATAGAAGCGGGCATGGGCCTCGGAACGAAAGCGTACTTCCGCAAGCCCCGCACCATGCGCCGGAAGTGCGGGAACGACAGCAGAGAGGACCCCGAGAACGCACGCGATTGAGCATGCTGCACGCTTGCCATTTCGTCCCAGAAGCACATGTGCAAAAGTCTCGTCCACTATGCGAACAACGTCAAGCATTCGGACATCAAAAGACTGTTGGGAACTATAATCTGTAGTTTCAAGTGCATACACGTTTGAGTACTGATCTGAACATTGAATCGGGCATTCATGGTTGTAATTGACATGTACAGTACAAAACTAATAAAAGCACATAATATTGTGCTTCTCACAACAAGTAAGACCCCAATGCAACAACAATCGACGCACAATCACAGTTTGATTGGCCCGGAATGATTTCCCAGTTGCTGAGCGGATGATGCGGAAATTCTTTTTGTAAGAAGGGCGATAGACACCAGACTTGGGTCCAGCGACGTCTTTCAAGGCAGGACCCACTCTAACCGTTGTACACAGTCTTCTGCCCGCAACAGCCCGTAAAAAAGAACAAGCAACGCAAGCAATAGGCTCAACCTCAGCGAATGCGCAAGTCCTAAACAGGAGCAGCGCGCACCTCAAGCCCCAGTTCCTCGAGGGCGGCGGCCGTCACCTCACCGCCTTGCGCAATGACATCGGCCAACGCGGCTTGTGCTGTCGTGTAAGTGAAACGCTTCTCCAAAGAGTTGCTCGCTTGGACATACGCGAAGTAAGCCGCGAAGGTTTTCCAATGTCCTTTCTCCTTGATCTCTTGGTCGAGAACACCCAGAAGGCGATACAGCTGCACCCCGCCGCGCTTGAAAGAGTGCGTACCCAAAAACCGGTACGAGTCCATCCCAGCTTCGTCAAATGCATCCCGCACGTCGTTGAGGAAGGCACCGTCCTTCAATGGGGTCACTGGGTCCATCTCGAAAGTGTTTTGGGAAACTTCCTTGAACTTGACAAACAGAGGACCCCGACATTCTTCACGCTTGAGCAAGTACAGAGCCAGCGCAAGCACGGGATCGACTCGAGGGTCGCCCACTAGCCCGGGGCCACATTCTAGGTAGTACCTGTGCCCGGTAGTGGAGTTCTTGGTGCCCTGCAAGATGTTGATGCGGAAGACGGGGTTTCCAAAGAGGTCCTCAGTGAGGAGGACGTCTTCTCGCCTAAAGGATGTGAGGAATCAAACTTTCGCCAGAGTATGGAGTGCACCACAGACGCGTGAGCACCGTCGAGCAGAGCGAGTGTGTGTCTTGTCAATCACAAGAGTCTCGATGCGGTTCGCTGTGCTTACCTCTCACATCACCGACAACTCGTGCCATGACCCCATCGCGCCAGACGCTCTACAAAAAAGGAAGCGTGATTGACGCGAGACGCATTACGTACAGGATCTTAGTCACCTCATCGAATCGCAGAATGTTGAACGTAGCAACCATCATGGCCGAAAACTGGCACAGGCGGCCAGGCGAGACGTCGTCTTGATCCTTGATGAAGTAATCGTAACGCACTCATGTGCCCGTACTCCAAGGCGTCGATAGGAACAGGCACGCGTCCTTGCGCCGCGAGAGCCGCCTTGTGGGCGCGCTTGCACTTTGCAACATCGTCGCTGTAGTTTGGGTTTCCATTGACGTACACGTCCTTCTCACCGACCTTTCCCGTCGACCAAAGCCCTGAGCAGCTCAGCTCCTCGAAGTATAAGCTCATCTGTGCGGAAATATGCTTCGAAGTCGAAAGCCCCAGCTTGAAGTTCTTGGTGCGAAACTTGTAAAAGTTGGCGACATGAGCACTGGTGGAAGCCGAGACTTCTTTAGGATCAACGCCGACGCGACCGCAGAAGGCAAGGTAGTCGGCTCGCACTGCCTTGTGAAGCTTGGCGCGGCTCTCGGATCTAACAGCTTCTTCGGTCTCCCTGGCAAGAGCGACTACATCGTAGGTCGACGCCGAGGGCACGTGCTCAAGCCATGCGTCACGCCGAGCCGCACTGGTACGGTCGTCCCGAGTGTCGGCCAAGCGGCTCATGGTACGGTTATCCCGAGTGTCGGCCAAGCGGCTGATGGAAGGCAAAGATAAATCAGCCAGAATCTGCATCGTTGGCGAGAAATTTGGAGCCGCCATCGTCGCTGGAGATGCCGAGCCACGCGCGTCAGAGGGGCTCCCGCGCGAGTCGAGCAGGTTGTAGTCCAAGGAGGTTGTCCGGATTGCGCAGGCACGGTGACCACAAGCCCCGGCGTTGAAGTCACCGACGCATAGCAGAGCACTTGATGTCGAGTCACAGCTAGCCGGGCTCGCCCAATGCCCCAGAATGGCCCAACTGAAATCACTTGAACAAGAAACTGTAGGTATACTGGTACGCTCAGTTTGTGTCACATTTGCGGCTGGAGAATTGCCGCTGTCATGCCGCGTGTACAGGAGGTACGCTGCTGCCCTGCGCTGCTGCGATGTTCAAGCAAGGTGTCATCCGTGGGACCTGTGATAGACTACGCTTGCGGCGTCATTCGTATTGCAGCTTCCCAGCTCTTTGCGTCTGTCCGTCTCGCAACCCCTGAATCAACCATGAAAGACGGTGACGCGACCCGGCCTACAGTCTCTGACCCAGCAACCCCGTCTACAAACAGAGGTTCATCTTAGGGCGCGCCTTCATGCTATACGGCACCCTCCGAAGCGGTGCTGCCGGCGCCAACATTCCCGCTGACCGCCGCAATCAACCCCATTAACCGCGCCTTTGGTCCCCGAATGCTGCCCGAGCATCTCGATGGACATCTGCGCTTTTCTAAGAGCCTAGCATCTCATCGAGGAGCAAACCAAGATGCTGGTGCTGCCAAGGCGCTGCGTGCGGCCATCTTGCTCAAGGTGGAGCAGTTTGAAGTAAACCATCGACGGGGAGCAGCGCATCGTGGACTTCCGGCGCAATTTGCCATGTCCGCCAAGGTCTTGGCCGGAGTTGTGCACGGTCGTTCGGCGAAGGCCCGTGTCATGGCGAGCAAGGACGCCACGCCCCACCTTCTTCCATCTTCCGTGGGCGCACCGCTGTTGTCTGCTGTGGCAGAGCGCGGTACGCTTTGCTTTCAGTGTCGCAAGCCGTCCACGACATCTCCGCAGCGCGTGCGTCCTGCGATCAGGATCCAAGTCAAGCCCTTCACTCTGCCTCCCTTGCCGCGCGACTGGGATGAGATGTTGGATGCGGTGCAAAACTCATGGGAAAAGGGTCTCAATGGCTCCCCAGCGCTCAAGAAGTTTGTAAGTGGCTCGACAGAGCAAGCTGCAATGGCGACGAAAAAGCAACTACTGGGGAGGGTGTCCTCGTCGATGCTGTCCAAGCGCGGCGCCATCGCCAAGGCCGCGGCCAGGTCAGGGAGATGGAGCGCACTGCGCGACAAGCTTCGTCGGGAACGAGCAGCGCGTCAACTGGCGGGCTTGGCTTTCCCCTACAACCAAGTATACAAGTTCTGTGCCACACTTGTCTCGCACACGGACTCGTGACCTTGGGGCCTCGTGTCCCGGTTCCGGGCCGTTCTGTTGTTGCTTCTTGTTATAGTGTTTGACGTTGGCTACGATCTGGAGCACCTAGTCCCATGTTTGGCTTGGGGATGGGCGCAGACGTTGATGGCAAGGATACAGGCTTCACAATCTGTCCATTGGCACAAAGGGCGGATTCCTGTTCAAAATCGCAATATTGATTTGATGTTCGGTTTCCTCTAGGTCCCTCGCAGCCTTATTAACACTTCAAATATAATCAAAGCATCGTCGGGAAAGTGTACCACTGTACTTGGGCGTGCTGGCCAGTACAGCGCGTCGCATTTCAGATTGAGGTGAAATAGGCCCAGTACACATATTCGCGGGTGTACATGCCTCGTTTCCGCACAGTGTTCTTCCAAACTAGTACACCAGCGATTATTCGCGTTTTAAGACGTGCATGTACTGTGACACTAGCCAATGATGCCTCTGGGAGGGGGGGTGGTTATCATACACCCCCCCCTCAAGGGCTCTGTGGGGGCCCTGTCCAGACGGAATGCAAATGCACAGGACTTGAAGCGTAGCCGACCATTCCATTGAAACGTATCGCGCGCCGACAACGGTACGTGTCTCGCAGAGATGCGTCCTGCCGAATTCGTGGGCGCTACGCTTCGGGCCTGCCGGCAGTCGTTCTAGAGGATTGCTGACACTGCGTCCGGGCTGTTTTTTTCCTACGCTTCATCAACCCTACTGCCCACAACCACATACACTCCTAGACTACCACAATTGAAGGCATGCATACACCTGCGCGCCACCCAGGACGCCAAGAAAACGGACAACAGGCAGAAAAAAAGAAGAAACAACCAGAGCAGAGGGCAGAGAGCAGAGGCGGAATGCGAATACGATAATAAGCAGGCCCCTCAAGCCACCCCCAACTCGAGAAATAACATGACATCAAGCAGCAGATCACAGTGACACAGGACAAGCAGACGAGAGGCGATCACAAAACCCAAGGCAGGCACGAGAGGAGCAGGGAAAAGGAGAATCGGTCAGCACTCTCTCTGTCGGCAGCGCACG